>ERZ773359.689-NODE-689-length-48565-cov-224.160132_pt1 | contig 48565 bp, 43 predicted proteins | sample MGYA00374955_ERZ773359 | MGnify/ENA primary metagenome ERZ773359 (study PRJEB29098, sample SAMN04486028) | biogas fermenter metagenome | study: EMG produced TPA metagenomics assembly of the Biogas fermentation microbial communities from Germany - Plant 4 DNA1...
GTGCCGTCAATGGGGTTTATCCAGGTCGTCATAGGAGTGGTAAATGTTATCATCAGAAAAACTCTGCCTATTAGGGCAGGATTGAATGGATTTGCCCCAAGGCCCCCATAAATCTGCTTGCCAAGGCCTATGGCAACTACCGCCCCTACAACTGCCATCCAGTAGGGAAGGGTTGGGGGCAAATTGAGGGCAAGCAGCATACCCGTCACCAATGCACTGCCATCCCATATAGTGATGGGCTTGTTTCTCAGCTTTTGAAATACAGCCTCCGTTAGCATTGCTGCAATACTGGCTACGATTACAAGGCCCAGGGCTCTAAATCCAAAAAAGTACACTCCTGCAAAGGTAGGCAATAATAGCGCGATTGCCACAGTAAACATGATCCTCGAAATACTTTCTCCTGAATGTATATGAGGGGATGATGAAGTTATCAAGCTGTAATCATCCATCCACAAGTACCTCCTATCTATTCTAAATGACGGTGGCTTTATTTATTGTTTTTCTTTCTCATTGCTATAATATTACTCTTAGCGATTCTTATATGCTGGGTCAAGGGTATATGCGCAGGGCAAACGTAAGAGCAACAGCCGCATTCTATGCAATCCATCGCATGATAGTTTTCCGCTTCATCCCACATCTTTCTCTCGGCAAGTTTGGCGATAGTGGTAGGCAATAACTTTATCGGACATGCGTCTACACACCTGGCGCATTTAATACATGGCATTGGTTCAAATAGCTTTACATCATCCCTCTCCAATACCAATAAGCCTGTGGTTCCTTTTATCGCAGGCACATCTATCACGGATTGGGCCAGTCCCATCATAGGCCCACCCATCAATACCTTGCCGGGCCTGCCCTTAAAACCTCCGCATTGCTCAATAAGGTCTATTAAAGGAGTTCCTATCCTTATTAATAGGTTTTTCGGTTCCATAACTCCTGATCCAGTCACCGTTGTAATTCTTTCAATGAGTGGCATTCCTGTTTTTAGCACATTGGCAACGGCGGCACAGGTTCCGGCATTGTTCACAATGACACCCGCATCCATAGGGAGTCCGCCGGAGGGAACTTCCCGCCCCGTTACCGCTTTTATGAGCTGCTTTTCTCCGCCTTGCGGATACTTGGTAGCCAAGACTACAACTTCGATCCCAGCCTTTCCCTTTAACGCACTTTTCACTGCTTCCACAGCATCCAGCTTATTGTCTTCAATGCCGATAAAGGCCTGCTTGATGCCCGTAGCCTTCATAATGGCTTCAAGACCAAGTACCACATCTTCGGGCTGCTCTAATAAGAGCCTATGGTCGGCCGTGATATACGGCTCACATTCAGCGCCATTTACTATTATTGTATCTACATTCTTTTCCGGAGGAAAAGACAGTTTCACTTGAGTAGGAAAGCCTGCACCGCCCATACCTGTAATACCAGCTTCACGTATGAGGTTTTTTATCTCTTCCGGCGAAAGTTCGCTTAGGGGCTTGGGAGGTGTGATATCTTCATACACTTCGTCCCTTCCATCGGATTCGATAACTACTGACATCATTAGGCTTCCTCCGGGCCAAGGTCTAGGTTCTACAGCCGTTACTTTTCCGGAAATACTGGCATGTGCAGGAACCGAGACGAAGCCCTTTGCCTCTCCTATTTTTTGACCCTTTTTAACCGTATCCCCAACTTTAACTATTGGTTCGCATGGAGCACCTATATGCATGCCCATTGGAATTATTACTTTTTTGGGAAGAGCAGCTTTTTCTACGGCTTTAGACATGGTCAGTTCTTTGTTGTATGGAGGATGTATCCCCCCTTTGAAGGTTTTAAGCATTGTTTCACCTCTCCTTTTTAGCTAACCTAGGAATAGTTCGACATAAAATGTAAAAAACCTCTATTTTTATACACTTCTACCTTAATCAAATTGTATACACTATACAAACATTTTTTTCATTATACAATAAAAACTCATTTCCTTCTACTATAGTTTTATGATGGAATACTGCGAAAAAGCCCGGAGGTAGTCTTTGTCTAACTTATGTAATCTCATTATTTATTTGTCACTTTTTGTGTATATCTGTAGACGTACCAATAGGATAGACCTATTACTAAGGCTCCACCTATGAGGTTGCCCAGTGTTACGGAAGCAAGATTTCCAAAAAGTCCTCCGATATTAAGTCTAGCTAAGGCTTCGGCTTGAATTTGGCCGGCTGCGACATAAGAGGGATTTGATTTGGCAAAAATACCCGCAGGTATGAAATACATGTTTGCTATGCAGTGTTCAAAACCCGACATTACAAAAAGCATAATGGGAAACCAGCAGGCAAAAATTTTGCCTACTATGTCTTTGGCTGCCGTTGCCATCCAAACTGCCAAGACAACCATGATATTGCAGAGTATCCCTCTTATTAAACCCTGATTAAAAGTCAGAGAAACCTTGTTTATTGCAGCTTTAATGACAGTGGCCCCCAGCAGCCCACCGCTGGTGTCCAAAAGGCCGCTGCCATGTATTAAAAAGGCGAACAAAACTGAACCGACAAAATTTGAAAAATATACTATTATCCAATTTCTTATGAGTTCAGCAAAGCTAATCTTTTTTTCCATAAAACCGATTATCATGAGGTTGTTGCCCGTAAATAGTTCCGCCCCTGCAATCACCACTAACATAAGCCCAACTGGAAAAACCGCCCCGCTGGCGAATTTTGCCAGGCCGACATTTTCCACGGAATGGGAAATCATCTGTGACGCGAAACCTGCAAAAGCTATAAAAAGACCTGCCAGCATGCCTAATATTATTAAATTGCTTGCTGAATTTTTTGCTTTGTTGACAGATATTTCATCATAGGCCTTAGCTATTTCCCTTGGTGTGAGAAAGTTGTTCATACAAATTCCACCTTTCGTTATTTTTTTCACAATCTATATCAAAAAAATAAGATGTTGAGCAAATTATATCTCAAAATCTCCTTTTACTCAATACATAAATGCTATGTTTTTTATTAGTTAAAAAACTGCAGCAGTAGCAGTAACAATGCCGCTACTGCTGCAAATTAATCCTACACATGCTTAAAATAGGTCACGCTTGGTGTAGTGGGTGTGCAGGAGTTTGTGGGATTTTTCTCCAAGGGGCTCGCCCAGATATTCTTTATATAGGGTCTGTACTGCCGGATTCTCATGAGATTTCCTCAATTTCATGTTCCTGTCTACCTCATAAATCGCATTTGCCCTTTCCTCTCTGTAGTCAACTTCCCAGCGCTCCTCTGCACTCAGTATGGGCTGACCGCCACCGCCCACACAGCCACCGGGGCAGCACATTATTTCGATGAAGTGATAGTCTGCTTCACCACTCTTTACTTTGTCAAGGATTTTGCGTGCATTAGCCAAACCATGGGCAACTGCTACGTTTACCTTCGTGCCATCTATATCTATAGTTGCCTCTTTTACCCCGTCGACACCGCGCACTTCTGTAAAATCTATGTTATCCAATTCCTTCTTTGTCACGATCTCGTAAACGGTTCTAAGGGCTGCTTCCATGACCCCGCCGGTTGCACCGAAAATCGCGCCAGCGCCGGTAGATATGCCCAAAGGTTCATCGAATTCTTCATCGGGCAGCTTCCTCAAATCTATTCCCGCTTCCTTCAGCATCCTGGAAAGTTCCCTGGTGGTGAGGACTACATCCACATCCTGGTATCCGCTGGAGAACATCTCAGGCCGCTGGCACTCGTATTTCTTGGCAGTGCATGGCATTATTGAAACTGAGAATATCTTTGCAGGGTCTATTCCCGTTTTTTCTGCATAGTAGGTCTTTACAAGAGCTCCGAACATCTGCTGGGGAGATTTGCAGGTTGACAGATTGTCAAGGAGCTCCGGATAGTAATGTTCGCAGAACTTAATCCAGCCTGGGCTGCATGATGTTATAAGGGGTAGTTTGCCGCCATTTTGAAGCCTATCGAGGAACTCAGACCCTTCTTCCATTATGGTAAGGTCAGCTGAAAAATCAGTGTCAAAAACCTTGTCAAAGCCCAATCTTCTTAAGGCAGCAGGCAGTTTCTTTGTGACAATTCCTCCAAGTTCTCCACCGAATTCTTCTCCTAAGGATACCCTAATTGCTGGAGCAGTTTGCACGATTACATGCAGGTCAGGGTCTGCCAAAGCTTGCCACACTTTATGGGTGTCATCTTTTTCCTTTAAAGCACCTACGGGACATGCCAATATACATTGACCACAGTTGACGCATGGCACTTCGTTTAAGCTCATGTCAAACACCGGTGCGATGACTGTTTCGAAGCCACGATAGTTAGGGGAAATAACGCCTACTGACTGGACATTGTGGCATGTGCTTACACAGCGCCGGCACAGGATGCACTTGGATGTGTCCCGAACTATTGAAGGCGAAAAATCATCGTACTGTGCCTTGCTCTTTACTCCGGGATACCTAATTGATTGTATTCCGAGCTCTTCAGCTAAGGTTTGAAGCTCACAATTGAGATTTCGTATGCAGGTTGGGCATTCTAAGTTGTGATCGGAAAGCAATAGTTCCAATGTTACTTTTCTTGATTCCCTGACTGCCGGAGAATTGGTTATGACCTCCATCCCTTCTGAAACCGGTAAAACACAGGATGTTTGAAGGGACCTAGCACCTTTAACCTCTACTACACACATCCTGCAAGCTCCGATTTCGTTTACGCCCTTTAAGAAGCAGAGTGTGGGGATTTTTATTCCTGCTTTTCTGGCAGCCTCAAGGACTGTAGAGTTTTTAGGAGCTTCTACTTTTATACCATCTATAGTTAATGTCACCATTTCCATGGTTTTCCTCTCCCTTCTCTAAAAGCTAAATTTTTACGATTGCACCAAAGGGGCATCTATCAAAACAGCTATTGCATTTTATGCATTTGTCCACATCGATGACATGAGGCTGTCTTCTTTCACCGGTGATAGCCTGCGTTGGACATACCTTTATGCATATGCCGCAGCCTTTGCACTTGTCAGCAATAATCTCGTAATGTATCAAAGCCTTACATGCTCCGGCGGGGCACTTTTTGTCTTTAATATGGGCTTCGTATTCATCTCTAAAGTATCTCAGTGTGGACAAGACCGGATTGGGAGCCGTCTGCCCGAGACCGCATAGGGAGGAAGCTTTGATGCTCTTGGCCAGATTTTCCAAAAGCTCTATATCTCCCTCTTTACCTTCTCCGTTGGTTATCCTTTCGAGGATTTCCAGCATGCGCTTGGTTCCGATTCTGCACGGAGGACATTTGCCGCAGGATTCTTCCTGGGTGAAAGTTAGGAAGAATTTAGCGATGTCTACCATGCAGTTGTCCTCATCCATTACGATCATACCGCCTGAACCCATCATGGAACCTGCTTGAACTAAGGTGTCAAATTCTATGGGCATATCAAGCAGATCTGCAGGTATGCAGCCTCCGGAAGGTCCACCTGTTTGGACAGCCTTGAATTTCTTGTTGTTGGGAATGCCTCCCCCGATATCATATATAACTTCTCTGAGGGTGGTGCCCATGGGAATCTCCACGAGACCCGTATGGTTGATCTTTCCTCCAATGGCAAACACCTTAGTGCCTTTACTCTTTTCGGAACCTATCTCGTTAAACCAATCGGCACCCTTGAGAATGATAACGGGTATATTGGCATAGGTTTCAACATTATTTATAATAGTTGGCTTGCCCCACAGTCCTTTGTTGGCCGGGAAGGGTGGCCTTGGCCTTGGTTCTCCACGGCGTCCTTCAATAGAAGCTAGCAGAGCCGTTTCTTCACCGCACACAAAGGCTCCGGAACCAAGTCTGATAAATATGTCAAAGCTAAAATCTGTGCCCAAAATGTTCTTGCCAAGGAGGCCCCGGTCCCTAGCCTGCTCAATGGCAATTTCCAGGCGTTTTACGGCTATCGGGTACTCCGCCCTTACATAAATATATCCTTCACTGGCACCAATGGCATAACCAGCTATTGCCATGGCTTCCAGTACCGAGTGGGGGTCGCCTTCCAGAATACTTCTATCCATGAAAGCACCCGGGTCACCTTCGTCCGCATTGCAAACTACGTATTTGATATCACCTTCTGCATTTGCAGCAAACTGCCACTTGATACCTGTGGGGAATCCTCCGCCTCCACGGCCTCTTAGGCCGGATTTCTTTACCTCATCAATGACTTCCTGGGGTTTCATATCAGTCAATGCTTTTGCCAAGGCTGCATAACCGTCATTTGCAATGTATTCTTCAATTATTTCAGGATTGATAATACCGCAGTTCCTCAAGGCGATGCGTTTTTGACGCTTGTAAAAGTCTATATCCATTAAAGAGCGATAGCGTTCCTTAGAATCCGGCTCTTTATAAAGAAGGCGTTGGACTACGCGTCCTTTTAACAGATGTTCCTCAACAATTTCCGGTACATCCTCTGCCTTAACCTGACAGTAATAACTGCCTTCAGGGTAAATCAAAATATTGGGTCCTAGTTCACAAAGGCCTAAGCAACCGGTTTGAATAACCTTTACCTCTTTATCAAGGCCTTTTTTCTCGATTTCCTTCTGTAGTGTTTCAAAGATTGGTTCACTGCCGGAAGCTACACAACCTGTTCCTTTGCAAACCAAAACGTGAGCCCTATATATTTCCATTTTCATAACCTCCTCAAGCTCCTGTATTTATCCATTAAATATTAGGTACTACATATTCATCCACAACTTGATCGTTGATAATGTGTTTTACCACTATCTCCCTGGCTTTATCGGGATTCATATTTACATAGGTAACTTTTGGGCGATCCGGTTTTATTACATCTACCAAGGGTTCGTACTGGCAGAGGCCGATACATCCGGCTTCGGTTACTATGACATCTGATACATTTCGCTTTTTTAGCTCCTCCAGTATGGCCAGCATTACCTGCCTTGCACCAGCCGCTATGCCGCAAGTACCCATGCCGACGACTACGCGGGTCTTGCTTTCATTGTCAACTCGCAGATTTATCTGATCCTTTGCTTGATCACGGATTTTTTTCAGATCTTCTATAGACTTTATTACTGGCATTTTATGCACCTCCGTTAATTTCCTTAAGGTTTCCATTCACAAACTCTTTAATCCAGTCAATTACCATCGGATTGTTAATTGGCACATCTTCAAGGGTTTCCTTGATTTCACGGGTATCCAAAGTAAATTCTCTGTCCCCTACACAATGACGGTATATATAATCCACATCAGGCCGCATGGCAATCAAGGATACCATGGTATCTGCCATACTCCCTATAGGTGCCCTATCTATATGGCTAAGCGTAAAAGTTGCTACTATCTCCGTTCCTCTTCCCTTTTCGGAATATATTTTAAAATCTCCGCCGCAGCTTTCAGCGGCCTGGGCGAATAAGGGTATGCCCAATCCTACCCTGCGGGTTGTCCGGGTAGTATAAAAGGGGTCCATGACTTTTTGGGCAGTGGCGGTATCCATGCCGAGCCCGTTGTCCTTTATCCTAATTACCAATAAGTCATTTTTTACATCTTCATTAATATCAATTTCAATAAGCGATGCTTTCGCCCCTAATGAGTTTTGGACTATATCTAAAATGTGTAGGGAAAGTTCCTTCATGGCTATTCAAATTTTTTCAGTATCTCTGGAATTTTATCCGGAGTGAGTCTCCCATACACTTCATCATTGACGATAATTGCTGGGGCGAGACCGCAGGCGCCTATGCAGCGGCAGCCATCGAGGGTGAACTTTAAATCATCGGTGGTGTCCCCTACTTCAATTCCGAGTTCAGTTTTTAGTCTGTCAAGTACCTTTTCTGCACCCCTCACATAGCAGGCTGTTCCTAAGCATACTCTGATATGATATTTCCCTATGGGCTTTAGGTTAAAAAATGAATAAAAAGTAATAGTGCTGTACACTTCACTTAAAGTAACGCCTAAGTTTTCTGCCACTAGTTTTTGAACTTCTATTGGGAGATAGCCCATTATAGCCTGTGCTTCCTGCAGGGCCTGAAGCAGGGCACTCCTCTTACCCTGGTATTTCTTCAACATATCTTCAATTTTATTGAGTTTCTCGATGAAATCTTGTTGTTGATTTAAAGCTACTGCCATTTTATCCTCTCCTCATATGTTATTGTTCTCTTTTTCACTATCTGTTATAAAACAGTGCCTTTTACTCCTTTATCAATACCTTCCTCCCTTCCAAACCTCTCAAAGCTAAAATAATTTCTTTAAAATTTAATTCTTCTAACAGGAAATAGGTTTTTTGATAAACCATTTCCTGCAAACTGTGCGCATCGGAAGATGTAATCAACGGATTGTTCGTAAGGCTTTTAAAAGTTGACTTAAATTCTGCCAGGGAAATAGCCCTTGAAAACTCCACTGCATCTATTTTTAAGTTTTCGGGTATAAATCCTAATTGGCCGATAATGCTAAAGTGCCTTCTATCTACATGGGCAGGAATTATCAACCCTTGTAATTCATGCACCTTTTGAGCAACTTCATCCACCGTAAGTGATGCTGAGGTCAACAGCATTCGAGTTTCTTCACCTAATAAATTTCCTCTATCGTCAACGAGCCATTGATGCCCGAAAAACTGCGGATTGTTTTTAATTGGTGGCAAGGCATCGTATATGAATTCTTGAAATTGTAAAAGCTGATTTATGGTTTCAAAGAGGCATACTAGGTGGACCTCTTCGGCACTCTGCACTTCTATTCCGGGAATTACCAGGATATCATAATCTCGTGCCGCTTTCAGCATGGCCTCGATATTTCCCGCAGAATTGTGGTCACAGATGCCTAGTATTTTAGTCCCTATCAGGGCTGCCATGTTCAATATGTTTACAGGTATCATTTCATCGCTGGCACACGGAGATAGGCATGTGTGAATGTGTAAATCTGCCGGGTATTCCAAAAGCATTATCCAGACTCCCTTGACAACAGATTATACAGTATACCGCATAATTCATAAATAGACTTATCGCTGGAGTAGATTGGTATGTTCTCTTGCTCGGCCTTTGTTATCGTGTTTTCATCTATGTTGGCATCTTCGGCAACAATTATCGCTGCCAAACTGAGCAAGGAAGCCACTGCTACTATATTTTGGTGACTTTGAATGGTAATCCAAATATCATTTTCTTTGGCATGGGCCATGACCCAGCTCAATAGGTCTGAAGCATATCCTCCTCCAACTTTCCTGTCAAGGTTTGTGACTTTTGTAACTAATTTTAGCCCAAGTAAGTCCTGAACTTCGCTCAATTTCACCTGCTATCATTCCCCCTATCCTCAGATTCCATTGTTGGAGGCATTTTTTGCGCCAAATCAAACATTTCAGCAGCCAAATGTTTTACCTTGTCCCTCAACTTAAAGATGCAGTCAGTTTCATTTGCCAGCCCTTTGACAATATCTTCGGCCAGGGCCCTGCAATTGGGAGAACCGCAACTGCCACAATCAAGACCTGGTAAATCTTTGACGGTTTTCTCCAAGAGCTCCATTTTTCGAATTGCTTCAGCTAAATTATCATCCAACTTAAATGCAGACTTGGCTTGGATCTCTCCCTCCATGTGGTAATATCCTTGGTTGAACTGCTCTATTACGGATGCTTCATCCAATATGCTCTGATAGCCCATCTTTTCAGATAGCCTTCTCAGTTTAACCCTGGCTATATAGTGGTTTTCCACGGTAAGTGCACCGCCAATGCATCCCCCTACACATGCTTGGCATTCGATATAATCCACATCAGAAAGTTTATTCATCTCCACTTCTTCCAGCACTTCTATGCAGTTTTGAATTCCATCAACTGCCAGATAATTATCCCCGCCTATAGCCATGTTTTCCCCTCCGGACCTGCCCCAGCCAATTCCGATGCCTGAGGAATCGGGGAAAACGGATTGGAAGGCTTTAGCATCTAGATTTTTGACTATTTCGCCGAAAATACCGGAAATGGAAATGACTCCATCTACATAGGATCTACCGGTTCCGATGGGCTGCTTAATCGATGTAGCTTTGGCAGGGCAAGGGCTAATAAAAAATACCCCAATCTCCTCTGGAGCAAGATCGTATTTTTCTCCTAAAATCTCTTTGGCACGCTTTGCAGCGATTTCCATCGGCGATTGAATGGGGATAATGTTCTTTATTAGCTCTGGAAATCTTACCTGTATCAGTCTTATAACGGCAGGGCAGGATGATGATATTATTGGCCGTAGATTCTTGTGCCTGGAAATGTATTCACGTATAGCTATGGATACTTCCTCTGCCGCTAGAGGAACTTGATAAACCTCGTCAAAACCGATTTTCTTAAGTGCATATATGACATTTTTAGTTGTAGTGCCTTCCTTAAATTGGCCAAAGAGGCTTGGTGCAGGAAGGGCAACTGTAAACTTGAAATCCTTTAATCTATCGATGCTGTCAGTAGCTGCATACTTGGCATTATTGGGGCATATGCGTATGCATTCACCGCAGTCTATGCACTTGTTCTCTAGAATATATGCTCGCCCATTTCTCACTCTTATTGCTTCAGTAGGACACCCTTTTATGCAATTGGTACAGCCTTTACACTTATCTACATCAAGAGTCACCGAATGGTAAAAAAGCTGCAAGTCCTTCACCGCTTTCGATGATGCTATAGGTTTATAACCATTCTTACTTTTGTGCCTTTTCCAACCTCTGAATCTATCTCAAAAAAATCTGAAAATTTCTTCATGTTTGGCAAGCCCATGCCGGCTCCAAAACCCAGCTCCCTGATTCTATCTGGTGCTGTAGAATAGCCCTCCTGCATGGCTTTTTCTATATCGGGGATTCCAGGACCTTCATCTTCCGCTATCAATTCTATGTATCTTGGAGTAATGCTGAATATCAATTTGCCCTTATAGGCATGTATTACGATGTTCATTTCAGCTTCATATGCAGCAACGGAAACCTTTCGTATGACACCGGAATCTATGCCGATTTGTTTTAATACTCTTTTTGCCTGCTCTGCAGCTTTGCCGGCACTGTTAAAGTCATTGCCGACGATGTCATAGGTGAGCCGCATGGCTTCGGGTGATTCGGAATCTCCCCTTGAAGACCTGTCTGATGCCTCACCATTAACTCTATCCTGACCCAAACCTGCTTTATACAGGATTCCGCAGGATTCGTAAAGGGGAAAACTCGTTGTCAGCAAAGGAAGCTTTTCTGCTTTTGCAAGTTCAATGACATCCTCAGGAGGAACTTTGCCGCGCACAAAAACAATTGCTGCAAAATCCCCCATGACGGTGGTTTGAATGATCTGCCGGTGAGTTAGGCCTGTGAGCAAAATTGCATTAAATTTGTTATCAGCCAAAATATCGCTCATCAAGTCTGCTCCGCAGGCATTGGATACGTCGATATCTAAAAACTCCTCTCCCCACAGGACTTTGGCCTGCAGAAGCTCTTTTATTTCAAGCAGCTTCATCAAGTTTCCTCCAGATAGTAAGTCAAGTATTCTAGCTGAGCAGCCAAATCTACTCTTCTTAAAATCACGCTTCCGTCTACTGTAATATTGATAGGTGCAAAGTTTATAATCCCTTTTATTCCTGCACCGACCAGTTTATCAGCTACCTCCTGTGCGGAAGGTGCAGGAACGGCAATTATTCCCAAGTTTATATCCAGTTCTTTAACTTTCTCTTCCAGAGAATCGATAGGATAAATCTCTACATTGGCCAGCTTCTTTCCGATTTTTTTCGGATCATTGTCAAAGATGCACTTTACGTCAAAACCCCTCTGCTGGAAACCCTTGTACTGGGTTAGCGCCCTCCCTAAGTTTCCGGCACCGATAATGGCAACTGACCAGCGCTTATCAAGACCTAAAATTTTCATGATGTAATTGTAAAGCTCTCTCGAGTTGTAACCGACACCTCTGGTGCCGAATTCTCCAAAATAAGCTAAATCCTTGCGGACTTGAGCAGGAGTGACACCTGTCGCTCGCGCAATATTCTGCGAAGATACAGTTGTTATACCCTTTTCATCTGCTTCCGCCAGATACCTGGAATACAATGACAACCTACCAATGGTCGCATCCGGAATTTTAAATTTCTTGAACATAGATACATATCACTCCCTTGCAATTTTAATTCTAGCACAACAATATTCTTTTTACAATAGAAAAAGTGAAATTAGTCACAATGTTTTAGTATTGTCTAAAAACTTTGTTAAAATTTTAACAGTCTTTTACCATTTTTTGCTTTTACCTCTCCATTAATTCAAACTGATCATCCGTCAACGTAAAATTATATCGGCCTACACCCGCCGTAATGTATACCTTGTAATCCTTTGTTATGAAGACGGCATCTAAATAATCAAGGCCCTCTACAAAATCCACTCCATCCTCCAAGCCCATTGCAAAAACAGCTGTAGACAATGCATCGGCATCGATGGAGCTGTCCGAAATGATTGTGACGCTCATCAATTCATTTTCTACCGGAAAACCTGATTTGGTGTCCAAAATATGGTGGTATATTTTGCCATCTTTCTCAAGGTACCTCTCGTAAGGTCCCGAAGTAACTAAAGTTTTATCCGTAACTTCCACAGAGCCCATAACAGACCCTCGGGTCTTGAAAAAAGGGTTTTGGATGCCTATTTTCCACGGTCTGCCATCGGGTTTTGCCCCTATTACAACGATATTCCCACCTAAATTGACCGTGCCATGCTCAACGCCATTCTGTCTTAAGACATCTGCCGCTTCATCGGCAGCATAGCCTTTTGCAATCCCACCTAAATCTATGGCCATACCAGGAATTTTTAAGAAAACGCTATTGTCTTCATCCTTTATTTCAACTTGTGTATAATCTACAAATTGTAAGATTTCCTGTATTTCATCATTTCCAGGCACCCGAGCATGTTCGGTGCCTATGCCCCACAGTTCCACCAAGGGCCCTACCGTTATGTCAAATTTACCATCAGAAAGCTCTGAGTAATAAAGACCTTTTTTTATTACATAATAGGTATCAGGACTCACTTTAAAAAAGTCTTGACCAGCCATCTGGTTGATGCCTATCACTTCACTGTAATCTGCCTTTGATGTCATCTTTGTTTCAATCTCGCGGATTCGCTCAAAGGCTTTGTCAATGGCTTTCGATGCATTGGGACCATAAGCTTGCACGGATATCAGCGTATCCAGCATGAAATTTGTCTTACTAATAGGCTTTTCTCCGGAATTCCGACTGCAAGCAGCTATACATGCGACGATTATAAAAGCTGCAATTATAAGCCTGAAAACTTTTTTGTTTAGCCGCGTGATGATCCCTCCTTTTCCTCCTCCAGAAAAATTTGCTTTTTTCGGTATTCTTTTATAATATTCATTCTTTATTTCTGCACAAAAGACAAAAAGTCCTGCAAAAAATGTACTTTTGTAAAATTTTTTATACAAAATGTGATATAAATCACTTGACTTGTTCCAAATTTTTGGTTTAATGTATAGTAAAGGAGCAGGAATTTAGATTTATACATAGAATATATTATAGTGTATAATATCTTGTAAAATATTATGAACACCATGTGTATTAAATTGCGCTCTCTCGTGTAAGATAATCTGTGCACCGGATTGTGATGGTGCAAACAAGCATTAATTTTAGGGGAGGATAAAACATGGAAAAGAAGGTAAAGATTGTCGTATTGGGAGGTGGCTTTGGAGGTCTTACTGCAGCTCAATCCCTTGATAGATATCTTCGCAAGAATAGAAACGTAGAAATCATCCTTATTAATAAGACTCCCAACCAGGTTTATTTAACTCAGCTGCATGAAATTGCCGGAAACAGGATTCCCGATGACGGAATATTGTATTCGCTAGAAGCAGCCTTGGACCAGACCCGGGTCAAACTTGTGGTCGATGAAATTAATAAAATCGATGTTAAGAATCGCAGGCTTTACGGTGTAGACAACGAATACAGCTTTGATTACCTCATTCTTGCATGCGGTAGCGAACCTGCATTTTTTGACATACCGGGAATGAAAGAGAACGCTTTCACATTGTGGTCCCATGAAGATGCCGTTAAGATTAGAGAACACATAGTAAACATGTTTGAATTGGCAAGCACTGAAGAAGATGCGGAAAAGAGAAAAGAATATTTGACTTTTGTGGTAGGTGGCGGCGGCTATACCGGTATTGAAATGATCGGCGAATTGGTGGAATGGGTTGAAGACCTTTGCATCGACTACAATATAAAGGCCAGTGAAGTATCATTAATGGTTGTAGAAGCACTGCCGACAATTTTGCCCACCATGTCAGACAGCCTCATTGAAAATGCCACAAACTATCTCAGGAAAAAGGGAGTTCAAATTCTTACAAATGCCCGCATAGTCAATGTAACAGCAAACTCTCTTACACTTGAATCCGGTGAAACTGTAAACAGCAGAACGCTGATATGGACGGGCGGTGTAAGGGCAAGCTCCTTAGTTGCAAATAGCGGCCTTGAACTCGGAAAACGCAATAAAGTTGTCGTCAATGAATTTATGGAAAGCAGCGAACCGGGCATATATGCCATTGGAGATAACACTTATTATGAAGATAAATCAGGGAATGTAATGCCCTGCTTGGTAGAATCCGCGATTCAATCGGCAAAATGTGCTGCATACAACGTAGCAGCTGAAATAAATAACAAGTCCAAGAAGCCCTTGAAGCTGAAACTACACGGAAATATGGTTTCCATCGGTTCCGAGTATTGTATTGCTGAAGTGATGGGCTTTAAGCTCAAAGGCTTCCTCGCATCTGCTGCGAAACATCTGGCAGATATACACTATTTATTCGGTATTAGCGGCTTTGGTTTTATTTTCGATTACATCGACCACCAGTTTTTCCGCAAGACCAGAAATAAGCCGACTGTCATAAAACACATTGGAGTGAGCACAAGCGCAGCATGGCTGGCGCTTCTAAGAATCTTCCTCGGCTACAAATGGCTTATGTCGGGCATTGACAAGGTAAACAGCGGATGGCTTTCTGCAGGTGATAAGTTAGTCGCCGGAGCTTCTACGGCACCGATAGGGCCTAATACTCCTGATTGGTACGCACAGTTTGTCGAAAGTGTGATCTACCCCAATGCATATCTCTTCCAGGTGATGATCACACTCGGTGAAATCGCCCTGGGCATATGCTTTATACTGGGCCTGTTCACCGTGCTGGCAGCAATCGGGTCGATATTCATGAATCTGAACTTTATCATCTCCGGTTCCGGTGATATGTGGTTCCTGGTAGTGTCTATTGCTATGCTGGCTGGCGCCGGTCGCTCCTTCGGCCTTGATTACTATGTGGTGCCCTATGTATCAAAAATTATAAAACGGTTTTTAAGACGTGGAGAGATTAAGCTAACTTAAAACAACTTGGTCGCTGATGCCAGGCATCGGTGACCAAGATGCCCCATAAAAAGAGGTAGGAAAATATTCCTACCTCTTTCCATTTTGACGAGTAGTCTTATTTCCTGATTAAGTTGTCTAGTCGGACTTGTAACTTACAGGCTCATGGAGTGTATAAATATACCGCTTTGCAGTTTGGGTTCAAACCAGGTTGACTTGGGTGGCATGATAGCTCCGGCATCCGAGATGGCCATGAGGTCTTCTATGGGTGTCGGAAACAGTGAAAAAGCTACGCTCATTTCACCGCTGTTCACCCGCTTTTCTAATTCTTCCACACCTTTTGCTCCGCCCACAAAATCAATTCTTTCATCGGTTCTGGGATTAGTGATTCCAAAAACGGGTGCAATTATCAGGTCATGCAGTATCGAAACATCAAGGCTGGCCACGGGGTCACTTTCGTTAAAGCTGCCGGGTTTGACTTTTAAACCGTACCATTTTTTATCTATATACATGCCGAAGGAATGCTTCGCATCGGGTATGAAGGCTTCTTCGCCCTTGTAAACTATATCAAAACTCTCCTTGATTTTTTCAAGCAATTCCTGTTCGCTTAGACCATTTAAATCTTTGATAACCCTGTTGTAAGCCAATATGGTCAGTTGCGTATCTGGGAAAATTACCGTTAGGAAGTAGTTGAACTCTTCTTTCCCTGTATAATCGGGATTTTCCCGCCTTTTTGCAAGGCCAACCTTTACGGCCGCAGCGGCCCTATGATGGCCATCTGCAATATACAGGGCATCAATACCTGCAAACAAATTGACTATTTCCTCTATGGTATCGGGGTCATCAATTATCCAAACAGTCTGACCAACCTGGTCCATTGAAACAAAGTCGTAAATGGGATTGTGGGATGATGTCCAATTATCTATAATTTCTGTTATCCTTACGTTTTCCCGATAGCTCATGAGAATAGGGCCCGTATGGGCTTCGGTGTAATTAACATGATTCATCCTGTCCTGCTCTTTTACAGGCAGAGTATGCTCATGTTTTTTTATAACATCATTCAAATAATCATCGATTGATGCGCAGGCTACCAAGCCCTTTTGAATTCGGTTTTGTCTGTTTAATTGGTATATGTACAGGCAGGGTTTATCATCCTGTATGTATATTTTCTCGTCTATCATGGAAAACAATATTTCCCGAGCTTTTTCGTATACCTTTGTGTCATAGGGGTCCATGGAATCATCAAAAGCAATCTCAGGCCTGTCTATCCGCAAAAATGAGTACCTGTTGTCCCTCGCTATTTCAGCGGCTTCTTTTGTAGTCACCACATCATAGGGTAGGGCTGCAACTTTCGATACTAGATGAGGGACCGGCCTCAATGCTTTGAAAGCTTTAATTACTGCCATTGTCAACCTCCGTTTTATAGATTTTGATTTCACTATTTAATATCATACTATAGTTCGTTTAATTTTGCTATTGACACTGTTTACAAATCAATCCACAGGCAACGCGATTATAAGGTCATGCCAGGGACATTTATCCACCGATATTCTTACAAGTTAACCCCTACCCTATTTGTTCCAGGTAGGGGTTTGCAATTTATTCATCATTTAACAGGCGAATGAAGATCTCATTTACCATCTGCGGATTGGCCTTACCCTTGGTTTCCTTCATAACCTGACCCACGAGAAAACCTAAGGCCTTTTTCTTGCCGTTCTTGAAGTCTTCTACTGACTTGGGATTGTTCTCTATCACTTGTTTTGCAATGCTTTCTAGCTGGGACTCATCCGAAATCTGAATGAGGCCCTTTTCTTTTACTATTGCCTCAGGGGACTTGCCGGTGTCGAACATCTCGCGAAAGACATCTTTGGCAATTTTACCGCTTATAGTGCCCTTGTCAATCATGGCAAGCATATCACATAACTGCTTGGGAGTAAATTTTAAGTCCTCAATGCCCTGTCCGGTTTCATTTAAAATGCCCATCAACTCAACCATTACCCAATTACTTACCGTCTTCGGGTCATGATAATATTTTACGCATTCCTCATAGAAATTTGCGAGGATTTTCGAAGCGGTAATGACTGATGCATCGTATTCCGGCAACCCGTATTCCTCGATAAAGCGAGCCTTTTTTGCATCGGGAAGTTCAGGTATCTGCCTAAAAATCTCCTCTTTCCACTCCTTATTCATAATAACCGGAGCTAGATTTGGCTCAAGGGAGTAGCGGTTTTCCACCTTCCCTCTCATGTGAATAGTAATGCCTCGAGCCTCATCCCATCTGCGGGTTTCCTGAAGGACCTTTCCACCGCTTTCGAGGATCTCCCTCTGACGTCTTTCTTCGTACTCAATAGCACGCCTTACAGCTCTAAAAGAGCCCAGGTTTTTCACTTCAACCTTGGTGCCAAATTCATCAGAGCCTTCAGGCCTCAGGGAGATATTTATATCACACCTCATGGATCCTTCCTCGATTTTACAATCGGATACTTCGATGTATTGGAGTATCGTCTTGAGGTTATTTAAGTAGAGCCAAGCCTCTTCGCCCGACCTTATGTCAGGTTCTGACACGATTTCTATTAAGGGAACACCGGCCCTGTCCAAGTCAACAAGAGAATGGGATCCATCTTCTTCATGAATCAGTTTGCCGGCATCCTCTTCCATATGCATAATTCTAATACCTATCTTCTTTTTCTCGCCATTAGATTCAATCTCAACGTACCCGTTTCTCGCCAGTGGAATATAGTATTGGGAGATCTGGTAACCTTTCGGAAGGTCGGGATAGAAATAATTCTTCCTGTCAAATCTTGAGAACTCGGCTATCTCGCAATTTAGAGCAAGGCCGGCCTTTGTTGCATACTCAACTACGCTCTTATTCATGAGAGGCAGGGTGCCGGGCATGCCGAGACAGATAGGACAGCAGTGGCTGTTGGGCTCTTTGCCAAACTCAGTACTGCAGCCGCAAAATATCTTGGTCTTCGTCGACAGTTCCACATGCACTTCCAAGCCTACCACGGTTTCATAGCTCATCCCTTAGGCCTCCTTCCACACAATCTGTTTTCTGTGATAATCGGTATTTTCCTCGAAGGTATATGCAAGCTGGAGAATTCCGGCCTCATCAAAGGCTTTTCCGATAATCTGCAGGCCTATAGGCATATCTTGGGCAAATCCGCAGGGTACGGATATGGCCGGTAAGCCCGCTAAATTTACTGGAGCCGTGCACATTACATTTGCATACATTGACATGGAATCGCCCGCATACTCACCGATTTTAAATGCAGTAGTGGGTGTAGTAGGTGTTATTAAAAAGTCGTATTTTTCAAAGGCTGCTACAAAATCTTGCTTAATGAGGGTCCTTATCTTTTGGGCCTTCAGGTAATACTTGTCATAGTATTTATCATCTGACAGGTATGTACCAAGTATGATGTGCCACTTAGCTTCAAGGCCAAAGGCTTCACCGCGGCTTTTTTTGTATAGATCTTTTAAGTCTTCATAATTTTGTGCCCTATACCCGTATCGAATTCCGTCATATATGCCCAACTCCGAGCTTGCCTCAGCCGCTACAATTGCCAAATAAGCCCAGAGAGCGTATTCTGCATGAGGAAGACTTATTTCTTCACATACATATCCCAAGTTTTCAAAAGTTTTAGCGGCATTTATGACGGCACTTTTTACATCTTCAGCAACTTCATCACCAAAAAACTCCTTGGGTATGCCGATCTTTGCCCCTTCAGGCTTTGATTCTAGTGATTTTAGGAAATCGGGAACTACTGCATCAGATGATGTGGGATCAAAGCTGTCAATGCCTGAAATGGCATTTAAAACGATGGCGCAGTCTTTAACATTCTTAGCGATGGGGCCTACCGTATCCATGGATGAGGCAGTTGCTGCAAGGCCAAAGCGCGATACTCTGCCGTAGGTAGGCTTTAGGCCCACGACTCCGCAGAAGCTAGCTGACTGTCTTAAGGCTCCGCCCGTGTCCGAATCCAGTGCATACAGCGCCTCGGAGGCAGCAACGGCAGCAGCAGAAGCCGAGCTTCCGGGCACCCGCTCGAGATTCCATGGGTTTTTGCTGGTAAAGAAATAGGAGTTTTCCGTAGAGGAACCCAAGGCAAACTCATCCATATTGGTTTTGCCTAAGACAATCGCGTTTTTATCTTTGAGCTTGGCTATGACTGTGGCATCGTAAGGTGGTACAAAGTTTTCCAGCATTTTTGAGCTACAGGTGGTCCTCAAATCCTTAGTGCAAATATTATCTTTTACGGCTAGCGGAATTCCCGCTAGATATTCTTTGATATCACCGCTTTTATCAATTTCGCGGCTTTCTTCCAAAGCTTTGTCGCCGTTTAAAGTGACGTAAGCCTTTGTCTTTTCGTCTACATCTTCAATTCTTTCTAAAAAGGCTTTGGTAAGTTCCTCAGAACTTACTTCCTTTTTGATGAGCATCTCATGAGCTATATGAATCGACAGCTTATCCAGTTCCAACATATTACCTCCCGTAAAAAATCTATTCCTCAATTATCCTCGGCACTCTGAAAAATCTATTGTCCCTATCAGGTGCATTCTTCAAAACTTCCTGGATAGGAAGGCTTTCCCAAACCTCATCTTCCCTAAGCACGTTCTTATCGTTTATTGGGTAAACTGTAGTTGCAATTCCCTCGGTATCTGCCTGATTTAGCTTATCAAACTGCTTTAGGAGTGGCCCCAGATCATGTAAAATTTGCTCTATTTCTCGGGTTTCAAGATGCAGGTGAGCAATATCCGCCATGCGCTCTAGTGTATCCTTATCCACTATCAAATCACCTCTCTTATTAAATTGCAAGTCCTTTATAATTTTATCATTTAATGGTATATTATACAACGTATTTGCGAGGGCACTCTAATCATGATTGATAGGTTTTGATAAAATAGGACCTGTTTGGGTTTGGCATAAATATAAAGGAAAAACCAATATTGCTTGGCTGGATATAGATATCCTGTATTACCACATCATCGACAATACTATATGTGGTAAATAATTTTTGCAACAATCTACCGAAAGGCTTTGCCAGTATATTTGCGAGCAGAAAAGCGGCAATTACATTTAATAATGTAAGATGGCGGGAGAAGAACAGCACTATAATAAATGCAAGGGAAAATAAAAAGTTAGCAGCCGCTATAGATGTTCCGCAGCGGGGATGGGCAGCCAAGTCTTTTTCACCGTTTATCATGCGGAAATGGCCTTCCCGGACCGCACTCATTACTTCATAGGGTGGCGGAAGTTCAGGTCCTGAAAGCGAAAAACCGTTCGAATAGGCAAGGCCCCCTATTTGCAGAGACCTGCCGTACCTCTCTTCCAGAACATTTATGGTAGCATGTTCCAGGCTGTGATTTTTCCTAACCCTCTTGTCTACAGCAATCTTTAAAATTTGCCAGGGGATGGTTACTACGTTGTAAAAAGAATTAAACAAAAAAACGTAAGGGAGCAAAAATAAAAATCCGATGGCTAGAAATAATAAAATAGGCAAAAACAAATATGGAAAAAACATAAATATCATCATCATTAAAAGTAGAAATAGCATCAACAATCCCCTTTCCATTTACTTAAATTAATTATAACACAAATGCTGTCAATTTCGCTGTAGCTTTTATCACACTTTAGGATGGAGAACTTTTTGCTTATTTTTGCAAGGGGAGACTCCACATTTTGCAAAAATTTTTCCTCACACAGGGGTGAAGAATTCTATCGAATCGTTCATATATCATATTGATTTTATGGCCGAGAACAAAAGTAAGCCTAATTATATAAGTGAATACATTTCCTCAAAGCACTATGTCTTCCGTAAAACAACATTTAACCATTTTTCATTTTCCCTTCCTATTCTCACGTCATTGGTCACTTTCATTTCCATTAGGACAAAATAAGGATGTTTTTTTAAGAGTTCTTTGAATAAAGGTTCATCGTAGTTGTTGAAAAAGCGTCCATTTTTTATTTCTTCCCGGTTCCCGTATTTATATGAAGAATAAAAAACACCGCCCTTTTTCAGTGCTATATAGACCTTTTTAAATATAGAATCTATCCTGTTTCTCGGCACATGCAATAGCGAAGCACATGCCCATACCCCATCAAATTCTTCATGAAAGTCTATCTCATCAAATGACAAGTAAAGGGTTTGCCTCCCCGTAAACTCTGTTGAAAGCTTGACCATTTTAATCGAACCATCCATCGCAACAACTTCATAACCCTTTTGCAAAAAACATTTTGTGTCTCTCCCCGAGCCGCAGCCCAAATCAAGGATTTTAGCCCCAGGAGACAAATGCTTCAAAAAAAACTCGTAAATCCCCTTCATATCCGCATCCTTGGTATTTTCGAAAAAGCTTACTGCATTGTCATCGTAATACTTTATTGTTGGGTCCATTTCTCGTACCTCTCCTTATAGTAGCTTTTTATTCGGTAATCTATAGCATCCTTAAAGTGTATCAAAAAATATCTATCGGTAATAAACGGTTCGAGTCTCTCGTTTAAGCAAAAATAATCTCCTTCCCTGTAGAAAAAATCGGGATTCGTCCGCATTAGATATTTTTCGGGGTTTTGCCGCGATAGCCTGATATATTCTTTTTTCCCCCAGCTTTTAAAATCGCTTCTTGTTTTATGCACTTCTAAATCAATTGCATTTGAGGGATTAGAAAAGAATTCGCTGAAAGCAATATAAATGTCATCCGGAGTCAACTTTAACTTCATATTGCCCTTGTTGTAAAAAGCGAGTAACAGCGGCATTTTATAGACCTTCGTCATCCTTGTGTTTTCAACAAGCCTTATAAACTCGTGAGCTATTGTGTTGCATAAGACAGCCTCATCAGTTTCTAATTCCTTGTATTCGTTTAAGAAAGATAAATAATCTTTAAATACATTTATTAACGGATCTGAAAATCTCTTCATACTTTTATATATACTCTCATCGATAAGTTTAAAAAAATCTACGCGGCTCGGTCGTCTTCCGAGCATCTCCTTTACTCTGAAATATTCTTCGTAAACCAGGGTTTTTATGTTTTTAAGGCGTTCAGCCTGCTCCCTAAAAATATCTATCAGCCTGAAATCAAAGTCTACGACACAGCCATCAGGAAAGTCAAAATCATCTATTGTGAATTTTTCCCTCTTAATTGCTTCTACATCATAATCCCTTCCGCTCAAAAGGAAGGGAATTATAAACGCCCTTTTATAGTTGCCTACAAAGTCCAATACCGTTAAATAATTTTTATCTTTAGCTTTCCTAAGCCCTCTTCCCAATTGCTGCAAAAATACTACAGGCGATTCAGTCGGCCTTAAAAACATAACCATATCTACTTCAGGGATGTCCACACCTTCATTAAACATGTCTACGGTAAAAATTACATTTAGTTCAGTATTTCTCAACCGATTTATCGCTTCATCCCTTTCCATCGCATTTTTCCCCTGCTCACCGCTATAAACCGCACAGCATTTTATTCCCTTTTTATTAAAAGATTCGGCCATGAACTCCGCATGTCTCCTAGAAGCACAAAAAGCTAGTGTTCTCTTCTTGTTAAATTTTAAATAGTTTTTAATAACTAATTCTGCCCTTTCGTGAATCATTAAGGCTTTTTCAAGTTCTTCTTCTATGTATTTACCGTTGACTTCGGGGATAACTGAATAATCCGTTTTATCGTATATGCCGTAATAATAGAAGGGCACTAAATAGCCCTTGTTTATTGCATCTTTAAGCCTGAGCTCAAACACCACATTGTAATCGCAGAGTTCAAAGACATCCTTGTTATCCAACCTTTCCGGGGTAGCGGTAAGGCCCAGCAAAAATTTTGGCTTAAAATAGTTTATAATGTTTATGTAACTCTTTGCGACTGCATGATGGAATTCATCGACTACTATATATTCAAAATAATCAGGTGTGAAATAATTTGTATTCAGATACTCTTCTTTTCCCAGGGTCTGAACCGAAGCTAAAATTATATCCTTATTCGTCTCCTTAATATCACCGTTAAAATACCCGATTGTAGAATTTGGCCTTAGAGTTTTAAAGGATAATAATGCTTGATTTAAGATTTCTTCCCTATGTGCAACAAACAAAACCCTTTTGTGCGCTATGGAATCAAAAACGGCTATAAGAGTCTTCCCAACACCCGTTGCTGCCACAACGAGAACCTTTTCTAGACCTTCTTCCCGACTCTTTTTTAGCCAGTATAGCGCTTCTATCTGAGCATGATTCGGCCGCAAGAAAGGAACAACTTTGGTCTCATGAGATGTTATATAGCCTAGAGAGCTTTCGGCAACTTCTAGGGCTTCTTCAACATTCAATTCATGCTTTTCTATATCAACAAGAACTCTTGGTCTTTTCCATCTTCGGCTGTACTCTCTCAAAATCCCATCATCTACTTTTTCAGTGTAGAACTTATACAGCTTGAAAAACTCTTTCTTCAAGGTCTCGAAATCAGTGGGATTAGTAATCTTTTCAATTCTGTAATTCCACTCTATTCCGTAGGTTAATGCTGACTCCGAAACATTCGAAGAACCAATGAAGATATCTCCTCTCCCATCGGGGTATTCAAAAATGTAAACTTTCGGATGGAAAGGAATACTTTCATGCTCAAAAAATCTTAAATCCGCATAATCTCCCAATCTATCTTTTATCAAATACAGGGCTGAAGGTTGGGTGATATTTAAATACTTTCCGGTCACAATTCTAATTGGACAATTCCTCTTTTTTACTTCAGCTAAATCCTCTATAATCAATCTAACACCTGATTCAAGCAAAAATGATACTAAAAAATTTATTTCAACTGCTTCTGAAATGGATTTCTTTAGCTCTGGAAGAAAGTTGTCCTTGCCTCCGCAAAAGCACTTTTTTAAATCCATGTCTTGCTTTATCAGTAATTGACCATATATACTTTCTAGCTCGCGGTATATACTTTCCAAGTCTTCAAGCGACACTTCTTCAATTCTATTTAAGAACTCCTTTTCCTTAAACATCATTTCAAAACACCTACAATATTGTAGAAGACATATTTCAAACCTTTATTTTATTCCTTTTAACCGGATATTTCTCTCAGCATCTTCCCCCAACAAATGTTCTGTCTGATAATTATTAATTCTATTTTGTTTCAGTTTTTCCTCCACAAAATTGAGTTTTATCAGAAATATTTTACACATTGGTCAACAGAACGCTCTTGCTACGATTTAACTCACGTCAAGTGAAGCGGTAAGGCCCTACAATAAGACCTTTTGCCGGTACCTGTATTGTTTTGGCCAATAACATTGGTATAATTAAGATATAGATGGCAATGAAATTCAATTTTTTATAAGGTAGGAGTTTAAATTATATGGTTATAGATCGGATACCTGTTTTTGTTAAAGATATATGTGAAAGCTTAAATAAAGCCGGTTTTGAAGCTTATATGGTTGGCGGCAGTATCCGGGACATAATAATGGACCTAGAAACCTCGGACTTCGACATAGCTACAAATGCCCTTCCGGACCAAATATCTTCGGTCTTCCCCCAGGCGAAGCCCTACGGTAATTTTGGCACCATGCTTGTAATGGCAGAAGGAGCAAAGGTGGAAATTACTCCCTATAGAGATGATGCTCCGGGCAGAAAACCGAATTATACTTTTGGGGGCAGTATTTTTACGGACCTTGCCCGAAGGGATTTTACAATTAACTCTATTGCCTATAATCCATTAACGAATGAGCTTTTAGACCCATTTGGCGGTATGGAAGACATAAAAAGTGGAATTATAAGGTGTACGGGTTCTACAGAGCGAATTTGGGAAGATCCCCTTCGTGCCATGAGAGCAGCACGATTCCAGGCGCAGCTTGGTTTTAAGATCGAAAGTTCCACTTTATATGCTTTAAAGGCTCATGCTGAATTGCTAGACAGCATTTCTAAAGAACGGATTCGCGATGAGCTGATAAAATTAATAACAGGAGACTACTGCTTTGATGCCTTGATAACCCTTGTAATCACAGGTCTCATGAATTATATAATTCCCGAATTAATGGCGGGCATGGGTATGATGCATCACAACAAGCCCATGGATGTATTAGAGCACAATTTAGTAGCATGTAAAATTGTAAGAAACACCTTGCCCCTTAGGCTTGCAGCGCTGCTGCACGATGTTGGTAAAACTGAAACTGCTACAAAAACGGAAAAAGGATTGGAGTTTCCCAACCATCATACCAAGTCTGCAATTATGGCTAAAAATATACTGCAAAGGCTTAGATTTGAAACAACAATAATAAAAAAAGTAGTCCTGCTAATTGACAATCACATGTTCTATTATAGCCCTGACACACCTTTAAAGAATCTAAGAAAACTCATTTCAAAAGTGGGATGGGAGAACATAAATGATCTAATCGACCTTAGAGTGGCCGATCGAATTGCCAGTGGTTTTGATAGAGCATTTTCATCGGGTTTAAAAAAAATGATTTCTGACCTGGAAATTTTGAAAAAAGAGGAAAGTGACTATCAAATAAAAGACCTGGCCGTATCGGGCCAGGACATCATAGATGAGCTGAACATGGCTCCCGGGCCAGAGCTGGGACAATTGCTCACAAAGCTTTTGGAGCTGGTTCTTGAAAATCCCGAACTCAATACCAAGGAGCAATTGCTTGAGATAGCAAAAAGAATCTGAAAGCCAATGCTGCAAATGTCCACTTGTTAACGATAATACGCATGCTTAAAGTTGTCATTTTATAATATAGTAGCAAGTTTCCAGTTCATAGCTGTCCACTTCAGGAAGTTTTGATTTCAGCTCATTTATTACATGCTCATCAATCCCGTAGAAGTCACCTCCAAGAATTCTAGAGCATATGTTGTGACTTGCATGGGAACCTTTGTGTCTCGAAACAAATTGCAGTATTTCTTGTATTTGTTGTTCTTTATCAACCAGAAAAAACACCTCCCTTGGCATCAAGCAATACCGGAGATCCCGTTGCGCTTGAAATTACAAATTCTTCGAAAGTCAAGTTTATTTTTCGCACAGCGGAGGTGTTTTATTCTATATTTATAAATGTATTTGCTTATCATCTAATTGATACATCGCCGCTTAAAACTTTTACAACCCCTCCGTTTAAAGTTTTAATAAGCAAAGCACCTGAGCTATCAATATCCATGGCCGTTCCTTCAAAACTTTCATTCTTCCCAATTATTCTCACTCTTTTGCCCAAATTTACACACAGAGCCCTCCATCTATCAAAAATCTCATCAAATCCTTCCCTTTCAGCTTTTACATAATAAGCTTCAAGCTTTTCAAGTAAACTCGCCAATAGTTTAACACGGTTTATTTTATCCCCCTTGACTTGCTTCAGAGATATACTCTTGTCTTTCAATTCATCTGGGAAATTGTCGTTGTTGACGTTGATTCCTATACCAATTATTACGTGATTTATCAAATCCATTTCCGCACTCATTTCGGTGAGAATGCCGCAGACCTTTTTACCGTCAATGAGTATATCATTAGGCCATTTGATGTTTGCAGAAATGCCCGTTAACTGAATAATAGCTTCGGCAACAGCCACGGCAGACATGATAGTAAGTTTTGGTGCTTCAGCCGGAGCAAGCGCCGGTCTAAGTATCACAGAAAGCCAAATGCCTCCCTCCGGAGAATCCCACATGCGCCCCATCCGGCCTCTGCCACCCTGCTGCCTTTCAGCTACTATCAGAGTGCCATCAGGCACTCCTTCCTGGGCCAATCTCTTGGCATCATTGTTGGTGGACTCCGTAACTGAACGATAGTAGATTCTACTGCCCAAAACCTCCAACTCCGACATTGCCCATATTTCTTCCGGCAAAAGCAAATCGGGAGACTCTTCCAGATGATATCCTAGCCTGGGAGATGATTTTATTTTGTATCCCATATCTCTTAAAATATTTACCTGTTTCCAAACCGCCGAACGGGTTATGCCAAATCTTTTACTGATATCTTCACCTGAAAGATATGCACCTTTATTTTTAAGCAATAACATCAAGAGCTGATTGGCTTCAGACTTATGGATGAATAATAAAATTCCCTCTGACATTTACAATGGCACCTCATTAAATATTTTATATGGTGGACTGCGGAATAATTTCTGCATGAATTATTCATCTTCCACATTATTTATATCTTTCTACCTTTTTACAGCTTTTCCTTCAAAAGTACATCGACCCAAGCTTCCCATTGTGCTAGCATTTATATGTGTCAAAATGCAGGCATTATGTTAATTATCAATTTTGTACTCGAGGAGGATGTTTAAATGTTTAAGAAAAATATTGTTGCATTGATTGCTGCAATGCTTATTGTCCAAATCTTTTCTGGCATCGCACTAGCCGAGGATAATAGTACTTATGTTTATTTTGAAAAGGATGTAATTCCTTTAAGCATCAATGTTGATTTGTTTTACACATACAGGCCCTTTTACAGTGCCCAGAAAATCCACAGGGATTTTGACAATGACGGTGTATACGAAATTGCAGTGATTTACAATGGCACACATGGTTACAAATATTTAACAGTTTACAAAATCCAGGGTAAGAGGATGGTTCAGATGTTTTCAGGCAAGGGTGTTGCTATCAGGGTCAACTCCAACGGATTTTCAATTAGTAATGTGAAATATGACGGCAGATACTTTTACGAAACCTATACTTATACCTGGAGCAATGGCAAGTTCTTGAGAACCGGATATGCAAAGACTTACATCAAAGAAGGTTCTTTCGATTACGAAAAACCCATCAAAGATAGACCTATTATAAGTAAGGACGAAAGGATTCTTACGGTAAACTCGCTCCTCAATGCCAGAATGCATGGAAAATATGATGAAGTAATGAACTATCTGTCCAAAGCCTACAAAGAAAAGATTGATTCCAATAAATTAAAATCAATCATCCCTTACGGCAACGTAACTGCGATAGATATTTTTGACTCGCAGCGGGGAGATTGGGTAGTTGCAGTAATCAGAGACATTTGGGGCAACAGCAGGGTCTTTAAGTTTGTCCCGGTAAATGAAAAAGATGGATACGGCAATATTAAAATTGATGAAATCGTTGAAATCCCGAGGGCCAATTAAGTATGTGACTTGCCGACAATCACTTTGTCGAACAGATTAAAGGAAGCAGGGGAGCTATTGACTCCCTGCTTCCTTTATAATTGAGATCTTTAAAGTGTAACATCACAGGCTCTTGGATTGCTTCCATTGCATTCCTTGCTTCAAATGCATCACCGACTCTTTGATTATATTGAGGAATGCAAGCGGATGGACAATATTATATTGGATACATAAAAAGGATGCTTGGCTCCTTTAAAGCAAGTGACCAAGCATCCAATTATACTTAATTTATTTTAAACGATTGACTATTTGACAAAGGCCTTGGTTTAAGTTATGGCTATTATTTTTCTATTACATAGGATCCGCTTACTTGAACACCTTCTAAGGTGTCCTTTACCGGACAGTGGGTAGTAATAAACTTGTGCAATTTTTCTATGTTTGCTTCGGGTGAATCAGATACAATATGCATCTTGTAGCGGATGTCTGAAAATCCTTTTCTCACATCGGGGTTTTTGCCGGTAAATCCATCCGGGTCCAAATCACCTTCTAATTCAATTGACAATCCTTTTAATTCTACTCGGAATTTTGGTGCGAATACGCTTGCAACTATACTCATGCAGCCGCCTAAGGCGCATAGAAGCATTTCCACCGGATTCATGGCAGTATTGGTGCCGCCAAGTTCTTCCGGCTCATCCATGGTTACCTTAAATCCTCTTGCAGTAGCCTCGGCTACAACACCGCCTTTCCATTCTACCTTGGCATTGAAAGTTTGAAGTGCCATGAAATACCCCCTAAGTAATAATTATTGTTATCACGAGCACTATTATATCATTTTTCATACTTTGTGTCATTTCACAAAGTTGATATTATTCTCCGTATAAGCTTCTTGCTCGCTTTTTTCGTTGCCAAGGTAGTGAAGATTTGCATAAATGTTTACCATATGAGCTTTTTTGTTTTGCTCTATTTTGATGTTGCTGATCCTGGCATCATCCTGGCGGTATTTTAGATATTCAACTAGGATATCTTTTGCCTTGTCTTCGTTTAAATCTTCATAGATGCTTTTGTATATGTCTTCAGGAATTTCAAGCTTGATATTGTACAAACCTTCTTTTACCGCCCTAGTCTCCCTAATAAAGTCAAACATTACTGATAACCTGCCGATTCCTCACTTATCTTTCTTTTTCTTCTCTTTGTTTGGGGCCGTCTTCATGGGGTTTTCCCGGGCAAATTCCTCTGACAATTCATAGTTTTCGGGACTGCTGTCGTCAATCAGGTCAGCTTTAGATCTCTGTTGCTGTGGAATAAGTTTGTTCCTACTTCCCCTTTGAATCTTTTTCTTGGCCATGTGCATTCCTCCCAAATATTATGTTAATTATAGTATTTCCATTTCTCCTTCAATAAATCCATAAAGCAAAAAAGTATTCACCAAAAATTAGTGAATACTTGACAATTTATTTCTTGACTTTTTGCCTGTTTTGACGGGAAAGAATGGCCTTTCTCATGCGAAGGCTCTTGGGCGTTACTTCCAAGAGCTCATCTTCCTTTATAAATTCTAGGCATTGCTCTAAGGTCATCTCTTTGGGAGGAATCAGCCTCAAAGCTTCTTCGGCAGTTGATGAGCGCAAGTTAGTAACATGCTTTTTTTTGCAAACATTGATGTCCAAATCCTGGGGCCTTGAATTTTCTCCAACTATCATACCTTCATATACCTTCACCTGGGGTCCTATGAAAAGGGTTCCCCTTTCCTGGGCATTATAAAGACCGTAAGTGCTACTCTCTCCAGTTTCAAAAGCCACCAGGGAGCCTCTATTTCGAGTAGGAATGTCCCCAGTGTAAGGAATATAGCCGGCAAATACCGAATTTAGTATTCCCTCCCCCTTTGTATCAGTTATAAACTCGGACCTGTATCCTAGGAGACCTCGGGTGGGGATGTTGAATTCCAATCTAACCGAATTGCTCCCGATGTTTTGCATATTCACCAATTGACCGTGTCTGGCCCCCATCTTCTCCATGACCGTGCCCAAATATGTCTCTGGAATATCAATCGTCACCGACTCCATGGGCTCCATCTTTCTACCGTTTATCTCCTTTATTATCACCGTTGGTTTTGAGACCTGAAACTCGTAACCTTCCCTTCGCATAGTCTCGATCAATACGGAAAGGTGCAGCTCTCCTCGGCCTGAAACCTTAAAACTGTCAGGACTGTCCGTTTCCTCCACCCTTAAGCTGACATTGCTCCTGGCCTCTCTTAATAAGCGCTCCCTCAAATGCCTCGATGTCACGTATTCCCCTTCCTGACCAGCAAAGGGGCTGGTATTTGCGCTGAAAATCATTGAAAGGGTAGGTTCATCTATGCTCACATAGGGCACGGGCTCGGGATTGTCTATATCCGCAATGGTCTCTCCAATGTCAATGTCTTCAATGCCCGTAATGGCTATTATCTCACCGATGCTGGCAGAAGATATGCGTTCTCGCTTCAAACCGTTAAATGCAAAAAGGTTACTGACTTTTACTTTTTCAACGGTCCCGTCCTTTTTACACAGTGCATATTCATTGCCAGATAGAATGGTACCCCTAAAGATCCTCCCTATGGCAATTCTTCCAACATAATCATCGTAATCTAGTGTAGTTATTAAAAGCTGCAAGGGAGCCTCGCTATCACCTTCCGGCGCCGGCACATAATCGATGATGGTCTTAAACAGGGGCTCTAAATCCCGCGATGGGTCTTCAAGGTTTAGCTTGGCAAAGCCTTCCCGCGCAGAGGCATAGACTACCGGAAACTCTATTTGGGAATCATCGGCACCCAAATCGATGAAGAGCTCCAGCACTTCATCTATTACCTGGTTTATCCGCGCATCAGGCCTATCGATTTTATTTATAACCACAATAGCTGGTAAATTTAGAGCCAATGCCTTTTTCAAGACAAATCGAGTTTGGGGCATGGGCCCTTCAAAAGCGTCAACCAACAGGAGCACCCCATCCACCATTTTCAGCACCCGCTCAACTTCACCGCCAAAGTCGGCATGACCGGGGGTATCGATAATATTTATCTTGATGCCCTTGTAATAAACCGCTGTGTTTTTCGATAATATGGTGATACCCCGCTCCCTTTCCAGTTCATTGGAATCCAATACTCTCTCTTCTACCTTTTGGTTTTGTCGAAATATGCCGCTTTGCTTCAGTAGGCCGTCTACAAGAGTAGTCTTGCCATGGTCTACATGGGCTATTATGGCTATATTGCGAATATCCTCTCGTTTTGTCATCATGCTGCATCTCCTTCATGCTTTAGACGTAAAAGTACATTTTCCCATCAATTATGTCCATATTGATTGATTGCTTCTCAAGAAGGTAAGTCAAAAAGGCTCCTACAGAAGATATGGTTATAAAGTATTGAGATAAATTCATGTCTATATCATATTTCTTTATAATAAGCTCCGTCAAATCTTCCCTAGTCAAGGGCTGTGATAAATAATCCAGTATTATTTCAAGGTTGTGATTTATGTTATCTATATTTTTTTGGATGAGGGGTTTAGGGTTGTCCAATGGTCCGTCACAGTGGGAAATCATGTAACATTCGTAATTGCTGCCCAATAAAAACTCCAAGGTCTTCAAATGGGCCTCCAGGTCAAATACAAAGGGAAATGGATACTTATCCATCTTATCTTCACTAAAAAAGGCATCGCCACAAAACAGCACGCTATCCTCCGTTGCAACCCCTATTTGACCTATGCTGTGGCCTTCCAGCGAAACTATTTCAAACTTTTTATTGTCTAATTCTGTAATGCCTTCATCAACTACTAAGTCCACTGCTGTATCCTGGGCTTTCAGTATTCGCGCTGAAAGCCCAGGCATGGCTGCTGCTCCGTAAAGCACGGTTTGTTCTAGAAAGCTATTTTCCATAAAGAGCTTTTCTTTGTATGATGTTAATATTTGAACCCCTGGGTATTTCTCTTTAATAAAATTATTTGCTCCGAAGTGGTCAGGATGGGCATGGGTGTTTATGATGTACTTTATCTTTAAATTATTATCCTCCAAAAGCTCAATAATCTTTCTGCCAGCAGTATTGTTTATCCCAGTATCTACCAAGGTGCACAGGCCGTTTCTGTACCGATATACACCTACATTTGTTGCAGCGGGTATGTAATAGGTGCGGCCCCTTATTTTTTTGAGTTCCATGAAATTCCTCCTGAATAAATATCAAAGCATCTGTAAACACACACTATATTATACATATTGTTATTTGCGAAAATCAAGAATTAGATTAAAGCTCCCAAGCCTGCAAGGCCCAAGACGAGAAGTAAAACATTTACGTCAAGGGGTACCGTATGAAAAATGGGCTGGAGAAGGGGTACATATATAACTGCAAGAAGCATTGATGTGGAAATCATCACGGAAAGAGTCAAATATATATTTCCAAAGGGGTTCTGCCACCTGGTACCGCTTTTTTCCGTCCTACATTCGAATACAAATAACAGCTGTGACATGACTAAGGTGGCAAAGGCTGCCGTCCTCGCCATTTCCAGGTTGCTCTTGCTATACAGATTTGTGATTGTAAAGGCTGCGAGGGTTGCAAGACTGATAATAAAACCCCGGTACACTATTTTATTTCCAAGGCCTTGAGAAAAAACATTCTCTTTCTTCCCCCTGGGTTTGCGGTGCATCACATCCCTTTCAGGGGGATCTACCCCCAGGGCCAGTGCAGGAAGGCCGTCAGTTACAAGGTTTACCCAAAGAATCTGCACGGGCAAAAGGGGCAAGGGCAAGCCTATTATTGTAGTCCATATCATGGTGAGTATTTCTCCCACATTGCAGGAAAGGAGGTACCGCAAAAACTTGCGGATATTGTCATATATTATCCTTCCCTCTTCCACTGCTGCCACGATACTGGCAAAATTGTCATCCATCAAGATCATGGAAGACGCTTCTTTGGTCACATCGGTGCCGTTTATGCCCATGGCCACCCCTATATCCGCCTCCTTCACCGCCGGCGCATCATTAACCCCGTCCCCGGTCATGGCCACGATGTGGCCTTTCTTCTTCAAGCTTCTGACAATTCTCAGCTTGTGGCGGGGTGTGACCCGAGCAAAGACGGCAATATGTTCAATCTGTTTTAAAAGTTCACTCTCGCTCATATTATCCAGTTCCTGGCCCGTAACAATCCTGCTGTCTCTTGTAAGCATGGAAAGTTCCCTGGCTACAGCCCAGGCCGTGGACTTGTGGTCACCGGTAATCATCACCGGCCTTATTCCGGCAGTCAAGCACTTTTGTACAGCCGAAATCGCCTCCGGCCTTGGTGGGTCCATGAGGCCCATCATACCTACAAAGGTAAGGTCCTTCTCCAAGTCCGAATCTTCCAACTCATTTATCGAAAGCTTTTTATATGCAAAGCCTAACACCCTTAATGCTTTTCGGCCCATATCTTCATTTGCGTTTAAAATATTCCCCACGTCAGTTTTTGTAATTGCCCGCACCTCACCCCGCTGTTGTAACTTCGTGCAAAGAGGCAGGAGCACATCCGGGGCACCTTTAGTAAATAGGAAAAGTTCTCCGTTCCTGGATTTCACCAACACCGACATCCGCTTTCTATCCGAATCGAAGGGAATTTCCTTAAGTCGCGTGAAATCAGCATCAACATCATGCTTATTTACCTTGCCCTTTAGGCCTGCCATCAGGATGGCAGTTTCCGTAGGATCGCCGTAAGGTACCAGTTCCTTTTTGCCCCCTAAAAGCTCGAACACATTGCCGCTCCTCTGGATGTTTATTCCCGAGTTATTACATGATACTCCGATTTCTAAAAGCCTCTTGAGCTCCTTTGGTAAACTCTTTAATGGCTTACCATCCCTATATAAAAATTCGCCTTCAATTCTGTAACCCGTCCCCGTAACTAAAAATGTCTCTCCACCAAGATAAATTTCCCTCACGCTCATTTTATTTTCCGTCAGAGTCCCCGTCTTGTCACTGCATATTACCGTTGCGCAGCCGAGGGTTTCCACTGCAGGAAGCCTCCTGATTACCACATTTTTTCGTATCATGCGCTGAACTCCCAGCGTCAAGACGATTGTTACAATGGCAGGCAAACCTTCTGGGATAGCTGCTACCGCCAAGCTCACCCCGAAAAGAAACATATCGTAGATTTTTTCTCCCCGAAAAACACCCAACAGGGCAACCGCTCCGCATATGGCCAGGCAGATAATTACCAGCTGCTTGCCTAAAAGGTCCAGCCTTTTTTGAAGAGGAGTCTGCTCTCCTCCGATGTCTTCTATCATCCCTGCGATTTTGCCCATCTCGGTGTCCATACCTATTTTTTCAACCACCATTTTGCCTCTTCCATTAACCACTAGGGTGCCCATGTAGACGTAATTTTGTTTGTATATTCTGCTTTGAGACTCTTCGTCAATACTCGTGGTCTTTTTCACCGGAACGGATTCCCCGGTCAAAAGGGATTCGTCAAGTCTCAGGTTTTCTGCAACAATTAAACTTCCATCTGCCGGCACCCTATCCCCGCTACCAAGAAGGACTATATCTCCGGGAACGATGTCCCTTGCAGGTACCGCAATCACCTCTCCGTCGCGCAAAACCTTTGCCACAGGTGCAGCTAGCTGCTGCAATGCTTGCAAGGATTTTTCCGTTCTGTATTCCTGGACAAAACCCATTATGCCGTTTAAAACCACAATGGCAGCTATGGCAATAGCATCGGCTATCTCCCCGAGAAAAGCGGAAATAAGGGCAGCCACCAGCAAAACAAGAATCATAAAATCCTTAAATTGGCTTATGAAAATAGAGATTGCCGATATTTCTTTGCCCTGCTTTAGTTGATTGTCTCCAAAGAGTTTCTTTTTAAGGGGAATTTCCCTAGTAGACAAACCTACATTGGGATCGGTATGAAACACGCTCATAAATATTCCCTCCACCATTGCTGCTTACACTTTAAAACATATGTTGCATAAAGAGGGAATATGTCTTAAAACAAAAAAAGCAGCCAAGCTGCCTTATTCATATCTAAGTGCCTCTATGGGATCCTGGTAGGCCGCCTTTCGTGCGGGATATAAGCCGAAACAGATACCAACCCCTGCCGAAAAAGTAAAAGCTATTGCTACCATCTGCCATGATATAAAGGTGGGTATTTTAATAAACAAGGCTATTATCTTAGATACGCCAAATCCTATGAACATCCCCAAGACGCCACCGGAAAAAGAGAGCACTAAAGACTCAATTAAAAATTGAATCATAATGTCTATTTCTTGAGCGCCTAATGCCTTCCGGATGCCGATTTCCCTGGTCCGCTCCGTAACCGATACCAGCATGATATTCATAATGCCTATTCCACCCACCAGTAAGGAGATGCCTGCTATAGCACTGATTACAAGAGTTACAATCCCTGTAACTTGATTTACGCTGTCCATCTCCTTTTGAGAATTCCAGGCATCGTACTTATCCTCATTTCTATGACGCCGATGCAGGATGCTTAGTGAATGCTCAATGGCTCTATCTACTTCATTTTGGGATACCGCCTTGCCCTGAATGCCATTTATCCAATTGGTTCCACTGTAGGAAAAATACGTTGAAATCGGTATGTACATCAACTTGCTATCCTGGCCCATGGAAAAAATAGACTCTTCCCGCGCCAGTACCCCTATTATATTAAAAGGCCGATTGCTCACCATTATCTTTTTTCCAATTGCCGTAGAGGAACCGAACAGTTCTTTCGCCAGTGACTCACTTATAATCGCTACAAATCTTTTTGCATTCTCATCCTCGTTGCTAAAAAACCTGCCTGCATCCAATTTAAGATTTGCTATCTTGGCATAATCCGCAGTTGTAGCCGCAATTTCAACTCCAATCTCTTTCCCCTTTGACCTGATGCTTGTGGTATCCCAGCTGATAGGTGCAATACTCTCAACTGCTGGGGAAATTTCTTTTATAGCAAGCACATCCTGAAGAGTGAAGACATCGGCATCGGTTATGGGATTATCGGGATTGTACTTATAATAGATGCCAAATCGATTGGCCCCAAAAGCATCCATTTCTTTGTTGATTGCAGCCCTTCCCCCCTGGCCCAAGGCTGAAACCGTTATTACCGAAGAAACCCCAATGATGATGCCCAGCATTGTGAGGAGGGAGCGCAATTTATTTGCAACAATGCTCTCCCAAGCAATTATTATACTCTCAAAGAAGTTCACCGGACTTCTCATCCACCTTTCTACCATCGCGGAAAAACACTATTCTTTGCGCATACTTGGCGATTTCATTCTCATGAGTTACCAAGACGATTGTCGCTCCATTTCGGTGCAGTTCAGTAAAAATCTCCATGATCTCAGCTCCGGACTTGCTATCCAGATTGCCCGTAGGTTCGTCCGCCAGTATGATCCTTGGAGAGTTAACCAAGGCTCGGGCGATAGCAACTCTCTGCCTTTGACCGCCGGAAAGCTCGTTTGGTTTATGATGCCACCTATCTTCCAGTCCAACGGATTTCAGAGCTTCCATTGCCCTTGCTCGCCTATCCCCAGATGAGACTCCAGCATAAATCATGGGTATTTCTACGTTTCTAAGGGCGTTCATTCGAGGAAGTAAATTAAAATTTTGAAAGACAAATCCAATCTTTTTGTTTCTGATATGCGCCAGCTGGCGGCTATCAAGCTGGGATATGGCTTTTCCTTCCAAGTAATACTCTCCCGACGTGGGCTTGTCGAGGCAACCGAGTATATTCATAAGGGTAGATTTCCCTGAACCCGATGGGCCCATTATGGCAACGAACTCGCCCTTTTTTATGTGGAGATTTACGTCTTTAAGTGCCACAACTTCATTTTCGCCACTTTTGTAGACTTTTGTCATGTTATCAACCTGTATCACAGGGCATCACCTGTTACATCGCTGCCTTGACTAGGGTCCTGAAGGACCTCATCACCTTCGGACAGGCCTTGTACTATCTCTACGTACAGGTCATTTTCTAGGCCTGTTCTAACTTCCCTTTTAGATATATTTCCGTCTTTTACTACCATTACCTGCTTGCTGCCTTCCTCCTCTATCACACATTCCAGGGGTATTAAAATCGCATCTTGTTTTTCATCTACTGTTATCTCTACTGTGGCTGAAAAACCCGGCTTTATATGGCCATCGTGCTCGATTACTCTTACAGCTGCTTTTACAACGCTTTCATTGCCTCTGCTGGTTTGTGTCACCGAGGCCGAAGGGGCAATTTTCACAACTTCACCATCATATGTCCTGTCGCCAAAACCTTGACCGGAAATAATGGCTTTTTGGCCGAGTCGTAACTTGGCTGCATCGTATTCATTAACGCTGATTTCTATTTGTAAATCTGAAAGGTCGCCCACTCTAAGCAGTAAAGTTCCTGGCGTCACCATCATTCCGGGCTTTATATTTTGCTCCAATACTATTCCATCAAATTCGGCATAGACGACTGTCTTACTTAACTTCTTTTCAATGTTGGCCAGATTGTTTTCCGCTTCTTCCAGCGCAATTTGTCTTAATGCGATTTCCTTTTCGTCAGGATTTTCTAATAACTTGAGATCCAATTCCATAATCGACAGCTGATTTTTTTTAGCATCGTATTCTCTTTTAATATTTAACAAGTCTTTTTCCGATATTGCCCCTAAATTAAAAAGTTCCTGGTTTTTTTCGTAATCATCCAAGGCAGCTTCATAAGCAGTCAGTGCATCCTTATATTTTATCCTGGCTTTTTCCAATTCTTCAAATCTTGTTCCATCCAGCAGCCTTGAAAGTTCAAGCCTTTGTTGTTTCGCCTTGCTTTGAACTTGTGCCAGCTCCAGCCTTAATTCCTCATCATCGATTTTTAAAATTACATCCCCACTTTTGACCTGTTGTCCTTCTTCAACCACAAATTCTACTGTACCTTGAATAGGAGAATAAACCTCCTGTTCTTGAACCGTTTCCACCCTTCCAAGGGCAGTAATCTTAGAGGAGATGTCACCTTTAACGGCACTGACAGTCGGCAAAGCCATAACTGGATTAGGCTGAAATTTTACCCTGAAAATAAAAAAAGCAACAACTGCCAGTAAAACTGCTGTAAATATTATAAGTTTTTTCCGACCCTTCACCAAAATCCCCCTTTTATTCAAAGACATCCAGTGTGCACTATTATATGAAATAAAAGCTTAAAAAGTCAGAGTAGATTATTTTTTATGTCCTTTTTGTAATTGTTATTTTTTTCACCATTATAACACCTATGCTAATTACTGTAAATACAATAAAGCATAAAATTCGATTAAACCTTTCTTAAAGAACTCTTAAATCTTTCTTAAATTTGTAAGCTAGCTCACGGCCTTAACGGTATCCGGCAAGTTTTTGATGGCCTCCGTATAGACCATGTTTCCGACAACAATTGTATCCGCAACCTTGCCCATCATCTCCGCTTTTTGGGCATTATCGATGCCTCCGCCATAAAACACTCTGGCATTGTTCAATCTATTTTTTATGTATGATACGAGTTCCGGGTTTCCGAATTTTCCGCTGTATTCTATGTAAATTATCGGAAGGGAGAAGAGATTTTCACCGCATCGGGCATATGCCAAAACATCTTCCCTGCTTAAAGGATTTATGGCCTTTGTGAGCTCTGCAGCAGCACAATCCGGGTTTAGGATTATGTAGCCTTCAGGTAAAAGGACCTGCCAATCCATCAATTCTCCAATGAGCTTCACCGCCTCCTTGTGCGCTCCGATGAGCCATTGGGGATGGCCTGCATTTAAAACGATCGGTATTAGATAGCCATCAAAGCCAAAGCTAATAGCGTCGACAGAGGATACTTCCAGGATTTTGGGCAGGGGATATGGCTTTAAGAGTTTATAAAGCCTTAGCACTTTTTCCCGGCTAATATTTTGTGTGCCCCCCACTATGATGGCATCGGTGCCGCTTGCTACAACCTGCTCTATCATATATTCATCTGCGGCTTTGTCCGGATCAAGTTTCACCACGTGCCGCCAGTTTTTCCAATCCGGGAACATAGATTAGCCTCCATTTCGTATTATTGAGAATATAATTATGAGCTAAAACTTCCCAAAGCCGAAATACTCTTGAATGCTTTGTTCAAAAATTCCGCTGGCCCGCCCTTTATTTCATCCCCAGTCGGATATACTTCCAGCATCAGATTTCCCAAATAGTGCTTCTTCGGGAATGATTCGCAGAATTCTTTCCAATCAATTATCCCATTTCCGGGCAACCAGTGCCTGTCCATTTCACCGTCATTGTCTGAAATATGGCAGGTTATAAGCCTCCGGCCGAAATCTTTTAACAAGAACTCGCATCCATGCAATCTGCCATGAGAACTATCATAACAAAGCCCTAAATACTCTGACTCTATTTCCGATAAAATAAAATCAACGCCGTCGGCAAATTTGGTGTTCTCCACTGCTATCTTTACCCTCAATTCTTCTGCTTTTTTCACGAGGCACGACATGCTTTCGATTCCGTTGCTGCTTAGTTCGGGAAGGATATCTCCTTCCATGATGTGCATGACCATTATGGGAATATCGAATCTGGCACAATCCTCAAGCCAGCCTAAATACTGTTTTACGATTTCAGACCTGGCCGAAAGGGACTCACTCCACAAATCATTGGAATTGCAAAAGGGCGTATGGATATTGTCTAAGCTCAAGCCAAAATCCCGGACCATTTTAGGCATGTCGGTCTTTTTGACGGGATAAGCTCCCTCCTCATCTTCCCACCAGAGGCAGGTTGAATCAAAGCCGGCCTTTTTTATCAGTTCGAGCCTCTCGGATAAAGGCATTACGAATCCAAACCAGGAAAATATTCCGTATTTGGCCATAAGCTTGTTCTCCTTTATTGCATTAATAAGACATATTTTTTCTCATTAACTAAGCATTAAGGGCATTATTCAAGTCTTCTATAATATCTTCTACATTTTCAATGCCCACGGAAAGCCTTATCATGCTTTCTGAAAGTCCGAATTCACGCAGCCTTTCTTTGGGGTACCCGGCATGGGTCATGGCTGCAGGAAGTTCAATTAAGGTCTCGCAGTCTCCTAAGCTCACGGCAAGCTTGGCCAGCTTTACGCTATTTACCACTTGTTTTGCTCTGTCAAGGCCACCTTCCACTTCAAAGCTTATTATGGCTCCGAAGCCGTCCATCTGCTTTTTTGCAAGCTCGTGGCCTTTAAAGCTTTTTAAGCCGGGATACATTACCGATTTTACTTCCGGGTGATTATCCAGGAATTCTGCCACGCGCATGGCATTTGCTCCATGCTGTCTCATTCTAAGACCTAGCGTCTTTAATCCCCTCAGCATCAGCCAGGCGTTAAAGGGACTCATGACCGAGCCCAATTCGCACATATAGTCGAACTTCAGCTTTTGTATGTAATCCACATCCCTTGATACGGCAACGCCACCCAGGGCATCGCCATGGCCGCATATGTATTTTGTGGCACTGTGTACGACTACATCCGCACCGAGGGCAAGAGGCCTTTGAAAATAGGGTGTGGCAAAGGTGTTGTCTACAACAACTTTGATGCCTTTCGGCCTTGCCAATTTCGCTATTTGCTCTGTGTCTATTATCTCGAGATTCGGATTCGCAGGCGTTTCGAAATACAACACTTTTGTCCTATCATCGATGGCCCCTTCCACGGCTTCCGGTTCCGTGAAATTAACGCTTTTGCAGTTTATATTGTATTTTGGAAGAAGTTTGTGCGTCACGGTAAAGCTGGACCCGTACAGGGTCTTATGGACTACAGCATTGTCACCGGGTGACAGAAGGGACAACAGCACGGAAGATATGGCTCCCATCCCAGAGGCAAAGGCCACCGCATCTTCCCCTTCTTCCAGTTCACTCATCCTCTGCTCAAAAAGCTTCAATGTAGGGTTATTGCCCCTAGTGTAAATGAAGCCTTCTTTTTCAAAGTTCATAATATCCGCTGCATCCTTTACATCGTCAAAGACAAATGTGCTCGTCATAAATATAGGAGGATTTAATGCAGCCTCAGGATTTTTGCTTTTAGCCTTCCCATGAATGGAAAGGGTGTCAAAACCGTAGTCTTTACTCATTAGTATTCCTCCCAAAATCTTTTTTGCCAAAGCTTTGACAAGCTTCCTTTAATTCCGTAATAACAATTATACAATAATTTCAATACCATTTTAAGTCTATGGCAGGGTCTGATTGAATAAATTCTTAAACTATTTACTCGGTTATGCAGTATACTGTATACACTCATTTTTGCGTTCTCCCTTGCGCTTGTCTTATTGTTATCCCCTAACTATACATCGCAAAATTTGGAAATGGAGAAATGGAAACTATAAGCTCAATTCCCCCTCGGTGGCTGAAACTATAATGGCACCGGCCATGTCTCCGGTTATGTTAATGCAGGTCCTCGCCATGTCCAGGATTCTGTCAATTCCTCCAACAAGTACCATTCCTTCCAACGGAAGGCCTATTGATTGCAGGACCATTGTCAGCATGATAAGGCCCGAACCGGGAACTCCGGCAGTACCTATTGAAGCAAGGGTTGCAGTCAACACAACAGTCAGTTGCTGTGCAATGCTAAGCTCAATGCCGTAAACCTGTGCCACAAAAAGTGCACAGACTCCTTGATAAAGTGCAGTTCCGTCCATGTTTATGGTGGCTCCCAGGGGAAGCACAAAACTGCTTATGGATTTGGGAACACCTAGATTTTCTTCTGCACATTTCATCGTGATTGGCAGGGTTCCGGAGCTTGAACTGGTGGTAAAAGCCACCATCATGGCAGGGGCTGCCCCCTTAAAAAATGTGACGGGGCTCATCTTTGCAGAAAAATAAACTGCAGCCGAATAAACAAAGACAGCATGAAGGAAACAAGCGATATAAACTGCAATTATCACTTTTAACAGAGGCAGCAGTGCCGATGCCCCGTGTTCTGCCACAACGGGAGCAATTAAACCAAAAACTCCTATCGGGGCAAATGCCATTATTATGGCCACAATTTTATAAGACACTTCTGCCAAACTATCAAAAAAACTTAGGAGCGGTTTGGCCCTATCGCCCACTAAAGTTATCCCAATTCCTAGAAATAGTGCGAAAAATATGATTTGAAGCATGTTGGCCTCAACCATAGCCTGAATTGGGTTTGTTGGGACGATATTGAGGAGGGTTTCGACTATTGAAGGCGCTTCTCTTGCTTCTGCTGTTGAATCAAGAGGAATGCTCAATCCGTGGCCGGGATTTATTAAGTTTGCAAGAAACAAACCCAATATTACTGCTAAAGCCGTAGTGACCAGATAATAGATTAATGTTTTTATGCCGATTCTTCCAAGTTTTCCGACATCACCGGTGCTGGCACTGCCCACAACTAAGGAGGACAGTACCAAGGGGACGATAATCATTTTAATGAGATTTAAAAAAAGATTTCCCAGAGGCTTTATATAAGTTGTCGCAACTTCCGGTGACGATTGAAGCAAAAGACCCGTAAGTACACCTAGTACCAAGCCAATGAAGATTCTCGTGGCTAAACTAAGCTTTTTCAAAAAACGATCCCCCTTTGCGACTTCATATCGCCCCCTGATTTAGATTAAGCCCATAATTAACAGCGGGTTCTCACAGTTGCATTCATCTTGCGTAAGCTCTTCCTCGGTAAGTACTGAAATAAAGGTGCTGGTAATAAGTTCCTTATTCTCTTCCATTATGCCCTTTATGTCATGGTCCAGTAGCATGCCTTTGAAGCCCGTGCACCAATTTGTGATTATTGCAACTGCCTGATAGCACATGCCCAGTTCATTCGCCAGGACCACCTCCGGCACATTTGTCATGCCCACTACATCAGCGCCGAGCCTTTGAAACATACGGATTTCGCTGGCTGTTTCGAACCTTGGTCCTTCTGTGCACACATATACAGCTTCACCTTTTATATCGAGACCAGTCTTTTTCGCATGCTTCACGAACTTTTTCCTCAAATTAGGGCAGTAAGGCTCATCCATTGGCACGTGCGCTACGCCCCTCTTACCCCCTTCATAAAATGTCAGGGGCCGTTTTTTAGTAAAGTCTATAAAGTCTTTGATCAGCACTGCCTCACCGGGAGCAAAGTTTTCATTCATGGAACCTACAGCGCAACTTGCATAAATGTATTTTACTCCTAACTCCTTTAATGCCATCAAGTTAGCTCTATAATTAATGAGATGAGGTGGAATCGAATGGCCCTTACCGTGCCTCGGTAAAAAGGCAATTTCCTCACCCTTTATGTTTAATATGTCTACCTCTACTGTTCCGTATTCGGTTATTACTTCGCGAGAAGCAGTCTCGCCTAAATCATACACACCTGTACCGCCTATGATGGCTTTCCTCATAAAAAAACACCTCCTTAAGCACCAACTAGTTTTTTGGCAGCTTCAGCTGCTTCGTACATAGCTTTCTCAACATCTATTGTTTTTAATTCATAGTTTTCCATTAAAATCTTACCATCTACGATAACCGTATGCACATCCGAGCCTTGGGCAGAGTAACAGACTGCTGAAACGGGATTGTGGAGCGGTGCAAAATGCGGCTTTCTCAGATCAATCAAAATAATATCTGCCTTTTTACCAACTTCAATGCTTCCTAGTTCCTCTTCAAGGCCAAAGGCCTTAGCTCCATTAACTGTGGCCATTTTTATGACATCTTCTGCGGGGACAGACACCGCATCGAAATTTGCGCCTTTATGTATTATAGATGCCAAATGGATTTCTTCAAACATATTTAGGTTGTTGTTGGAAGATGCTCCATCTGTACCTAAGGCCACGTTTACACCCGCTTTTAGCATCTTGTCTACCGGTGCAAAGCCGCTGGCCAGCTTTAAGTTGCTGCTGGGGTTATGTGCCACGCTGACCCCGGATTCTGAGAGAATTTGTATGTCTTCATCGTTCACGTGTACGCAATGGGCGGCTATAGTAGGCCTTTCGAAAAGCCCCAAGTCGTAGACGTGCTTTATCGGAGTCTTGCCCCATTTTTCTATGCTATCATCTACTTCCTTTCGAGTTTCGGAAAGGTGGATGTGTATTCCTATATCAAGTTCCTGCGCCAGCTCTACAACTTTTTTGAGGTACCTAGGACTGCATGTGTAGGGCGCATGGGGCCCTGCGAATATTTTAACTTTGCCATCCCATTCGTGGTATTCGTTAAAGAGGCGCCTGGTTTCCTCGAGTTGAACTTCCTTGCCTTCCTCTTCATCGGTCAAGCCTCTTGCGATATATACTCTGACACCCGTTTCCAGGGCTGCCCTTATGGTCTCGTCGGCAAAAAAGTACATGTCCAGAAATCCCGTTACGCCGCTCTTTATGAGCTCTGCAATTCCTAGGATGGAGCCGCTGTAGATTGCCTCGGGAGTCAAATTTGCCTCCAGGGGCCATATCTTTTTCGTAAGCCAATCGAAAAGCGGCATGTCATCGGCATAGTTTCTAAACAGAACCATGGCCAGGTGGGTGTGGGCATTGATGAGGCCCGGCATGGCTAGCATGTTTCTTGCATTGATGATCTTTTGAAACTCAAATTCGGTTTTGATTTTGCCGATTTGGGAAATTTTATTTCCGCTAATGGCTATATCGGCTTCTTTTGTAAGCAGCTTACCATCTTCAAACACCAGCACCTTGGCGTTTTTGATCAATATATTCACGCTGTGTCCTCCTTTCACTTAACAGTTTTTATGGCCTCTTCTATGGTAATAAGTTCCTGGTCACCTGTTTTCATGTCCTTGAGCGACACCATTTGTCTTCTTATTTCATCTTCCCCTATAAGTATGACATAGGGGATATCCAGTTTGTTGGCATAATTTAGCTTTTTACCCACTTTTGCCTCTTCAAAGTGCACTTCGGAGACAATGCCCTCTTCCCTAAGAATATTTGCAACTTTTATGGAATATTCATTGCATGTCTCATCCATGGGCACCACTAGGACCTTTGTCAAAGTGGAGGGGGCATCACCTTCTAGCAGGCCCGCTTCTTTTAGCTGGTAAAACAGGCGGGTGAGACCAATGGAAATTCCAACACCGGGCAGTTTTTGAGTTGTATAAAATTCTGCCAGATTATCGTACCTTCCACCTGAGCATACGCTACCTATTTCGGGATAATCGTCAAGGAAAGTTTCGTATACGGTCCCGGTGTAGTAATCCAGTCCCCTGGCAATAGTTAGGTCTATCATGTAGTTTTTCTCCGGTACGCCGAAGCTTTTGACATACTCGATTACAGTTTCCAGCTCCTCGATGCCTTCCCGGAATATTTCGTTTGCAATGTCAAGGGCTTTCAGAGCTTCGAGCTTTTCCCCATCGCTTCCCTGGATTTTTATAAAACGTAAAATTCTGTCGACAATGCTTTCCGGCAATCCAAGCTCTTTTAATTCGGCCCTTACACCCCTGTCCCCTATTTTCTCCAGCTTGTCAATGCTCCTTAATACATCTGCAGTGCTTGAAATGTTCAACGAAGCAAAAAAGCCGTTTAATACCTTCCTGTTATTTATCTTGACCGTAAAATCCTCAAAGCCCAGGTTCCTGAATGTAGCGTATATTATGCTCGGAATTTCTGCATCATAGACAACGCTGAGCTTTCCATTGCCGATAATGTCCACATCGCACTGATAAAATTCCCTAAATCTTCCCCGCTGGCTTTTTTCGCCCCTGTAAACCTTACCTATGTGGTACCTGCGATATGGGAAGGTGAGATTTGGAAAGTGCTGGGCCACGTACCTTGCCAAGGGCACCGTAAGGTCAAACCTCAGGGCCATGTCAGTATCGCCCTTTGTAAAGCGGTAAATCTGCTTTTCCGTTTCGCCTCCCCCTTTGGCAAGGAGAATCTCTGACCTCTCGATGAGGGGGGTATCAATGGGAATAAATCCGAAACTCTCATAAGTCTTCCTGATTGTATCCTTGATTTTGTTAAAAAGTATCTGATCTTTGGGCAATAATTCCATAAAGCCCGGCAATGTCGATGGCTTTACAATATTTTTACTCATTTCAACCTCCACTTTTTTCAACTATTAATTTGTACAGTTTTTTAATTGTTTTTATCTGTTGATAAACTCGTCTGTAAATCCTCGTCGATACACATCATTATCAAAGAAACGGTAATGGGTATCATGGCCATGGCAGCAGCTACTACTCCAGAATCATTGAAGACAAATGCTGCCACTGTCCCTATTATACCTGATATAAATCCAAAATAAAGGTAATTGTGCTTGCGGAAAATCTTCTTTAGTATTCCCACAGGCCAGCGAAAGAGTACAGCTAGAGTTACCATCGTAGCGATAAGGACTAAGGTCCATGTGGAGTATCTTACCAGTTTATAATTGGTGGCAAGCTTTCTTGCAAATATCTGAAAGAGAGCAAAAATACTATTTTGTCTGATAAGGGAGCTGGTTTGACCTATATGGGATTGCCTTTCAGAAGGTCGCAAACTATCATAAACAAATAGGGCGAATAAGAATATCAATAAGAGGCAGCAAAGAACAATCAAATCTTTTTTGCTTATATTACCTTTTAAATGCAAGAGTGTCGCGGCACCGAAGCCTAAAAAGGCAGCCATTGTCCCGCCCACATTTGTGCCAAGGATAGGCAGCATCAGTGTTATCAGAACTACGGCATATATGCCTATACTTACAAGTTTTGGCAAGCTTGCCTTGCCTCTGTACATATCTATTAATGCAGCAGTACCGATAAGGGTTGTACCCAGTAAATAGCCCATGTATTCGTTCCCAATGCCGTAAAACCTTGCTCCTATGATGGGATCGTAGCCCAAAACTGAAACCCTCATCAGCGGATTACTTAGAAATGTATCCACCAGTATAATTCCTGTAGACAATAAACAGCTGGATACAAATATCTTCATATTGTCTTTTAGCAGGTAAAAAATGCCCACGCTATATGCGGTTACGGTCATAATTAAGCAAAAGACAAACTTTATGGTATTCCAGGGATTAAACAAGGGCAAAATCAGCAATGCCGTCGGCACAATCAGCACTGCTATAAGCAATGGTTTCATCCATTTGACGTATTGTTTGAAATATACCATCAGGATTAAAGTAAATAGCAAAATCACGATAATAAAAGCAATATAAGTTTTGACTACAATCGCCCTCGTATTATAATTAAACACTGATATTTTATTGAGGTTTTTCAGGTACTCCAGGGGTTCCTCTATCAGCTTTGAAGTCAAATGATGACCCGTCATTATGGATGGTTTGTCGATGCCAAAATATCCGAGCACCTGGGCTGCTAAGTCGGTGTTTGTAATTATTCCATCTCTCTTGGTAGTTGCCGAAGTCAATATCCCCCTTGGAATAGAAGGATGCGAAACTATCACGGGCGTTAGCCTCTCGCCTTTTGCAATATCTTCATTTGAGGGAAAGGGAACGACCAATAACAACAGCATATCTTTGTCGGCATTTTCAACGATTCTCCCTAAAAACTCATCGATATCTTCAAATATCTCTGCCTTTACTTGTTCAAGTCTTTCATGGGAGATGCTCATGTATTGGTTCAGCCTGTACGTGTCTCCGGTCTGGATGACGATAAAGTCAGCCTTGTCCTTTACGTCTTCATAAGCTTTAAATAGAGCATCGTAATCGGTCCTTATGCCAAAAGGGCTCATGAAGTCCCTTGTTAAAAGGCTGCCGTCTACTTTTCCGTAGTTCGTTATGCCCTCGCCGTTCATTGTGATTAATGTTGCCCTGTTGCTGATATCGTCTAAATTAGTTGCCTCAGTTCCTATTATTGCGGTTTTATAGCCTTGTTCGTTAAGCAGGGAGCCTAAAAGGCCGATTTTAACCGGGCGATTTAAGCGCTCATTTAAAAGCTTTAGGCCTAATATGTCTATGTTGGCAATATTCTCCTCATCCATCTCTCCGCCCGTATTCCTCTTATAGACCTTATGTATTTCGTCACCGTAGTATAGGTCATCATATCCTCCCGCATATGTTCCAACTGTTGAACTTACCGCATATGTTCCCGCTCCAATAGTGGCATAAGCATTAGGACTGTTATATGCACCGCCGGAATTCGTGTTCATGAGGCCGATGGAGCCGTTTTCCAGCAAATACCTTATGTTTGCCTGGCCGTATTTTGCCAGGTCATCGTAATTTACATTGTCAACTATGAATATTATCGCCTTTTTTTGCAAATCCTGAGCAGAATATCCGTAACAGGGTATAATAAGAATGGTTATTGCAATAATGAGGAATAAAACGATGACTTTTTTCATAAGGATACCACCAGTTAATACCACTATTATAACGCTATTATATCAATCTAATTCAGCCCTTGCAATAAAAATGCAAATTGGAGGGCATGTTGAGCAAGTTGTATTGTTGTGCTAAATTATAA
>ERZ773359.690-NODE-690-length-48540-cov-8.045911_pt1 | contig 48540 bp, 42 predicted proteins | sample MGYA00374955_ERZ773359 | MGnify/ENA primary metagenome ERZ773359 (study PRJEB29098, sample SAMN04486028) | biogas fermenter metagenome | study: EMG produced TPA metagenomics assembly of the Biogas fermentation microbial communities from Germany - Plant 4 DNA1...
GGAAGGAATTATCAATTAAGTGCAGAAATAAAGATTTAAAATGTTATTTCATGTTGATGTCACGTATTCATCGTTTATATGATAAAAACCTGGATATAATTTAATTTATAAGTAAAGAGCTGGATCGAAAGGAGTTCGTTTATGAGTTTAGAAAAAGGCAGTTTAATACACGGCTTCCGTCTGGATGAAGTGACGGAAGTTAAAGAGATAAACGCCAATGCACTGAAGTTTTCCCACGTGAAGAGCGGTGCAAGGCTGCTTTATCTGCAATGTGAAGATGATAATAAAGTTTTTTTCATCACTTTTCGCACTCCCCCGCCGGATGATACCGGTCTTCCCCATATTCTGGAGCATGCAGTTTTATGCGGTTCCAGGAAGTTTCCCTTAAAAGAACCGTTTGTGGAGCTGGCTAAAGGCTCACTTAATACATTCCTAAATGCCATGACTTATCCGGACAAAACCGTTTACCCAATCGCCAGCCGCAACGACAAGGATTTTCTTAACCTTATGGATGTCTATATGGATGCTGTTCTCTATCCCAACATATATGACTCACCTTATACATTAATGCAGGAAGGCTGGCATTATGAGCTGGAAGATGCGGAAAAACCCCTTACTTATAAAGGGGTGGTTTACAATGAGATGAAAGGGGCTTTTTCTTCTCCGGAACAAGTGCTTTTCAGAAAAATACAGGAATCCCTGTATCCGGATACTCCCTACAGCAATGAATCCGGCGGCGATCCTGATTTTATTCCTGATCTGACACAGGAAGACTTCCTGGCATTTCATAAGAAATATTACCATCCTTCCAATTCATATATCTACCTGTATGGAAACGGAAATGTGGAAGAACACCTGAAATTCCTGGACGAAGAATACCTAAGTAATTTTGACAGGATTGAAATTGATTCTGAAATTCCAAAGCAGACTTCTTTCACGGAAATGAGACGGTATGAAGTAGAATATTCCATATCCCCACAGGAGAAACCGGAATACAAAACTTACTTAAGTTTAAACTATTCTGTCGGATATGCCATAGATCCCTTCTTATACCTGGTTTTCCCCATGCTTCAGTATTTACTGGTGGATAATCCTGCCGCGCCTCTTAAAAGGGCCCTGCTGGAAGCAAACATTGGAAAGGATGTATTTGGATCTTTTGGCAGTTATCTGTTGCAGCCGTCATTCAGCATAGTAGTAAAGGATGCCAATATTGAAGATAGTGAAGCTTTTAAAAATATTGTTGAGAAAACCCTTAGAAAACTGACGGCTGAGGGAATTGACAAAAAACTTATAGAAGCCGCCATCAACTATCGGGAGTTCAGATTGCGGGAGGCTGATTACGGCAGCAATCCAAAGGGTTTGATTTATGGTATCCGCTGTCTGGACAGCTGGCTTTATGATGCAGACCCGCTGATGCATCTTAGCTTTGAAGATACATTAAAGCAAATTAAGAAAGCACTGACTGAGCCGCTTTTTGAACGTTTAATTGAAAAGTACATTCTGAACAACACTCACAGCAGCATGGTTATAGTTAAGCCCAAGCCCGGCCTGGCATTGGAAAAAGAAAAGGAAGTTCTAAACAAACTAAATGCTTATAAAGAAACATTAAGCAAGGCAGAAATCGATGAGATCATTAAAAATACCAAAGAACTGATCCGCAGACAAACAGAACCGGATTTGCCGGAAAACCTGGAAACAATCCCCTTGGTGGAGCTGTCGGATATTGAACCCAAAGCAGAAGTTTTGCCCCTCGTTGAGAAAGATGAAGCAGGAGTCAAAGTTCATCACCATCCCATAACAACCAACGGTATTGCCTACTTAAATCTCTGGTTTGACAGCAGTGCTGTGCCTATGGAGCTTATTCCTTACGCAGGACTGTTAATACAGACTTTGGGCAAAGTAAGCACCAGAAATTACAGCTATGAGGATCTGGCCAAGGAGATCAACATACACACAGGCGGCATTAACTATGACGTTCTTTCCCTGGCTCAAAACGGAAAAGACGGAGAGTTTTTACCGAAATTGTTGGTTCGCTCAAAAGCACTGACAGATAAACTTCCAAAATTAATGGAACTGCTGCAGGAAGTGGTAACCGGCTCTGTCTTTGAAGATACCGGGCGATTAAGAGAAATAATCCAGGAAACCCGTTCCCGCATGGAAATGTATATCAATCAATCCGGGCATTTAATGGCAATGAATCGCTTAAGTTCATACTTCTCTGCCTCAGGCAAATATACGGAATTAAGTTCGGGAATTGCATACTATCATTTTCTGAACAAGCTGGAACAGAATTTTGAAGCAAAAAGCAAGGAAATAGCGGAAAACTTAAAGAGAACAGCACAGCTTATCTTCCATAAGAATGCCCTCATCGCCGGAATAACCCTTCCGGAAAAGGATTATCCGGCTTTCGCCAGGGTTTTTGAAGAATTTGCTGATAATCTGCCAAAGAAGGAAGCACCCCCTGCCCCGTTTTCATTTACTGAAGAACCTTTAAATGAAGGCCTGCTGACCCCCAGCAAGATACAATATGTTGCAAAAGGCTACAGCTATATTCGGATGGGGTATAAATACAGCGGAAAATTCCAGGTTCTCAGTACCATAGCCAATCTGGACTATCTGTGGAACCGGGTGCGGGTACAGGGAGGCGCTTATGGTGTATCTGTAACCTTTACCAGAAGCGGAATGATGCTCTTTTCCTCCTACCGGGATCCGAATCTTAAGGAAACTTTAAAAGCCTATGATGAAATTGCATCTTATCTTGCCAACTTTGAGGCAGATGAAAGAGAAATGCAAAAGTACATTATCGGTACCATAAGCCGTCTGGATACTCCGTTAACACCGCAAATGAAAGGTGAACGGGCTGATATAAACTTCTTTACCGGCCTGTCCCAGGAGGATATTCAAAAAGAACGGGATGAAGTTTTATCTACCAGCTCAAAAGACATTAAAGCATTATCTCAGATGGCAGCAGATGTGCTTAAGAATGAATACCTATGCGTTTTGGGAAGCGAAGGCAAGATTCAGGAAAACAGGGATTTGTTCAAAAATTTGATAAATGTATTTGAGTGACATTAAAAAAAGCTGTTAAGTAAAGCCGCCTTGGAAAACTCCTTTCAGGCGGCTTTTACTATGAATAGTAAACCAAGCTTATTTAACTTTCAGTTTTTCCTCATAAATAGCATATCCTTCATTCATAAGCTCGATGGCTTCAAGGTGGCGCAGTTTCCTTTCCTTTACGGTGGGCTTCCACGGGGTCTGCATGAAACCTTTCAACCTTTCCGGATTAAGATTATCCATGGCAAAAGCCACTGTCTCCGGGAAATTGCCCGGATAGGACCAGTTGCTTCCGGTTGGCACCTGTTCAAATCCGTGTTCATCTAATTTCAAATATGCGTTTATATAGGTTTCATTATTGCCGTCTCTTCGATTGAATTCTCCATAGAACCAATTGCTCTGCAGAACAGACTTGGGCATTTTCTTAACATACTCTTCCGGATGATTCCAGATATAGTCAGACCATACCCAGGCTCTTACTCTTTTTTTCTCAATAGTATCCACATAAAAATACAGGTCTTTCCACCAATAATCTCCCTGACGTATTACTACATAGTTATGGTATCTCTGATGATTCATGGTTTCCTCATCCATGCCGATGTGGAAGAAATCAGGCGTATCGAATATATCTATTACTTCATTTATCAGATCTCTGCATACTTCATAATATTTCTTTGAGGATACACATCTGGCATAGTCTCCAAGCCATTCATCATGAGTTGCTGAAAAGTTAAGTTTAGGAATAGGGTTTAAGCCTAGATCACGCATCTTTTTAAGCTCTGCCCGCAACTGCTCTACGCTCCAGGATCCCTCAACCGCTATCTCCGGATGACTTTCGTATTTAACGCCTTCACCCAGGTCTATAATTACGGTGTTTATGCAGGAGGATGGCATTTGCTCTATTATCTCGTCCCATGTTGGTTTATGTAATATCAGTACATCGCTTGCATTAACATACTCTATGGTTTTTACAGCATCTTTCTCACGCCACATGTTATATCCCAGGTGAATAAGATACGACCACATCAGATCCGGTTTTTTTGTTCCATTACCCATGATAACCCTCCTCAAAACTATAAAATATTTTAGTAAGTTATTCTACTTAGACGCACCCTTCTCCTTCATTAAATTTCCTTTTCACTAAATTATAATTCTTTAGGAGCATGCAAAAGCTCCAAAATCAAGAGCAAATTACGGATAATATGGTATGGGTCTTTAACCGGCAAGGCTACTACCTTGTCCTGAGGCGTTCCGTCCCGTTTAAGAATTTGAACCCACTCTCTCACTTCACGATCAGGGTTGGGGAAATAAGTGAATGTATAGGCAAAAATCTTCTGGTGCCAGTGCCAGAAATACTCGTCACCGGTTTCCAGATAACAGCGCAGGGTGGTATATAAGGCTTCTGAATGTACCCACCACAGTTTATCGGACCAGCCTTCCTTCATCTGTATCAGCATGGGTTCATCTTCCACACCTGTTTCATCCCCTTCAGGCTTGCCGCCTGACATGCCGCAGAAATGCAAAAGGCCGCCAAACTTCTCATCCCAGCCGATTTTTAAAGTCTCACGGGCTATGGCTCTGGCCTTCTGAGCCCACTGGGGTTTTTCAAGATAACAGGCACTGTTAAGTATGAACCAGACATCTTCCAGAGAATGACCGGGATTTATATGCTGACCCAGTATTTGGGGTATCTGCCGGTTGTCGCTGCCGATAACTTCATGTATCAGGTTATTTTCATCGGTAAAATTAGTAAGAATATCAACGGTGAAGTCCTCCAGCCTTTTCTTTAATTCAGGCAGGGCATCCGGATCAAATATCTCAGCGGCCAGAGCAGTCTCCCGGGTGGTATCGCAGAAAATCATGGGAATTCCATGGGCGCGGAACCGATCAGACAATGGATAAGGCAGGGTGCGGAACTCTCCGCTGTCGATTCTCTTGAAACATGAATCAAGAAGCTTCTTTGCAAATATGTAGGCGTTTTTATCTCCGGCAGCTATGGCGTAGCGGGCCATGCCAAGTATGACAAATGCATCTGCATAAATGCTCATGTCCAAAGGCTGACCCGGAGCCACCTCTTTGGCTCTGCCCTGCTGATCCATCAGAAAAATGCAGCGCCAGTCATCAGGTCCCATAAGACAGTGCTTCTCTAAAAATTCTTTTCCAATTCGGGCCATCTTCAGAAATTCAGCACGCTGAGCTCGGGTGAAGACAGGTGCGTCTATTGTGGCTAAACGGGAAAAAGTCCAGACAAAACGGCCCTGGCTCCAGGTATACTTATCCTTGCTGACCAGTTTACTGCCGTCATTTGTAAAGCAGTTAAAATAACCGCCGTATTCCCTGTCTATACAGCGGGGCAGCCAAAACCACAGGATATTGTTTGTAAGTTCATTTTCATAGAAGCCCGCCAATTGTTTCCGTGTTACCGGTTCCATATTTTTTACACTCCTCTTTTTTACACTTATGTTTCTCCATAATTTTTTACAGCCTGATAATTGCAGGCTGCATACTATTTTGAGCATAATAATATGCCTATTATGGTTTTGCAGTCTTCTATAACACCAGTTTTAACCAACTTAAGGGCTTCAGTAAAGGGCATTAAGGAGAAGGTTAGTACTTCATCTGCATCAAGGTTCTGTCCGAACACAGGAGTAAGCCCGGAAGCTGCGAATATATGTACCTTCTCATCATGGCATCCGGGAGATGTGTAGGTTGAGGTAAGCAATTCCCACTTTGCCGCCTGGTAACCTGTTTCCTCCATCAGTTCTCTTTTGGCGGCCTCCAGAATGTCTTCCCCTTCATCAACCAGGCCTGCAGGAAGTTCTATTAATTCTTTGCCGATAGGATAGCGGTATTGGGTTACCAGGAGGATCTCCTGCTTATCATTAACCGCAGCTACAGCAACAGCTTCCCTATGGGAAACAACTTCCCGTGTTGTTTTGATTCCATTGCTTAGTTCCACTTCATCCTTATATACCTTTATAATCTTACCGTTAAAAATGTGTTGCCGGGATAGGGTTTTCAAGTTATCAGCTCCATTTATATTGTATTTTTTTATTAACTTTTTCATTATATGTTCAGGCTGGCCTTGTTTTTCCGGAAATAGGTGGGTGTTCTGCCTGTGAGGCTTTTGAAATACTTATAAAAGTTTGCCGGGCTGTTAAAGCCGCATCTATGGGCAATTGACAGCACTGTAAGCTCTTCATTTCTTAGAAGTTCGATGGCCAATGAAATCCTTTTCCTTAGTATATATTGGGACAGAGAAATACCGTTGTTCTTTTTAAATATAGTGGAAAAATAAGATGGGTTCATATGCACAAGGGATGACAATTTATCCAGGTTCAGATCCTCCGCAATATGCTGATCAATATATTCCAGCACATGATTTATAAGGGCCAGGTTCTCAGCATTGCCATGGGAAGAAACAGAAGCAGGTTCCACTTCATTGATATAATGCCGATTAAGCAAAGTGAGCAGGCTTACTATTTTAATCTTAATGACTTCCTCGTATTTTGGCAGCTTTTCTGAATACTCCCTATCTATGTCCTGAATTGCTTCTTTTACCAACCTGCTCATAGGATTTAGATTATCTATGCGGTTATTAAAGTTTTTCTTTCTGCTGAAAAATATGCCCAGAATATTGGAGTCGAAGAGATTAAAACCATTTATCCAGATGAAACGGGGTTCAAAATCTAGTATAATCATTTTTAAAGGCTGGGGCGGTATAATCTTATGAAGAATGCGGATTTCTACATTATTCAGGATGAAAACATCCCCGGTTTCTATGGGGTACTCTTTTCCGCCAATTCTCCACTGCCCTCTGCCTCCGGCAATATGGCATATTTTTACAGTGGGAGAGCAATGTTCCACTGTGGAATCATCTCTGGGTTCCAAAATAAGCCGTGAAATCTTAAAAAAGGGAATCAATACTCTTACCGCCTTGCTGCTTTATCTCTTATAGAATATTATAGCCCTGCTGAAATTATAAAGCAATTACAGGGAATCCAAAAATAGTAGATAGATTTACAAATATAGTAGATGAACAGAAAATGTTAATTCGTTATTCTTTTTAGTGGATGTACATATAAAGCCGCAAAATTAAAGGGAGGGGTTTATTTGGAGTACGATTTACTTATAATCGGAACCACTGTTGCTGCCTTAGGCCTGGCAGAAACAGCCGGAAAGGATCTGAAAATACTGATTGCAGACCAGACAGAAATGGTCGCCTATGAATATGTCAACAGCTTTAAACTTCCTAGCGTATATTCTGAAAGCGCGGCATATTACAAGAGATTCCACGATCTTAATGCAGACATTTTACTTAATTGCGAAATAACAAATATAAGTTATAACCGCGGATCTTATCTGATTGAAATCTTCAGCGGAACAGAGTATAGAACCTTTGAAGCCAAAAGAATAGCAGATACAAGATCAAAAGAAGAAAACATAACAGCAAAATCCTTAAATTGCCTTATTGTTAATAAAAACAAAGATGAAGCTGTTGAGATTCTTTCTGACAAATTTAACCATGACGCTTTTAAAGAGGTAACATTTATACCCGAAACGGACGAAAATTTAGGAATTATGATAATGAAAGTGTCCTGTCCCCTTGAAATGTCCTTGCCTGAAGCAAGGCACAAACTCATTGAACTATGGCTCAAACGGCCGGAAAGCTTAAGAAAATGGAAAATAGCAGCCATAGGTCAATGTTTTGACACTAAAGCAAAATTCCCGTATTGTGAAAAAAATGAGAATTATTTTTTGCTTCCGTCTGACTATTATATCACCCCTGAAGAAAGCTATGAGGCCGGGGTTCAATTGGGAAGGAGGCTCCTGGCATGATATACAGAAGATTAGTAAATGGAAAAGCAGAGGAAAAACCTGCCGGCTGCGAAAGCTTTCATAAACACTTTGAGGTTATTGTAGCAGGATTAGGCACTGCCGGTATATACGCCGCAATATCTGCCGGCAGAAACGGTGCACAAGTGCTCGGCATAGACCGCTTATCAGCTGTGGGCGGCATGGGCACAGTCGGCTATGTATCCGGATACTATTATGGATTAGGCGGAGGCCTTCATATTAAGGTGGACGAGGAAGCTGAACAGTTAGCAGAAGAATCCTTTCTGAATACCGTGGAGCCTAAGAAGTATTTATTTGAAAATAAAGCAAAGGAAAATAATGTTGAGCTGCTTCTGGAATCAACGGTTACCGGTGTATTTATGGAAGGTAAAACCGTGAAAGGTGTCTCAGTGTTTTCAAAAGGAGAAACCCTGAATTTTTCCTGTGACATTCTGATAGATGCCACAGCAGACGCAAATGTTTGTACCATAGCAGGCTGCAGCACCAGATACGGGCGGGAAACCGACGGATTGACACGCCCCTTCACCAGTGTCAGAATTTCTCTTAGGAAAGACGGCCTGCTTGCCAGAACCAATCATGACAGCGGATATGTAAATCAAAACGATCCCTTCCAATTATCCCAGGGGATATTGCATGCCCATAGAAGCCAGCTGCTTGAAGAGTTTGCTGATCCGGACAGCCGCCTTCTCTTCATTGCTCCTTTTGTCGGCATACGGGAAGGAAGACTGATTGAGGCAGAAATAACTATAACAGCCCGGGATGTAATTGAGTGCAAGCAAGCGGATGAACCTTTGTTTTACGGATACAGCGATTTTGACAAGCATGGCAAAGATCATGCCCTGGAATCAGAAGTGCTGCAGGATCTTTATGTGGCAGCCAATTTAAGCACGGTCTGCTTCTCTGTGCCGGTTACCCTGCAGAACCTGATACCAAAGGGATACAAATCCCTTCTGGCCGCCGGGCGCCATCTGGGTGTTGATCATGATACTGCCAGCATCCTCAGAATGAAAAGGGATATGCAAAAATGCGGGGAAAGCGTCGGTGTATGTGCTGCCCTGGCTGCTAGATACGGTGTGCAGCCAACTGAAGTTCCCTATCAGGAAATTAAGAAAATACTTGAAGAAACCGGCTGCCTTACAGAAGAACATAACAAAGGAATCTGGTTTGACGACAGGTACAGGAAAGAAAAAGTTAAGTGGCTTAAGTGCCCGGAAAAGATCAAAGCGGAACTTAAAACTGACAGACCGGGAATTGCAATTTATTCCTGCAAACTTCTCGGAGACAGCATAGTGCCCCATTTAAAAAAATGGATGGAAGAGAATGACAAAATGCTGCGCACAAACAGCGCTCTTGCCTTAGGCCTTATCGGGGATGCAAGCTGTCTTGATACCTTAAGGGAAATAGTAAGAAACAGAGATGCCTTCTATTACAAGGATTGCAGAAGAACCAATCAGCTTCGGTCTGCCATTGCCATATATCTGCTGGGTAAACTGGGAGACCTGGAAATTATGCCCACGCTGAGAGAGATCTTATGTGATCCGCTGGAATATGAAAAACCGCTTTATCATGAGATTACAGAATTAAGCTACCATTTCAACAACACTAAAAATTTCAATGAGGTTTACTACCAGATCGTCTCACAGGCAGCCATGGCTGTGATAAGAATAATGAGGAAGCATGAAGAAGTAAAAGAAGAAGCAAGAGAAATTCTGAAGAAAGCTTTTGAAGACGACCGTCACATAAGAAATACCACTGCAATGCCTCCAAAAACATATGAGTATGAATCTATGGAGAATATAAAACGATACGTTTTATCCTCAATATAAGGCGCTGCCGCAAAAAACTTAATTTACCTTAATTGAGCAAAACATAATATACTTGCCTGGAGTTTGTTTGCCCCTTTCTGATGCAAACAAACTCCTTTTTTATGCAACTATTTAAGTCAATTTCAATAATATGATAATACGGTGGTATTTGAATAAGGAGGGAAGTCATGCTGTCAAGAGATTTATTTATCAGACAATCGTTGGAAACCCATTTGTTTTTTGCCAGAATCATGAAGGAACATGCCTTTTTCCTGCAGCTGGGTTTTACGCCCCGGGATAAAGAGTTTATGGATAAAGCTGATAATCTGAGAATTAAGTTCGATGATTTTCTATCCGGAGTGGTAAATATTTCTGATAGAAACATAAGCAGAGAAGTAATCAGTTCAGATGAAATTGTAACGCCTTACACCCTTGATGCAGAAAAAAAATCTATATTTTATACAGGTGTTATGATACCGACCGGCATCACAAAAAGGGAACTGGAATTGGAAGCCGGAAACCCAAAAGAGTATGATGAAAAATCAGAAGAATTGATTTCTAAGCTCAATAAAAAGGGCATGGCGCTTATTAAAAAAATTATAGAATTTAAGACCGATGTATTGGGCAAGGTTACATCATGCAAAATGTTTACGCTAAATTACCCCCTGCTTATAGAACATATCCTGAGAGAGGCTAAGCTGTACCTCAGCATAATAGACAGATTGCAAAAAAGAGAGAAAATAGATGTAAATAGAGAGATATACGGGCAGGAGCTGTTTTGGAGCAGGATCATGGCAGAGCATTCCATGTTCATTCGTGGACTATTGGATCCAACAGAAAATGACTTAATTAACACAGCCAATGATTTTGCTATGGAATTTGAAAGGCTGAATGAAGCTGTACTGGATGCAATAGATAAAGCTGCACCTATTCACATGGTAACGGCTGAAATGCTCAGGGCAACCAAGAATATCAGCGGTTTTAACGCACAAGCCACTCAGGGATTATTGCAGTGCCAGATTATGTCTATTATATTGCCTCTGCTAGGAGATCATGTCCTTCGTGAATCCAACCACTTTATACGATTACTGGAAAAATTCAGAAAGATATGATTGGAGGTGATCTTATGGGCTTTGGTTTTGGTGACGACTGCAAAGGCAGAAGAAGCGATGACACATTAATTATTATCGCCATACTCCTTCTCCTGGTTGTACTGGCCAACGGAAGCGGTTTCAGACTCTTTGCTGATGAGTAATACAAGATGAATCAGGCTGAACCAGGCAGATTAAATAAATAAAGGCTCTATAATAAAGGTTGGCTTAATCAAGAAGGAAAGAAAAAAGCATAAGCTAAACCTACCGAGTAAATAATCCGGAAAGAATATTTACAGGTGGTTTTGCTTATGCTTCACATCTCGGCCTCTCTATTTCCAAATTGTTTCATTCGCCATAGATAATACTTTTCAGTTCCCTTCGATTTGCTTCCAGGTCAGGCACCAGAACCGACATTCCCCTGATTCTGGCATTTTTGTAGCTGCCGTCAACAGGTATGCGATGCTGCTCTATATTATCAAGGTCAGAAGTCATCCCGGCATATATTAAATTCAGCAGCTGGTCATTATTCATATCCGTAGTTACATGGGGAAGTATCTTATTTGCCAATGCCATGATTTCCGAAATCCCGGAACCTTTCAACTTCTGTACGGCAGCCATAATGACATTTCGCTGCCTTTGAGTTCTGCCAAAATCATCGCCTATTTTCCGGATTCTGGCATAGGCCAAAGCCAGTTTCCCATCCATTTTTACTTTCCCTGCTGTTAGATCGGGAAAACCTCGTGTTCTCAAGTGCTTTGCTTCGCTTTCGGTAATGGAGAGCTCTACTCCGCCAATAATGTCAATGCCTTCTATAAAGCCTTCAAAATCTACTTCTATATTCCCATCAATATGAATGAGGAAGTTTTTTGCTATAACCTCATTGAGCAGCTTCATACCGCCGAAGGCATAGGCTGCATTAATTCGGTTGTCGCTGTAGCCCGGAATCTGAACATACATATCCCGCATTAAAGATGTAATTTTGATGGTATTATTCTTTCTGTTGAAAGTAGCAATCATCATGGAGTCGGAACGGGCCCTGCTTTCTCCCGGACGTCTGTCCTGGCCTATCAGAAGTATATTTATAATATCTTTATCCCGGTAAACCCCGTTATTATTATCCGGCCAAAGGACGTCATCCGGATTTAATTCTTCCCCGGTTCCTTCTTCATCAACATCAAAGAATTCATCATCCGGATTTACAACAACAGGATCGTTGTCAGTCCGATTGATAAGGTTAAGCATGTATTGCAGGTAAAAATAGGCTGTAACACTTATGGCCAGCAGAATAATGGTAAATATCAGCAATACCCATAATACAGCCTGCTTTTTTTTGCTAAGTTTTTTTGCTCTTTGACCCATAGTTAGCACCAGTCACTTTCCGTTATTTAATATACTATATATTCCTTTTTTATCTTTTTATTGAATAATTTTATCACAGAGTGTCGCAAAAGTATTTATATTTCGAATAAATTCACAATATCTTAATAATTACAGATGTTGAATTATATATATTGGATTCACATTTAAACATAAAATGACAAAAAAAGAGGGCCATACATAGGCGTAATAAATCAGTTTTTTCTTTAATGTGTAATAACTGTATTTCCAAAAACAGTGTTGATTTCCAGGGTAAAATCAGGTTTCCCCTTGCCTTCAGGATCAGATAAATAGGTTTGATCTCCAAAGGTTACAACAGAGCCGTCAGGCAGCTCTATAGATGAAAAAGCTGCATTTACTTCAATCTCCACAGCTATATTCCTGGGAAGTTTGATTTCTGATGAACCAAATACAGTATTCACTTCCATATCATCATCAAATACTTCTTCAGATGCCTGTGTAAAATCAAGTATACCCTGACCAAATACAATATTATAGTCACGGTTGCCGGATGTGATATTAAACCTGGCCTGAGACATTATTACATTGGAATTGCGCCATCTGTGATGAACCCCTCCGCCGAACATCATAGATAAACCTAAAGTAACAAGAAACAGTCCGAGCAATACGCGTATGGTGGAAACATTCCAATGAAAATAATACTTTCCTATTAAGAACAAACCGGAGACAACAAAAAAAGCACCCCAAAAAATCGGTTTCACGGACTTCACCCTCTCTGCGAAGTATTCTTAAATTAATACCTTAATTATAACAGAAAATCCCATAGGGTCAATGAAGGATTTTTACCCTGATCCTAGAACTATATCAAGAACAGTATATAAGTATACAGTTGTTAAAAACGAGGTGAATCATAGGTGGAATATGGTAGAGTTGTGTTGTTAACAGGTGCTTCCTCAGGCATAGGCAAGATCACTTCAGAAAAATTAGCTGATCTTGGCTTAAGAGTGTACGGAACTTCCCGAAGAGCCAATAACGGTAACATTGTTTATTCAAACGAAGCCTCCCAGGGCTTTGTGGAAATGGTTCAGTTAGATGTGTGCAGCGACCAGTCTGTTAAAGATGCCGTATCCTATGTTATGGAAAAAGAAGGATGCATAAATGTACTTATCAATAACGCAGGCTTCGGACTGGCCGGAGCCATTGAAGAAACTACAGCAGAAGAAGCCATGGCTCAGCTGAATACTAATTTTTTCGGAACACACCGCATGTGTCGTGAGGTTCTCCCCATTATGCGCAAACAAAAAAAGGGCCTTATTATCAATATCGGTTCCGTGGCGGGTATCTTCTCTATCCCTTATCAGTCCATGTATTCAGCAAGCAAATTCGCGCTGGAAGCCTATACTGAGGCCTTGCGGATAGAAGTTAGAGATTTCGGCATTAAAGCTGTCATTGTGGAACCCGGTGATACACGAACCAGCTTCACAGAAAACAGACAATATACAGCAGAATCTGAGAACACTGTTTATCCAAACAGCAAAAAATCTATTCACAAAATGATAAAAGATGAGAAAAGCGGCGATAATCCGATAGAAACGGCACAAACAATATGCAAACTGCTGTATAAGAAAAACCCGCCTGTCCGGGTCACGGTGGGACCGGTTTATAAATTGTTTGTTCAATTAAAGAGAGTATTTCCAAATCGCCTGACAGAATATATCATCAGAAGAATGTATTCATAACATTTATTGAAATCTCAATATTTATGCATGGAGGGGAATATGCAGCAATGAGCAAAAAACTTCTTGTGATTGACGGACAAGGAGGCAAAATGGGCAAATCCATTGTAGAAGCATTAAAAACAGCCTTTCCGGATCAGCAAATAACAGCAATCGGCACCAACAGCATAGCCACTTCCACTATGCTGAAAGCCGGTGCCGACATGGGAGCCACAGGCGAAAACCCTGTTATATACAACAGCAGGGATGCTGATATTATCGTAGGTCCCATAGGTATCATCTTAGCCAATTCCCTGCTGGGGGAGGTTACCCCCCAAATGGCTGCTGCCGTAAGCGGATCTCAGGCATATAAAATTCTGATTCCCAGCAATAAATGCAACAGCTGTTTGGTGGGCACCCAAGAATTAAGTTTAGGTGAATATGTCAATTTAGTAGTAGAAAAGGTCAGTGAGCTTTTATCTTCTTCATGACATCCGTTTTTTCCAGAGCAATCAGAATTAGAGGTATTAAAATAAGTTGAATTATGATACCTGGAAAAGCGGTTACAAATGCTCCGGAAATAAACCCTGAAAATGTATATGTGTTACCGGCTATGCCAAGCAGAATTACATTGGCTATGCCCATTACAATCCGTCCGGCCAGCATAGCGCCAATTAACGAAATGTATCCGTTAAACTTTTCATATAAAATGCCTGCGAAGAATCCATAAGCCGCAAGTTCCAGGGCCATGGAAACCCCTATAGGCCAAATGGGCGGCATCCCTGTAATGGAAGAGGAAATAAGGGGCACAATAAAGCCTACAAGGGCACCATATTTCCAACCAATAATAAAACCGCAAAGAAGAACGGGAATATGCATGGGCAGAAAAACCATACCTGCATTCGGAACAGTATGCAAAGCCATGGGGAGCAATACACCCAGTGCAGTAAACATTGCTGCCAGTACCAAGTGAAGTGTTGAAGATTTTCTCATAAAATGCCTCCTTAATTAAGTATTGGATTTAAATAAAAGCCACGAAGGAACAGCCTTTATTCATAAAGACATTTACCTTCGTGGCAAATTTTACTCTCTGCGTTTTTTATTATATATAATACATATAATGCAATACATTAATTATATATATTTATTTAAATGAGCTTTGCATATCATTTGCTGACTTCATGTCAACGGTGAATAGATTATATCAAAGAATACCGGTTCAGTCAACGGAAAGGGATACCTCTTTCTTTTCCCTGGATGAACGATAAATAGCATTGATGAGTTCTACTGCTTTCCTTCCTTCACTTACCGGAATCATAGGTTCTCTGTCATTCTCAATAGCATCCACCAGGTCATCTATCAATATACGGTGTCCGCTTAAAGAAATGTTTTGTGCTCCGGATGAACCTCCTATGCTTTCTCCGGCTTCCTGCGGTTTCGGCAGTTCTTCATCTACTCCTTCCCAGGTATAGATTCCCTTATCTCCAAATGAAACAGTACCCTTTTCTCCTACGATCTCAAATTTGGTGTCAAGCCCGGGATACACGGTAGTGGCACCTTCGATAACTCCATAACCGCCGCCTTCCCATTGCAATATAGCAACTGCAGTATCCTCCACCGGAATATTTCTTGCCAAAGTACCGGCCTTTGCATATATGGAAGTTACCTTCTGATCAACCATCCAGGCCAGAAGATCAATGCCGTGGATTCCCTGGTTCATTAGGGCTCCTCCCCCATCCAGTTCCCATGTTCCTCTCCAATCAGCGCTGTCGTAATAAGACTGAGCACGATAATATTTTAAATATGCACTGGCCATTACAATTTTCCCCAGACGCCCTTCCTTGATGAGCTTTCTTGCTGCAATTGCCAGCGGCATGGTTCTGCGCTGAAATACGCACTGCATCTTTACAGGATGTGCCTTAAGAGCATCCGCTATGGCATTAACTTTTTCAACTGTTACTTCTATTGGTTTTTCGCATATGATATGCTTTCCTGCCTTGGCAGCTTCAATGCACATTTCCCCGTGCAGTCCGCTGGGAGTGCATACGGATACTGCATCAATATCAGGATCTTTCAGCATTTCCTTGTAATCCACATATACTTTTTCAGCCCCATATTCTTCAGCCAATTTTTGCGCCTTTTCTTCTATAATGTCACAGGCAGCAAACAGTTTTGCCTTTTCGCTTCCTGTTATAGCTTTTGCATGGGCGCTTGATATACTTCCACAACCAATAATACCAAAACGTATCATTAAACATGCCCCTTCCTATGTATATTTTAAATTATTAGATACAGTAAAAATCAGAGCTATATTTCCCGTGTGAAAAGCTCCGGCCGAAGCAGCACACCGTTTTCCTGCAGAGTGTTTTGAAGCTTGTCAATCTCAGGCTGCTGACCTGTCAGAGAAAGCATGGCAGCAGCAGTTCCTGCAGCTTCACCTGTAACTGCACATGTGGGAATTACCCTGGTTAAGTCCCATCCGCTTTTATCAGCGCTGCAGCAGCGGCCTGCCGCAAAAAGATTTGAATTTTTAACTGCTTTTATGGATCTGTAAGGTATGCTGTAACGTTTATGAAGCTGTCTCCAGTTTCCAATCATTCCAATTGCATCTTTAAACCAAACACGCTCATGGAGTTCCTCACTGAATTCAAATGTTCCCGCAAGCCGCCGGGTCATACGAAAGCCCGTTATAGCTGGAATGATAAGAGGGTAAATGTCGGGATTGCCTGCTTCCTGCATGCTTTTAACATGCTTCAGTATCATTTTTCTGCCGTCTATGCAGTGCTGGCTGATATCCTCCAGGCATGTACCTGAGTATAAGCGGCTGTCTTCAGGGATATCTGAATAAAGAGGATCAGATAAACCATTCAGTTTTAAATCTTTACCATCATATGAAAAATACCAGCCTGTACGCCTGTTTGTATTATCATCGACTGTCTCCTCACCGGCAAACCAGCATACATCCGCATCTCCTGTAGCGTCAACAAAGGCCCGTCCCTCTACTACCTGTCTTCCTCTCTTAGTTTCCAATGCAATACCGGTTATTTCTCCATTTCTTCTCTCCACTCCGGAAACACGTGCATCGTAATAGATTTTTACACCTTCTGAAAGAAGAAGTTCCTCGGCTGCGATCATCAAAGAAGCTGCGTTATATTGCACCCGATATCTTACACCGGCTCTTTCAGCTTCAGTGGCATCTTCCCTTGCCCATACCTCGGGTATCTTACCGGGACCGTATTTTAATGACAGCTTAAGAAGTTCTTCAGCTATGCCTCCTGACATTTTTACCCCGTCTCCGTCACACAGGGGCAGATAAATAACTATCAGGCCAAGAGTTGCCAGACCGCCAAGAGCATACTCTTTTTCAAGCAGACATGTCCTGGCGCCTTCTCTCGCCGCTGCAAGGGCTGCGGCAATTCCGGCAATACCGCCGCCGCATACAACCACATCGTACTGCTTATCCTTCACATCGGCCACATCCTCTCATTATTTATACTAAAAAGTATAAATCTTATAAAATAATTATACTTTACATACCATCATTATACAATAATAACAAGACCGGTGACTTCATAAACCGTCAGAAAAATAGTAGAATAAGTGTAATACTGAAGAAGGGGGATTAAAATTGAATTTGTCTGATAATAATCTGGATTATGAGATTAAGCTTGATACTGTCCGATCAGGTTTTACCCCGACACATTGCTGGGTTCACCCGAAGGCAGGGATAATCCCCGGCAACCCGCCGACGGTGGTCATGACCATGCAAAAGCTGCTATTAAGTGAGTCGGATGTTTTCGGGCCCCTCCATGAAATGCATACATCTGATATGGGAAAAACATGGCACGGTCCAATTTATCATGAATCTTTTGAAATGCGGCATGAAGAGGACGACACACTGGTCGGTGTCTGCGACTTTACTCCCTCCTGGCATGCTGCCAGCCGAAAATTACTGGGCATAGGTCACACGGTTCGATATAGGAAGGGCAGGCTTAAGCCCGGCAGGACAAGGGAAACAGCCTATTCTGTATATGATGCGGAGACGAAAACCTGGTCTCCGTGGGATGTTGTGGAAATGCCGGACAAGAATAAATTCGTCAGTTCGGGAGCAGGCTGCGCACAAAGAGTGGATCTGGAAAACGGTGATATATTAATACCTATATATTTTTCAGAAAGTACAGCCGATGATGCAAAAAGACGATTCACGGTAATGCGCTGCTCCTTTGACGGCAATACCTTGAAATATATCGAACACGGCTCGGAGCATATACTGAATACAGGAAGAGGATATCTGGAACCTTCCTTAACAAGATTCAGGAGTACTTATTACGTAACATTGCGGGCAAATGAATATGCATATGTAAGCAGGAGCAAAGACGGAATGAATTTTGAAGAACCGCGCCTGTGGAGATGGGATGACGGCAGCATCCTGCCGACTTATAATACCCAGCAGCATTGGGTTACCCACAGTGACGGCTTGTTCCTGGTATACACCCGGATTGCTGATAATAACGGTCATGTGTTCAGGCACAGAGCTCCTCTGTTTATTGCTGAGGTAGATCCGGAGCGGATGTTTATCATAAGGGAAACTGAAAGAATCCTGGTTCCTGAGCGGGGAGCAAGACTGGGAAATTTTCAGGTGACCAATGTAACGCCTGAGGAAACTTGGATTACCGTCAGTGAATGGATGCAGCCCATAGGCTGCGAAAAGTACGGAAGCGACAACAGCATTTATTCGGCTCGGATTCTGTGGAATAAATTAAACAGGTATTATTAATAAGTTCTGCCCTGCTCTGTTTTTTCGTACAGAGCAGGGCAGATTGTATGCTAAAAATGCATTAATTATAGGTTGTCTTTATCCAGCAAGGATGCTGATTCCTCGTCCAGGAACAAGGTGTAGTTATCATGTGTTTTAAGGATAGTTGCCGGAATCATATTGGTAACGTCATTGTTTAAGGTATCATAAACAGCCTGGGCTTTTACCTTATAAGGTACACAGGATACAATTACCTTGCTCTTCATTATCTGTTTGGCTGACATAGTAACTGCCTTCTTCGGCACATCATCAATTGTTGGGAACCACCCTTCTCTTACCTGCTGATTCTTGCACTTTTCATCCAGTTCAACAACAATATAGGGTTCTTCAGTGTCAAAATCAGCCGGCGGATCATTAAAGGCTATGTGAGCATTTTCCCCTATACCAATCAAGGCCAGATCTATCGGCTCACGAGTGACTTCTTCTGAAAGTTTGCGGATGTTTTCCTGTAAATCCCCTTCTGTAACAACAAAGTGTGCCTTGCCCAAAGGAATTTTGCTTACAAACCTCTCCTTGAGGTATTTTCTGAAGCTGGCAGGATGGGATTCCGGAAGATCGATATACTCATCCAGGTGGAACATTTCTACCTTCTGCCAATCAACGTCTTTCTCGATTAACTCGTTGAGAGTGCTCAGCTGAGATGCTCCTGTAGAGAGTATAAGCCTTGCCTTGCCGTTTTTTTCAATGGCTTCATTAAGTATTTCGGCGCATAAATCAGCAGCCGCCTTGCCTAATTCCTTATCATCTTTTAATATTTTAATTTCCATTATCTTACCATCCTTTCATACACAATCCTTAATTATTTCATTTCATCAAGCAGCTCTTGAATCTGAATGGAACGCCCTTCCTTAATGGACCGGTTGGCAGCTATTCCGATTAAGATGGAGTTTGCTCCTTCTTCTGAGCCTGCTACAAATTCCTTATGCTCTTCTTTTATGCCGCAAAAGAGCATTTTCAAGAGTCTTTCGTCTCCTCCTCCATGTCCCTTTGTGACTATGGGAGCCTTGATTGTTATTTCTTCTTCTTTTCTGTTAAATACTTTTATCTTTTGTATTCTCTCGCCCTTATATGGACCTACGGAACCATGAATATTGTCAACCTCAATTCTTCCCTTGCTGCCGTTAATCACCAGCCTGTAACCTTCATATGGAGAATGGGCTGTCAGGGAATAGCTCATTACGGTTCCTCCTGAATATTTAACGCTGACGCTGACAGTATCCTCAATATCTATATCTTCGCTGAAAACACACCTGTCACGATAGTATCCGTCTACATCTTCACAGTCGAGATACAATTTTTTAACTCTCTCGTCCTTGCTGATGTCCAGGTAAAATTCGCATGTTTCCTTGTAATCACAGGTTCGGCATCTTACGCCTCTCTCCTCACGGGTCGGGCCGTAAAACCGTCGGGTGCCAAAGGCATTGACTGTAACCGGTTTCTCTCCTATAATCCAGTTAATCAGGTCAAAGTGGTGGGTGGACTTATGCACCAGAAGACCTCCTGAGTTCTCTTTCCTTCTGTGCCACCTTCTGAAATAATCTGCTCCATGGGATGTGTCCAGCAGCCATTCAAAGTGTACACTGTATACATCACCAATGGTACCCTGGCGGACAATTTCCCTCAACCTGGTGGAAAATGGTGCAAAACGCACATTAAAGGTGACGATGACTTTCTTATTATTTCTCTTTTCTGCTTCAAATATTTCTTTGCACTGGGGAATATCGATAGTAAGCGGTTTTTCCACAATTACATCGCAGCCGGCATCCATTGCCCTTACGATATACTCATGATGATATCGGTCTACAGTTGTTACTATGACAGTATCCGGCTTCGCATCTTTTAGCAATTCATCAAAGTCCTCATAAACTTTTGCATCGCTGCCTGCTTCTTTTACAAGTAACTGGCTGCGTTTGACATTAGCATCATATACGCCGACCAGTTTGGCTACATCGGAATAGTCTCTTACCATTGGTATAGCATACATGTAAATGCCTCTTCCGCCGGCCCCTACAATTGCATATTTTTTCATTTTTGTCTATCCTCCTTATAAGATCTGATCAGGATTCTTCTGCCTTTTGAAATCTGATATGCATACTTCCATTGCTTTTGACGAACCAAGTATGTCTTACATAATTATATTATAGGTTTGCGGTGATGCAATGTCTAGACTTTTGTTGGCATAAAATATGCACTTTTTGGGTTGCTGTGAAAACAGCAAATAAAAATCAGACACAGCATATTTGGATGGTTTGCTTTGATTAAAAGCTATTCATTGCCAAAATCACGTCACAAACTAATGAAAAATTTGCTCTATGAATTTGCCTCTTATTGATTTTTGATATACAATAATATGCATAAATAACTTTTTAAGGAGTTTCACTATGGCTATTTTTAAATATGAACCGATAACAGGACATATTGACGTAGCATACAGAGAACACTATCATCCTATTGAAATGCTGAGTCATCATCATAATGCTTATGAAGTTATCTTTATTGTGGAGGGAACAGTAAATTTCAGCATTGGAAGCAAAGATTATACTGCCGGCAAAAACTCCCTTTTGTTTATTAATAATGTGGAAGATCATGAATATAAGGTTCTGGAATATCCGTACAAACGTTATGTGATAATGATGAAACCGGATTTCATACATTCAGCTGTAAATGATACATTGCTTACATCCATATTCTGCCACCGGCCGGAACACTACAACCACGTGATTCAACTGGATCTTGAGCATGTCAGCCCTGTACAAACATTCCTCTCATTTATGCTTAATGAGTACAAGAGCCAAAAGCCCCTATGGGAAACTTCATTAAAACTTATTCTATATCAGCTTATGATCCTGCTTTACAGGATATCAAGGGACAACTTCCCGCAATCAAAGTATGACGGCACAGAAGATCATAAATACAATACAATCATCGAAATTCAACAATATATCGAATCCAATTATACTGAGGAAATAACCCTTGCAGAGCTGTCTGACCTTTTTCATATCGATATGTATTATTTATGCAACCTGTTTAAGAAGATAACTGGTTATACTTTTAAGTCATATCTGACTTTACAGCGGATATCCAAGGCCAAGGAGCTTTTGTGCTCAACCAATGACAATGTCACTGAAATAGGTTTAAGCGTTGGTTTCAATAATCTCAGCCATTTCATCCGAACTTTCAAAAAACATGTGGGTTCAACACCTTATCAGTATAGAAAAAATTATACCAAATGATATTCAAGTATATTTACAGGCATGGAGATACCTGTAATCTCTTTAACGGGTTTTAATGAACCGTCGCTTTTCGAAATCTGAAATACAATAATATTGTCGGTATCCCTGTTTGCACAAAGCAAATGATTATCAGTTACAATAAAATCCCTTGGATGCTTCCCGCCGGCCTCAGTATTTGAAAGATGCCTGAGCAGTCCTGTTTTTTCATCTATGCTGAACAGGGCAAGGCTGTCCTCCCCTCGATTGGAAGCATACAAAAATCTATTGTCCGTGCTTATGCGAATAGCCGCCGCATCGGAGGGCATGTTTGGATTTAGGAGCGTGTTTAAGATTTGCAGAACTTTAAAACCATGATCCGGGTGGTAGGAAGCCGTAAAAACCTGAGAAGATAATTCAGATAATATATATGCCATTTTTCTGACAGGATTAAATATCATATGTCTGGGACCGCAGCCGTCCGGAAGCTTTAAGGTTTTCTCTTCATCCTGTTCAAGCCGGCCTGTTTCTCTGTCAAATTTATAAACCATTACTCTGTCAATTCCCAGATCGCACGCACATAGATATTTTTCATCAGGTGTTAAAAGAACCTGATGGGCATGTGCTTTTTCCTGTCTGGCAGGGTTAGGTCCTTTTCCTTCATGTTCCTTAACACAAATTACATCTCCCACGCTGCCGTCATCAAGTATAGGGTAGACCTGCACCGTGGCATCAGGATAAGAGGCTGTAAACAGCCAGGAATCGGTGGAGTCGATGGATATATGGCACATTCCTCGTCCGGGTGCCAAAACTTCATTGATTTTGCTGAGTTTCCCGGTTGAAGGCTCTATGGAGAAAGCTGCAACCTTGCCCCTGGTTCTGTCCGGTTGCTCTGTTACTGTATATAGAATTGTTTTCTTGCTGTTCATTACCATATAAGTGGGAGAAGGAATCTCTGCAAACAGCTCTGGTTTGGAAAATTCGCCTGATTCAGTATCAAAATAAACACCATAAATCCCTTTACTGGTCTTCTGAGTATAGGTACCGATATAGTAAAGTATCCTTTTCATACAAAACCACCTTCCTGCCAAAAGCCATAATTTGTTATCATTTTACTATTTCCACAGTAATACTGTCAATGCGGCCCTGTTTCCATGCCTGCCGGTTTGCTGAGCCTTTGTTTTATTACAGGTGAATAAAAGCACCTGACTTTTGCATATAGTATACGGAAGTATTTTATACTTTGTGATATAATTGTATCATAAAAATGCGCTCAGTTTAATCAGCGATTTTATCCATCTCCAATTGCTTTAACCCTTAAGAAAACCAAAAATAGCATAAGAAAGGGGCAGGTAAAATGGAAGTTATTTTTGACAAAACCCAGGATGTTATCATTGAAAATGAGGAATTTAAGCTTATTGTCGGTGGGGACTGCATTACTAAAAGCCTGATACATAAACCTACCGGCGAGGAATGTCTGGCCGTCGGTGAGGAAATCGCCCTGTTTTCCGTCACCCAGGAAAGACCCTATAACAATGAGGTCAAGCTGGCACATCCCAACAAACGTACTACCTTCCAGGCCAACCGCATCAAACGTGAAGGCAGCAAACTAATTATAGGTTTTGAGATTATCCCTTACAAGGCAGTCATTGAAGTAAAGGAAGCACCACGGTATGCGGTTTTTAAGCTTGCTGATTTCATTGTTCATCCCGATGATTACGGCAGTCTTCGTATGACTCCCCCGCCGGCGGCAGAGCTGCGCCTGCTGCAATTGCCGGTCCGCAACAGGAAATACTTTGGAGAATGGCTTAATGTAAGCTGGGATGAAAATGTTGCAATAAATGTTCTGGCTGTCTCTCCCTACCCCCGTATTGATTCAGAGCGGCGTAAAGGCTTCCGGGTAATGAGCGCTGACGCTGTAAGAGATATCAAACTAAAAGGCGTTGAAGTAGCACTTATAGTAAGCTCCACGGACAGCTTCCTTGATTCCGTTGCAAAGCTTGAAGAAGATTATGATCTTCCCCGCGGGGTTGAAAGCCGCCGGAGCGGAATTATCAATGCATCATCCTATTGGACCAGCACCATTAATCCGACCAATGTGGATGAACATATAAAATATGCCAAAATGGGCGGCTTCAGGTGCATGCTGATTTACTATACCGCCATATTCAAGGAAATCGGCGGATACGCGCTGAACGGCAATTATGATTACAGGGAGGAATATCCCAACGGAAAAGAAGACGTCAGAAAGATGCTGGACAAGATAAAGGCTGCAGGTATTACCCCCGGCCTCCACTTCCTCCATACTCACATCGGACTGAAAAGCAGATATGTCACCCCTGTGGCTGACCATCGCCTGAATGTAACCAGACGCTTCACCCTGGCCAGACCTTTGGGAAAAGATGACACAGTGGTTTATGTAGAGCAGAATCCAGAAGGCACGGTCATGGCAGATCGCTGCAGAATACTGAAATTCGGCGGCGAGCTGATTTCATACGAGGGGTATACCACTGAGCCGCCATATCGCTTCACCGGCTGCAAACGCGGCGTACATTCTACAATTGTTGAGAGTCATCCTATGGGCCTTGTCGGCGGCATCCTGGACGTAAGCGAATTCGGGGGAACCAGTGTCTACCTGGATCAGAACTCCAGCATTCAGGATGAAATCGCTGATAAAATTGCTGATGTGTACAATGTTGGATTCAGATTTGTCTATTTCGACGGATCGGAAGGAACAAATCCTCCATTTGAATTTCATGTGCCGAATGCCCAATACCGGGTGCTTAAGAAGTTTAAACCAGCCCCCCTCTTTACTGAGGGAGCGGCAAAGTCTCATTTCAGCTGGCATTTCTTAAGCGGCGGCAATGCTTTTGATATATTCTCGCCGGAGGTATTTAAAGAAAAAATCCGTGAGTTTCCGGCTGAAGAGGCACCTCGCATGCGGCAGGATTTCACCAGACTCAACTTCGGATGGTGGGGCTTCTGGGCACTGAGAACCCAGCCCGATATGTACGAATATGGAACCAGCCGGGCGGCTGCATGGGATTGCCCTGTTACAATTATGGAAAAAATTGAGGACTTCAAAGCCCATCCCCGTACCGAAGATATATTCGAAGTGATAAGGCGCTGGGAAGATGTAAGGGCTAAAAACTGGCTCACAGAAGAACAAAAACTTGCCCTGCGCAATCTTGAACAGGAGCATATCCTTCTCATAAACGAGGATAAGGAATATGAACTGGTTCCTTACGACCAGATAAAAGATGCAGCAAATGGCAGCAGCGACATTCTTGCATTCATTTTCGAAAGGAAAGATGAACGCTTCGTGGTCTATTGGCATACAACAGGAAGCGGAAGCCTGGAGCTGGAACTTAACGCAAAAGACGTAACTCTGGAAAAAGAGTTGGGCGGTGAACCGATAAGCTTCCCGGCCGGTGACAACACCATTACCATACCGGTCAGCGGGCGCCGCTACCTTAGGAGCAAGCTTCCCAAAGAAAAGCTGATTGAGGCATTCAAAAATGCAGTTGTAAAATAATCTTCAGCGGCGGGTCATATGACCCGCCGCCTGTTTCTCAGAAGGGAAACAGCTTTTCTTCCATTTCCTTTGTAAGCGGTGCTCCATATTCACTTACGGAGAAGGCTTCCGCAAATAATATGGATTCCCCTCTCTTGCCATACCTTTCTATAAGTTTATGGCGATACTTAAAGGCAGGAACAGCCTCCCTGTATTCACTCTGCTTTCCAATATGATTTTTTAGAATGAGATCTTCATCGATTAATTCCCGGTTGCGAGGCAGACGGGGCTCATGAAGCCATTCAAAACGCTCTTCCGGGTCCTTGGGAACCTTATGAAGCTCACCTCTGGTGTAAGGCAGCCATTCATATACCTGGGAAACATGGCAGTCCAGCATGCGAAACTTGTCTTCAATAACGTCCTCTATGTCTATTAAAATATCGGGCTTAAAAGGCGGACTTTGAAAATGATCGTAAAAATGAAGGATAACCGGCACCTTCTTCAGCGGAGGCACATCCTCGCAAAAATTAGGCACGATCAGCAAATAAGAGGCATCCTGCACCAAAATGGAGGAATTCCGGTGATCAGCATGATAATCATTGGGCCGGCTGCAGAATATAACATCCGGAGCAAACTCCCGAACAGCCCGTACAAGGCGTTTTCTTGTTTCAAGATCTGCAACAAGCTCGCAATCCGGAATATCCCATACATCATAACTAATGCCGGCAAATTTCGCCACTGCTTCTGTTTCCTTTTTTCTCCTGGCCGCAATTTCATGTCTCTTCATTTCATGATGGCCGCCGCCCCCGTCCACCATGGAAAGAAATTTAACTATGTGACCTGCCCGTGCATACTTCAGGGCCAGACCGCCGCAGCGAAAATCACAATCGTCCGGATGGGCACCGATCATCATGGCGCGGATAGGCCTGCTCATAAAACCACCCTTTCTGCAAAATGCTATATTCTCTGCTTATTTATCATAAATATCTTTTTATGATCTCCACTATGATATCCGTACGGCGGAAAGGAGCAATAAAATAGATGCCATCCACATAAGGACGGACAAACCTGATTATTTCCCCGGCAATACCTATCCCTGTCTCCTGTTTTTCCTCCCGGCTCATGTTTTCTGAGAAACGTTTAATATAATGATCCGGAATTCGAAGACCCGGCACTTCATTGTTTAAAAATACTGCATTTCTATAGCTTACAGGAGGCAGAATGCCTGCCAGCACCTTAACCTTCCCTTCATTTTTTATCCGTTTTAGGTACTCTACTGCATCCTCCTGGTAAACCGGCTGAGTTAAAAAGAACTTGGCGCCGTAATTTGTTTTCTGCTCCATTCGTTTAAGCTCTGTTTCCCTGTTATGCACATTTAAGTTAAGAGCTGCGCCTAAATAAAAGGGATCGTCCTTAAATATTTCCTGATTCATGGTGTCTGCCATGTCCAGGAGCTGCATGGAGTTAAGATTAAATACGCTTTTTATTTCACTTCGCTCCTGGCTGGCAATAGGGTCTCCTGTAATAATTAATAGATTGCGTATTCCTTCAATATAAGCTCCAACCATAGCAGATTTTAATGCAATAATATTTCTGTCTCTGCAGCATATGTGTGGGATGGTTTCTATATCAACCTCCCGCTTCAGTTTCGCTGCAGCAATGATGGAATCAACACCTGCACGGGCCATTGGTGAATCGGCAACAGTTATGGCATCCACACCAGCATCTTTAAGCTCCCTCGCGCCGCTTATCAGCTTATCCATATCTATGCCAAAAGGCGGATCCAATTCAACAGCTATAGTAAACCTGCCTGCGGACAGGGCTTTAGAAAACGAGTTAATCTGAGCCTGTCCGGAAAATGAGTACTGTCTGCGCTTGACTAAGGTTTTTTTAGGAAGTGGAGGGGATATCTGTAATCTGTCCGACAGCTCAGCTATATGGGAAGGGGTAGTTCCGCAGCAGCCTCCGAGAATTCGGGCTCCGGTCTGCCGGATATCCATCATTTTATCGGCAAAGTATTCAGGGTTTGAGGTGTAAACGGTTCTTTCATTAACCAACTCAGGATAGCCTGAATTAGGCAGTACAGAAACAATATCCCCGATGAAGTCCATGTTCCGGATCACTTTATATATATGAGCAGCCCCCACACCGCAGTTGAACCCGTATGCATCGATGGACCGAATACTTCTTGCTTCCTTCTGAAGAGTGGCCGCATGTATGCCCTTTCGGGTATAACCGTCAGAATTTATGGCAAACTGGGTCAGTATAAAGGCCGACTCGTTTTTTGACTTTATGTATTTTGCTATGTCCTCCAGAAAATCAAAGCTGCCAAAGGTTTCAAATATAAAAATATCGCTGCCGCAGTCTAAAAATTCATCCACTATAAATTTATATTCATCATATACTGAGCAGGTAATATCCGTTCTGCCTTCTCCCGTTTCCGGAACAGGGCCTATATCAGCTGCTACATAAACATCTTTATTTACAGCAGCAGATTCAGCGGCTATGTCATAACCCCGCCGTATTATCTCTCTTACCTTTTCCCGGGGCAGATTCAGGGTTATTGTATTTGCTGAAAATGTGTTGGTGCGAATGAGTTTTGCCCCGGCTTTTATATAGGCATTGTGAATTTTCCTTATCAATTCCGGCATATCTATATTGGCCGGTTCTGACAAGGTGCTGTTTAAACCGGTGTATTGACTGTATAAGGTGCCCATGGCACCGTCTGTAACCAGAATATTCGATTTTAAGTATTCTCGCAAAGGCAACTGCAAACTCATTTCACTCCCTCTTGGCTGCTGGATCTTATACTCTGTAAAAAGATTAATGGTTTCTGACTGTTTCCATTACCGTTTGTTCCCATTCAAAAATGTTTTCAGGCCGTTTGCGGCATGTGCTTATATCCTTCAGAACAATATCGCAGGAACAATTGTTTTTAGTGCAGGCATCCAAAATCTTTTTGATTTCCTTTCTAAGATTGTATTTATCGATTACGGGTACTGCTACAGAAGCCGGATTTGGTTTTGCCGATAAGACATATTTCCTGCCTATTGCTTCTGCGGCAATATTCACATCAGCCCAGGGTGTAACAGATATCTTCCGAAGGTTCGGAATCTTTCCCACGATATCAATTTTTTTATCCAACGGTTCACAGCAGCCGTAATAGGATAGGCCGCACCGGCCGATGGTTTCAATCATATAACTTATATCAAACTCATCGTGCATCTCTTTCGATACAGAACCAAAGATCTGAGCCATTCCCCTGCCCCAAATATTTTTCCTGGTTACCTTATTAACGTCAAAATTTTCACCAGGAAGGTCGTCCGTATGAATAGGGGTACAATGAAGGGTAGAAACAGCAGCGGCATCCAGTAAGCCCAAAGCTTCGAACTGATCCATGCATGACAGGCTTATATCCGTAAATTTTCTAACTATTTTTTTCATGAAATCAGGCCGCTCAATCAAATCTATCATTAGATTGGTAACGCCCCGATACCTTGCAATATCATCCCAGGGATGAAAACCATATACATTAATTCCAACAAGCCTGACCGGTATAATATCTCCTATAAGTTCGCCAATCAGGTTATAGCGCCTCATTGTCTCATTTTTATCATACGTTACATCAGGTGTTCTCAGTTTTTCAAGGTCTTCTTCCGTTGACAAAACATCATGGTACCTGTGGGAAATGATGCGGTTATTTTTATCCGTTGCCAGTACATCTTCCTCTATTGCAGTGCCAATATCCGTAGTGTGAAATACCTTTGATACGGGAACAAACGGCGGAACCACCATGTCTGCGGGCATATACTTGTTCTTATAGATGCTTGATCTGAGAAACCATTCAATAGAACGCAGAAAAGGGTCTTCCGTCCGCAGGGTCAACTCATCATCAATATTCATTTCATGCCATGGCAGCTCATCAATCAGTACAACCGGTCTAATTTGCCTAAGATCATTAACAGCTTTATGAAGTTTGATATTCTCAGCATTTCTATCGCTGTTGGCAATCTCTGAATATCTGTAGGCAAGGTTTCTGAACATTTCTCTATCATGCATATTAACCGTACCCCCATCTAACTTTTTGACATTAGAATCCTTTGGCCCTTTCTGCTTTGGTTTCACAGTAGATGCACCTGTAAGTTCTGCTTTCTGCATCGGTAAGTTTAAAAACATGTGACAATTCACGCTCGCAGGAGGTAATGCAGCGGGGATTGTTACAGCGGATGACATCGACTAACTTATCCGGCAGTTTGGGATGGGTTTTAATAATCAACTTGCTGTTCTTTATAATATTCACTGTGATACCGGGTGCTATATATCCAAGCACATCAAGATTTAGATCGATATCACCGCTTACTTTTAAAATATCCTTCCTCCCCATCTTTACAGAAGGAGCATTTTTGATGAGGGCAACCTCATATTCCAGGCTGTCCAATTTTAAATACCGATAAAGCTCCATGCCTCTACCGGCAGGAATATGATCAAGCACCACTCCGTTTACAATAGTACCTATGCGCATCTACACTACCTCCAGCAGTTTAAGTATCAATGCCATTCTGATATACTTCCCGTTAAGAACCTGCTTAAAGTAGCAAGCTCTGGGATCTGAATCTATTACAGCAGGAATCTCGTTCATCCTGGGAAGGGGGTGAAGGATGGAGAGATCGGGCTTTGCGTCTTTAAGCTTGTCCGGTGTAAGGATATAGGTATCCTTCAGCCTTACGTAATCCGCCTCACTAATGAAGCGCTCACGCTGCACACGGGTCATATACAGAATATCCAGTTCCGGAATAACCTGCTTCAGGCCGTCTGTTTCAATATAGGATACATTCCCTGTGTCCAAAATCTCCACCTTGACATACTCAGGAATTTTCAGTTCGTCGGGGGAAATGAGTATGAAATGATTGCCTTCATACCTGGACATTGCTGCCAATAGTGAATGCACTGTCCTTCCGAATTTCAGATCTCCGCAAAGGCCTATGGTCATATTACCCAGCCTCCTCTTTTCCCTTTTTATGGTCAAGAGGTCGGTAAGGGTCTGCGTAGGATGATTATGTCCTCCATCTCCTGCGTTTATCACAGGAATGGAGGCATTCATAGCCGCTACCAGAGGGGCTCCTTCCTTTGGATGCCGCATAGCTATAATATCAGCAAAACAACTCACGGTCTTGGCTGTATCAGCAACAGTTTCACCTTTTGCCACGGAAGAGGACTGGGCTTCAGAAAAACCCAGGACGCTGCCTCCCAGCTCTAACATAGCTGCTTCAAAAGACAGCCTGGTTCTGGTGGATGGTTCGTAGAAAAGGGTAGCCAGTTTTTTGCCCCTGCATTTATCTGCATACTTTTCCGGGTTGGCAATGATATCCTCCGCACAAGCAATCAGTTCATCAATTTCCTCAACAGAAAGCTCCAATATATCGATTAATCCTCTTCTCATTTGCTGCCTCCAATCCAGCTCTCATCGGCAGGATTGTCGCGAAATGCTATCAGCCTTTCTATATCGTCCCTGGAAATATAGCCTTCCTCTGCTGCTACCTCCACAAGGGTGTCAAAATCCGTTAAACTGACAGCCTTTATCCCGGCTGTTTTAAGCTTTTCAATGCTCTTTTTCATTCTATAGGTTGATATGCACACTATACCCAGAACTTCCGCTCCGGCTTCCCGAAGTGTCTCGCATACATCAATAACGCTTCCGCCGGTGGAAATCAGATCTTCCACAACAACAACCTTTTGTCCGGGTGTGAGTTTGCCTTCAATTCTGTTCTTTCTGCCGTGATCCTTGTTTCCGGAACGCACATACCCCATGGGCAGACCCATGAGGTGGGCTGTTATGGCAGCATGGGGAATACCCGCAGTGCTGGTCCCCATCAGCATTTCAGTCTCCGGAAAATTCTCAAGAATCAGACCCCGGAGCCCTGTTTCAATATCATTTCTTATTTCAGGTTCAGAAAGGGTCAGCCTGTTATCGCAATAAATCGGGCTTTTAATTCCGCTGGCCCATATAAAGGGCTCATCCGGTCTGAAAAATACAGCCTGAATTGATAATAAATGCTTTGCAATACGTCTTTTCATATCATTCATATTACAATAAACCCCCTACGAATTCATTCATGCATCTCCTGTAGGCTTCTACAGGGTCGTCAGCCTGTGTTATAGGCCTTCCTACGACAATATAATCGGAACCCAGTTTTCGGGCTTCAGCCGGTGTTGTTACCCTGGCCTGGTCCCCTGCACTGGAATCGGCAAACCGAACACCCGGCGTTACCGTCAGGAAGTTCGGGCCGCAGCTTGCATGAACCTGAGGTGATTCATGAGGAGAGCAGACAACACCGTCTAATCCGGCCGATGCAGCGTTTTTGGCATAGGTCATAACGGTATCCGATAGACTGCTGCCTATCAAGAGCTCTTTTTGCATAGTAGCTTCATCAATACTGGTCAGCATTGTAACTGCCAGAAGAATGGGTCTGGTGACATCGGGCCTGGTAAGACCTTCTACCGCAGCCTGCATCATGGCAGAGGATCCTGCAGCATGAAGATTGGTCATATCTATGTTTAATGATGATAAAACCTTCATTGCTTTTTTCACCGTATTGGGTATGTCATGGAGCTTTAAATCAAGAAATATTTTATGGCCCCTCTCTTTAATCCTGCGTACAATTTCAGGCCCTTCCGCATAAAAAAGCTCCATGCCTATTTTAACAAAGGGCTTTTCTTCTCCAAAGAGATCCAAAAAATCCATCACCTGACCGGTTGACGAAAAATCACAAGCTATAATTACATCCTTACCCATTAATGAGCACCTCCAATAATATCTTCCAGTTTATTTATGCCCAGCTTATTCATAAGATCAGGCAGGCTTTCCACTATATTTTTAGAAGCATAAGGATCTTTAATATTAGCAGCGCCAACGCTCACTGCAGTTGCTCCGGCAAGCATCATCTCAATGACATCCTCAGCTGTGGAAACTCCGCCCATTCCAATAATGGGGATGCTGACGGCCTCATATACCTCCCATACCATTCTGAGTGCAACGGGAAAAACCGCAGGCCCTGAAAGTCCGCCGGTAATATTATTAAGAACGGGTTTCATGTTGTTCAGATTAATCCGCATTCCGGTCAAGGTATTGATCAAGCTGATACCGTCAGCCCCTGCTTCCTCGCATGCGGCAGCAATTTCAGCAATATCCCGCACATTGGGTGAAAGCTTCATATATACAGGCTTTTTGGCAACCGCTTTCACAGCCCTTGTTACTTCCGCTGCATTTTCCGGCAGGGTTCCAAAGCTCATTCCCCCCTCCTTGACATTGGGGCAGCTTATATTCACTTCAATGATTTCAACTTGCTCTTCTTTGCCTATCAACTCACAGCAGTATACATACTCATCTATTGAAAAACCGCTTATATTGGCGATTATTGGTTTCTTAAACACCTTTCTCAGTTTGGGAAGTTCTTCGGAAATAACCTTGTCTATACCGGGATTTTGGAGTCCTATAGCATTAAGCATGCCGCAGGGCGTCTCAGCAATTCTCGGCTGTTCGTTGCCGAAACGAAGCTCCCGGGTGGTTCCCTTTATTGATATGGAGCCTAAAATATTGATGTCATAGATTTCTGCGAACTCGTAGCCGAAACCAAAGGTCCCACTGGCAGGGATAATGGGGTTAGACAGAATTACCCCGGACAGATTTACCCTGGTGTCTACCATACAATCTCCTCCTTTACAAGAACCGGGCCTTCCCGGCAAATTCGTTTATATCCATATTTTGTACGGCAGACACAGCCCATGCAGGCGCCAAATCCGCAGCCCATCCTTTGTTCAAAAGAGTACTGCCCGTCCGTAACAGATGTATTATACACAGCTTTCAGCATAGGTTCCGGACCGCAGGCATAGGTATATGTGTAGTCCCCTGCCGATTCAAAGGCATCCGTTGCAAATCCTTTTATTCCAAGGGAGCCGTCTGCCGTTGTAATGAGTACTCTGGCCCCAAGAGCAGAAAACTCATCTTTATAAAACACTTCATCCTTACTGTTAAAACCAAGTATTACCGTTGGCTTCTTTCCCTGAGCTATCAGCTCTTTTGCCAGGGCATAAAGCGGCGGTATGCCGGATCCTCCGCCTATAAGAAGAGGATTTAAGCCGCTTTTCTCAGTATCATAACCGTTTCCCAGGCCGCTTAACACCTCCAGCTCAGCACCCTCTGAGAGCTTCGACATATACTCGGTTCCCTTGCCGACAACCTTATAAATGATGGTTGCCGAATCCTTGTCCCAGTCGCATACAGAAATGGGGCGGCGCAGGTAATAGCCGTCCAATGCAATATTTATAAACTGTCCCGGCCTTTTTATAGCAGAAACATCACCTTTAAGCACCATTTCATAGGTGTTTTTTGCCAATTTACGATTACTTAATATAGAAAGAATACTTTTTTTCATCTTTATAGTTCCTTTCTCTCCTACAGCTCTCAAACAATTCCCCGGCGATCCGCCGTTACACTTCATCTATGGTGGAAACTCCCATGGTCATCTCCTCCAATACATCCAGCAAGGCTTTTACGGTATCCAGGGATGTAAATATGGGTATATTGTTCTGGGTGGAACACTGTCGTATCATAAGCCCGTCCGTTTCATTGCTCAGAGAGTTTATATCCCTTGTATTGATAATATAGGTGATATGGCCCTGACGTATGGATTCCAGTATCTCTGTAGAACCTTCCGAAATTTTTGCCTTTGCCCTGGTTCTTATTCCATGTGCCTTAAGATAGGACGCCGTTCCATGAGTAGCCTCAATATTAAAGCCCATGTCATAAAACCGCTTAATCAGGGGCAGGGCCTCGGGCTTATCTGCATCTGCTATGGTAACAAAGAGAGTTCCGCTGTTAAGCAGGGGAATTCCGGATGCAAGAAGCGCTTTGTAAATTGCCCGGTTTAATCCTTTATCGTATCCGATTGCCTCTCCGGTAGATTTCATTTCAGGGGAAAGATAAGCATCAATTCCCCGCAGCTTGGAGAAGGAAAATGCAGGCGCCTTTACGTAGTACCTCTTCTTTTCCTCTGGATATAAATAGGATATTCCTTGATCTTTAAGGCTTATTCCAAGCATGCAGTTAGTTGCAATATCTGCAAGGGAGTAGCCCGTTGCTTTGGAAATATAGGGGACTGTCCTGCTGGAACGAGGATTCACCTCCAGGACATAGACCTCATCTTTATCACTGACAACATACTGTACATTGAAAAGGCCGATGATGCCTATTCCAAGACCCAGCCTTTCCGTGTACTCCAGAATGATCTGCTTTGCCTTGTCGCTAATCTTAAAGGGAGGGTAGACACTTATAGAATCTCCTGAATGAATTCCTGTACGCTCAATATGCTGCATAATACCGGGGGTGAAAACATCTTTGCCGTCACATACTGCATCCACTTCCAGTTCTGAACCGGCAATATATTTGTCTACCAGAACAGGCTGATCGCCATCCAATTCAACTGCACATTTTAAATAGGTGCGCAGTGCTTCTTCATTGTTGACAATCTGCATGGCGCGGCCGCCAAGCACATAACTGGGACGTACAAGAACCGGATACCCTATTTTCTCAGCTGTACGAACACCTTCCTCAATGGTTGTTACTGCTTCACCGGGCGGCTGAGGTATGCCTAATGACCGAAGGGTTTTCTCAAACAAGTCCCTATTCTCCGCTCTGGCTATGGCATCAACATCGGTGCCGATCAGCTTAACTCCCCTTTGATGCAAGGGTTCCGCCAGATTGATAGCTGTCTGTCCTCCAAGGGTTGCTATAACACCAATTGGTTTTTCATACTCGCAGATATCCATAACATTTTCCACAGTCAGGGGTTCAAAGTATAGCTTGTCCCCGGTAGTATGATCTGTAGATACGGTTTCCGGATTGTTATTTATTATAATTGCTTCATAGCCAAGGCTCTTTATGGTCTGAACAGCATGAACTGTTGAATAATCGAATTCTACGCCCTGACCGATACGAATAGGACCTGAACCTAATACTATGATTTTTTCCTTTTTATCATCCTCAGGAACAATGGGTTTCCTGCTTTTTTCATTATAAGAAGAATAAAAATAAGGTATATAAGAATTCTCATCTTTTCCGCAAGTATCTATCATCAGGTAATCAGGCAATATACCTTCTTCTTTTCTCATCGAATATACCTGTTCTTCTTTGCAGTTCCAGAGTTTGGCAATGAATTTATCGGAAAAACCTTTCTTTTTTGCTTCAAGCAAGGTTTCTTTATCAAATCTGTTTTCAGCCACTACCTGTTCCAAATCAGTTATCGACTTAATTACCTCAAGGAAGTAGGGGGCAATGCATGTCTGCTTATGAATGGATTCTATTGATGCTCCAAGTCTGCAAAGCTGGGCAATGGCATGGATCCGGTCATCTGTCGCCTCTTGTACATACTCTAGAAGTTCTTCTTCACTCATTTTGCCAAATTTTGGAGAATGAATATGACAGACACCGGTTTCCAGTGAGCGTACCGCTTTAAGAAGGCTTTCCTGCATAGTCTTTCCTATGCTCATAACCTCTCCCGTTGCCTTCATCTGGGTACCCAGCTTATTAGAAGCATCGGTAAATTTATCAAAAGGAAAACGGCTCATTTTTGTTACGATATATTTAAGAGAAGGGTTTAATAAAGCAGAGCGGTCAGTGATCATGATCTCATCAAGAGTCATTCCGACTGCTATCTTTGCGGTTACCCTGGCAATGGGATAGCCGCTTGCTTTGGAAGCAAGGGCTGAAGAACGAGATACCCTTGGGTTGACTTCAATGACATAATACTCCGATGAATCAGGTGACAGGGCAAACTGTACATTGCAGCCGCCCGCAATTCTCAGCTCACGGATAATTTTCAATGCACTTTCCCGCAGCATGGATAAGTCTTCCTTCGAAACAGTCTGACTGGGGGCAACCACAATACTGTCTCCTGTATGTATGCCGACAGGATCAATATTTTCCATATCACATACGGCAATTGCTGCATCAGTATGGTCGCGCATAACCTCAAATTCAATTTCCTTCCAGCCCTTTACGCTTTTTTCAATAAGCACCTGATGAATCGGGGATAAATCCAGGGCATTTTTAATAATCTCACGGAGCTCTTTTTCAGTCTCTGCGAAGCCGCCTCCCGTTCCCCCCAGGGTAAAAGCTACGCGCAGAATTACAGGATAGCCGATTTTCTCAGCTGCCTCAACGCCTTCTTCAACTGTATGGGCAATTATACTGGGCAGAACCGGTTCATTTATTCTCTTGCAAAACTTCCTGAAAAGCTCTCTGTCCTCTGCCCTTTCGATACTGTATGCGCTGGTGCCAAGGAGTTCAGTCCGGCATTCGTGGAGTACTCCGGTTTTTAACAGCTCCATGGCAAGGTTTAACCCCGTCTGACCCCCAATGCCCGGTAAAAGTGCATCCGGCCTTTCACGTCGCACTATTCGTGCAGCGTATTCCAAAGTAAGCGGTTCCATATATACCCTGTCTGCTATGGAAGTATCCGTCATGATTGTAGCAGGATTTGAATTTAATAGTACAACCTCATATCCCTCTTCCTTCAGTGCAATACAGGCCTGAGTACCTGCATAATCAAATTCTGCCGCCTGGCCTATGATAATAGGCCCGGAACCGATAACCATTATCTTCTTAATATCTGTTCTCTTAGGCATTATTTACATCCTCCCAAACAATTTTACCTGCCACCATGGTAAAGAGGCATTTACCGTTTACCTTATATCCGTCAAAGGGAGTGCTTTTACCCATGGACATAAAATTATTACTGTCTATTACATATTCTGCCTCAAGATCATAAACAGTTATATCGGCTCTTCCGCCTTCTTTAATACCATCAGCGGCCGGCAGGTTAAATCTTTTTTTCGGAGCAAGGCTCATTCTTTCTATAAGTGTTTCCAATGAAATCTTACGGGTTTTTACCAGACCTGAATATAGTATGGGAAATGCACATTCCAGACCTGTAATACCGTTTAGACTATCCCTCAACCCTCCGCTCTTTTCTTCCTCAGAGTGGGGGGCATGATCAGTTGCAATCATATCGATTGTTCCATCCTGAATGCCTTCCACTAAAGCAAGCATGTCATCATAGGAACGTATGGGCGGATTCATTCTGAATCTGCCTTCATCTCTTAAAAGTCCGTCATGAAGAAGCAGATAGTGGGGTGCCGTTTCACATGACACATCAAGCCCCTCTTCTTTTGCCCGGCGAATAAGCTCAACCGATTCCTTGGTAGAGATATGGCAGACATGGTAAGCACAGCCTGTTTCCCTTGCCAGGGCTATATCCCGCTTAACCTGGCGCCACTCACTTTCCGACGGAATTCCTATGTGGCCGTGCTCCTTAGCATAGGCTCCTTCATGAATGTAGCCTCCATAAAGCAATGTATCGTCTTCGCAATGAGCTGCAATGACCTTGCCCAGGGCTTTGGCCTTTTTCATGGCCTCATGCATTATATTGTCATTTTGCACACCTTTTCCGTCGTCTGTAAATCCAATCACGTCATCAGCCATACCTTCCATATCAGACAGCTGTCTTCCTTCTTCACCCAGGGTTATGGCTCCATAAGGATAAACAGCAACGACGGCATCTGAACGGATTTTTTCAAGCTGCAATCTCAAATTTGATACACTGTCCGGTACCGGTTTAAGATTGGGCATGGCTCCGAGGGCTGTGTAGCCGCTTCGGGCAGCCGCAAGAGTACCGCTTTTAATAGTCTCCTTATATGAAAAACCCGGTTCTCGCAGATGAACGTGTATATCGGCGAAACCGGGAAAGATATATTTATTGAAAAAATCGAAGACTTGGATTTCAGTGGTTTTGGGGATAAATTCCCTTATTGTTTTGATGATGTCTCTTTCTATTAGCAGATCCAGCTTGGAAAAGGTATTGCCTGTATATACAAAAGCATTTTTTAATAGATAGCTCATAGTACCCCTCCAGCACACTCTAAGATTCACTGCTAATAATATACCGACTGGTCTTTTAATTGTCAAGAAGTAATTTGCAGTTGGTATTGTAGAACCGCTGTTTCTGATATATACTATGCTGGTGTAAAGCAAATAAAGAAGGGAATATGCTGCATATGGAACATGAGTTAAAAACACAGAGCAAGGGACTTTACAAGTGGGTACTTAAGCTGGCTGCACCAATCGCTCTTCAAAACATTATTACATATTCGGTAACACTTGCTGACAATCTTATGGTAGGATCCCTTGGCGAGCTGGCACTGTCCGGGGTTTATACAGCTCTCCAGCTGCAGAATATACTGCAAATGCTGGTAATCGGTTTAGCTGCCGCCATGTCCATCCTTTCAACCCAATACTGGGGAAAAAGAGATACCGACAGCATGAAAATAATTATCGGAATTGCTTTAAAGTTGAGCACTGCTGCAGGTCTGCTTTTTCTGCTGGCAACACTGGCTTTTCCTGAATCAATTCTTCGTTTGTTTACCAACGATAAAGCGGTAATTACAGAAGGTTTAAAATATATGAAGTATATCCGCTACACCTATATTTTGTTCTGTATCACTCAGTGTCTGATTGCAGCCATGCGCTGTGTGGAACAGGTAAAAATCGGCATGTTTTTGTCCATAGTCACATTTTTCACCAACGTGTTCTTAAATTGGGTTTTAATATTCGGCAAACTTGGGGCTCCTGCCATGGGCATTGAAGGAGCAGCAATAGCTACTTTGGCGGCCCGTGCTATTGAGCTTCCCATTATTATCATCTATGTAAGCTTCGTAGATAAAAAATTGAAACTTAAATTCAAAGACCTATTTAAACACGATTCCGGCCTTTTTAAGGATTTTTTCAGGTACGGGTTTCCTGTTCTTCTCGGAGACATATTCTGGGGCATCAATCTTGCCGCTCAAGGAGCCATTATCGGCCGTCTGGGATCTACAGCACAGGCATCCGTCAGTATTACAAATACAGTGTTTTCCATTATTTCCGTAGCTATGTACGGTACTGCAGGAGCTTCCTCTATTGTCATCGGTAAAACCGTAGGGTCCGGCAATTACGATTTAGTGAAGGTATATGCTAAAAAGCTTCAGGTGCTGTTTCTGATAATAGGTATTCTATCGGGTCTGTGCATGTATGTTGTCAAGGATTATATTCTAATGCTTTATAACATTTCCGCTGATACCAAGGCAATGGCTGTACAGTTCCTTACGGTTCTGTCTGTTACAATTGTAGGATCATCCTATCAAATGTCTTCACTTACCGGCATTGTAAGGCCGGGCGGGGCGATTCATTTTGTTCTCATTAACGATCTGATCCATGTCTGGCTGATTGTCATACCCTCTGCGCTGCTGGCTGCATTTGTATTCAACGCACCGCCGGTGGTGGTATTTGCCTGCCTGAAATGCGACCAAATACTGAAATGCTTTGTTGCCCTGGTAAAGGTAAACCGGTTCAAATGGATCAAAAACCTGACAAGGCAGCCAAGTCAAGCTATCTGATTCCTACAGGAGCAAGCCCCTGACTAAAGCTGCCTGCACTGTCAAATTGAGGCTCTATAACGAATTTTCCGCTTTTATCGATATAACCCCATTTGCCGTTTTGTTCATCACCAGTCATAACTGCCGCAAGACCTTCTTTGAAGGATAACGCATGGGTAAACTGAGGCTCAATGACAATTTCCCCTTCTTTATTGATATATCCCCATTGTCCGGTATTAACATCTCCAATTTTAACAGCAGCCAGGTCTTCACTGAACTCATATGCATAGGCATATTCTGCTTCAATAACTATATTGCCCTCGGCATCCATAAATCCCCAATCAGCTTTATTTTGCCTGGTAAGCTTAACATTGCTCAAGCCTTCACTGAATGAACCGCAATAAGCATAACGTGCTTTTACGACAATGTCACCATTCCTGTCAATTATGCCAATCTTAATATTATTGCCTGTTCCCTCGCCGTATATGGCATATCCCTCGCTAAAGACTGAGGCAATGTCAAATTCAGGTTCAATTACTATATTGCCTTCGGGATCAATAAAACCATACTTACCTGATTCTGAAAATTTAACAGGTGCCATGCCCTCCACAAATACAGAAGCGTCTGCAAAATCTCCTTCTATTACTTTATTGCCTTTTTGGTCAATAAAAAACCATCTTCCGTTGTTTTCATCGCCTTCCCTTACGGGACAAAGCCCTTCAAAGAACAGTCTGGTCTGATCATACTGATAGTCAATAACCAATTCGCCTTCTAAGTTAATAAAACCCCATTTTCCAACTAAATCATTCCCTCTCATAACCGGAGCAAGGCCTTCCCTGAAACCGTGTGTGCTGTCAAACTCAGGTTCTATGACAAAGTTACCGTCCTTGTCGATAAAACCAAATTTATAGGAGGGTCCCATAGAGCAGCCTGTAAAAAATACCAAACACAGAAGGCTTAATACCAATGCTAATAAAAGAAACTTTTTTCTAACCAAAACAACATCCCCTTAGTATTTATTTATATCCATTAAAAATATGCAATTTATACCACAATGTCTGCCCGGGCCGGTACCCGGCACTCTGAGAAATATTGTTCCTCAAGGGGAATCCATCGGGCACGGAAGATCTCTGCCATCTTTTCTCCGTTGCGTTTAAGAATTCGATTTATCTGCTCATCCGGTTCAATGTCGGAAAAAACTTTCAAATCCGCATAATTCCCAAAAAACGGATGTAAACTGTAAGCCCCTTCAACAATGCGCCACTTTTTGCTTTTAATGATTCTCTCCCCCTTATAATCCATTATTCCACAATCAAAGATGCGATAAGCAAAGCTTTCGGAATTTGAGATATAAGGCAGCACTTCTTCTGAAAACCGTTCATAATGAACATTGCCGCCGGGCTCAGAAAGCCGCATATCGCTGCGCAGGTTAACAGGCAGGAAAAAATCATCCATATGAATAACGTCAGCATCGAGAATAAATTCTAATTGTTCGGCCATGGTGGTTTTCCCCGAAGCAGCGCGGCCGTCTATTGCAATTATACTTATACCGTCATGGCTATTGAGTTCCGAAGCCTTTTTAAGAATTGGAATTAAACGAATAAAACTATTACTAATAATCCGATATGCAGGTTTCTCAGAATCACGATATTTACTGCTGTGACTTACAGGTTTTATTCCAGCAGCTATATATTGCTCCAGGCAGTCATTCCACTGTTCAAGAGTAAAGTTCAAATCAATTTTTTTTATGGTTTCTTCTGCTGCTTTTATATATTGTAAAAAAACATCCAAGCCGCCCTTTGAAGTGTTCGCTGAATGAAGGAACATCCTGAACAGCCATTTGGCAGGCAGGTTATGATATTTCCATGCGTATAAATTAACTCTGCAAACATCCGGCGATATCTCTTCATACAAGGCCATATCCTTTGCTGAAATAGAATTGTATTCCTCATAAAAATACTTTTCTGCTTCCTCTGTATTGTTTAACAGATGCTCTGCACTAAATGCAGCCTGATAGCAAAGCTTGATTATATCCTGAGGCTGCATGGAAGGGTGCCGCCTTATCTGATCCAACAGACATTCTTCAAATTTCATTGCTTTTTATTCTCCAATCCGGCATTGTCACAATCTATCTTCATATTGAACGAATTCCGTTGAATTGTCAAGCACAAGGCACCCTTCCAGAAAAGCTCAGCTTATCTCGCTTTTTAAAGCATCAAGTATGTTTTCATTTCGAATTTTTCTCATAGAATACATCATGCTCACAAAAACCACAACAAAAACACTGAATATGCTGATAAGCACACCTTTGGCAGGCAGGCGGAAACTCATCTCAACTCCCTGGACTATACTCCTGTAAATCAGGTAGGTTATGAATATGGATACGGGCAGACCGTAAAGCAATGCTTTTAAACCATAAAATATACATTCAAAATTAAGCATTTTATTAAAGCTCTTATCTGTCATGCCGACCGACTTAAGCATGGCAAACTCCCGCCGCCTTAAATTGACATTAGTGGAAATTGTATTGAACACATTTGCTATAGTAATTAAGGATATTAACACAATAAACCCATAAGCAAATACAGATATAATTGTAATTATGTTTCTGTTATCCCGCAGTATTTGGGCTCTGTTCACCAAACTTGAAGCTGATAACCCGGCATCAGTCAGGACTTCCTTAATATCAGCCTCTGCCTCAAAGGGATCATCGGCAGCAAAATACATATTATGTGTAATGATTAAGTTCTGTCCGCCTTTCATTAAATTATGCCTTGAATTTTCATCAATTATAAACATGACCGTGCCAGGTATATCTGCATAATCCCTTAAACCGAAGGGTGCTGTGTCAGCAACGGCTGCTAATTTCACCTCTGTCTGCATTGGTTCTTCACCGTGATTATACTCGAGGGTCAGAGACTTAATGTTTCTGTCCTTGAATATATAAGTGTTTTTGTATTTTTGAGCTTTATAGTCATAATAATGCTGTTTATCTATAAGAATTCCAGTAACCTGTTCAGGACCTGAAAACAGATCCTCATTCAGCCCCAAAGTTTTGATATAATTATTAAAGGTTTCATGGTCTATTGACTTCACATTAACCTGAACGAAATACTGCTTATCCTCATCATCCTTGTAGCCCCGCAACAGCATATCTTTAAAATAGGATTCATTGATTTCTTCCCTTGACAGCCCGATTTCATAGTTTATCAAAGTAGTTATAAAAGAACCCTGATTTACAGTGTCTAAAGCCAGGATATCTTCATAAACATTCATTGCATAATCAAATGATTCTTTTTCATCTGTATTATGATTAACGCTTGAAAAATGATACAGGTCGAAGTCATCGTCCTGATAAATGTTCTTAACAGATTCTGTTAAATACGTTGCTAAGGCAGAAGCTGAAATAAACAGCACAATACTTAAGAATAATGAAATAACGGTACTTCTGTAGCGCCTGCTGTTTCTTTTTATATTCTTAAGCGCCAGATCACCTTCAAGTCCAAACAGCTTTCTGGTGATCCCCAAGGTTCTGACCTGTTTTTCTTTCAATTTGATATCGCTTGTCTGCCTTATAGCTTCCACAGCTGACATCTTGCCACTGCGCCTTGCAGGTATATAAGCTGATATCATGATAGTTATAAAAGCTATGAGAACAGCCGATAAAACTGATAAAGGCGATACCGACAATGTAAGAGGAACCTTGACCGCTGTACTGATCAAATACTCAAACAGGTTTCCTACATAATAAAGTGTTACATATATACCAAAAATTCCTGACAGAACTCCCAGGGGTATACCGATAACCGCCAGCACAACAGCATCAAAGAAAACTGAATTTTTTAGCTGTTTGGCGGTTGCACCTGCGCTGGAAAGCAGACCAAACTGCTTTGTCCTTTCACTGACAGATATGGAAAAGGAGTTATAGATCAGCGAAATTGAGCCGATCATAATAAGCCCTGTCAATATGGCGCCTAAACTGTATAAGACTGCATTAAAACTATCATTTTTACTGACACCTTTATATCTTAGCAGCTCGTTGTTATACTCAAATTGAGACAAATCCACCCCTAAAGCCTTGCTGATTTCATTTACAGTGTCATATATTTTGCGATGACTCTTTGTTGTAAAGTAAACGCTCAAATCCTTATCAGATGCCTTCTGAGCAGAAGGCAGAGCATTAAAATCCTTTAAAGAAAAAATTGTATATCCCGGTGCAGTATAGCTTTCCATGCTGAACGGCATTCTGTTCATTTCTCCGACAATGGTAAAAGTTCTCCTGCATTTTATTTCAAGTTTTTCAGTGGTTTTTTCCTCTGAATTATCATCTATAATGTAGGGATTGCTTTGATCAAGACTAATTCCATCATCTGTTACCCTGGTTCCCAGCTGAAGATTTAAAGTGCTTCCAATCTTAAGATCCACACCCCCGCTAGTTCTTATATGTTCAGATATTAGAATCTCATCTTCTTTTTCCGGCAGTCTTCCTTTTGTCAGGTGTATCGGCAGAACTTCAAAAGCTTCGCTGCTTAGTTCAGCTAAATATAAGTATGGTTTATACTCATTTATGCTTCCATCCAGTGCCGAATATCCAACATCTCTTCTTATAACAGCAGAAGTAACTCCATCCATATTTTTTAGCTTCAAATAGTCTTCATAACTTACATTATGAACTGCAGCATACCAGTTGCCTTCGTCTGCTACGGCTATATTTACCATATAATTTTGCATGCTGGATATAAGGGCAGTTACTCCGGTAATCATAGCTGCAGATAATATAATGCCTATTATTGTGACGATGGTGCGTATCTTGTTTTTCTTCAACCCTCTTAAGGTGACCATATTTATAATATTCATTTTCTGATCACCTCATCTCTTGAGATCATGCCGTCTTCAATGCTTATGATCCGATCAGCCTGAAGTGCAATTCGCTCATCATGGGTTATAACTATTAAAGTCTGATTATATTTTTGATTATAGAGTTTAAGCAGTGATATAATTTCCTCACTATTCTTGCTGTCAAGGTTGCCGGTAGGCTCATCTGCCAAAACCAAAGCCGGATCGTTTATCAATGCCCTTCCTATGGCCACACGCTGCTGTTGACCGCCCGACAGCTGATTTGGCAGATGGCCCAACCGGTCCTCCAGATTCAACGTGGTTAAGAGTTCATACAGCCTATTTGTATCTGGCTTTCTATGATCCAGTAAAAGAGGCAGAGTAATATTTTCTTTCAGGTTTAAAATAGGTATTAAATTATAAAACTGATAGATGAGCCCAATCTGTCTCCGCCTGAAAATAGCTAATTGAGACTGATTAAGGCTGTAAATATCTGTGCCGTTAATATAAACTTTACCCGATGTAGGAGTGTCCACACCTCCTATTATATGAAGCAAAGTGGATTTACCTGAACCTGACGGGCCAATTATCGAAACAAACTGTCCTTTACTAACCGAAAAAGATACATCCTTCAGGGCAGTCACCGCTGTTTCGCCCCTGCCGTATACTTTAGTCAGTTTTTCAACCCTTAAAATCTCCATAAAGCACCTCCGATATTATCCTTCATGAATGATTATAAAAAACAAAAGTGACTGCCGGGTGAATGCATCGGTGACAATTCTGTCACTTTATCAATCATGATTATATTCCTAGAAAAGAATTCAGACATCTGTAAATTCCTGATATGACTGCAAAAAAGCATCATTAAATAATTGATTTGTATAAGCGGACGGAAAACTCAGTACCCCGGCCGGTCTGACTGGTGACCGTAATATCTCCGCCTTGATTCCGGATAATACTCAGCGCCATTGCAAGGCCGATTCCTACGCTGTCAGGCGATGAATTTCTGCCCTTGTAAAAACGCGTAAAAATGTGAGGCAAATCTTCTTTATCAATGCCAATGCCGTTGTCTGCTATTCTAATCTCTATATAAAGAGGGTTGTCCATTGTTGATATGCTGATTCTGCCGCCTTTTGGCGTGTGTTCTATACAATTTTTGATTATGTTTGTCAGAGCTTCCGAAGTCCAGTTAGGATCACAATTTATAAAAAAATGAGCCGGGCTGTGATAAGTATACCGGATTTCCTTAAGTTCCATAGATATGGACAGGGGATCAAACGACATTTTGATTAAGTCTTCTGCCGCTATGTCCTTCTTCTGCATTTCCGCTACGCCGGCATCCAGTTTTGACATCTTTAAAAGGGAAGAGACCAGCCATTCTATCCTTTCCAGCTGTATCTGGATATGATTTATGAACTCTTTGCGCTTTGCCTCCTGCATATTATCATCACTAAGCAAATCCAACATAACCTGCATGGAAGTAAGGGGTGTTTTCAGCTGATGTGAAATATCTGCCATTTGATCTGCGAGAAGCAGCTTATCCTGCTTTAACTTCTCATTATATTCGGAAAGCATTCGTGTTACCTTATATATTTCGCTTTTCAGAATGCTTAACTCACCTTCATAATTATCCCTGATATCCAAAGAATATTTGCCGCTTCGGATATGGGACAGATATTCTGTCAGTTTTTCTATACATTTATATCTATATAAGGTATAAAGGTAAAAGACTGCACACAGCAAAAGAATTGCAGTCAGTGTTACAAACCCGGCTGATTTTCCGATCCGAAAGGCTGCGGCTGTAATAATAATAGATACAACGAGAATAAATAAGGTAAAAACTTTTATTTCTTTATTACGGAAAAATGCCATTACTTTCTCCCCTGCTGATTCAATAACAAGATTCAGATTTTATATCCTATTCCCCTCACTGTTTTTATAATCTTTGGATTTTGCGGATCATCCTCAATTTTTTCCCTCAAACGCTTAATATAAACTGTCAGCGTATTATCGTTGACAAAATCGCCTGATACGTCCCATATGCTTTCAATGAGCCGGTTCCTGGTCAGCACATGACCTTCGTTGTTTATTAATGTAAGCAGCAGTCTGTATTCCAAAGCGGTCAGAAAGACATCTTCTTCATTTTTGGTAACGCTTCCTTTTGTGGTATTCACTGTAACATTACCATATTGATATATAATGTCATCCTTATATCGTCTTCCTGCACGGCGCAATACGCTGCGAATCCTTGATTGAAGCTCTCTGATCCTGAAAGGCTTGGTAATATAATCATCAGCGCCGATATCCAGCCCCATGACGACACTTCCTTCATCGTCTCTTGCCGTAATAAAAATAACAGGAGTATCATCTTTTTCTTTAAGCCTTCTGCAAATATCAAAGCCATTGCCATCAGGAAGATTAATATCAAGTAGGGCAAAATCAAATTTTTCTGATTCAATGAGATTTAGCGCTGTTTTCGAATCATAACAGCTTATGACATTAAAACCTTCCTGAGATAGAGAGTATTCAAGGCCTAAAACAATAGTTTTATCATCTTCAACCAATAGCAGCTTCATAATGCAGAAATACTCCTCAAAAATTTTACACAATCATTTTTGGCAGTATACGGTTAATAGTCTCTATGGCATTCTGCAGCTCTTTAATTTCCGATTCGCCAATATCCTCCATGGAATCAACAAATAAAGCATTAGCATTCATTTTATGTTCATCCAAATATCTTTTTGCCTCCTGGGTTAAACGAATAAATACAATACGCCTGTCAGACTCGTCATATATACGCTGAACATAACCTTTCTCCACCAAATTATTTATTATCCTTGTAGCCTGCTGCTTTTTAATACCCAGATTTTCAGCAAAATCAGTCATTGTCGTATCTCCATAATAATTTACAGTTAAGAGCGCATAAAACTCGTAAAAAGTTAAGTCTTCCTTATATGTTTTTTTCAATAACTTAATAATTTTTTCAACTGTAAGCAAGGAAAAGTATATTGTTTTTTCTGAAAAGTTCTTTGATATCTTCATTCTGTCTCCTTTTTAGATTGACTAAACTCTATAATAATGATAATATATAGTTAACATATGTTAACTATGAACCTTTATTAACTGTCATAATTGTTCATAGTAGGTGTATTATACATGAATTGTGAATAAAAAGAAAGTAGGTGGGGTTTACAGTGGCAGATCCAGCACAAAAAGCAGCCAAGCTGGTTAAGAGGAATCGTTGGGGAAAAATCAATAAACTGCTTGAAAAGGGTGATTCCGAAATCAGAGCCGCTTTGGCCAGTGAGTTAAAGAATAACAGAGATGATAACTCAATCAACCTTTTGATCATTTTATTGAAAGATTCTGATGAAAAAGTACAGCTAGAAGCCGTTAAATCCCTTGGTGAGCTGAGAGTAGAAAGAGCAAAAACGCACCTTCAGAACATGTTTAAGTTTGTACCGGAAGATAAAACAGAGCTGATTGAAGCCATTAAAGATGCTATAGCCAAAATCAACGAGGCTATACACGATAATCAATAATTTTAATATTACATATGTGTGTTGCCAGACCGCTTGATACATAATCAAGCGGATTTTTCTTTTTACTTATTAAAGCTCCGGGACAAAAATCAGCCCGCAGCTTATGTTTTGCTGCGGGCTTAGGTTTTTACCAGTTTCTTTTCTATGCTTTATGAATATTCGGTGAAGTTTGGGAATAATCAGTCAGCAAGTACTTCTCTTCCAACGGAAGCGCGCCAGTCGTTCAGCTGTTTCTGAACCTCTTCAATGATCTTGTCAGCACCGTTGTCTTTCAGCTTCTGAATAAATTCGTCG
>ERZ773359.696-NODE-696-length-48360-cov-12.120195_pt1 | contig 48360 bp, 39 predicted proteins | sample MGYA00374955_ERZ773359 | MGnify/ENA primary metagenome ERZ773359 (study PRJEB29098, sample SAMN04486028) | biogas fermenter metagenome | study: EMG produced TPA metagenomics assembly of the Biogas fermentation microbial communities from Germany - Plant 4 DNA1...
TTATTTGTACAAACTTGACAACACATTTTTAACTGGGATATAATATAATATATTAGTTTGGAGAGCATTCTCTAATAAAAGGGGAGGAAAAAACTGAATATGTCTTTTGCGGTGGGCCAGGTTGTGGAAGGGAAGGTCACCGGAATCACCAATTTCGGCGCGTTTGTGGAACTTTCGCCAGGAATGACTGGATTGGTTCATATTTCTGAAGTGGCGGATGTTTATGTTAAGGACATCAAAGAGTTTGTGCAGCTTAACGACCAAGTTAAAGTGAAGATTTTATCGATGCAAAACGGGAAGATTGGTCTCTCGATCCGTCAGGCCCAACCGAAGCCAAGCCGACAAAACCAGCAGTCCTTTGAGGATAAACTTGCGAAGTTTTTAAAGGATTCTGATGAACGCCAGTCCGACTTGAAAAGAAGTATGGATTCGAAACGTGGGGGAAGAGGAGGAGGGCGTTTAAGCCATTTTTAAGGGGAATTATTCGTCGGATTAAGCGGGGATAAAAAAAGGATCTTGATTAAACAAGAAATTTGTATTATAATCTAGTATGCAGTTGTTAATTGGCGGTGTAGCTCAGTTGGTCAGAGCATACGGTTCATACCCGTAGCGTCACTGGTTCGACTCCAGTCACCGCCACCAAATATGCGCCATTAGCTCAGCTGGTAGAGCAGCTGACTCTTAATCAGCGGGTCCTGGGTTCGAGTCCCCGATGGCGCACCACTAAAGAATGAAAGACCGTCCGAAAAGGACGGTTTTTTTGTTCAAAAAAAAGATTAATGTGCTTTTTAATGATATAATTAGTGACGAGAGGAAGCGTACGAAGGATTGAAACATTTGCTTTACATAAAATAACCCCTCTTAAACAGGAAAAACCACTTCCCTTTGCGAATTACACAGAGAAAAGCTTTCCGTGGGAAGAGAGTGGGAGGATTATAAGATGGATCTGAGCTATACTCCATCGTCCTTTCCGGAAAAAGCCGTACCCGAATTACTAGAGAATATCTTCACCTATGCGGCCGAAGGAATGGTCTTGCTTGGACCGGATTATAAGGTAAAAAGGGTTAGTGATCGTTTTATCCGGCAGATTTCGACACCGATCCGGAATTGGCATGGAGTCGGTATCAACCAGCTTATCTCCGATTTCGATCCGAAGTTACGTGGCCTTTGTAACCAGGTGAAGGAGAGGAAGGAACCATTTATTACGGAAACCCTGAAGATTCTTCCGCTCTTCGGTTGGGACCAAGCTTTTGCCGGATGGTTACTTTTGTTTTCAGAAGGTTGGGAAGGTGATTTCGGCTTTCCCACCTTACCTGGGGACCAAAGGGCCGACGACCAAGGGCAGGCCAACCAAAAACTCATTGATGCTCTCCAAAAACGCCGGATTGAGCAGCTCCTCTCGGCAGAAGTGGTGCTCAGTAATTTACCGGTCGGGATTGCGGTGTACGATAGCGTTGCTTTGCGGCTTCAATGGGCGAACTCCGTTTACCGGGGGTTCTTGGAGGAGAACAAGAACGCATTAGGGCGTACTATCTTTGAAACGATCCCGGGTGCCCAAGAAAATGGTCTGGTCCGCGCTTGTGATAATGTGGCTATGACGGGGGAGCCCTTTGTTGCTACTGAATTTCGGATTGACGGTTTTAAGCGGGGGGTTGTTTACTGGCGTCTAACCATTATCCGTTTGGAGCTGGATGAGTCCGAAGCGCCCGTGCTTTTATTTATCGTTGTTGATGTAACCGAACAGGTCAAAACCGGGGAGCAAAGGGATGAGGGGGGAGTAGTTTCCCGTGAGAATACCCACGGAAAACAGGCGGTGCAAACGGTGCACGATCGGGCAAGAATCCTGACCATTGAGCACAAGGTACGGACCGAGGCCGAGAGGCAGGATATGCAGAAACAGGTCCTGCTTGATAATATCGGGGAAGGCGTTTTGGTGATCGCCCCTAATGGCCGCTTGCTAATGGCCAATAAAGTAGCTTTGGAGATCAGCGGCGTTCAGGGGTGGCCAGAGACGATTGAAGAGCTGCTTTCACCGGCTGCTTTATTCCGGAACGACGGATCGCGGCTGGCGTTGAACGAACTGCTGACCCCACGCCTGCTGGCGGGCCACTACTTTACCGATGAAGAGTACCGATTAAAGCGGGCGGACGGGACGGAACGGCGCCTTTTAATCAGTGGAAATGCGGTCAAAGACCGCCAGGGGCAGATCTTCATGAATCTGGTCACCATCCGGGATGTGACCGAATTACGGAACTTGGAACAGATTAGGGAGGATTATTTACATATGGTCTCCCACGATCTCCGTTCTCCGCTGGCGGTGATCTTATCCCATGCTCAGCTGTTGGGGTTAATGGCGAAAGAAGAAACTAGAATAGCCAATAGCGCACAAGCGATTGCAGATTCCGCCCTTCGGATGAATAATATGATCGCTGACCTTGTTGATTCGACACGAATCGAATCGGGGCAGTTGGTCCTGAAGACGGTGCGGATCAACTTGGACCGGTTTATTCCCGATTTTTTACTACGGATGCAGGGCGTGATCAACGTTGAGCGTATCCGCCTGATCAAGGGGGAACCTTTACAAACGGTTGTAGCCGATCCCAATCGTTTGGAACGAATCTTTGTTAATCTATTGTCCAATGCTTTAAAGTATTCATCGCCTGAAACCATGGTTGAGATCGCATTAAGGGTCGACGGTCCGCAGGTCGTTATTGCCGTTCGAGATGAAGGGCAAGGGATTAGCCCGGTAGATTTACCCCGGATCTTCGACCGGTATTACCGGGTGCAGGCCTCCGACGAAGAAGGAATCGGGTTAGGCCTCTACATCGTGAAAAAGTTGGTGGAAGCCCATAACGGAACAGTCTGGGTTGAAAGCGTCCTCGGGCAGGGCAGCACTTTCTATTTCACCCTCCCGGTTGCGCCCCAGGAGGAAGCAGAGTAAAATAACGGGTCGTGCTGGAAAGAGGAGTTCTAGAACTGGTGCCGAAGAACTCGCCTAGTATTACGAGGATAATCTAATAAAGGAGATTCCCGGAAGATGAAAAGTCGTCGTTTTTATTGGAGCTTTTTTTTTGGTATGATGTTGATGCTGGTTGCACCATCTGTTTTGGCTATTGAACCGGGAGAGGCAGAACCTTTTTCGGGACCGGAAGCGCCAGAATTGGCCACTGAACGCGACTGGTTGGAGCCAGCTGCAGTGGAGGAGATTCCAGAGGCGATTGGTCCTGCGTGGATTGTGGAAACCGGGCCTCTCCTCTGGTACGGAATTTCCCCGCGGGAGGGCTTTATGGTGACGTTCGATGCGGGCGTAACCTGGGAAGCTCGGAACGAAGGTCTCCCTTCCCGATTGCTGGCGGGGGTAGAACATCCAGCGCTGCTCACCGCGATCGGCGTTGATCCGGCGCGGCCCCAGCGGGTAGCCGTGACGACCGCGGCCCAGATCTTTCTCTCTGAAGATTACGGTGCAACTTGGCGGCACATTCCCTTTAACAACGGTAGCGTGATCACGGCGGTTGCGCTCGCGCCCGAAAATGAAGCCCAAATTATGGTTGGGACCTCGTTTGCGGGCTTTTATGAAACGACGAATGCTGGCCGTAACTGGACAAAGCTGTCCGGGAATTTAAGTTTTCTGCAGCAGACGCCTTATGAGGAAGAGATTGCCGCTTTAGCCTACCATCCTGAGAATCCAGACAAGCTCGTTTTGGCTTGCGGTTTTGGTAATGGGCTCTATCTTTACAATAAAGCTTTAAACATCTGGGAGGAATTAGCGACAGGGGACACTGGTCGGCGTTTGGTCAAGAACCTTCTTTTCCAGCAGGTACCGCGCCCTACGGAGGCGGACCCTTCCCCGTCGTCATCTTGGTGGTTGCAGATTACATACGCTGATGGGATCGAAGTATACTCTTGGCCCGCCTTTGAACTGGTATCGATTGTAACCGCGCCGTTTCCTCCGGTAGTGGACCCGGCGAAAGAAGAGCGACGGGCTCTTGCTGCTGACAAATACGGGCTCTATGTACGTTCCGATTTTGCCTCTGGTCGGCGACTGGAAAACCACATCCAGTTTATGAAGAGAAATGGTTTAAACGCCATGGTGGTTGACTTTAAAGACGACATGGGCTATATCACCTATGACACCGGAGTTGCTTTTGCGCACCAAATTGGTGCTGTCCTGAAACGTTTTGAAGCCAAAAGGCTGATCCAAAAAGCGAAGGAAAACGGGATCTATCTGATCGGCCGTTTGGTGGTCTTCAAGGACAGCCGACTGTACCATTACGATAATTATCGATACGCAATCTGGGATCGTAACGGCGGTGGACCCTGGCGCCATCTGGTGGCAGCCCGGACGGGCGACGGTGCGACCACATATGAGCAGCGGGAACACTGGGTTGACCCCTATGCCCAGGAGGTTTGGGAGTATAACCTGGCGATTGCGGAAGAGTTGCAAGCCTTGGGTGTAGATGAGATCCAGTTTGATTATATCCGCTTTCCCACCGACGGAAACTTGAGCCGTTGTTATTACCGGTATCAACCCCATGGTGCCCGGCGGGTTGATGCCTTAGAAGGCTTTCTCGCCTTGGCCCGGAAGCGGCTGCAGATTCCAATCAGTGCCGACCTTTACGGTTATCACTGCTGGTATCTGATGGAAGGATTGACCGGGCAGAACATTCGCGTATTTGCCCAGTATGTAGATGCGATCTGTCCCATGTATTATCCCTCCCATTTTCCGGCCTCCTTTCATCCCGTAGATTATTTGGAACGGGCCGAGTATATTTACCGGGAAGGTTCGTTTCGGGCGCAGGCTTTGACAGAGGGAGAAAGTATTATCCGCCCCTATGTGCAAGCCTTCCGTTTAACCGGGCGAGAATTAAGGATGACCGCGCCCGTTTATAGTGAATACCTGATTAAGCAGGTTATGGGAACGCTTGCTTCGCCTGCTTCCGGTTTTATCTTATGGAATAACTCCAATGATTACTATATGGTAAGGAGACCCTTGTCTGATATAATTTACCAGCTTGCCGAATAGAGGGAAATTCGGTCCCATTCACGAAATGGGCATATAATCGACGAAAGGAGTCGCATCAGAGATCAGAAGGGAGGAAACAAACATGAGAAAGTCCTTTTTCGTCGGTTTCCTGGTTATTTGTCTGTTACTTATTTCCCAGGTTGCCTTAGGCTTTAGCACGCCAGAGGTCCAAGCACGAGGCGGCGAGACCACCTTAATGTTTGTTGGGGACAAAGGTTTGCAACTGAGCACCGAATACGGCGTTACTTCAGAAGTCGGGTTATGCGTGGCAATCAGGAAAGACGCGACTAAAGTCGGCGCCAAGTATGAATTCGATTCTAATCTCGCCTTGCTTTTAGGCGCGATCGATCAGGCCCCATTTATCGGCGCGAATCTCTTTTTGCCGCTCGACGAGTACATGGGGTTCATTGGCGACCTTAGCCTTTCCCTGGCCAGCAACCGCTTGTCTGCCCAATTGGAACTGGGTGTGGTTTTGGACTTGGTTGATAACCTGGATCTCCGGGGTGGGTTGTTGGCGGAAACCGACCAAGACGGGAAAAATTTTAGTTTTCAGATTGGATTAGGTGTTAACTACTAATACCGCTCTAAGGATGAAACTAGCGGAGCACGGTGTCATTGCCGGATGGGCAGACGGCCTGTTAGTCGACGTACCGGGTCAAGCCCCGGAGTTTAAGATTGGTTTATTTAGATCGTTTGGTTGGCATTGTTTTCGATTGAATTTATCCGTAGGTTCTGCTAAAGTATACTAGAAATACAGGCAGAAAAAGCATTGTTTAAGTACGAATTAAAGTAGGTAAAGACGAAAAAGGGGCCTGGCTAAGGACCCTTTTTTTCGAGCATAATGGGGGTAGTCGGGAATAAACATAATGGAACTTAAAACCGGTCGTAGCGTTTGATTAAGTGACACGCAGTCGCTCGTGCTGACTACAGTTAACGCTACAAAGGGTATTATATGACTTGAGGAGAAGACCCTTGGCTCTTGGCGGAGCGGCGAGAAGGAGGATGAGAATGAACATTTTGATCGCCATTTTGGCTTTGAATCTCATTGTGATCTTACACGAATTAGGCCATTTTTTAGTGGCGAAAGCAGCAGGAATTAGGGTCTTGGAATTTTCACTCTTTTGGGGGCCAAAGCTGCTCAGTAGAAAGAAGGGGGAGACCACCTTTTCCCTCCGGCTTTTACCAATAGGCGCTTTTGTTCTTTTGGAAGGGGAAGAAGAAGCTTCCGATAATGAGCGGTCTTTCAGCAACAAACCATTGGCGGTCCGAATGGCGGTTGTTGCCGGAGGCCCAGTCATGAACTTCCTTGCCGCCCTGGTTTTTATTAGTGTTGTCTTTGCCGTGATCGGGTACAGCTCAATGGTTCTAGGCCCAGTTTCCCCCGGCTCACCTGCCGCCGAAGCTGGATTGATGGCTGGTGACCGGATTCTCCGTTATGACGGGCGGCGGGTATACCAACCGTCTGATTTTTATTCTTTTATGGCGATTAATAACGGAAAGCCCAGTGTTATCCAGCTCCAAAGGGGGACCGAAAAAAAACAGGTGTTGTTTGTCCCGGACATTATCCCCGCGGAACGATATATTCTCGGTTTTGGTGCCGCGGAACCTTATGGTGAAGAATCCACCCTTGTCCAGTATATTGTCCCCGATTCTCCGGCGGAAGCAGGCGGGTTATTACCAGGTGACCGGATCATCCGCCTTGATGGGCAGCCGGTAAGAACGAAAAAGGAGATCAGCGCATTGGTCCAGGAAAAGCAGGACCAACCGATCACCGTAACCGTTTTACGCGCCGGCCAGGAGGAGACCCTGCGGCTCACGCCCCGTTTGGAGAAAGGGACCGTCTACTTTGATACCGGCCTTTCCTTCCGGACGCTTCGCGGCGGAAGCGGGACGATCTTAAAACAAGCCGTGCTTTATATTTACTCGGTGATCCGGAGCGTGGTCTATAGCTTCGGTTGGCTGCTAACGGGTAAAGTGTCCTTGACCCAATTGGCGGGGCCTGTACGGATCGTCAGTATGATGAGTGAGGCGGTGAGTTACAGCCCCACATTATCTCTAGTCCTGCTCAACCTCCTGAACATTTCGGCTTTGATCAGTATTGCTCTTGGTGCAACCAACCTCTTGCCTCTACCGGCCTTGGACGGGGGGCGCCTTTTGATCTATTTCGTCGAGGCACTTAGAGGAAAGCCGCTTCCACCGGAACGGGAAGCAAGTATCTCGATGGTTGGCTTTGTGTTGTTAATGGCGTTAGGCCTTTTGGTTCTTTTCAATGACATCATCCAATTGGTCTGGGGTTGACCTTACGGTTTACGTATAGTAAACAAATTCGCAACAACGGCGATTAAAGGGAAAATATTACCGATAGAGAATTCATCTCTATTGGATCGAATTTATCGGTGTTGGGAGGGAGGGGAAAGATGAAATATTTACCGTTAAACGAGATCAGCGAAGAAATGTTTCTGGCGCATGCGGTCTTCGGAAATGACGGGCGAGTCCTGCTGAATAAGGGGACGAGGATGACTCCTGCCTACCTGCAACGTTTGGAGAGAATGGAATACACCCATTTATATGTTTATGAATCACCCGATGAGGAGTGGGACTGCACCGGTCCCCTCAGCGATAAGATCCGGGTTGAAGCCATCCGTGTTTTGCGCGAATCGCTCGTTCGTGTTGTGGAGCGTAAGCCCCTTAACGAGCCGCTCATCTCCTTCGTGATCGAAGGGCTTTTAAAGGATGTGCTGCAACAGGAAGAACGGGTTTTCGATATTATTGATATAGAAACCCCCGATAATTATCTTTATAACCACTCCCTTAATGTGGCAGTCCTTTCGGTCTTGATGGGAAGACAGCTGCGGCTTGACCGGGAAGAATTGAAGGAGATTGCGCTCGGCGCGTTCCTCCACGATCTGGGTAAAGCTTACATTAAGGCGGCGCTCAAGAAGCTAAAAGCCCTTTCGGCCATGGATACGGTCCAAATCAAACAGCACGCGAAAAGAGGATTTGATATTTTACGGACTAGTTTTTCGCTGAAGGTAGCCAACATCGCCTATCAGCACCATGAGCGGGAAGATGGTTCCGGCTATCCCCTGGGGTTAATCGGGGTCGATATCCCCATTTCCTCGAAGATCGTGGCAACGGCCGATTCCTTTGATGCGATGGTCTCCAACCGGGCTTACCGGGAGCCGCTCTGGAACGATCGGGCGCTTAAGGAGTTAACGGCCGAGAGCCCGGCCAAGTATAATCCCGCTGTCATTCGGGCCCTTCGTCAGTCGATTGCCCTCTACCCGGTGGGGAGCGTGGTGGAGCTTACCGACGGGGAACAAAGGGTTGTGGTCGCGGCTTCGGCCACGAGAGTGATCCTGCAAAACCCAAAACAACTTTCGGACCTGCTGGAGTTACCGGTGACGGAGTTTTCCCGTATTACAAAACGGGTCCTTTAGTTATGCTAGTCAACCAAGCTTTGACGGGTTAATAATTCAAGGCTAATGAATAGGAGGAGACTTAATGATTGAACTACCCTACTCCGTTTGTACCCCAAAACAGTACCGGTCACTCCTGGGGGTTAAAGATACCCAAATTGCCATTAAAAAACTGAAAGATTATTTTGAAAATGCGTTGGCACAAGAACTGGGTTTGGTTCGGGTTTCTGCTCCCTTATTCGTGACACCTGAATCAGGGTTAAACGACAATCTGACCGGTACGGAACGACCGGTCAGCTTTGATGTGAAAGGCTTAAGCGGGCAAAGATGTGAGATTGTCCAATCCTTAGCCAAGTGGAAACGGATGGCGCTGCAAAATTACGGTTTTGGTCCCGGTGAAGGATTATATACCGATATGAATGCGATCCGCCGGGACGATGACCTCGATAACCTCCATTCGATCTATGTTGACCAGTGGGACTGGGAGAAGGTGATTCGGCGGGAGGAAAGGACGGTTGCGACCTTAAAAGAGACCGTGCGGGCCATATACCGGGTATTAAAAGCGACCGAATCCTACATCCGACAGTACTATCCTGTGCTTCCCGCGGAATTACCGGCGGAGATTAAATTCGTTACTTCCCAGGAGCTGGAAGACCGCTATCCGGAGGCAACCCCCAAAGCACGGGAAGATAAGATCGCCCGGGAATGGGGGGCGGTATTTATCATGAAGATCGGGGGAACCCTGAGGTCAGGACAGCGCCATGACGGGCGCGCTCCCGACTACGACGACTGGAGTCTCAACGGCGATCTGATTCTCTGGTATGATGTACTGGAGAAGGCCATGGAGATCTCGTCGATGGGAATCCGGGTTGACGCGGAAAGCCTACGGCGACAAGTTGCGGATTTAGGCTGCGAAGAGCGGTTGGCCCTGGCTTACCACCGGGATTTACTGGCGGGTAAGCTCCCTTATACCATTGGCGGGGGGATTGGTCAGTCGCGGTTATGCATGTATTTTCTGAAGAAGGCCCACATCGGGGAAGTCCAAGCCTCCGTATGGCCCGCTGACATGATTAAGACCTGCCGGGAAGCGGAGATCTTCCTTTTGTAAGCAGAGGAGGACAACGGCTACGCGGTTTTACAAAATAAAGAAAAGCGATTCTTAAGTTGGGGGAATGAACATGGGAGAAGTATTAGTAAAACAGATTTTCCGGGATCCCGATTCCTATTTGGGCCGCTCACTCCAGGTTAGTGGCTGGGTCCGGACCCTTCGGGTCTCGAAAAGCTTTGGTTTCATCGAACTCAATGACGGCTCTTTCTTCCAAAACATCCAGGTCGTCTTTGACGATAAGTTGCCTAATTTCCTAGAGATTGCTAAACTACCGATTGCGACAGCCCTACGGGTCGAAGGTGAGTTGGTGGAGAGCCCGGGGGCGAAACAACCATGGGAGTTAAAAGCGACGGCGATTACCATCGAAGGACACTCCGCGCCGGACTATCCTTTACAGAAGAAAAGGCATTCGCTGGAGTACCTACGGACCATCGCCCATCTGCGGCCGCGTTCTAATACTTTCTCCGCGGTGTTCCGCATACGATCGTTGGCGGCCTATGCGATCCACCGTTTTTTCCAGGAGCGGAATTTTGTGTATGTCCATACACCGATTATTACCGGGAGTGACTGTGAAGGGGCGGGCCAGATGTTCCGTGTTTCGACCCTTGATTTAACCGATATTCCCCGGGATGAAGCAGGCCAGGTTGATTTCCGCCAAGATTTTTTCGGCAAAGAGACCCATCTAACCGTGAGTGGGCAGTTGGAAGCGGAGACTTTCTGTATGGCCTTCCGCAATGTTTACACCTTTGGGCCGACCTTCCGCGCGGAAAACTCCAATACCCCGCGGCACGCTGCCGAGTTTTGGATGGTCGAACCGGAGATCGCCTTTGCGGACTTGAACGATAATATGGTTTTAGCGGAAGAGATGATGAAGTACATCATCAACTATTGTCTGGAACAGGCTCCGGAGGAGATGGAATTCTTCGGCCGGTTTATCGATCCGGACCTTCTTCCACGGCTGGACAACGTGGTCAATTCCGACTTTGGGGTGATCTCCTACACGGAAGCTATAGAACTCCTTAAAAAAGCGGGCCAAAACTTTAAATATCCGGTGGAGTGGGGGGCCGACCTCCAGACCGAACATGAACGTTACCTGACCGAAAAGATCTTTAAGAAACCGGTGTTTGTGACCGATTACCCCAAAGCGATTAAAGCCTTTTATATGCGGCTGAATGATGACGGACGGACTGTAGCAGCCATGGATCTGCTTGTTCCGGGCGTCGGTGAGATCATCGGCGGCAGCCAAAGAGAGGAACGCCTGCCGCTTTTGGAAGCCCGAATGAAAGAGTGCGGGCTGGATTTTGCTGATTATTGGTGGTACCTTGAACTGCGTAAATACGGCGGGACCAAGCACGCCGGCTTTGGCCTTGGTTTCGAGCGCGCGATTATGTACTTGACAGGGATGACCAACATTCGGGATGTGCTCCCCTTCCCGCGGACGGTTGGGTCGGCCGAATTTTAGGCCGCTCCGCTTTTTTCGGGAATAATTCTTGTTACATTGGACGATACTATGTATAACGTAGCGGTGCGATGTCACGAAAGCATTTGGTGGGGGAACCGAAATGCAGCAAAGGACAACAAAACCCGACAAAGGAGGGGCGCCAATGAATAGCCAGGTCGAGCTCGTGGTTGACAGCAAAACCTTAATGGGCGGAAACCCTTGTTGGGAAGAGGAGACCCAAACCTTTTACTGGGTGGACCTGATGGGGAGTAAAGTCTATACTTACCAGCCGGCGACCGGGGAGCGGCACTGGCTGGAGGTGAACCAGCATGTGGGGGCATATATCCCCCGGCAGGGTGGTGGGGCGGTAATTGCGCTCCAAAGCGGCCTTTACCTTTTGGAGCCACAAACGAAAGAAGTGGTGCCCGTCTTTATTCCCGATCCCTCGGAGAACCGCTTCATCAGTGGGAAATGTGACTTGACCGGACGGTTTTGGGCCGGAACTTCTGATCTTTTGAGTCAAAAACCCTGGGGGACCCTTTACTGTATGGAAAAGGATCATACGGTGCGCCCGGTGTTGGTCAATGCTACCCTGCCGTGGGGGTTGGGGTGGAGTCCGGACTACCGGCTGATGTATTATGTGGACACACCGACGCGGGAGATAGTTGCCTTTGATTTCACCCCGGAGACTGGTGCGTTAAATAACAAACGGACGGTGGTGAAATTTCCGGATGGGGTTGGTTTACCCGCGGGGATGACGGTCGATGCGGACGGGAAGCTTTGGGTGGCCCACTGGCAGGGCGGTCGGGTGACCCGCTGGGATCCGGAGACCGGTACACTGCTTGCCACGGTTCAGCTTCCGGTTTCGCTTGTCACTGCTTGCCAATTTGGCGGAAGTGCCTTTGAAGAACTCTATATTACCACGGCCCGTTATCCGTTGAATCCGAAAGAATTAGCCCGGCAACCCCATGCCGGTGGGATTTTCTGCTTACGGCCGGGGGTCAAGGGGCTTCCTACTCCGAAATATGCCTCTTAAAGGCGGCTGTTGGCGGTGTTGATGGCGTCGGGGAAAGGTTCATCGCTAAGAAATGGGGTTTTTCTGCTGCTTCGTAACCGGCTTGTAGGTTTGTGCGGATTTGAATCGGATCAAAAGAAAGGGCATGGCCTGGTAAAGGCTTGGCTGGTGCAATAATCTGGATTGGAATCGGTTTTTTCCCCGGATAGCGCCACCAAGCCTTATTTATCGCTTGGGCGAGCTGTAGATCATTGGCCGAGATCTCACTGAGCAGGATCTCGACGGTACGCAGTACGGCCTTGAGGGCGCTACCGGGCCGGGCGGGAGGTAGAGTTGCTTCCAAGTTTGGACTGAGGGGAAAAGTGGTAATCACGACGATTTCATCGGGGTTTTCCCTAATTGCCGTTGCTAATGGGGTTAGATCACGTAAGCCCCCGTCATACCAGTGTTGACCCGCAATGGGTACCGCCGGGAAGAAAAAGGGCATACTGGCGCTGGCCATAACATAAGCCAGATAATCCGGGCGGAGCGTTGGTTTACGGCTGTCGGCGCACAGGATCTTTCCGGTCTCAAAAGAGACGACCGTTACTTTGACGACTGTTCGCGGATGAAAAAGACGTCCCGGATCGATCTTACGGTTGATTAAATCCCATAGCCCGCTGGGGTGATATAAAGCGCCCCGCCTAAAAATACGCCACAAATTCCCGAAGAGCCCGCTGCGGTAAATGCAGCGGTTTCCTTTAATCCCTAACCAGAGGTCGGTTAGTTCTTTGGATAGCTCCTGTAGCTCGTTATAGTTTCGGGCCTGGCCGAGAAAGGCGGCGTTTAACGCGCCGACGCTCGTCCCGGTGAACAGCTGGAAATCCAACTTTTTTTTATTGATCAGATTAGCAATGGCTCCGACCTCAAAAGCGCCTTTGCTCCCTCCTCCGGATAAAACCAATGCGCGTTTCATTTCAATTCCCCCAGTGGATTAGGTGCTGACCGAACTCACACTCGCTTATTGTGTATGGATCGATCTATCTTATGAGCGAGGAGGGGAGTTGTTGCCGGGTTGGTTCCTTATCCGGAGATGGTTACACCTTGGGCATAGATCCACGGTAAAAGGGCCGAGCCGAAGTCGATGCGTTCTTGCGAAACGGCGGCGATTGACTGAAAGAGGGCGATCAGATTACCGGCAATCATCGTCTCGCTGAGCGGATATTGGATGGCACCATCTTCAATGTAGAAACTGTTCTTGGCGACGCCAGAAAAGTCCCCGTTTGGGCTGGGGGCGCCTCCGGAAAAACGGTTCAAGAGGAGACCTTTTTTGACCCCTTTTAAGATTTCCGCGAGGGGTTGGTCCCCCGGGGTGACGACAAAGGCCCCGCCGTCATTGACCGCCCGAGTTAGACCAGTTTTGTTCGCGCCATATTGACTTAACAGAAAGGTTTTTAAAACGCCGTTTTCAATGATGGGGGTATTTTGGGCTTCATACCCGTCGCTGGTGATAAAGTAACCACTGCTAATTTCGGGGGAAACTGGACAGGAGGCCAAAGTTAAGCAGGGACTGGCGACCAGCTGGTTTAACTTGTGTTGGAAAGGGCTGGTTCCAGCGATCAAAGGTCCGTCGCTGATGGTGATCCCCAGTAAAGAGTGGAGAAACCCTTCAAGGCAATCCGGGGTAATAATCACATCCCCGATAAACTTCCCGGGCGCTTTCCGCGGAGCTTGCCCTTGGTTGGCTTGGTCCAAAAGAATCCGGAGGGAACCGCAATTAAGGAGAGCTTGATCAAGGTTTAGAGTAAAAAAGCCCGTGTTGTTAAAGGAAGAGGAACTGTCGCCTTCTTGGGCTGAGAAGGTAATGGCAAAACGATACCCGCCTTGGTTAACGGTAAAATCAACGCCGTTGGAATTCTGGAAGAACGTGGTCTGCCTAGTGAAATCCAGATGGGCGTTGAGGAGGACGATCCGGGGGAAGTCCGCCGCCACCTGCTGGGTAAAAGCTTTAACCCTTTGGTACATCAGGTCTAAATCGGGGGTGGTTTCGCCCTTACTAAATATTTTTGGCGGTTGGTACGCGGCGATATCATGGGCCGGGTCCGGAGCGGAGGAGGCGGCGATGGCCATTACTTCCTTAACGGCCGGCTCCAAAGCCTGCCGGTGGATTTTGTTCAAAAGGATACTGCCCTGCCGTTGGTCTTGAAGAGCTGTTAACCGAAGGTGATGATCGACGGTCGTCCGGATTAGTTTCAACGCTCCATTTTCCAGGTTCATCTCCGTCTTTTCCGACCTGGTTATGACAGCTTCGGCTTTTTCGGCACCGGCTTCCTCTAAGGCTTGTAGTGCGTAGGAGTTTAATTCTTTTAACGACATCTTTAGCGACCTCCGATCATTACTTGGCATTTGAGAGCGGGTCCGCCTAAGCCGACCGGGATCAGTTGTTTTTTTCCGCACATTCCCCCGCTTAACCATTTAAACTCCTGTGAAACCGCGCTTACCGTCTGTAAAACCTGAAAGGCCAAACCGGAGATGGTCGTATCTTTGATTGCCCGGCCCAGTTTACCGTCTTTCACCTCATAACCTAAGGTGACGCCGAACATAAATTCACTGGTGGCGTCGGCTTGCCCATTGCTGGGGCGCATCAGATAGTAGCCGTCGTCGAGCGAAGCGATCATCTCTTCCAGTCGGTCCTTACCCGGTAAGATTGCGGTATTACGCATCCGGATTAAAGGTTCATCGGAAAAACGGTAAGCACGGGCGTTGCCGGTCGGGGGGACTTGAAAGTGGCAGGCGCTTTCTTTATTATGCAGAAAACCCTTGAGGATCCCTTGGTCAATGAGGACGGTGTCCCGGGCGGTGGTTCCTTCGTCGTCGACGAAGATGGGAACTGGGCAAGTTTCGCCGAACGCGGTATGGGCAAAATCAACGAGGGAGACCAAAGGACTGGCCACTGGCTGACCGCGTTTCGTCCCGACGGCCGACCCACCCAGGACCAGATCGGCTTCGCAGGTGTGGCCGATGGCTTCGTGGGCTAGGATTCCGGTCATTTCCGGAGCGAGAATACAGGTTTTCAGACCGGCAGCGGCATAGATTCCTTCCCGTTTGCGCATTAAATGTTCGTATAACTGATCAATCTTTGGGTAGAGCGCCTCCGGCGTAGAAAAAAGGGTTTCAAATTGTCCGCGACCCCCGAAGACCTCGTGCAGACTGACGGGGGCACCGTCCTGCTCTACGGTTAAGCCGATCTGAATTAAAGACCGGGAAAGCAGGGAAAAGGCGGAGGCACCGTCAGAAGTGAGAAGATTTTTTTTCAATTCTGTACGGTTCAGGGTCACCGTTCTACTGGCTAAGCCCGGGTAATTCGTGGCGATATAATGGTCGATCTCTTGGAGAAAGGCGACGAACTGCTCCGGGTTAAGCTGTTGGCTGGTTGGGGGAGAGTCGTGATGGGTAGTTACTTCACCGTGGGGTAAAGGGGGAGCATCCTGCCGCTCTTTTGCCGCGAGAAAAGCGGCGTTATGGGTGGCGGTGGTAATTACAAACTTAACACCGTCGGCGGTTGTTTCCGGGGAAGAAGCAAAACCCCAGGCTCCATCCTTATAAACCCGGGCGGAGACTCCGCTGGTCGTTAACCGGGTGTTGGTCGTGTTGTTCCCTTTTAAAAAACCAATGACTAGGCTGTTGTTTTCTTGACAGCGTAGTTCAGTGTAATCCGTGAACAAGCCTTTATAGGTGGATAAATCTATGTTCATCCGGACTTCCCTCTCTCTATAAATTCTGACTGGATTATAAAGGATTATAACATTAAAATAAACTCTTTACCAATCATTATAGAAAAAACAATAAATTTGATTTATACTGGAGGTAGAAATCCCTCCTTCATCTTCTGCGCGAAGGGGACGAGCATTGACGTTAGTTTACCATTCGGATCAATATTTATGAACGTACGGAGGACTTGGAGATTGCGCTATTTACCGCTGGATGAGATTGAAGAAGGTATGTTTCTAGCTCGGAGTGTCTTTGGTGAAGACGGGAGAACACTACTGGCCAGAGGCGTTAAATTGACCAAAAACTACCTACGTGAGTTGAAAACAATGGATTATACCCACCTTTTTGTGGGGGACCGGCCGGAAGAGTTTGAGGAGAATGGGATCAGTGACCAAACCTATAGCCAAGTACTCAGTTCGGTCCGGGAAGTCTTTTTAAACGCCGCTAAAAACCAGAACCTTGATTTTAAAGAGGTGCTGGCTGTGGTGGATTTCATGGTGGATGAAGTATTAAACGAAGATGTTATGTATAATATAGTTGAAATCAGTAAGCACGATAACTATACATATCTCCATTCGGTTAAGGTTGGAATTATCGCCATGATCATGGGGAAAAACATGGGTTTGACCCGGAAGCAAATCAAAGAGCTGACGATGGGTGCTTTGCTTCATGATATTGGCAAGATGTGCATCGAAAACTCGATTTTAGAAAAAAAGGGACATCTCACTTATCAAGAGTACGAAATGATGCGCCTTCACCCGAAATACGGTTTTGAACTCATGCGTGGGGCACCGGGTTTAAGTCTACTCTCCGCCCACGTTGCATACCAACACCACGAACGCGAGGACGGCTCCGGTTATCCCCGTGGACTGAATGGTGACCAGATTCACCTTTACGCCAAAATTGTGATGGTGGCCGATTCTTACGATGCGATGACTTCGGGGCGTAGTTACCGGCGAACGCTGTGGAGCCATGAGGCTTTGGCGGAGTTGACCGCCGACGCACCGGAGAAGTACGAACCAAAGATGATCAAGCTTTTAGCGCAGTCCGTTGCTTTATACCCGGTGGGTAGCGTTGTTTTGCTAAATAACCTGGAGGTGGGATTGGTCACAAATGTAACCCGCGAAAGGGTGAAGATCGAATTTTTGACCGGTACGGACAAGGGCAAAAGGATTGCCTTAAAGGCGAATGGCTTATTAAAGATCGTAAGGCGGCTTTCCTAAAGTAAAGATCTCTTAACATAAAATCGCCTTGACAAGGCGCGCGCTCTTCATTATAATAGCGAAGGTGGTTTTTCCTTATTTTGTTCTTTATTGGCAAATGAATAGCGGCGCTTTTACTTTATTAGCGAGGAAGGAGAAAAAGTCCTGGAAGAGATTATTGCCTTTATAGAGAAGAATAGAACCAGTGATTGGCAGAAGAACGTTGCTTTTCTGAGGGAAAAGGGACGTCTCCGGCTCTTGGAAGCTGGGCGTGATCTTCGTGTTTATCAATTTGTCTCTTTTAACGGCGAACGTTTGAAGGTCCGTTTTTTCTGGGATGGAAAGGTAAGCCATACGGAGATCATCTCTCGGCAACGGGTTGCGGAAAGAAGGTAAACATAGTGGTCGCTTGCGACCACTTTTTTAATATCCAAAAAGAGAACAGATGAGAACAGCAGCGCTTCATAGGAAAAATAAAAGGACGGAGCTTTCCGGTGTTCGACAGCCCCGATGTTTTTTGGCATAATTAAAGCGAAACAAAGCACAAAGGAGCAATACTTGATGAACGAAGAAGAACTACGGTTGATCCCAACGACACCAGGGGTTTACATGATGAAAAACGAAGCGGACCAAATCCTCTATGTTGGCAAAGCAAACTCCCTTCGCCATCGGGTGCGTTCCTATTTTCAACCGGCTAAAATACACCCGCCGCGTATTGCGCGGATGGTGGAACAGGTAGTAAAGGTTGATTTTATCACAACCGCCTCCGAACTTGAGGCGTTGGCGTTGGAATGCAATTTAATCAAGGAGCATCGGCCCAAGTATAATGTGCGTCTCCGCGATGATAAGCAGTATCCTTGGTTGAAAGTAACCTGGCAAGAACCCTTCCCACGGGTATATATCGTTCGCCGTCCGCAACGGGACGGTGCTCGTTACTATGGTCCGTTTACGGAAGCCGGAGCGTTACGGGAGATTCTGCGTCTGTTACGTAAAATCTTTCCGATCCGCTCCTGTAAGAGAAACTTGAATCCAGAAGAGCGACGCCGGCCATGCCTTAACTACCATATTGGCCGTTGTTTAGCCCCTTGTGCTGGTGAGGTCGGGGAAGAAACCTACCGCCAGATGATTCAGGATTTCTGTCGAATATTGGAAGGCCATACCGAGCAACTGGAGGCTAAACTGAAGCAAGAGATGGAGGCGGCTGCTTCTCGGCGAGAATATGAGGAAGCGGCGGTGTACCGTGATAAGTTACGGGCCCTCCAAAAGGTTGCCCAGCGGCAGACGGTTGTCTCGACCAACCCGATTGACCGGGATGTCTTTGGGCTCGCCGTGACGGAAGAGGGCAGTTTTATTCAGGTCCTTCAGATTCGCCGGGGCAAACTCATTGGCAAAGAAGGCTTCCTCTTTACAGATCTGGTGAGTGAAACCGAGGAATTTCTCCGGAGTTTTCTTCTCCAGTACTATGATGAGCTGGATTACATCCCCAAAGAGGTTATCCTCCCGGCGCTTCTGTCCGACCAAGCGGCGGTCACCGCTTGGCTTTCGGAGCGAAAGCAACAGAAAGTGGAATTAATCCACCCGAAACGGGGAGAAAAGTTTCAGCTTTTGCGGATGGCCCAGGAAAATGCGGAAATTCTCCTTGAAGGAGAGCTTACCCGGCGGAAACAGGCCGCCGCCGCGACCCGGCTGGCTTTGGAACGGTTACGGGATCTCCTGGCGCTCCCCCAGATTCCGCAGCGGATCGAGGCCTTTGACATCTCCCATTGGCAAGGGGAAGAGCCGGTGGCCGCGATGGTGGTTTTCCTGGATGGACGGCCAGCACCGGAGGCGTACCGGCGGTTTCGGATTCGGGGGATTAATAAAATAGATGACTATGCGTCCCTCCAGGAAGCGGTAGGCCGCCGGTTCTTGCGCGGGCGGAAAGAGCAGGAAGAAGAGGAGCCAAACCCGGGCTTCCTCCCTTTCCCGGACTTGCTGGTGATCGACGGTGGAAAGGGTCAATTAAACGCCGTCTGTGCAAAAATGGCCGCTCTCGGTTGGGATGAACTACCGGTGATTAGCTTGGCGGAGAAAGAGGAAGAAATCTACCAGCGCGGTGCGGAAGAACCATTGCGTTTAGCCCGGGACGATCAGGCTTTACACCTCCTGCAGCATCTCCGGGATGAAGCCCATCGTTTTGCTTTGACCTTCCACCGGGCCCGGCGGCAAAAACAGAGTTTCGCTTCGGCCTTAGACCAGATCAAGGGGATTGGTCCCAAGCGGAAAAAGGCGTTACTGCAGAAGTTTGGGTCGCTCCGGCAGATTCGTGAAGCCTCCCTGGAAGAGTTGTTGTCGGTGGAGGGGATGACGGTCAGTGCGGCGCGGGCGGTTTTGGAGGGACTGGAGGAAATGGAGTAGAGTGCCCCCGGCGCGCTGGGGTAAAGGCGCCGGGCTTAAGATCAGCATTTGTTTTGAAGCGTGAAGCCTGTCGGAGCCAAGAAGTATTTTTTGGCTGAATGCTTAAATTATACAAACAGAGTCAATATATACATAAGGGGGTTTAGCAGGACTTATGTCTTAAAAAGCGAAATAGTAGGGCAGAGCGACGGACCATCAAAACTTCATAACACGGTTCAAGTAACAATCCAGTTTTCAAGTTTACTACACCTGCGCTTACCGTTCGGTGTAAAGGAGGTGAAAACGACTTAGGCATGGGACGGACACAGGGGTAGTAATTCATCGCACTACCGTTCATGGCCGGAAAAGAGAGGGAATTGAGGAAACATGTCAACTCAGTTCGGTTCTTTTCCTATCGCAGCACTAGTCTTAATAAAGTAACCTAACAAATCGAAGAAAAAATCGCAGAACCTAAGGAGGAAGCAATTGATGAAACGCATTGTCGCATCACTACTTGCCCTATTAATGATTGTAACAATGACCCCCGTTGTGATGGCTGCTAATTTAGACTTTTCGGGTAAAGTTGCAACGGAAGCCGCTTATGGCGAGAGCTTCGGCGGAAATTCCGAGATTGAACTCTCCGCTAAGATCGGAGAAGACCTGAAAGCTGGTCTCAGTTTTGGCAGCAAAGAAAAGGGTTTTCCCTGGGATAACTGGGATCTGAACGTTACTGCTTTATGGATGGAAACCACTGGTGCTATTATTCCGGGAACCCCCGAGTTTACCACCAGAATTGGGTCCTTAAACCATAGCTACTCGGATTTTGTGGCGAAGGGAATCAAAACCACCGGAATCAGCATGGATAAACTGGCCGTTGGTCCGGTTACCCTTGGTGGTTACTATTCCCTGGACCACGACAGTAATCTGGACCGCGGTGCTTATGTAAAAGTTAACCCAATGAATGGGATCGAAGCCCAGGCGACCGTTGTGAAGGCCGATGAGCAACTCGCTTACGCCTTGTCCACCACTGTGCAACCGCTTACCGGGGCCGAAGTATCCGGGGCCTACGCCGCGGTGCATGAAGGGGCCGACGCTTACCGGGTAAACGCGAAGTACCAGGTACTTGAAGGTCTGGAAGTGCGGGCCGGCTACCAAGATATTCCGACCGCATTTGACGCGACCCATCGGAACACCGACGCCGACGATGACAATAACGTCAATCCGGGAACCGGGTTCACCGTTGGCGCAACCGCGAACAAATTCGGTTTCGAAGTGGCTGCCGACTATGTGGAATATGAAGATACGCTTGATTACTCCATTGCCCGTACGGTTAGTTTAGCCGGGTTGGATTTCAACACCGAACTGGCTGGTAACTACGATTTTACGGCTGCCGAAGCGGAAAAACTGGAAGCCTCGGTTGGTTACAGTGCACCGAACGGACTGGAGCTTACTGCTGGTTATGACTTCATCGAAAACCAGCCGAAAATCACTGCCGGTTTAGAGCTGCAATTCTAAACCAGCAAGAAGCGTCGGGTACTTTGTGCCACGCTTGGTGACAAAAGAATAAGGAAAAACCCCGGACTAATCCGGGGTTTTTCTGTTTTAATAACAGGATATTGTTTGGCTTGGTAAAGCTTTGGACATATTTTTTGCCACAACCCATAAGATTTATTGGAGGCTTGGTCCGCCGACAACTGGGGGCGGTGGTGAGGAAAGAACAGGTATTTCGTGGCAGGAAAATTTGGGTTTATGTCGAATATAAAAGATCAAGAAAACTCTAAAGCTCGAGCGAAAAGTAATATAGCGACCAGCATTCATCACGAAATTTTTGCACCTTATTCAGAATAGACAAGAACGACCACTGGTCACCATGGGAGGTGGGGTAACAACCGCTAACTGTTGATCGGAATTGACATGCTATGGAGTAAGCGAACGTGATTCTATATAAATTTTCGATTATTGGATTGGGAGGTAGACAACTGTGGCAAAGGTAGTTTTTGAACACGTTTACAAAAAATTCCCCAACGGTGTCGTTGCTGTTAACGATTTTAACTTAGAGATCAAGGATAAAGAGTTTGTGGTTTTGGTTGGTCCCTCCGGTTGCGGTAAGACCACTTCTTTACGGTGTGTAGCTGGTCTTGAAGAAGCAAGTTCTGGTAATATTTATATCGGTGACACGCTGGTGAACGATGTGGCGCCGAAAGACCGGGATATCGCGATGGTCTTCCAGAACTACGCCCTCTATCCGCATATGGATGTTTACAACAACATGGCTTTCGGCTTGAAACTGCGGAAATTCCCGAAAGCGGAGATCGACCGTCGGGTGAAGGAAGCAGCAAAAATTCTTGGTATTGAAAGCCTTCTTGACCGCCGGCCGAAGGCACTCTCCGGTGGTCAGCGGCAAAGGGTGGCGTTGGGCCGGGCTATTGTCCGTGAGCCGAAAGTCTTCTTGATGGATGAGCCCCTTTCCAACCTCGACGCCAAACTACGGGTTCAGATGCGCGCGGAACTGCAAAAACTACATAACCGTCTACAAACCACCATCATCTATGTGACCCACGACCAGATTGAAGCCATGACCATGGGTGACCGGATTGTGGTTATGAAAGATGGCGTGATCCAGCAAGTCGGTCGTCCGCTCGACATTTACGACCATCCGAATAACGTATTTGTGGCGGGCTTTATCGGAACACCACCGATGAACTTCTTGGAGGGTATTCTCCGGCAAGAAAATGACCGGTTATATGTGGATTTCGACACCTTCAAGATTTATATCCCCGAAGGTAAATTCAAAACGGCCAACATGTATGTGGATAAAGAGATCATCTTCGGAATTCGTCCGGAGAACATCAATGAGCTCGCCGATGTTCCCAATGCGAAAGAGGAAGATGTGGTTGTCGCGACCGTTGACGTTAGCGAACTGATCGGGTCCGAAACCTATCTCTGGGTCTCCAATGGTGCGCATAGCTTCACCGCCCGGGTAGATGCCCACACCAAAGCGGTTGATGGGGAACAACATCAACTGGTCTTTAATACCCAGAAAATCCACCTCTTTGATAAAGAAACCGAGAAAGCCATTCCCTAAGGGAAATAAGTTGACCTCAGTAATCCCTCATCGCTGCGGTGAGGGATTATTTAAATTATCCTGACATTAATAGGCGTTCGCAGAAGGGGAGGTAACCATGTATTATTTGGGGATTGATTTGGGGGGTACCAATATTGCCATCGGGTTGGTGAATGAAGAGGGAGAAATCGTTGAGCGTGGAAATGCCCCAACTGGAAGAGAGCGTAGCGCCACAATGATCCTGAAGGACATGGCCGAACTTGCGCAGGAGGTAGCGGCCAAAGCCGGGGTTGGTCTAGACCAGATTAGCAGTATTGGGGTTGGTTCGCCGGGTGCTCCCGACGTGGAGAATGGCGTCATAATTTATAATAATAATCTAGGTTTTCGTAACGTTCCGGTCCGTGCCGAACTGCAAAAGTACCTGCCATTACCGGTTTATGTTGATAATGATGCCAACTGCGCCGCCCTGGCCGAAGGTTTGCTCGGGGCGGCCGGTGGGGTCCGTCACTCGGTCACGGTCACGCTGGGGACCGGGATCGGCGGTGGCGTCATCATCGATCATAACATCTATAGCGGATTTAACAATGCTGGTTCCGAGTTAGGCCACATGGTAATTGCGGCGGGCGGAAAATTATGCACCTGTAGCCGGAAAGGTTGCTGGGAAGCATATGCGTCAGCGCGGGGCTTGGTTGAGATGGCCCAGGAAGCGGCGGCTAAAGCGCCCGAATCTTTACTCTATACGATGGTAAACGGGGACTTAAGTAAAATCTCGGCGAAGACCCCCTTTGATGCCGCCAAGCAAGGTGATGCGGTTGCCGCAGAGGTGGTCGACACGTACCTGGATTACTTGGCGGTTGGTGTCGGCAATATCATCAATATCTTTCAACCTGAAGTGATCGTTATTGGTGGTGGGGTTTCGAAAGAAGGCGAGAATCTCTTGGTTCCCCTGAAGGAGAAAGTAGCACGGGAGTGTTACGGTCAAGCCGGGGTCCCCACAGCGGAGTTACGATTAGCTCTTCTCGGCAATGATGCGGGGATTGTCGGGGCGGCGCTCCTAGGTTTCCCGCCGGAGAAAAGGGCTTTAGTCAGCCTATTTAGTCCGGGCCGAAAGTAGGGTGTTTTCCGGCTGAGTCGCCTTTTGTTGTTGAAAAAAACCGCGAAAACTGTTGATCAGTCCGGTGCTGATCACCTCCGCCATCCGCATGACAAGGCTTAAGCGGGTGTTTTGGAGGACAAGATACTCCATGAAGCCACCGACATTTACAACGCCGACGATATGCATCTGCCCCACTGCGGGCAGATGTTTATTTACACCCGTCCCAGGATATAGAGGGCCGGGTTTAATGTTAATGTAGCCAATGCTTTCGGTCCGTCCTAAGCAGGCGTCAACGGCGATAATAAAGGGGTTTGTAAAGTTTTCTTCGATTTCTTTGATCGTTGCTTCGAGGTTTACCGCATGTACGGGACGGTCCAGCGTACCGTAGACCGTAACCTGAGGGGGAAGGTGGTCTTCGACTTTAGTCCCGACCAAAGGACCCAAACTGTCTCCCGTTGAGCGGTCGGTGCCGATACACAAAAGAACACAGGATGAATTTTTTGCGCACATATGGGTAAAGGACCTTTGAAGGCGTTCCGTACATAATTGCGCCGCTTGACCATTGTTACTATCGATGCGATATGGCAGTAATGGTTGCAAATTGGCGGATTTTCGCGCGAGAGAAAAGAACAAACTTACCCCTCCACCTTTCCGGTAAAAATTAACACATTGTATCTTATGTAGTTTGGGGGGGCGGTATACATGGATTTTTAATTTTGGTTCGAAATTCGGGCCGGTTGGCAACTTCCGGCTTAACAGTCACGTAACAAAAGAAAACAACGGATCTGGACGGCTATGAGGCAAGCGAGCGGGGGGATACTATCCAAGCTTGCGCTTTGATCGGTAATGGAAAAAGTCCAGGCGTAGAATTCCGGAAACGAAGGAGAGAAGATCATGAGCAGCGGCCAAGAGTTAGAACGGTTAGAAGAGATCATGCGTACTTTAAGAAGCGACCGGGGTTGTCCTTGGGATCGGGAACAGACCCATCGGTCTTTAAGGCCTTATTTACTGGAAGAGGCCTATGAAGTTTTAGAAGCGTTGGAGGAGGAATCCCCGGCCCATCTCCGCGAAGAACTAGGCGACCTTTTGCTACAGGTGGTCTTTCATGCGCAGTTGGCCGCGGAGAGCGGGCTCTTCACCCTGGCTGATGTCCTTGCGGAGCTCAATGCCAAACTGCTCCGCCGTCATCCCCACGTCTTCGCCACTCCGGAGGAGACTGGAGCTGAAGCGGCGGTTGCCAACTGGGAAGAGATCAAGGCGCGGGAGAAAGCGGAAGTACCCTGTTCCGCCCTTTCGGGGGTGCCGACCACTTTTCCGGCTTTAATGCGCGCGGAGAAGGTACAAACGAAAGCCGCCCGGGTCGGTTTTGATTGGTCCGAGGTGCGGGGACCGCTTGCTAAGGTGAAAGAGGAAGCGGAAGAACTGGTCGCCGTCTGGGAAGCCGGTGTGAAGAGCGAAGCGGACCAGCGAAAATTGGAAGAAGAATTCGGCGATCTCCTTTTTTCCTTGGTTAACTTGGCCCGTTTTCTTAAGATCCGACCAGAACTGGCTCTGCTGCGGAGTACCGATAAGTTTGTCCGCCGCTTTCGCTATATCGAAGAACGGGCGGCCGCGCAGGGGCAGGAACTTTCCACCCTTACTCTGGAGGAAATGGATCAGCTTTGGGAGGAAGAAAAGAAACGGCGGTAAGGGGTGACCCTGCATAATCCTCTGCCCTTCGGTTAAGTTAATGCTAGAACCTATAGAAGGGGAGGAATTAAGATGTGGCCGCCCAAATGGACCCGAAAACTGTTTGCGATTGCCTGTGCCCATTTACTACTGGTTCCTTTTTTAATGGGTTGTCCCGGTGCGGAGGGGAATGTGGCGAAGAAACTCAACCAGGAACCGGAGATTTCCGTCTATTTCCACCAGACAAAAGAGACGAAAACGATGCCGATTGAAGAATATCTCCTCGGTGTTGTGGCCGGCGAGATGAAGCCGGACTGGCCGGTGGAGGCCTATGCGGCGCAGGCGATTGTCGCCCGGACCTTTACGATGGATTTTATCGCCGACGGCGGAACAAAAGAGCAACATAATACCGATATTTCGACCGATGAAGAAGAAGCCCAGGCTTATAACGCCGAGGCGATTACGCCGGAGATCCGGCGTGCCGTGCAGATGACGGCGGGACAAGTAATGACCTACCGCGGGCGGTATGTGAAAGGGTGGTTCTCAGCCAGTTGCGGTGGGCGTACGGCGTTGGCAAAAGACGGTTTAGCCTATAAAGAACCAGAACCGCCATACATGCGCTCGGTTTCCTGCCCGGAGGCGGAGGTGATTCCGGATGAGGAATTATATTGGGAAAAGAAATTCACCCACCAGGAGCTTACGGCCGCCCTTTCCGAACTCGGTCACGAGATCGGTACCGTTTCCCGGATGGCAGTGGCCTCCCGGAGTAAAGAGTCCCACCGAGCACGGGAGCTGAAATTTACGGGGGCCGGTGGCGAAGCTACGGTCCCGGGAGCCGACTTTCGGATCGCCATCGATCCACAAAAAATGCGTTCCATTTGGTTGACCGATATCGAGCATGAAGCCGACGGGATCACCATGAGCGGCCGTGGGTTTGGGCATGGGGTGGGGCTTTGCCAGTGGGGGGCCCATGCTCTAGCCAAAAAAGGGAAAAACCCGGAGGAGATTATCAAGCATTATTACCCTAAAGTGAAGATCCAGAAATTATGGTGAAAGACTTCTGGTCCAATCGTCCATCTTTGCTCATATGATGGTAAGGAACTATAGAGCAGAGGAGGGCAAGGATGGACCCGAAGGGAACAAAGACCAGCCATCAATTGTCGATGGTCAACCGGGAAAAGCTGACCCTCGATGGGGTCACCAATGTGGGCAGTTATGACCCGTCCGCACTCTTACTGGAGACCGCTGCCGGGGTACTATTGATTAAAGGCGAAAATCTCCATTTGACCCTGTTAAATCTGGAACAGGGCAAAATCGGGTTAAGCGGAGAGATTAACGCCCTCATCTACAGTAATGAATCGCTCAGCCAAAAAAGCAGAGGTCTTTTAGGCAAAATCTTTAAATGAGGGAAGGCATAAATTCCCTTTTGTGATGATTCAAGGCCGACAGTTGCTGGGCCGTAAAAGAAAAAAGAGGAAACAACCTCTTTTTTTGTTTTTATTTCCCGGCAGGAATTGCTGTTGCTTTATGGAAACATATAAAAGTCTAACCAAACCAGGAGGATCGCGTGAGAATATTAACGCTGAGGTGTAGGATGAAGAAACACCGCCGTTGCCATCTCTTTTTTATTAGCTTCCTTTTGTTCAGCTTTGTTTTAGCTTTCCCCGTCCAGTCGGCGGTGGAGTTAAGTAAAACCGGGGCCGAATACCGTTTTGGGCAAGTCAAAGCACTGCCCCGTCCTTTGCGCTGGCGAAAGCTGGTGACCCCCCATTTTGAGATCTTCTTCTACCAGGGCCTGGAGGAACTGGCGGAACGTAGCGCCCGCATCTTGGAAGAAGATGCCTTCGAGCGGGTTTATCCTGATTTCCGCAACTTATTTACCCTAAACCCATACCGAAAAATCCGTGTGATCCTCTTTGCCTCCCGGAAGGAATACCGGAATTCGCAAGCGAGTGGACTCTCGCTCGAAACAACCTCCGAAGGGGTTGCCCACACCCTTGTCAACCGCTTGGTCGTAATAGGCCAGCCGACTTACCGGGATTTGCGGGGGGTTTTAACCCATGAAGTCACCCACTTGATCACGATCCACCCTTTCAAGGATCACCTGTTGTACGGGTCGGGGAGTGGCGTCCCCGGTTGGATTGCGGAAGGGCTGGCCGAATACTATATGCCGGCGGAAACCCGCTATCCTATCCGGGAGGTTGCCCTCCGTGATGTGGTGTTACGGGATAAAGTGGATTCGCTCAGTGAGATCTCGACGGTCAGTGGTAATCTCCACTATGCCGAAGCCTGGTCCTTGGTGGATTATATTGCCCGAAAATACGGCCGTGAGCAGTTGTTTGCGATGCTGGAGGCGGTGGTAAAGGAAGGGCACCGGGACCAGACCTTTCAAAAACTATTCGGCCGGACGCGCCTGGAACTGTGGAAGGATTGGCGGGAGGAGTTACCCCAAATTTACCAGGCGGGAGCAGAAGCGCCCCCTTATACGGAGGAGACGGAACCGCTGTTTCCCGACTACCGCGACCAGTCGATGGTCAAGATTGGTCCGGGCGGAGAAGTTTTCTTCCTCTCCAACTGCAATGGGCGGCTGTACGATCTATTCCAGGCCGATGGTGACCAGGTCCAGAACTTAACCGACCGAAGCGTCTTTGCTTATGACGTGGCCCCCGACGGACGGCAGCTCGTTTTTCTCTCTGACGATGAGGGCGACCGGCGACTTTACCGGTTAGATTTGGTTTCGGGTGTGGAGACGGCACTGGAATTGGAGGTAACAAACCCCATTGGCGTGGCCTGGTCCCCGGAAGGGGACCGGTTGGTCGTGGTTGCGAATATAAAAGGTGATGCCGACCTTTTCCTGATTGACCTGGAGGGGCGGCTTTTGGAAGTAATTGCCGATAGCGAAGCCGACGAGACCGACCCGGCTTGGTCCCCCGACGGCCAGCAACTGGCGTTTGTCTCCCCCCGCGAATTATATGATCAACTTTACCTCTGGGACGGCAAAAAGATCCGGATGCTGACCCGGACGGCCGAACACCACCGTAATCCGGTCTGGAGTCCTACGGGGGACCTATATTGTATTACAGGGCAGCGGGGCTATTACCGGATGGCCGCTGTTGATTTAGAGTACGGGATTACAACTCACCTCTGGCCTTACCAGGAAACGGTTCTCGAGTTCGTGCCGACCACCGAGGATTTTCTGGTCACCCTTTATAATGACCGCCGTTTTGAGCTTTATCGTTACCAACCAGGGGAGGACAAATAAGATGGACAATCAGACCTACCGGTGGCGCTCTTCCTGTTTGCTGCTGGTTCTTCTTTTTTTCGTTGTTGGTGCCGCCCAAGCTAAAGCTGATGTGCCAATGGAATATGAAGAGTACCGTTCGCAGTTGGAGCTGGAGTATTTTATCCCGTTTATCATGTACGATGGTTCTTTTCACGCTGCGACTTATGGTAAGATGAGCAGCATCCTCCGGGATCAAGAGTTGGATTTTGTCCTTTTTGCACAAGGGGAGGAGCGGATCAACCTGGTTGTAGGCTATACCTACCATGCTCCCTACTGGTCATACGGGCTGAACTTTTACGAAATGCCGGTCTACACCGGCCTCCCCTGGGGCCTTGGCTTTTGGGAGCAGCAGACGGGCATCAGTTTACTGGCCAGCCGCCATTTTACCAATGAAGACCGTTTAGACCTGAGGATGCAGTTGGAGGGTTTTTACCCCTTAAATGACTTCCGTTATCCGGTGGATGACGCTTCGCTGTTCGGAGTAGAGGCGACCCTAACCCATGATGATTTTTCTTTTCTGCGGCAAGTGGGCGCCCGGCGGTACTTCAGTTTAGGCGGGGCGTATCCGTTCTTCGGTACCGATTACAAAAATATTAAGGTGGAAGGGGATTACCGGCGCTACTGGTCGGGAGAGCGTACTTCTTTGATCCTCAGCGGCCGGACCGGAAAAATATGGGGGAGTTACCCGGCCCACCGTGGATTTGCCCTTGGTGGAATTCAACAAGTGAGTATCAGTAGTTTAGGCACCCTAACCAACCAGGGGCTTTTAGGTGCGTTGGCTGATAGCGTACTCCGGGGTTACCCGGCCTATCGTTACCGGGGAGATGGCTTTGTCCTCACTAATTTGGAATTACGCTTCCTGGCGTGGCCGCGTTCTTACCAACAGCGTCGGAGCGTCGCTTTTTCCCTTGGCGCTTTTGCTGATGCAGCCTGGGTCTGGGATGGTAACCAGCGTATTTCGGATAATCCTTCCGTGGGAGTGGGTTTCGGTTTTCGGTTTTTCTTGGCTGGGCTAAACATTGGTTTTGACTACGCGATCCCGCTCAATACCGAAGACGGGAAACCGCGTTGGCACTTTAGTTTGGGGGAAGTCTTTTAAGAGGAGCTGCTTCCGCGGCAACCAAGTCACTTCCAGCAGCCCCATTGCCATTGCTAGGAAAAACCACAAATTATTAAAGGGCCGACTAATAATTTTCGGAAGTAACAACTGAACCAGTCTGTTACGGATGGCGTAAGATAATTCACCGGGTGAGGTATAACCCCCCTTATTTTGGCCGAAAATGGGAATAAGGGGTGGTTAGCGATGAAACTGAAGCTTGCATGCGGCACGCTTATCTTATTCTCTTTAACATTTTTGGCATTACGTGCGGAAGCTACTGTAAATGGTCTTTTTTTCCCCGACCGTAACCAGGTCGAACAGACCCTCCATCTCTACACAAAAGAGTATGGCCCATTGGTCTGTATTGCCGGGGAGATCAGCGCCGTAACGACGGATGGGATCCGCCTACGCGAAATGGACCGTAGCGAACGCACCTTTTCCCTGAATGATGCGGCAGTTTTTGTCAATGGTCAGGCTGGGGTGAATAATGCCCTGCGGCCCATTGCGCCCGGTTTTAACTTTACCGCTCGTCTTTACTTTGACCACCAAGGAGTTCTTCGTTTGGTAGATGGTTGGTATCTTGGGGTGGAAGCGGAAGTGCTTGCCGTTGACCGGGAACGCCGCTTGCTTACAGTTCGACCCCTCGACCAAACCGAAACCAACCAGTTTATCTGCTCGCCACTTCTCCCCACCACCAGCCCTCTTCCAGCCTCGGGTGAGATCTGTTATTTTCTTTTCGATTGGGAGCACCGGGTGCGCCGGATTATCAGTAGACCGTGAACGGATTGGCGGCTTTACCTGTGGAAGCAGGATCATAAGGGAATCTCGCGAATAGAAACTGAGAGATTAAGGGCGACTGAAAATAGAGAAAGGACGAGCGAGCTTGGCGATCACCGTTCTAGTTGTAGATGATTCGGCGTTTATGCGCCAATTGATCAAGCAAATGTTAGAGTCGGATCCGGAGATTAAAGTCGTAGCAGTGGCGACGGACGGAATTGATGCCTTGAACAAAATTGAATTTTACCGTCCCCAAGTAGTGACATTGGATCTGGAGATGCCACGTATGGACGGCCTCACCATGCTGGCCGAATTGATGCGTAAGCACCCCCTGCCGGTGGTGGTCGTCAGTTCGGTCGCGGTGGAAGGGGGCGAACAAACCCTTCAAGCATTGGAGCTGGGGGCAGTCGATTTTGTGACCAAACCGGTGGCCAAACCTTCGCTCGAATTATGGCAGATCCAGGATGAGTTAGTCCTCAAAGTAAAAGCGGCCGCCGAAGTCCGACCCGAGCTTATTAAGCAACTGCCCGTCCCGCAGCCGGTTCCGGAAAAGGTCTTTGCTGAAGTGCCATCCACGGGGATTGTAGCGATCGGCGCTTCTACAGGGGGACCCCGCGCCTTGCGTTACCTTCTATCCCAAATTCCGGCCGATTTTCCCTGGGGTATAGTCATTGCTCAGCATATTCCGGTTGAATTCAATCGGAGTTTTGCCTCGCGCTTGGGTGCCCTCACGTCTTTATCGGTCAAGGTGGCCACAGAAAATGATGAGATCCGGCCCGGGCAGGTCTTGGTGGCGCCATCCGGACTACAGACTGGCCTGGTGAGGGAAGACGGGAGAATTCGGATCAAATTGACACAAAGTGATGCCATCTATCGCCCCTCCGTTGACTACCTCTTTAAATCCGTAGCGGAGGTCTATAAAGAAAACGCGGTGGGGGTGCTCTTGACCGGGATGGGTGCCGATGGTGCCCATGGCTTAAAACTGATTAAAGAAGCCGGCGGGATTACCATTGCCGAGGCGGCAAGTACTTGTGTCATCTACGGGATGCCACGCGTGGCCGTAGAAATAGGTGCTGTTCGCTATCAGTTACCCCTCTCCGAGATCCCGCAGCGTCTTTCCACGGTATTAGCCCAGTTTACGGAGCAACAGTAACGGGAGTTGGCAAAGATGACCCCCCTTGACTTAGTAGAACGGAGGATGCAGGAGCTTCCGACACTGCCGTTGGTTGCGCAACGGGTGGTCAGTCTCCTCAATAACCCCAGTTCTTCCGCGGCTGATCTGGAACAAGTAATCAAACATGATCAAGCTTTAACCGCACGTGTTCTCCGATTGGTTAACTCCGCTTATTATGGTTACCCCCGCCATATTACCACTGTGGGCCAAGGTATTGTCATCTTGGGCTATAAGACCCTGAAAGAACTTGTTTTAAGTATCTCCATTGCCGACCTTTTTCGGATGAAAGGAAAGGCGAAAGTCTTTGACCGGGCGGCCTTGTGGCAGCATGCTGTGGTGACCGCGATTGGTGCGAAGATCTTAGCCCGCTGTGCCGGGTTGCCTTTTGAAGAAGATGCTTTCATCGCAGGGCTTCTTCATGATATCGGCGTTCTCTTTTTGGATTTATGTTTGAACGCCGAATTTGACGAGATCATTGCTTCGACCACTACCGACGGGATTCCGTTGATCCGGGCTGAGGAAAAAGTTCTGGGTTTCAACCACACGCTGGTGGGGAAGATGGTGGCAGAAAAATGGAACTTCCCCCCCTTTTTAGTTGACGTCTTACGCTATCACCACCGGCCGGTCCAGACCAGAAACCACTGGGTTGCCACGGCCTTGGTATTTCTAGCCGATAACTTGGCCCAAGAGACGGGTGTTGGTTTTCTGGAAGGATACGACACCACACCGGATTTTGCCACAACCGTTTGGACCTGGCTTGAACTTAAACCAGAGCAAAAACCCGACGTCTTGCAGCAAATTAAACAGGAGTTGTTGACTGCTGGTGATTTTTTAGCTTTATGTTAGAATGACAAGAAATATTAATGTTAATTGGGGTGAGCACATGCAATTGGCCGATTTTGAAGCAAAAACTCTGGTGGAACTCCAGAGAATGGCCAAAGAATTTGGGATTGATAACTATAACCGGTACCGTAAACGTGAACTCATTTATGAGCTTCTCAAGGTTCTGGCGACCCAGGAAGGAAGGATCTTTTCCCAGGGTGTGCTGGAGATTTTGCCGGAAGGGTATGGATTTTTAAGGGTTGATAACTACGAGCCGGGCCCGAACGATGTTTATGTTTCCAACTCCCAAATCCGCCGTTTTCATCTCCGGACCGGTGATTTGGTCGCCGGTCAGGTCCGACCACCGAAAGACAATGAACGTTACTTTTCCCTCCTGAAAACCCAAGCCGTTAACTACCTTGACCCCGATACATACCAGGAAAGGGACTATTTCGAGGAGTTAACCCCCATTTATCCCCAGGAACGGTTGGTCTTAGAAACCCAGCCGAAGGAGTTTGCCATGCGCCTTGTGGATATCATTGCGCCAGTGGGCAAAGGGCAACGGGGGATGATTGTCGCCCCTCCAAAGGCGGGGAAAACCACTTTACTTAAGAATATTGCTAACAGTCTGACCCGGAATCATCCGGAGATTCACCTGATCGTTCTCCTTATTGACGAACGGCCGGAGGAAGTGACGGATATGGAAAGATCGGTCTCGGGTGAGGTGGTTAGCTCGACCTTTGACCAACCGGCCGAGAACCATGTTCGCGTGGCCGAACTCGTCCTTGAGCGGGCCAAACGACTGGTGGAAGTGAAAAAAGATGTGGTGATCCTCTTGGACTCCATTACCCGGCTGGCACGGGCGTACAACCTGGTGGTTCCACCAAGCGGGCGGACCCTCTCAGGGGGGGTAGACCCCGGTGCCCTACATAAACCGAAACGGTTCTTTGGTGCCGCCCGGAATATTGAAGAGGGTGGAAGTTTGACCATTATGGCCACCGCCCTGGTGGAAACCGGAAGCCGGATGGATGATGTTATTTTCGAGGAATTCAAAGGCACTGGAAATTTGGAACTTCATCTCGACCGCAAACTGGCTGACCGACGGATCTTCCCAGCCATTGATATTGTCCGTTCTGGTACGCGCAAAGAAGAACTCCTCCTTGACCCGAAAGAGCTGGAGATGACCTGGGTGCTGCGAAAACTCCTGAGCTCACTGGGGCCAGCGGAAACGATGGAACTGCTTCTGGACCGGTTAGCCCATACCGAAGACAACCAAGAACTGCAAAGTCTCGTCCTTAACTCTTCTTTCGCCGAAAATGTCCTAAGTAAAAGAGGGCAAAACTAAGCCCACCTGTCTTTCTGGTCTTGTCTTCTTGGTTGACCCCGTTTCTACCCCAGTACGGACCGCCTTCTTCTTTGTTTGCTTTCACCTCCAATCTTGCCAGAAATGTTATAACTAAAAACCTGGTAAATCCGGCAATTCCTAACTATGTATGAAATATATTAGTTACGGTAAAGATAAAGCAAGCGATTTTCTTTCTTTACGGTTGTAACTGAGTGGCAAGCTTTTTGGAGGTTGGCAATAGATGGATGAAAACCTAAAGTTGGATTTAGGCCGAAAAAGCCTGGGCTTTCTCTTGGCGGTATTTCTCTTTTCCGGCCCGGTTGGGGGAGAAGAATTAAACCCGAACCCCAAGAAGACGCTTTTCGATCTCTTGCAGCCGGTGGTGAAGACGGTTATGTTGGCCGCCGAAACCGAGCCGGCGGAAGGAGATCCAAGTTCTGCGGCCGCCCAGGTGGAGTACATACAGCCGCGAGCCGGTGCCATAGAGGATAACGACGACCGTGACCTTTACCGAATCTGCTGGGGCGATACCTGTTGGTCGATCGCCCGCCGCCATGGTATGAGCTTAGGCGAACTGGCGGCGCTTAACCCTGGTTTGGATCCGGAAAAGATTAAATCCGGGGATTATCTCCTTGTGCGCCGTATGACGGTGGCCACCAGCCGGGGCCGGAGTGGACCGCGCAGTTCTCCGTTGGCTATATCCCATCCACTGCCGGGAGCGCGTTTAACATCCAAGTACGGAATGCGGCGGGGCCGGATGCACTGGGGAATTGATCTGGCCGCCCCTGCCGGGACACCGGTGCTGGCGGCTACTTCCGGGATTGTCACTTTTTCTGGGTGGAAAACCGGATACGGCCTGATCGTGGAGCTTGACCATGGCTCCTACCAAACCAAATATGCGCATAATACAGAAAATCTGGTGCGTGTTGGGGATAAGGTTAGGCGGAGCCAGCCCATTGCCAAAGTCGGACAAACCGGTAACGCAACCGGGAATCATCTCCATTTTGAACTCGTGATTAACGGGGAGAAAGTCGATCCCTTACTTTATCTTTAAAAGGAGTCGCCCACGCTGGTAACCGCTGGCAACTGCCCGCACACATGGAGTGATGAAAATCAAAACCAGGGGGGTGACAGGCCCCGAAGGCGGACTTAAGCAGGTCATTCGCAGCGGTGCCGCTGACAACGGAAGAAAGACCGACTGACCTTTTTTAAGGAGGCGTAGTGGGGACGAGGGCGAAAAATGACGTTTACTGGAAGAATGTTAGTGATGGAGCGCAATAATCTCCCGACATTCTTTTTTTTTCCCTAAAATTAACTATTATCACGTAAAAATGCCCTTGCTTCTCAGTGCAGGAAGAGTTAAAATAAAGACAAAGGTCAGGAAAGGTCAGAAAAGAGGTGTTGCGAAAATGAGTTCACTTTCTGACCTCATCGAACAGTATTTGCAGGATTTACTAGAGAAAAAGGACAGCATAGAGATTCAACGACGGCAGTTAGCTCAGATGTTTCGGTGCGCTCCTTCGCAGATTAATTACGTGTTGGAAACCCGTTTTACCATGGAGCACGGCTACTTGATTGTCAGTCGCCGCGGCGGTGGCGGTTACATTAAGATCACCCGGGCCAGTTGGCACGGAGATCGGGATGTTCTTGAGAAGATCAAGGACTTGATCGGGACCGAGATTACCCAGGAAGGGATGGCCACTTTGCTCCGGCGCCTGGTTCGGGAATCAATGCTTGAAGAGAAGGATTCCTGGCTTTTATGGCAAGTGATCAATAATGAACTGGAGAATCCGGTTTTCCCGGAAGATAAAAAAGATAAGCATCGGGCCATTCTGCTCCGTACCGCCTTATTGGTGCTGTACGGACGGGAGTAACCGATTGCTAAGCCAAAAGGAGTGGGATAAATGTGGTGTGAACGGTGTAAACAACGTCCGGCGACGGTTCATGTCACAAAGGTCGTGAATAATCATAAGACCGAAACGCACCTGTGCGCAACTTGCGCCCAGGAAAGCGGGGTTGATGCCGGGAAAGAACTAGGTTTTCTTTTCGAACCGAACTTTTCATTCCATAACTTACTCGCCAGCTTGCTCGAGAATGAATTTGGGCCGCAAAGCGCTATCTCGCCTTACCAGACGAAAATTGAGAAATGCGCTACTTGCGGACTGACCTTTACTGACTTTAGAAAGATTGGACTTTTGGGTTGTGCCGATTGCTACCAGGCTTTTGACAAATCCCTTGGACCGCTTCTCCGGCGGGTCCATGGGCACCTTAGTCATACCGGGAAAGTCCCTAAGCGGACCGGCGGCAAAGTGAGAATCAAAAAAGAGATTGCCGATCTCCGGCGTAAACTGCAGGAAGCCATTGGGCGGGAAGCTTATGAAGAAGCTGCCCAGATTCGGGATGAGATCCGAGCAAAGGAAGAGGAGTTAAAGTAGTTGGTAGGAGGTGGACGGATTGGATCATAAGAAAAAAATGAAAGAATTACTCCCGGGTTGGCTACACCGTCCAGCGCCCGAGGGGGATGTAGTTGTGAGTAGTCGGATCCGTTTAGCCCGTAATTTGCAAGGATATTCCTTTCCGCACCAGGCTGATGAACAGGCACTGGAGTCGGTGATCGCGAAGGTAGAACGTGCTTTGAAAAAGTCCGCCTTTACCTTGAAACGCCTGGACGGAATAGGCCAGTCGGACCGGTTGCTCCTCGTCGAACAGTATCTAATCAGTCCGGATCTGTTGAAAAACCCAGCCCACCGCGGGGTGATGGTTAATTCAGATCAAACCGTCGCGATTATGTTGAACGAAGAGGACCACATTCGGATCCAAAGCATCCATCCTGGACTAGCGTTGCAGGAGGCTTGGGATGAGGCCAACCGTTTTGATGATGTCCTCGAGGCGGAACTTGATTACGCTTATGCTGAAAAGGCGGGATATTTGACCACCTGTCCGACGAACGTCGGTACTGGTCTCCGGGCTTCGGTCATGCTGCACTTACCGGCCCTCCAAATGGTGGATCAAGTCAAGAAAGTCCTTTCCGTCCTCCCCCATGTGGGGTTGAGTGTCCGGGGTATCTATGGCGAAGGTACAGAGTCGACGGGCAATCTGTACCAGATCTCTAACCAAGTTACATTGGGCTTGACGGAGGATGAGATTATCGGAAAAATAATCTCCGTGACCAAACAGGTGATGGACCAAGAACGCTCCGCCCGTGAAGCGCTCCTGGCCAAAGAATCCCGCTTGCAACTGGAAGACCGGGTGCGCCGGGCTTACGGGCTCTTGAGTGAAGCGCGCTTAATCTCTTCGGAAGAAGCGTTTAAACTGTGGAATAATGTATTGTTGGGCGTTAAATTAGGCCTGATCCCCGAAGTCAGTGTCGAGCAAGTCAATGAACTATTCTTCCTGATCCGTCCGGCCATCCTCCAGCATATTGTGGGGAAAGACCTTACCCCCCATGAACGGGATTATTACCGGGCGGAAGTCATCCGGAAACATTTGCAAACGAAACGGGGATAATAGCAAAGAACAAAGAGAGGTGAAGAATGATGTTTGAAAGATTTACGGAACGGGCGCGGCGCGTTGTACTCCATGCGCAAAAGGAAGCAGCCAGGTTAAGACATAATGTGATCGGAACCGAACATCTTCTGCTCGGCCTCGTCAAGGAGGGCGACAGCATTGCCGCAAAAGCTTTGGAGTCATTGGGTGTTGATCTCAATAAAATCCGGAGTGAAGTGGAGAAGATCATCGGCGTGGGGGAAGAGATGGTCTTCGGTGAAGTTCCTTTTACCCCTCGGGCCAAACGTGTTTTGGAGTTGGCTTGGGATGAAAGCCGGCAGCTGGGCCACAATTACGTCGGGACCGAACACATCCTTTTAGGGTTAATCCGGGAGGGCGAAGGGGTGGCGGCTCAGGTCTTGAAGAACCTGGGGGTCGATCTCGAGGCGGCCCGTAAACAGATCTTTAGTCTGCTTGGGGGCAACGTCGGTGCCAGTCCCGGGAGCAAAGGGGGCGGGCCCAGTAAAACCCAAACCCTAAACCAATTCGGACGGGATCTGAACGAGATGGCCAAAGTTGGTAAGCTGGATCCGGTGATTGGCCGGGAGAAGGAGATTGAACGGGTGATTCAAGTACTCTCCCGCCGGACGAAGAACAACCCGGTGTTAATTGGGGAACCGGGGGTGGGTAAAACCGCGATCGTGGAAGGGTTAGCCCAACAGATCGTGGCCGGTGATGTGCCGGAGATTCTGAAGACCAAACGGGTGGTCACTCTTGATATGGGCTCAATGGTCGCCGGTTCGAAGTACCGGGGCGAATTCGAGGAACGGATGAAAAAAGTGTTGGAAGAGATCCGAAGCGCCGGCGATGTTATTCTCTTCATCGATGAATTGCATACCCTGGTCGGTGCAGGAGCGGCGGAAGGGGCCATTGATGCGGCTAATATTCTCAAGCCGGCGCTGGCCCGGGGCGAGCTGCAATGTGTCGGTGCGACGACCCTGGACGAGTACCGCAAGCATATAGAGAAAGACGCCGCTTTAGAACGACGGTTCCAGCCGATCATTGTTGGCGAACCCAACCGGGAAGAGGCGGAACAGATTCTCAAAGGATTGCGCGACCGGTATGAGGCGCACCACCGGGTGAAGATCACTGACGAGGCGATCAAGGCGGCGGTTGATCTCTCTGACCGTTTTATCTCCGACCGTTTCCTGCCAGATAAAGCCATTGATCTCATTGATGAAGCCTCATCCAAAGTACGGTTAAAAACCACTGTGACCCCGCCCAACCTGAAGGATTTGGAAGACCAGATTGAGCAGGTGCAAAAGGAGAAAGAAGCGGCGATCCGTAATGAGGAGTTTGAAAAAGCGGCTAGTCTGCGGGACGAGGAGCAGAAACTCCGCGCTAAGTTGGCCGCGGACCAGAACGACTGGAAAAACCAGCAGAGTCGTTTAGAGCCGAACGTAACCGAAGAGGAAGTGGCGGAAGTGGTGGCCAGTTGGACTGGGATTCCCGTCACTAAACTACAGGAAGGAGAGGGCGAGCGGCTCCTGCGGCTCGAAGAGATTCTCCACCAGCGGGTCATCGGCCAAAATGAAGCGATCGACTCGGTATCCCAAGCGGTACGGCGGGCCCGTGCTGGACTCAAGGATCCGAAGCGGCCGGTGGGTTCCTTCATTTTCCTAGGGCCAACGGGGGTCGGTAAAACTGAATTGGCCAGGGCACTGGCGGAAGCCCTTTTTGGGGATGAAAATGCCTTGGTGCGGCTGGATATGTCCGAATATATGGAGCGGCATACCGTCTCCCGTTTAGTGGGGGCTCCTCCCGGCTACGTTGGGTATGATGAAGGCGGCCAGTTAACGGAGAAGATCCGCCGCAAACCATACAGCGTTATTCTCCTCGATGAGGTGGAAAAGGCCCACCCGGAGGTCTTCAACATCTTACTACAGGTCCTGGAGGACGGCCGCCTTACTGATGCACAGGGGCGGACGGTCGACTTTAAAAACACGGTGTTGATTATGACCTCGAATGTGGGGGCGAACCTGATTGAACAGTCCGGGCCGATCGGCTTTACGGTTGAAACCAATGAAGATGATGGGGCCGTTGACTACGGACGGATGAAAGAGCGGGTCTTGGATGAATTAAAACGGACCTTCCGGCCGGAGTTTCTCAACCGGATCGATGACATCATCGTCTTCCACCCCTTGCGGAAAGAGGAACTAGAGCAGATCATCGAATTAATGCTTAAAACGCTCCGCCAGCAACTGGAGGAACAGGGAATTAAGCTTGAAATCTCGGCTGAAGCCAAAGATGTTATCTACAAAGAAGGCTATGATCCACTCTTTGGTGCCCGGCCACTACGGCGGGCCATCCAAAGGTTGGTCGAGAATCCGCTCTCTGATGAGATTTTGCGGGGCCGGTTCCGGTCCGGGGATCTCATCCGGGTGACCGCGGAGGAGAATCAGCTGAAGTTCGAAAAAGAGGAAGCCTCTTCGCTGGTGTAAAAAAGCAAGTAAGGCGAAATTTACTAAAAAATCCTTCCCTACGGGGAAGGATTTTTTAGTAATCTTAAGAAGATTTTACTTATAGACCCGCTAACGGCTGGGGGAGAAAAGAATCGAGGTTTAAAATGCGGAAAGGTTCCTGCTTTATCTGTGAAAACTGCGCATATGAATCCCTTAAGTGGTTGGGGAAATGCCCGTCCTGTGGGGCTTGGAACAGCTTTGTCGAGCAGTCGGGCCCAGCCCCGTCGTCGGCCCGTCGTCCAGCTGCGGTGCAGGCTTGCGCTACGCCGCTGGTTTTTACCGCCGAGGAATCTGGTCCGCAGCAACGCTTGGTGATCGGCCGCCCGGAACTGGACCGCCTCTTTGGGGGTGGGTTGGCCCCCGGTTCGCTGGTCCTTTTAGGGGGAGAACCGGGTGCGGGTAAGTCCACCCTCTTGTTGCAGATTGCTGCCCTCCTTACAGCCCAGTACGGAAAGGTCCTTTATGTTAGTGCTGAGGAGTCCCAAACGCAGGTCCGATTACGGGCGGAACGGTTAGGGATCAGCGGGCCCGAATTGTTTCTCTTGACCGCCAATGAGATTGAAGCCGTCACGGCGGAGATCGAACGTTTAAAACCGATCGCGGTGATTCTTGACTCGATCCAGACTTTAAGCAGCGCGGAACGGCCTGGACTCGCCGGTAGTCCGGCCCAAGTCCGGGAGGTCGTCCAGAGTGTGATGGGTGTGGTTAAAGAGCGGGGTATGATCTGTTTTTTAGTGGGACATATTACCAAAAGCGGGGTTCTGGCCGGCCCAAAACTGATTGAGCATATGGTGGATGTGGTGCTCTATTTTGAAGGCGACCGGCGATATCCCTACCGGGTGCTGCGGGTCGTGAAAAACCGGTTCGGTTCGACACAGGAGATCGCGCTCCTTAGTTTGGCCGACCAGGGTTTAACCCCGGTCGATAACCCGTCCGCCTTTTTACTCTCGGAACGTTGCGCGCAGCAAAGCGGAACGGTGGTGGTGCCGATTGTTGAGGGGAGCCTCCCCCTGTTGGTGGAGATCCAGGCGCTCGTGACCACAGGTAATCCCGGTAACCCCCGCCGTTTGGTTTCCGGTCTTGATAACCAAAGGGTTGCGATGGTCCTGGCGGTGTTGGAGCGCCGCGGCGGGCTGCCCTTAGCCAACCGGGAGGTTTACGTTTCGGTAATTGGTGGCTTTCGAACGGAAGAGCCCGCGTGTGATCTGGCGGTGGCTTTAGCCGTTGCTTCCAGTTTTTACGATCAACCGTTGCCGGCCAATCTGGCCGCCTTTGGCGAGATCGGCCTGACGGGCGAGATCCGGCGGGTCGGTAACGCCCAGCGTCGGGTGGAGGAAGCAGTGAAACATGGATTTGAGCGGCTGTTGATTCCCCGCGGGTTACTGGGGGAAGTGCCAAAGGGGGAGCAAGGGTCGATCCGGGGAATCAGTAGTGTTCTTGAACTACTTACGGTTTTGACCAAAAAGGAGGAGGTGTAAGGGTGGCAGGGGATGATTCCGGAATCATAAAAATATTACAAATGGTTGCGCCAGGAACGGTGCTTTATGAAGGGCTGGAAAATATTCTGCGTGCACGGACCGGGGCGCTGATCGTCGTTGGGGACAGCGAAAAGGTGATGGAAGTGGTGGATGGGGGTTACCAGATCAATGCGGAGCTGAACCCGGCGAGTCTCTATGAGTTGGCGAAGATGGACGGGGCCATCATCCTGAGTAGCGACGCGAAACGTATTCTTTACGCCAATACCCATTTAACACCGGACGCGATCATTCCAACCCGGGAAACCGGTTCCCGGCACCGCACGGCGGAACGGGTGGCGATCCAAACCGGAGAAATGGTGATTGCTATTTCCCAAAGGCGTAATCTGATTACCCTTTTCAAGGGCAACCAGCGTCATGTCTTACGTGATGTGAGCACAATTTTGGTTAAAGCAAACCAAGCCCTCCAAACTCTGGAGAAATACAAAAGTGTCCTTGACCAAGCATTGGTCAATCTAAGTGCCCTTGAATTCGAAGATCTAGTGACCGTTACGGAAGTGGCCACTGTCGTGCAGCGGACAGCCATGGTCTCGCGGATCGCGAAGGAGATCGAGATCTACATCTATGAGCTGGGTTCGGAAGGCCGCTTGGTTAATATGCAGCTGGAAGAGTTGATGTACGACCTGGAGGAAGAAGGAATTCTTGTTTTGAAGGATTATATCCCCGATCTTGACCAGCTGGAAAAGGTCCAAGACGAACTGTTCGGGCGGAGCTATGAAGAGCTGGTGGATTTAACCGGGGTCATTAAAGAGATGGGTTTCTCGGTCCAGACCTTAGACGTGCCAGTCACCCCCCGGGGTTACCGGATCTTAAAAAAGATCCCCAAACTCCCCTTCCCGGTTATTGAAAACTTAGTCCAGCGGTTCGAGAACCTCCAGAATATTGTGGGGGCTTCGATTGAGGAATTGGATGAAGTCGAAGGAATCGGTGAAGTAAGAGCCCGCTCGATTAAAGAAGGTCTGCGGCGTCTGCGGGAGCAAGTCTTATTAGATCGGCATATCTAGAAAACAGGAAAACATAAACCCTGGAGAGCAGGGGGTAGAAACCGCAAAGAATGGTTGCTTTAAGTACAGAAGTTGACCATAAGTGCAAGGCGACTTGCCTGGTAATCGCCGAAAAAATTTTGGGCGTAAAAAACATCTTGACTTTGTACATACAATCTGTTAAAATCTATAATTTTATATAAATTGACATAAAGACCGGTTTCGTGGTATACTATTTAATGTCGAAACTTTACTATGGAGGTAGCTTAATGTTTAATGTTGGAGACAGGATAGTATATCCGATGCACGGAGCCGGTGTTATCGAGGGAATCGAGCAACGGGACGTATCAGGATCCCCCGAGGACTACTACATTATCAAGTTGACTAGTGGGGAAATGAAGGTGATGATTCCTGTTTGCAACAAAGATCTGGTCGGTTTACGTGAGATAATCAGCAAGGATGAAGTGGATAAAGTCCTGGAAGTGCTCAGGAATAAAGATATGGATATGTCGACGAACTGGAATCGACGTTACCGTGCAAACATGGAAAAGATCAAGTCCGGCAATATTTACGATGTGGCGGAGGTCGTCAGTGGCTTGTCCCAGCGGGACCGCGAAAAAGGACTTTCGACTGGCGAAAGGAAAATGCTGGAGAATGCCAAGAACATTCTGTATAGCGAATTAGCGTTGGTTGAGGACCTCGATGAAGAACAGGTGCAATCAATGGTTGAGGACTGTCTAAATTAGCGCCAGGAAAACTGGCTTTTTTTCTTTTCCCCTTCTTTAAAGGTGATTACGTTAAGTTTTTGCCAAAAGACCGCTCCCGAAGAGGGATATTATTTATCCATATGGATAAATTAAGAAGAAAGGAGGTGCCAAAAGTTGTTTACGAAAATTTTAACAGTTTTATTTGGTTTATCCACCGGTTTTGCTGGCTATTATTTTCTCTATTCCTTCTTCCCCCAACTTCATTGGTTGGTTATATCCGCTGGTGCCCTGGTGGGTTCGGTCTTAGGCTATCTTTTGGCAAAATTTCTTATTCCCGCCTTGTGGTCAAAGATTGAAGAGAGTTTTCAGAAGATCACCGTTCCGGAACTGATCGTTGAGGGTTTAGGCATCTTTTTCGGGTTAATCCTCTCTGGTTTGTTTGTGGTGGCGATGCCCCTTACCCGTTTACCCGGTCCTTTGGGTAATTCGTTGGCGCTTTTGATAATTCTGACGATCACCGGTACGATCGGCCGTCTTACCCACCGGAAGAAGGATGAGATCCTTAATTTCTTAGGTTCTACGGTGAAAACCGGAGAAAAAAGTGGGAGCAAAGGGCGTTTGTCCGCGGGAAAGGCCTCTTATAAGGTTTTGGATACCAGCAGTATTATCGATGGACGCATTATGGACGTGGCCCAGACCGGTTTTATGGAAGGGATCTTTATTGTTCCCGGCTTTGTCGTGGCGGAACTACAAAGAATCGCCGATTCTTCCGATTCACTCAAACGGAACCGCGGCCGCCGCGGCTTGGACATTTTGAACAAGATGCAGAAAGACGCGGGCATTACGATTCGCATCTACGATCAGGATTTTGAGGAGTTAAGCGATGTCGATACGAAAATTGTCCGCCTGGCTAAAGTCTTGGGGGCAAAGGTGATCACCAACGATTTTAACCTGAATAAGGTGGCCGAGTTATACGGTGTTCCGGTCCTAAACATCAACGAACTAGCCAATGCGATCAAGCCGATCATTCTCCCCGGCGAAGAGGTTGTGATCCAAGTGATCAAAGACGGCAAAGAACTGGGGCAAGGTATTGCCTACCTGGAGGACGGGACCATGATTGTGGTCGATGGTGGACGCCAGTACATCGGCGAAGAGATCACGGTGACGGTCACCAGTGTGCTGCAGACTGCCGCCGGACGGATGATCTTTGCCAAGCCGAAAGAGGGCATTGTGGCGAAAGCCTCCTCTCTCTCGTAGGAATGGAATCATTAAAATTCTTTTACTTATGTTGCCCGCCCTGGTTAGGATGGCGCGCACGCCAGCCAAAGTTATTGACCAGTGGTCCGGCAAGATGAAAGCAAAGGACATGTGAGTTTCATCCATTCTCCATGTTCTATAAAGGGTAAAAGCGGGTTATCCCGCTTTTACTGCTTGATGGGGTTTTGTTTGTGCCTACGACTATTGTTCTTGATCATCTGCTCGGGTAAAATATTCCTGAGCGGAAAACGGGCGGAAAACCAATTTTTCAACGGATGGTGATGAAGATGGATGGGTTGAGCGCGGTTCAGATCGTGGCAATAATCCCGGCGGCCGGTTCCGGGCGGCGGATGCGGATAAAGGGGGGGCCGGAGCGGCAGAAACTGCTCCTTTCGCTAGCAGGGAAAACTATTCTCCGGCGTACACTAGAGGCTTTGGCCCTCCCGGAGATCGAAGCTTTTTTCCTTCCGGTGGCGGTGGAGGACCGGGCGCTTTTTGCGGAAGAGCTCAAGGATGGCGGCATTGCACAAGAGGTGTTTTTCTGCACGGGCGGGCCGGAACGCCAGGATTCGATCGCCAATGCCCTGGCGGAAGTGGACCGTTGGCCGGGCTGGCGGGTGTCGCCGGCGCAGCGTTTGGTGGTGATCCATGACGCCGCCCGGCCGTTGGTGGAGGTCGAGATCATCCGTCGGGCCCTTGCCGTGGCCCAAGAAAGCGGGGCGGCTTGTGTGGCGGTTCCGGTTAAAGATACCATTAAAGTGGTGGGGCCGGAAGGGACGATTCGACAAACTCCGGAGCGGCAAACGCTGTGGGCAGCCCAGACACCCCAGGTCTTTTCTTGGCCGGTACTGCAAAAGGCTTACGCCCAGGCCAAACTGGCCGACGATAAAATGACCGACGATGCTGCTTTGGTTGAAAGAACGGGCCACCCGGTGCGGATCGTTCCCGGGTCCTACCGGAACCTCAAGATCACTACGCCCGAAGATTTACCGGCGGCCACGGCCTTGCTACAGGCGGGAGAAACGGGTAAGAAGACCCCGTCGGTAGTGGAAGAAACGGCGGCGCCGGGGCGACGAGCGGAGTCGGCGCTACGGGTCGGGCAAGGGTTTGATGTCCACCGCCTGGTGGAGGGGCGCCGGTTGGTCTTGGGTGGGGTGGAGATCGATGCGCCGGTCGGCCTGGCCGGCCATTCCGACGCGGATGTTTTAACCCACGCTGTGACCGATGCCCTCCTGGGGGCGGCTGGTGCTGGCGATATCGGAGAACTGTTTCCCGATACTGATCCGGCTTATTCCGGGATCGACAGTACCCTGCTTTTAAGGGAAGTAGTGGTCAAGCTGGGAGCGGTGGGCTTTAAACCAGTTAATTTGGACGTGACGGTGATTGCGCAAAAACCCAAGCTGGCCCCGTATCGGGTCAAGATCCGGCAGCGGTTGGCTAAACTGTTGGGACTAGCGGAGACCGCCGTCAATGTGAAAGCAACAACCACGGAAGGTTTAGGTTTTACCGGGCGGGAGGAAGGAATTGCCGCCCAGGCGGTGGTCCTCATGGCGATGACTTCTTTTTCTTGCCCCAAGGCATAAAATATGGTACGATAGGTGTAAATTAAAAGGGGTGCTCGACAGGGCTGAGATTATACCCTTGGAACCTGATCCGGGTAATGCCGGCGTAGGGAGAAGTAGGAGAGATCCCCCTTTTGTGGGGGTTTTTTCTTTAGTGCTGGTTCCGTGTTCGCATCCCGTAAGGAGGAATTATTAATGGTTTTAAGAAAATGGGGTTTTCCGTTGGTTCTGGTGTTGGTATTTGCGCTGTTCTTGAGCGGCTGTTTCGGTCGGCCGGAGAGACCGCTGACCGTGTACACTTATGCCAGTTTCCCCCCAATTTTGATTGAGCAGATCGTCGACCATTTCCAAGCAGAATACGGTGTTCAAGTGGAATTCCGGTCGTTCTCCGACACGGGGCCGCTCCTGAACCAGTTAGCGCAGGAGAAGAAGAATCCCCAGGGTGATGTGGTGATTGGCCTCGACAATAATTATTTACCGAAGGCTTTGGAGCTAGGGATTCTCGCACCATACAGACCACAAGCCGCGGACCGGATTCGTCCCGATCTGATTTTTGATCCCGAGTTTCACCTGACCCCCTTTGACTACGGGTATGTGGTCTTCAACTATGATAGTGAACGTTTGACGCGGATCCCCACTTCCCACCGGGATCTCCTCGATCCGGAGTACAAAGGGAAGATTGTTGTGGAGAACCCGCTGACGTCTTCCCCGGGACAAGTCTTTCTTTTGACGACGATCGCCCTCTTTGGCGAAGACGGCTACCTTGATTTCTGGCGGGCTTTAAAGCCGAACCTCCTTACTATCACTCCGGGCTGGGACGAAGCCTACGGGATCTTTACCAGTGGCGAGGTTCCGCTGGTGGTCTCTTACGGGGCCAGTCCGGTTTACCATCTGATTGCGGAGGGGACCGAGCGGTACAAGGCGTTGGTCCTTGATGGTGGTGCTTATGCCCAGATTGAAGGGGTTGGGATCGTGAAGGGGACGCCTCATTTGCAGAATGCCCAACGCCTGGTTGATTACGTTCTGTCCCCCGCGTTCCAGTCCCTGATCCCGGAAACCCAGTTTATGTACCCGGTGCGTAGTGATCTGGAGTTACCACCGAGCTTCCGGGTGGCTGCTCAGGCCGAACGGTTGTTTAATCTTCCACCCGCTGAGGTGGCGGCCAATCTTGAGCGGTGGCTGTCGGCTTGGGAGCAAGTGATCAACGAATGAGCGGCGCCAGAAACAGGCCAAACTGCTTAGCCCTAATCCTGATCGGTCTTTTTTTCCTTCCGGTGCTCGCCGTCCTCGGCCAGGCGTTCGGACGCCCAAACGCCTGGCCAGAGCTGCTGGGCTTTCTCCGATCTGGGCAGTTTCGGCGCGTTTTGGCCTTCAGTACAAGCCAGGCCTTTTGGAGCGCCTTTTTCAGTTTAGCCCTGGCCGTTCCCGGGGCCTATTTTTTCGGCCGCTACCGGTTCCCGGGGAAACGGCTCCTCCGGAGTGTGATGATTCTCCCCTTTATGCTTCCGGGGATCTTGGTCGTCCTGGCGATGGTCGTCTTTTACGGGCAAAACGGTATTCTCAACACCTGGCTGGCAGCGCTCTTTCCCGGACGAGACCTGGTCTTTACCGGGTTGTATGGGTATAAAGGGATTATTCTCGCACACGTCTTCTATAACTTTGCCTTTTGCCTTCGGATGTTGGGGGAACGCTGGGAGCGGATCAGTCCCAAACTGGAAGAGGCCTCGGCCGTGCTCGGGGCAGGGCGGTTCGCCACCTGGTGGCGGGTGATCCTGCCGCTTTTGGCCCCGACCATTGGCTATCTAGGGGTCCTGGTTTTCCTCTATTCGTTCCTCAGTTTTACCGTCGTTCTGGTGCTGGGGGGCTATCTGTACCAGACCTTTGAAGTGTTGATTTATATCGAATACAATAATAAACTCCGTTTTGCGCAGGCTTCGATGCTGGCGGTAGTACAAATTTTTCTGCTGACCGGGATCATCGCTTTGCAGCGGTGGACCCAGCGGCTGGTTCAGAGGCAAAGCGGCGAAGTTAACCTCCTACCGCCGTTGCGACCGAGAAAACAGCCGGTCGCGACGGGAATCTTCCTTTGCTATCTGGCCGGAAGTCTGCTTTTCTTTTTTATGCCCTTGTTTTTTGTCCTCTACCGGTCATTTAAAAAAAGGGGGCTTCCCGACGGTGCGTGGACCTTGGACAACTACCGGCAACTTTTCGGGGCAGGTTTCCGTTTTGCTGTAGGGCGCGATTTATGGACGGTGGTCGGGACCAGTCTGGCTTTGGCGATCACGGTGGGGCTGGTGACGATGGTCCTCGCTTATGTGCTGGCCCGCCAGCGGCGGCAAAAACCATGGGGACGGATTGACCTGTGGCTACAATTGCCAATGGGGATTTCCTTCTTGACGTTTGCTTTTGGCCTGTTAAAACTGGTTGGACATGCCTTGCCACCGGCGCTTTTAATCATTTGGGCCCAGGTCTTTCTGGCTTTCCCCCTGGTCTATGCGTTACTCCGTACCGCGCGGCGGGAATGGGGGGAGGAGATGATCGAAGCGGCCCAATGTTTAGGTGCGTCCGGGTGGGAACTCTTCCGCACGGTAGAACTGCCGTTGATGCGGAAAGCACTGAGCAGTGCTTTTGCTTACGGGGCCGCCC
>ERZ773359.697-NODE-697-length-48329-cov-47.235924_pt1 | contig 48329 bp, 57 predicted proteins | sample MGYA00374955_ERZ773359 | MGnify/ENA primary metagenome ERZ773359 (study PRJEB29098, sample SAMN04486028) | biogas fermenter metagenome | study: EMG produced TPA metagenomics assembly of the Biogas fermentation microbial communities from Germany - Plant 4 DNA1...
CAGTAATACTTTTCATCCTCATCAATCTTTGATATAATGGCGGAAAAATGTATAATGGGACTTCCGGGAGTAGCGTACTGGTTCGGTTTGAGTGACGTGTTCTGGACTGCTATCGGGCTTGCGGCCGGAACGTACATAAACTGGCTCGTAGTTGCAAAAAGGCTTCGCCGGTATTCAACCCTGGCGGGCAATTCAATAACCATTCCGGAATTTTTAAGCAACAGGTACAAAGAGAACAAGAAAATAATCCTGACGATAGGATCGGTGTTCATTCTTGTATTCTTCGCAGCTTATGCGGGAAGCTGCTTTGTTACGTTCGGCAAACTGTTCAGTACATTGTTTGGAATGCAGTATCAGCTCGTTATGATAATAGGCGCTGTAATAGTTATCCTGTACACGTTTCTTGGAGGTTTTCTTGCAGAAAGCGCCACCGATTTCCTGCAGGGTATCGTTATGATTATCGCCCTGTGTTCGGTTTTCACCATAGGAGTGGTTGCCGCCGGAGGCATTCCAGCAATACTTGATAATATAAAGACCATACCGGGCTTTTTCGATTTCTTTGGCATAGCCCAGCCCCAATTGGCAGAGAATGGTCTCCAACAGCTTGATGCGGCGGGTAAGCCCTTGTTCGGACCGGCTGGAGAATATGGTATTCTGACCATCATATCCACCCTTTCATGGGGTCTCGGATATTTTGGTATGCCCCAGGTCCTTCTGAGGTTCATGGCTATTAACAAGTCAACCGAGTTGAAGAAATCAAGACGTATAGCAACAACCTGGTGCGTTATTTCGCTGTTTGCCGCTGTCGCGATCGGGCTGACAGGAAGAGCGCTGTATCCTGCAGGACTTCTCACGCGCAGCAGCTCTGAGAACATATTCATCTTGATGTCCACCGGACTTCTCCCTGCATTTCTGGCAGGCATAGTCATGTCTGGTATACTTGCCGCAACCATGAGTTCATCCGACTCGTATCTTCTTATTGCTTCGTCTGCTCTGTCACGCGATATTTACAAGGGAATATTCAAGAAAGATGCCACCGACAAACAGGTGATGCTCGTTTCGCGCATAGCATTGCTGCTTGTTTCAGTATTCGGGATAATCATTGCACTGGATGAAAACAGTGTTATCTTCAAGGTGGTATCATTTGCATGGGCAGGTTTTGGAGCTACCTTCGGCCCCATCATACTGTTCTCATTATTCTGGAAGAGGACTACAAGGGCTGGCGCAATCGCAGGTATGCTCACCGGAGGCAGTATGGTATTCATATGGAATATGCTGATTTCACAACTTGGCGGCGTATTTGCCATATATGAACTGTTCCCGGCTTTCGTGCTCTCATGCATAGCCATCGTAGTTGTCTCGCTTCTGACGAAGAAACCGGATCAGGCCATACTGGACGAATTCGAAACGGCAAAGACATACGAATGCTGATGCCGAAGTTCTGATAAGCTGCAAATACGATTAGTTGCTAAAAAGATGTCAAAGGACTGTGAACTAATCGATTCCTTTGACATCTTTTTTCTTATTCCATCCATTCCATAGTGCTACAATGTATACAGGGAAAGACTGTCAGAGGGGCGAGGTGCTTTTACATGGATAACAGGATAAAAACTAAAAAAGTCGATGACTGTATATGGCTTATGGATGATAACGGCGAAGGGACAGGGTATTTTGTTTGTGGTGAGAAAAAGGCTGTTGTCATTGACACAATGAAAGGAATTGCGGATGTTCATGCTGTCGTCAGGGAGATCACCGATCTTCCGCTTACGGTAGTAAATACGCACGGACACTACGATCACTTTTTTGGCAATGCGTACTTTGATTGCGATTGCTTTCTGCATCCCGATGATTTAGAAATTGCCGAATTGCATATGAAACTCCCCAGATTAGTAAAGCCTTGGAAGGAAAAGAAACTTAATATGCCTGCTTTTAAAGCGATTAATGACGGCGATATGATTGACCTCGGCGGTCTTTCACTTGAAGTTATTTCGCTTCCAGGGCATACTCCGGGGGGAATATGTCTCCTGCTAAAAGAGAAGCGAGTACTGTTTACCGGCGACGGCATTAATCGCCATCTGTGGATGCAGCTTAAAGAAAGCCTGCCGCTTAAAGCATTTCTCGAAAATCTAAACAGTATTTCGTGGGTGACTGAAAAGGCGGACAGGATTTTGCACGGCCACGCACGGGATTTTGAGAATATTTCTTTGTTTGATGAATTACGGGCTGGTATTAAGGAACTCATTGAAACAAAAGGGAAGAGCGAGACACGATACGGCACAAAGTACAAATGGTTCGGCGGCATAGCAAAACAATACCCTTTCGGCAGTGATGAAAACAATGTTATATGTTACCTCGATAAAAAGCTGGATTGAGCCTGTCCGGGAAGCTGCAGGAACCGGCAAAGGGACCTGTCATACTGGAGATATATAAACTGTGCGGAGTTAAGCCATTAAAGGAGAAAAGGGAATGAGCAACCAGAATATTTATGATAACCAGGAGTTTTTTGATGGTTACAAGAAACTGAGAAGCAATCCTGCGTCTGCTAATGTTATTGTTGAAAAACCCGCATTGTTCAGCCTTGCTCCCGATTTGCGCGGCAAATCTGTACTTGATCTCGGCTGCGGTTATGGTGAAAACTGTGTCCGGTTTCTTGAATTAGGGGCAAGAAAGGTTATGGGGCTTGATATTTCTGCAAAAATGCTAGAGGTAGCAAGAAAGGAAAACTCTTCTCCCAATATTCAATATGTTAATAAAAGCATGACAGACCTGAATGAAATAACAGAAACGTTTGATGTGGTGTTCAGCTCTCTTGCCGTTCATTACATTGAAGATTTCGATAAACTGGTCAAAGATGTTTACGATCACCTGAATCTGGGCGGCTATTTCATATTCTCACAGGAGCATCCTCTGACAACTGCTTTATTGACCGATAATTACTGGACCCGGAATACCGATAACGAATACATTCATTATAACTTAACTACATATTCTATCGAAGGCGAAAGGAAAACAAATTGGATTGTTAATGGAGTTATTAAATACCATCGCACATTCTCAAGCATAGTTAATACTCTTTCCGACACAGGTTTTATTATTGAAAAAATGCTCGAACCTTCCCCGGGTAATGATATTATGGAACAGTACCCCGCATACAAAAGATACATTCATAAACCTGACTTTTTACTTGTAAAAGCCAGGAAAAATGCAAGCCATAGCGCCGGTTACAGAGGTTAAAGTGTTCTTACGTTTAAGGAGGCATATTGATATGAATAATGATAATTCAGGCGATTCGAGAAGAATTCTTATTATCGGAACCGGGGCTGCGGGGTATTCGGCGGCGAAGGCGGCAAGGCTCCAGGATCTGGAAGCTGAAATCATAATGTTTGGCAAGGAGAACCATTTGCCGTACTACAGGCTCCGCCTGTGCGAATACATTGGAAAGAGCGTAAACTATGATGAGCTTAGGATTAGCAATGAGGAATGGTATGAGAAAAACAGGATCCGGGTTGAGCTATCCTCAGCGGTTACGGCAATAGATGCAAAGGCAAGGAAAATCATCGCAAACGGCAAGGAGCACAGTTATGACAGCCTGGTTCTTGCCACCGGAAGCACACCAATCATGCCTCCTTTTAAAGGGAAGGATCTCTCGGGAGTCCATACCATCTGGACCGTGGATGGTATTGCTGCAATAAACAAGAGTCTTCTTAATGCAAAAAAAGCAATTGTTATCGGCGGCGGGCTGCTTGGCCTTGAGGCTGCCTACAGGATATCGGAAATGGGTATTGCCGTGTCCTTGATTGAAGGCATGCCAAGGCTTCTGCCCAAACAACTGGACGAAGAAGGCTCGGAAGTATTTAGGGACAAGGTGCAGAGCCTGGGTATATCGATTTTCTGTGGTAATTCTGTAGAAGGATTCGAAGGGGATAGCAACCGACATGTTTCACATGTGCGCATGGCCGATGGTATGCTGCTTGATGCCGATATCGTTATCGTATCGGTTGGCGTTTCACCCAATGTTGCCGTGTTCCGGGACACCGGCATCAGCATGAACCGCTTTATAGAAGTCAACGAGAATATGGAGACCGGCATTGAAGGCATATATGCGGCAGGAGACATAGCCAGCGTTAGCGGCAGGTGGTTTGGGCTGTGGTCTGTTGCCAACCGACAGGGTCAGGTTGCAGGAGCCAACGCCGCGGGCGGAAACGCTGCCTATAGAGCTGATGATGTTCCCTATATGCTTGCCACCATGGGAACAAGGGTCGTTTGTTCAGGCGATGCGGGCGTTATCCAGCCCGATGATTCGAAAGCAGCTTATACGATAGACCGGAAGATTGACAAAGAAAAATACCTTTATTCCAAGCTTGTATTCCGGAACGGGCTGTTTGTGGGATATATGCTTGTCGGCGAGCCGGCCGGAGCCTTCAGCAAGCTCCAGCCATTGCTGAATACGAATGCAAGCGCCGAGAAGATTAATAGTATTCTGTACGGATGATGCGCGATCCGTTCTGCGGCGCCCTCGCATACCAGGTATTGTTGACAATGCTGTTTTCAGGATGTTATCATGATTTTGACAATAAGGGGACATGCCATTTTACTATCATTTCAGACAGATCTGCCCGCACCGTAGTATTTATGACGTTCGCAACGAAGGGAAGATACGGGATGTTCAAGGTCTTTCTTGTCGAAGATGAGAGTGTTGTCCGCGAGGGTATACGCAAGAATATCCAATGGGAACAGTATGGGTTCCATTATACCGGTGACGCTTCGGATGGCGAGCTTGCGCTGCCCATGATACGGGAAATTCAGCCTGATCTTCTCATCACGGATATCAAGATGCCTTTTATGGACGGGCTGACCTTGATCAAGCTGGTACGCAATGAACTTCCAAGGACAAAGATTGTCATAATCAGCGGATACGATGATTTTGCCTATGCGCAGCAAGCCATCAGCATGGGCGTGGACCAATACCTGCTTAAGCCTATCATAAAGGACAAGCTTGTGGAGATACTGGCTGACCTGTATGAGAAAATGAGGGAGGAACGGCAGCAGCAGGAGTACATAGAACATTTCCAGCGTGAGGCCCAGGAATATGAAAACTTTTCACGCAGGAGGTTCTTTGAGAAAATAACAACCGGTGTGTTAAGCGAATCGGAGATTATTGAAACCGCCGGGTCAATGAATATCGATATCTGTGCCCCGTTCTACAATATCGTTCTTTTCTCGCTCAGCAGCGCAGAATATGACGGGAGTATGCCTGAAAGCTATACCGAGGATCTTGCCGCGGTGCAGGACGAAGTCACAAAACTGTTTATCGGCAGGCCCGAACTGATTCTTTTCAGATGGAACATAACGACATATGCTGTCCTGGTCAAAGGCACCAGGGATGATATAGAGCCAAACACGATTGATTGCATAAAGAATATACAGGAGCGATGTACCGCGGCAGGAAACGATGTGGGCTGGTATATCGCAAGGGGGACGCCCGTGTCGCGGCTCAGCGCCCTTCCGGTCTGCTTTGCCGAAGCAAGCCGCATATTGGCCTATCGTTATATATGCCCTGAGGAACATATCCTGACCGAAGCGAGCATACAGAACCTGAGGAAAAACAATGACATCAAGACAGGCACATACAGCAAGGAACTTGATACTGAACATATCAGGAAATTTTTGAGCAGCGGGACCGAACAGGAAATCGATGACTTTATCGAACAGGTGCTGCAAAATGTAGGGGAAAAGGTTGTTTCTGCAACTTTGCTTTGCAGGTACCTGGCCATGACAGTCTGTTTTGCTGTGATAAAATACCTGGACCTGATAGGATCGGGCGCCGACACAGTATTGCTGACAGATTTCTGGCCGAATGACAGCATTTCCACTGCCGAGGATGTTCGGAATTATGCGCGCCAGGTCATCAAACGAGCGATCTATCTGCGTGACCGTGAAAGCACAAGGCAGCAGCATGTTTTATTGAAACAGGCGATAGATTTCATCAACGAAAACTATACGGACCCATCAATCTCACTGGATAAAGTCGCTAAAAACGTCAACATCAGCCCCAACTACCTGTCGGCCGTTTTCAGCCAGGAAGTAGGGCAGACACTGACCGAATACATCACATCAAGGCGAATCAATGAAGCGAAGAATATGCTCCGCAATACGGACATGAGGCTGAGCGAAATCGCGTTTTCAGTCGGATATAAGGATCCGCATTACTTCAGCTTTGTGTTCAAGAAAGTCTCGGGCTGCACGCCCAGTGAATATCGAAGAGGGACAGGCAGTGAGCATTGATTACAAACGCAAAGAGAAAAAAATAAAGATGCTGAGCAGGCTCTGGAATATGAACCTGCTGGTATCCCTGCCGCTGATGATAGTTATCCTGGTGCTTGCAACGGTTGGGATAATGTATGTATTCCGGTATAATGCGATCCTGAACAACGTCACGATGGCTTCGGAATTCAACCAGAACTTCAAGGATGACGTGGATCTGAAGATGTACTATTACGTGATCGACAGCCAGTACTCGGTAGGTCTGCCCCTTGAAGAAGTACAGTCCGCAAAGGAGATCGCGCAGAACCTGTACGACACTACAACGAAAAAAGAAAGCATCCGCGCAATCTCCAGCGTGCTCAGCCTCTGCAACAATCTTGAGGAAAAGATGCAGCAGATCGCTGAAACAAAAGAATACGACTCGCGTGTGGACCAACTGGAGAAAAATATCTACATATTGACCGATCTCATACAGAGATTCATGTACACCTACCTGTATTACGAAGCGGCACACCTGAACAGCCTGCAGTCCGACATGGTCAGGAACATGATCGTTTTGATGGGCGCGGTCGTTTTCCTCGCGCTGGTGCTTCTGTTTTTCCTGCTGAAGAGTTCAAAAAAACTCAGCCGCAAGATCGTAGATCCCATAGATATGATTTGTGAACGCCTCGAAGCGATAGGCAAGGGCAACCTGCTGGTCCGGGAACCCATCCAGGCTGACGTTGAGGAGATACAAATCCTTTCAGACGGTATTGAAAACATGGTAGGCCGCCTGATATGGCAGATCCAGAAGAGCACTGAACAGGAAAAACAGCGCAGGCACGCCGAACTGGCGCTGCTGCAGTCCCAGGTCAATCCGCATTTTCTGTATAATACCCTGGACACTATCGTATGGCTCATCGAGTCCGGCGAAATAAACGGGGCCGTAAAGATGGTTGCAAGCCTCTCCAACTATTTCCGCTTTTCATTGAGCCGGGGTAAAAACGTTATCACCCTTGAAGAGGAAGAACAGCACGTCCGCAGTTATCTTGAGATCCAGCAGATGCGTTACAGCGATATAATGGACTACGAAATCGACATCCCGGATCATCTGAAACAGTACATAATTCCCAAGCTCACCCTTCAGCCCCTGGTGGAAAACGCGCTGTATCACGGAATAAAGAACAGGCGCAGAAAAGGAGTTATCAGGCTTACCGGCAGGGAGGAAAACGGTCATATAATCCTCGAAGTGATGGACGACGGGCGCGGCATGTCCGAAGAACGTCTAAGAGAGGTCAGGGCTTCCCTTGGTGAGAGTACGGGCGAGGGCTTTGGCCTGAGGACGGTGCACCAGAGGATTCAGATACTGTTTGGCGCAGAATACGGACTGACGATCGAAAGCGAGCTGGATGTCGGGACTAAGGTCATCGTGACTATTCCCATGAAGACGAGCGACAAGGAGATGGCTATATGAGAAAACTTCTTGCTGTGATATTATGCCTGGCCATTGTGCTTTCAGGCGGCTGTTCAGGGGAAGATCCCCATTCTGTGCCAGGATCTGCCGAGGATAACCTGATTGTGGTAGGCTTTTCACAGGTAGGAGCAGAATCGGAGTGGCGCGTAACCAATACGGAGAACATAAAATCCGTTTTATCAGAAGATAACGGATATATGCTTATCTTCGATGATGCCCGGCAGGAACAGGAAAACCAGATCCGCGCCATCAGGATGTTCATACAGCAGGATGTTGACTATATAGTGTTTTCCCCGAAAGTTGAAACAGGGTGGAACTCCATCTTGCTGGAAGCGAAAGAGGCAGGTATTCCGGTTATCGTGATCGACAGGTACCTCGAACAGCAGGATAATTACCTGTATACGGCTTATGTCGGGTCCGATTTCTACAGGGAGGGCGAGATTGCGGTAAAATGGCTGGAGGACTTTTTGGAAGAACAGGGAAGGGCCGAGGAACCGATACGTATAGTCCATATACAGGGCACCATTGGTTCCACCCCGCAGTTAGGCAGGACGGTCCCGCTTGAGAATGCGGTAAAGAGACATCCGAACTGGGAGATCGTGGCGCAGGAGCTGGGTGATTTTACGAAAGCCAAGGCATACGAAGTCATGAGTTCGATCCTGAAGAGCACACAGGATATAGACGTCGTATACTGTGAAAACGACGGAGAGGCGCTTGGGGCGATTGCCGCGATGGAAGAAGCGGGTTTGAAATGCAATCCTGAAGACGGAGTTATAGTAATCTCGTTTGATGCGACAAGGCTTGGCCTTGAGTACACCCTTGCCGGCAAGATAGCGCTTAATGTGGAATGCAACCCTCTGCAGGGGCCATATGTTGACAAGGTAATAAAGAAGCTTGAGCGCGGAGAATATGTTGACAAGATAAACTACGTCGATGAAACCTACTTCGATTACCGGACCATAACCCGGGAAATAATTGACAGCAGGGCGTATTGACCGTGAAGTTAGTTATTTTACTGTAAATGTTTGAAATATTATGATAATACTATAACAATATAATGGTACTGAAGCTTTATCAGGATTTGTTTGATTTTTAAATAAGTTAGTTGAAAATTTTACTCACTTTATACAAAAAACTTGTATATTATTCCCCTGGAACTGTATGATTTAACACAAAGATCAAAAATGAAAGGGGAATAGAAAATGAAAGCGACTAAAATCCTTGCATTGATCCTGGCAACAGTGTTGGCATTAGGTCTGGCAGCATGCGGTTCTGCTCAGTCATCTAAAGATAAGGATGGCGTGATCAAAGTCGGTATCGTCAACAACCCGCCTTCCGAGTCCGGATACCGTGCGGCAAACGTGGCAGACTTTGAAAAAGTTTTCAGCGAAGCAAACGGATATAAGGTTTCAACCTTCTACAGCCTTAAGAACGACGAGCAGCTAAACGCGGCTCAGCAGTTCATCACCGACGGCGTGGATTACCTCCTTATATCTGCGGCAGCCACCGACGGTTGGACCAATGTCCTTGAAAACGCAAAGAAAGCCGGCATCAAAGTGTTCCTGTTCGACCGTATGATGAACGTTGACGAAAGCCTGTTTGAAGCCGCCGTTATTTCCAACATGGAAGCCCAGGGTAAGATGGCTGTTCAGTGGCTGTTAGACCAGAAACTTCCTGAATATAATGTTGTACATATCCAGGGAGCAATGGGCAGCGACGCTCAGATCGGCCGTACAAAACCCCTCGATGAGCAGTTCGCAAATGGCACCATGAAGTGTGTCGTCCAGCAGACCGCTACCTGGGACGAGGCAACAGCCAAGCAGATCGTAGAATCTGTTATCAACTCGGGAGAAAAATTCAATGTAATCTATGCTGAGAACGACGGTATGGCAAAAGGCGCAGTCGCAGCCCTCGATGAAGCTGGTATCACCCACGGTAAAAACGGGGATGTAGTTGTAATAGGCTTTGACTTCAACAAGTGGGCCCTCAGGGAAGTTCTTGCCGGCAACTGGAACCTCGACGTTCAGTGCAGCCCCTTCCAGGCTCAGAAGATCCATGAAATGATCCAGAGCCTTGAAAGCGGCGGGAAGCTTTCAGATAAGATCGTTATCAACGAAGAAAGATACTTCGATTGCAATAACATTACACAGGCAGACATCGACACATATGGCATCGGCGACTGATAACCGACGCGTATAAATCTAACCATAACTGTTTTGACAGGTTTCTTGCGGTGTAAAGTATGCGGATCTTTCCGCATACTTGCACCGCTATATAAAGAAGACTTATGCATTTAAGGATGGTAGCCGTATGCAAAACGACATAATTTTGTCAATGAGGAATATTAGTAAATCGTTCCCGGGTGTTCGCGCTTTGCAGAATGTGGGTTTTACTCTCAGAAAAGGCGAGATCCATGCCCTGATGGGTGAAAACGGAGCCGGAAAGTCGACCTTGATCAAGGTCTTGACCGGAGTATATCCTAAAGATTCAGGGCAGGTGTTCTTAAATACTGACAACTCTCTTAAGGAGATCAATGTTAAATCGCCTTATGAGGCTCAGAATCTGGGTATCAGTACTGTTTACCAAGAGATAACCCTTTGCCCCAACCTTACTGTCGCGGAGAACATGTTCATCGGACGGGGCAGCTACCAAACGGTAAACTGGCGCATAATGAAAAAGAAAGCAGCCGAGATACTTGAGAAGCTGAACATACCCGTACGGGCTACCCAGCAGCTTGACACCTGTTCTATTGCCATGCAGCAAATGGTTGCCATTGCTCGTGCAGTAGATATGGACTGCAAAGTGCTTATCCTGGACGAGCCGACTTCCTCTCTCGACGAACAGGAGGTCGAAAAACTGTTCTCGCTGATGCGGGATCTGAAGTCACGCGGCGTTGGCATAATATTTATTACTCACTTCCTTGAACAGGTGTATGAGATATGCGACAGGATAACCGTACTGAGGAACGGCGAACTGGTAGGAGAGTATGAAATTAAGGATCTGCCGCGTGTACAGCTTATTTCAAAGATGATGGGCAAAGATCTTGAAGATGTTTCTGCCCTGCAGAAACGTAAACCAGTAGGCGGAGAGACCGAAGGAACACCCGTTTATGAAGCAGCCGGTTTATCGAGTATAGAGTGTTCCAACGCATTTGATTTCAAGATTGGAAAGGGAGAAGTCAACGGTTTTACCGGGCTTCTTGGTTCCGGTCGAAGTGAGAGCGTGCGCGCTATTTTTGCCGCAGACAGGATCACCGGCGGAAAAATCAGGATAAACGAAAAAGATGTTAAAATCAAAAAGCCTAAGGATGCCATGAAACATGGTATCGGGTACCTGCCCGAAGACAGAAAGCGGGACGGTATCGTCGAGGACTTGTCAGTCCGGGAGAATATCATACTTGCCCTGCAGGTAATGAAAGGCTTTTTCAGGCCATTTTCAAGAGCCGAGGCAGAAGCTTTTGCCGATGAGTACATAAAACTTTTGGGGATAAAAACCGCCTCGATGGATACACCCATCGGGTCACTGTCAGGGGGCAATCAGCAGAAAGCGATACTGGCACGCTGGCTGCTGACAAATCCTCAGTACCTGATCCTGGACGAACCGACCCGCGGAATAGATGTGGGAACGAAAGTCGAAATACAGAAACTTGTGCTTAAACTGGCCGAGGAAGGTGTTAGCATCACGTTCATTTCATCGGAAATAGAGGAGATGCTCCGCACCTGTTCGCGCCTGATAGTTATGCGTGATCGTAAGATAGTGGGCGAGCTGAAGGGCGAAGAAATGACCCAGGACAACATCATGCATACCATAGCGGGGGAGGCGGTATAATGGGTAGTCTTATTAAAAAACTAACGAGATCTCAATTGACTATACCGTTGTTTGCGCTTTTTTTATTAGTGGTTTACAACCTGATCAGGGATCCCGAGTTTTTCTCCATAGCCATTGCCACCAACAACGACGGGAATACTGTACTTACAGGAAACCTGATCAGTATCCTGAACGGCGCGTCTGCCGTTGCTATCCTGTCCATAGGCATGACACTTATTACATCATCCTGTAAGGGGCAGGACATAAGCGTCGCGGCAGTGGCAGCAATAGCGGGCAGCGTTTTTGTAAGCGTGCTCCGCTCGAACGAGATCACGATACCTGTACTTCTTCTCGCGTTTTTGTTCAGCTGTGTCGTTTCAGTCCTTTTCAGCCTGTTCAACGGGGTACTGGTCGCCATATTCAAAATCCAGCCAATGATCGCAACACTCATATTGTTTTCAGCCGGGCGATCCATTGCCTACTGGATAAACGGCGGCGCCACACCAACTGTTTCAAGCCCCCTGATAACCAGCATTGGAGGTTTTATTCCGGGGATACCCATACCCACCCCCATAATTATCATGGTCGTATTCCTTATCCTAATCACGCTTGTTTTAAGACTTACCAATCTTGGACTATATACCCAGGTGGTTGGAATAAATGAAGGGACCGCCCACCTGAACGGGATCAGCCCAGTTTGGATCAAGCTCACAGCGTTTATCATATCCGGAGTTTGTGTTGCTACAGCGGGCTGTATCACTGTATGCAGGATAGGGCTTATCAACCATGAAACCCTGCTGCTGGATGCCGAAATGGATGTCATTTTGTCAGTCGCGATTGGCGGAAATGCCCTGAGCGGCGGCAAATTCAATATCTACGGTTCAGTTATCGGAGCATACATAATCCAGGCTTTGACCGTCACCCTTTATGCGATGAAGGTCCCCTCGGCGGCGGTAAAAGCCTATAAAGCGATCGTCATAATAGTGATAGTAGTATTTAGTTCTCCGGTCGTTAAGGATTTTGTCATCAGGATGTACAAAAAACTGTTTAAAAAACAGCCTGAAGATGAAGTCCAGGCGAAAGCTGCCTGAGAAAAGTCTGACCGGTTCAATTAAGTTTATAGGTGATCCCTGCAGATTTTGAGAAAAATCAACAGAGTAATGGGGAATAAGCTATGAAAAAAGGTAAGGATTTATTCACTGAAAATCTAGGAAAAAAACCAAGAGAACCTATCTCCAACACCAACCTGCTGATGACCATAACCATCTGTACATTTATTGGCATGTACATGATCGCCATGCTGGTCTGGGGCGGCGGGTTCCTGAACCCTCAGCAGTTCCTTGACCTGTTCAATAACAACGCGTTCCTGGTCATAATTGCCTGCGGCCTGACCATGATTATGATATCAGGCGGCATAGATATTTCGGGTGGTGGTGTTACAGCCCTTGTAACCATGGCATGCGTTGTTTACCTTGAAGACCATGGCGGAACCGTAGCTGGTTCGATCTTACTGGCCCTGGGCATAGGCTTATTCTTCGGTCTGCTTCACGGGATACTGGTAGCATACCTGGAGATACAGCCATTCATCGTCACCTTGGCGGGAATGTTCTTTGCCAGGGGCATGGTAACCATAGTCAGCATTGCGCCCCGAACAGCATCACATGAAGCTTTCCTCAACCTTAAGCAGATGCGCATCACCATACCCGGGCTGGGTTATTACGGGAAGACCGGGATCTTTATACCCGCCCAGATCGAACTGGGGGTAGTTATCGCATTGATCGTAGTGATAGCCGTAGCGATAATCCTTAAATGGACCCGGTTCGGGCGCAACCTCTACGCGGTGGGCGGAAACAGCCACAGCGCGCTGACCCTCGGCATCAATGTAAAGCGTACAAAATTCTATGCTTATTTATTGGCCGGGATATTGTCGGGAATAGGCGGCTATGTTTACCTGCTGCATACTGGCGCGGGGGATGCCGCCAACGCTACCCAGGCAGAAATGCAGGCCATCGCATCCAATATCATAGGCGGGACATTATTGACCGGCGGTGTTGGAAACGTGATCGGAACGCTTTTCGGGATGCTGTCACTAAAGACCATCACCAACATTGTTATAGCATCGGGGCTTACCAAACCGTATTATCAAAGCATTACCACAGGCCTTATGCTATGCTTCTTCATTCTGCTGCAAAGTGTGATCCTTGCAGTACGGGAAAAGGGCGCGATTGGACTTTTGCCTGAATGGCTGAGGCCGGGAAAAAAGGACAAAAACCAAAGCTAACGCCAAACAGCCAATACATAAATAGGGGGTATCAAAATGATAGATCTTAAAAAATACGAATTCTGGTTTGTTACCGGAAGTCAGCATCTTTATGGACCGCAAACACTTATGCAGGTAGAGGAGAATGCAAAGACAATTGCGGGGTCATTGGACAAGAATGCTTCTATTCCTTGCAGAATCGTTTTCAAAACCGTTGCAACAACGCCTGATGAAATAAGGAAAGTGATTGAAGAGGCAAATGTTGACCCTTGTTGCGCAGGTATCATAACATGGATGCATACTTTTTCACCCGCGAAAATGTGGATAACCGGTCTTTCGATGCTTCAAAAACCGTTGCTGCATCTGCATACCCAGTTCAACCGCGATATCCCCTGGGACAGCATCGATATGGACTTTATGAACCTGAACCAGGCCGCCCATGGCGACCGTGAGTACGGATTTATCGGCGCGCGGATGAGGATTTCCCGCAAGGTCGTTGTGGGACACTGGGAGGATCCCGAGGTCTCCCGCAAGATTGCCGCATGGATGCGGGCGTCTGTCGGTTATATTGAAGGAAGGAACCTCAAGATCGCCCGTTTTGGAGACAACATGAGGGAAGTTGCGGTAACCGAGGGGGACAAGGTAGAAGCCCAGATCAAGTTTGGATGGTCAATCAATGGCTATGGTATCGGGGATCTTATCGAGGTGCTTAATAATGTTACGGACCAGAGCGCCAACGAGCTTTTGAAGGAATATGAAGAAAAATATGATATCGCTCCTGAAGGCTTAACAGAAGGTCCGGTAAGGGATGCTATAAGGTACCAGGCCAGGTTGGAAATCGCCCTTAAAACCTTCCTGAAGGAAGGCGGATTTGGCGCCTTTACAACCACATTTGAAGTTCTGCACGGCCTGAAACAACTGCCCGGTCTTGCCGTTCAAAGGCTTATGGAAGCGGGCTACGGTTTCGGAGCCGAAGGCGACTGGAAAACAGCCGGCCTTGTCAGGATCATGAAGATGATGGCCGCCGGACTTGATGGTGGCACATCGTTCATGGAAGACTATACTTATCACTTTGAGCCTGGCAACAGCATGATTCTTGGCGCGCATATGCTTGAAGTATGCCCTACCATTGCGGCGTCGCGGCCCAGGATAGAGGTGCATCCGCTCGGTATCGGGGGCAAAGCCGATCCGGCACGAATGGTGTTTAACGGAAGAGCGGGGAAAGCCATAGCTGCGTCATTGATTGACCTGGGAGATCGGTTCCGCCTGCTTGTCAATGATGTTGATGCCGTGAACGTGGAAAAGGATTTGCCAAAACTTCCTGTGGCCCGTGTACTCTGGAAGCCGCTGCCGTCGCTGCATGACGCTGCCGAAGCATGGATCCTGGCGGGCGGAGCGCACCATACTTCGTTCTCATATGACCTTACTGCTGAAAACATGCTGGATTGGGCTGAAATGGCCAATATCGAGTGTGTGCTCATAAATAAAGACACCGATTTATTGGAGTTCAAAAACAGCTTAAAACTTAATGATATCATCTGGCGCCTTCGTTAAGATCTGAAGACTGTCGGCAGGCAGTTCTTCATACAACTTTTAATGAAATATTGGCATGATTATCAAGGGGCGGCTTTTAACCGCCCCCATTTTTGACACCGAAGACAGATGCGCCAAAAGAACCGTCCCTTTGGTATGCCCCCTTGGCATATGTGTGTTTTGATATTCGCGTAAGTGGTATATTATACCACAATAACGGTTTAAACCACTTATGGTAAGGAGGGTTTATCCTTGGAGAGCGTATTTTCCCCTCAAAAAGTCAATTTAGGAAGGCAATTGGAGCTTGATGTCGCAAGAACTCTTGCAGTCGTTTTTATGGTGCTGGTACATGTATTTACACTCTTTGTCGAGTATCCATTACCGGAAACCGCTTCAACTCACATTAATTTCTTGGTTCGCCTCCCGCGGCGCCGGTATTCATGTTGCTGTTGGGAGTTGGTATCGCCTATTCAAAAAGGACTTCTGCCTACTTTTTATTTAAAAGAGGTATTATAACCTTGATTATGGCTTATGCGCTGGGGCTATTCCGTGATGTGATCCCTTCGTTTATCAGTTACCTTATTAACGGTGATATGGAAATATTATTGGATGGTGTGTATGATACTCTGGGAGTTGATATTCTTCAATTCGCAGGCCTTACTTTTTTTGTTTTTCGCCCTGGTTATAAAACTTAAGCTTAAGATTTGGCAGCTTGTTTCGTGTGTGTTTGCCTTTACCGCGTTAGGCGCGATTCTGGGCGAAACATCCACAGGATTATTTGGGCTTGACGTACTAGCAGGACTATTATGGGGTTCTTGGGACAGATCATGGTTTCCGTTCTGTTCATGGATATTTTTCCCCGTTGCAGGGTATATTTTCGGGATCATTCTGATGCACTGCAAGGATAAAACAAAAATGTATAAGAGAATACTTATAATGAGCGCTCTTTTGCTTATTCCCTTTATCATTCTCAGCTGGAACTATAAGATTAAATTTGGCTTTGAAGACTTTTATCAGGAGCAGTATTATCATCAGGACCTGGGAATATAGTGATCACAGTTTTCGCGCTATTCTGGATCAGCCTGTTGTATTTTGTGGTTCGTCTCTTTAAAGACTTCAAATTCAGTACCCTAAAGCGGTGGAGTAAGAATGTGACTGAAATATATATGGTTCATTGGGTTATATTGGGAATCCTCTATTATCTTGTTATAAGTAATCCCTTAAATATTTGGGCGATGCTGATATTGACCGCGGCGGTACTATTGGTATCCGACTTAATCGCTCATCTGTATTTGAAGTTCAAAGCCAATTATTTGTCAAACAAACAAAATGCATGATATTCTTGATAGAATGCTGAACTATCGGAAAAGCAGACGCTTTCATTCAAGAGCAAACATTAGACTTGTGAGGATAAGAAGGAGTGTTGACTAATGATGAGACGTGAAAAACTATGTTTGGTTATTCTGGCTATATTGCTTCTGTTTACATCGTGTGTGTCAAACAAGGAACCGGAAACCTTATCGGGTTCCGATATTGCGTCCGGCGCCACATCTACAGCTGAAACAACACCGACACCTGCTACAGCATCTCCGTCAGAACCGGTTTCGGAGCCATCCCCGGATACTGAGCCCGCGGTAGAGCCTGATTCGGAACAATACTCACTTCCGGACGGATTTGTATATATAACTGACGTGATCCCAACCGCACTACTTGAAATTCGCTATTTCAGCGAGGACAATTTTGTTGGCGCGGTAATTGACGGGTATGAAGCACCAAAGGCCATACTTACCAGGGAAGCGGCCCAGGCGCTTAAAACAGCGGCAGATAAATTATATGGGCAAGGATATTACATTAAAATTTTCGATGCATATCGGCCGCAAAGGGCTGTAAACCATTTTGTCCGATGGGCAGAGGATCTGGATGATACGAAAATGAAAGAGAAGTATTACCCCGATTTGGACAAGTCTGTCTTGTTCAAGCTGGGTTATATTGCTGAAAGATCCGGCCATTCGAGAGGAAGTACGGTTGATCTGACATTGATTGATATATCTACAGGCGAAGAGCTTGATATGGGCAGTGGTTTTGACTTCTTTGGTGAGATTTCAAATCATGGCACCTCTTTAATCACTCCCGAGCAGGAAAAAAACAGGAACATTTTGCGAGATGCCATGGTCGATGCCGGGTTTGAGGTTTATCCCGAGGAATGGTGGCATTATAAGCTAAAGGATGAGCCTTATCCTGATACATATTTTGATTTTCCGGTCAGATAAACTGTTTATAAAGGGATTAGTATGAAAAAGATTTCAGCTTTAATTCTGGCGCTATGCCTGCTGATAAGTTTTACAGCTTGCGGTAAGCCCGATGCACCAGCAGCCAATACAGAAACGCCAGCAGCTTTGACACAGGAACACCATGAATCCGGGTCTAAAGACATTGTGATTCTTTTTACCAGCGATGTGCATGGCAGCGCAGACAGTGGATGGACATACAGCGGCGTAGATGTTATCCGGAGACAACTCATTGCAAAGGGAAATAACGTCATTCTCGCCGACAACGGTGATGCCATACAGGGAGAACCTCTTGCTTCCATGACAGGCGGCGGCGCGGTTATAGAACTGATGAATACTCTTGGCTACGATGTCGCCACTATAGGAAACCACGAGTTCGACTATGGCATGGAGCGCTTCATGGAGCTCGTTGAGATGGCTGAATTCCCATATGTCAGTTGTAATTTTAATAAGCTGGGAGAACTTGTTTTCGACCCATATATTATTAAGGAAATTGATGGCACCAGGATTGCATTTGTAGGCATTACAACGCCCTGGACGCTGAGAAGCTCCACGCCGGCATATTTCATGGATAAGGATGGCAACTATATCTATGGTTTTATGCAGAGCGAAGATGGGAAAGCCCTGTATGCTGCTGTTCAAAAGGCTGTAGATGAAGCAAGGGCCGAGGGCGCCGACTACGTCATTGCCATGGCGCACCTGGGAAATGTAGCTGAACATAAGCCGTATACATATGCGGATGTGTTAGCAAACACCACTGGTATTGATGTGCTTATTGACGGGCACAGCCATGACCTTGACCAGGTAACAATGAAGAACAAGGCCGGGGAGGAAGTCCTTCGCTCAGCCTGCGGAACAAAGCTTGAAGCGATAGGTTGTGTCCGTATCACTTCGCAAGGTGAAATAAGCACCGGCCTGTATAAGTGGGACAACGAGGATAATGCAGTTGAAGTTTTGGGCCTTGAGTCCATTATGAACGATGCCTGTGAAAAGGCAAAGGAAAAGCTTGGTGCCGCGCTTGCCGAGGTAGTCGCGTCAAGCAAGGTTGATCTTCTTATAAAAGACCCAAATACCGGCGCGCGTATTGTGCGCAACCAGGAAACTGCTATTGGCAACCTCTGCGCGGATGCATATCGATATATATCGCGAGCTGACATCGCATTTGTAAATGGGGGCGGTGTCCGGGATGACCTGCGTAAAGGCGATATAACGCGGGAAGATATCTTAAGAGTCCATCCATTCGGCAATATGCTCAGCGTATGTGAGGCAACAGGACAGGAGATTCTTGACGCTCTTGAGTTTAGTGTACATGCATGGCCCGAAGAATTTGGCGGATGGCTGTGTCCCTCAGGCATTCGCTACGAAGTGCACACATACATGGATTCCAGTGTGGAGACTGATGAAGCCGGAATGTTCGTGGGGGTTAACGGCGAGTATCGTGTTAAAAACGTTTATGTCGGTGACGAGCCGCTTGTTCTTGGCAAGACTTACACAGTAGCAAGCCACAATTATATGCTTCAGAACAGGGGCGATGGTTATACGATGTTTGCCGACAATGTGTTTACCCAGGACAGCGTAATGCTTGATGTTCAGGTTCTTATAACATACATAACTGAAGGCCTTGATGAAGTTATCGGTCAGGAATATGCAGAGCCCCAGGGACGAGTCATCTTTGTGGAGGAAAAGGCAGAGTAAGAGTACAAGTATAATAGCCATGGGAATGGTTCAGCTGACAGCTTTCGTTCCCCTGGCGTTCTTTAGTTTCATGGGAGGTTCAGTATTACTCCTTTTAAACTTGCCGGAATCCAATGATGCCCGATATGGCTTGACGCTGTTTGGGTGCATTGGATATACTTATCTTTAATCGATTTACGTATGTAGCCTTCCATGTTCAGGCTGAAAGAGGTAGAAATAAATGCGCAAGTATGGATTGAACGAACTAAGAGAGATGTTTCTGTCATTCTTTGAAAGCAAAGGCCACCTGCGGCTGCCCAGCTTTTCGCTGGTGCCGGTGAACGATCCCAGCATACTTCTTATCAATGCGGGCATGACACCGTTAAAGCCGTATTTCTCCGGGAAGGAAACCCCTCCCAGCAAGAGGGTGACCACCTGCCAGAAGTGCATCCGCACACCTGATATAGAAAACGTGGGGAAGACCTCCCGGCACGCGACCTTTTTTGAGATGCTGGGGAATTTCTCCTTCGGCGATTATTTCAAAAAGGAAGCCATTCCCTGGGCATGGGAGTTCATGACCAGGGTCCTTGAGATCCCCGAAGAGCTTCTGTATGTGTCCATCTATGAGGAAGATGACGAAGCCTACGATATATGGCACAAGGACGTTGGGCTGCCCCCTGAGAAAATCTTCAGGATGGGCAAGGAGGATAATTTCTGGGAACACGGAACCGGCCCCTGCGGCCCCTGCTCCGAGATCTATTTTGACCGGGGCCCGGACAAGGGCTGCGGCAAGCCCGGCTGTACCGTGGGATGCGACTGCGACCGCTTCATAGAGGTCTGGAACAATGTTTTCACACAGTTTGACAAGCAGGAAGACGGCACATATCTTCCCCTGAAGAACAAGAACATAGACACGGGAATGGGCCTCGAGAGACTGGCATGCGTGGTCCAGGGCGTGGACAATATCTTCGAGGTTGACGCCATCCAGGCCATCCTCGACGTGGTTTGCGCCAGGGCCGGTTTTGAGTATGGGAGGGACGATAAAAAAGATGTTTCCATACGTGTGATTACCGACCATGCCCGAAGCGTGACCATGATGGTATCCGACGGAATCCTCCCTTCCAACGAGGGCCGTGGGTATGTGCTAAGGAGACTCTTGAGGAGAGCCGCGCGCCATGGGCGGCTTTTGGGAATCGATGGCCTGTTCCTCGCTGATATAGCCGACAAGGTGATTGAATGCTTTGGGGACGCTTACCCCAACCTGAAGGAGAAGCAGGATTATATCAGGAAGGTCATAAGCCTTGAAGAAGAGCGCTTTTACGCTACCATAGACCAGGGAACAAGCATACTGGAAGAGTATATGAAACAGGTAGAAAAAAAAGGCTCCAATACACTTACAGGGGAGATGGTCTTCAAACTCCACGATACCTTCGGTTTCCCGCTGGATCTGACCCGTGAGATCGCGTCGGAAAAGGGCATTGCCATCGATGAAGAGGGGTTCCGCCAGGAGATGGCCAAGCAGAAGGCCAAGGCCCGCGAGGCTTTGAAGAACCGTGAGGGCTCTGCCTGGGAAAAAGACCTCTTTGCAGGAACCGAAAACAATGTGCCCACTACCTTTGTGGGATATGATGAATATGAATGCGACGCCACAATACTTTATATCATCAGGGACAACGCCCTTGCCGATTCGGCCCAGCAGGATGACCAGGTTACTGTTGTGCTTGACAAAACGCCCTTCTATGCCGAAAGCGGCGGGCAGATAGGCGATACAGGAATAATCTCCAACGACAACTTCAGGATGGAAGTGTCGACCTGCCGCAAGACTGCCTACGACAAGTACCTGCATATCGGCAAGGTAGTATCGGGAAGCGTCATGACGGGCGATAAGGTCAGGGCGTCCATAGACGTTGAGAAGCGCCTTGCTACCGCCAGGAACCACACCGCCACCCATCTGATCCACAAGGCATTAAAGGAGGTCCTGGGGGATCATGTCAACCAGGCGGGATCGCTTGTAACGCCTGAGAGGCTCAGATTTGACTTTACCCATTTCTCGGCCATCGAGCCCGAACAACTCGATATGATCGAGCAAAAGGTCAATGAGAAGATCCTGGAGAATATTCCTGTAACCACGGAGGAGACGCAGTTTGAGGAGGCCAGAAAGGCCGGGGCCGTGGCCCTGTTCGGAGAGAAGTACAAGGACACTGTCCGGGTGGTGTCGGTAGGCTCATACAGTAAGGAGCTCTGCGGCGGAACCCATCTTAAGTCCACCGGACAGGCGGGCCTTATCAAGATACTCGGCGAGAGCAGCATATCTGCCGGAGTAAGGAGAATTGAGGCCCTAACCGGGCTTAACGCCATTTCATATTTCAAGAGCCGTGAGGATATGCTGAAAAAGGCGGCGGATGCCGCGAAATCCTCGCTCGAGGAACTCCCTCACAAGGTTGAAAACCTGTCCGACGAGATAAAGCAGCTTAGGAAGGATATTGAACAGCTTAACAGCAAGCTTCTGAAATGTTCACTGGACAGCATCATTGCCGGCGCCCAGAATATTAAAGGCCTTAAGATAGTAGCCGCCAGGATGGGGGACATGGACATGGGCGCCCTTCGCGGCGCGTCTGACTCCATAAGGGACAGAATAGGTTCGGGGATTGTGATACTCGCGTCGGTCAGGGACCAGAAGGTGAGCCTCATTGTTTCGGCAACGCCTGATGCGGTATCCCGTGGTGTGCATGCCGGCCAGATTATCAAGGAAGCCGCTGCGGCATGCGGCGGCGGAGGCGGCGGACGCCCGGATATGGCCCAGGCAGGCGGCAAGAACCCTGAGGGCATCGATGAGGCTTTGAGGGTTGCCAGGCAGAAAGCCGCGGACATGATAAACAAGTGATGTGTAAATAAATCATCATACCGGACAAGGAGTGAGCCATATGGCTGATAATTGCATTTTTTGCAGGATAATCAAAGGTGAGATTCCATCAACCAAGGTTTACGAGGATGAGAATGTAATCGCCTTCAAGGATATCAATCCGGCGGCGCCCGTTCATGTGCTGGTGGTTCCCAAACAGCATATCGATAGCCTGGAAGCGCTAAACGAAGAGAATATCCAGGTTGTGGCGCCCGTGCACAAGGCCATACAGGAGGTCGCAAAGATCACCGGGGTTGCTGAACAGGGCTACCGCGTGATCGTAAACTGCGGTCCCGGGGCCGGGCAGACCGTAATGCACCTGCACTACCATGTCCTTGGCGGCGTAAAGATGGGTGAAAAAATACTGTAACCGGTAACGGTTTACCTTATCCAAACACCCGCTATGACATGCCGGAAGATGCTGAAGAGTGCTGAATTGAAGCGGCTCGTCGGAAAAATATGTTGACGCTGTTAAAAGCGCTATTATATAATATAATACGTGCTGTTACTCGGTATTTACCATTCAACTGAACGGATAAATCCCCCGGCACGGCTGTACGTACGTAACAGAGGGGAGGGATAGATGTGTCTGAAGTAAAGGTTAAAGAGAACGAAACCCTCGACAGTGCACTGAGAAGGTTTAAAAGGCAATGCGCAAAAGCGGGTGTTCTCGCCGAAGTCAGGAAAAGGGAACACTATGTGAAACCCAGTGTAAGGCGTAAGAAGAAGTCTGAAGCTGCGAGGAAGCGTAAGTCTAAGTAAGGGAGAGACACAGAATGTCCCTGAAGGAAAGGCTCTTGAATGATCTGAAAGATGCGATGAAGGCGAAAGATTCAGTGAGGAAAGATACAATCCAACTGATTCGTTCCGCGATCCTTCAGGTCGAAAAGGATAAACAGGTCACCTTAGGTGATGATGAAATAACCGAAATCCTTGCCCGAGAATTAAAGAGCAGACGCGAAGCATTATCCGATATAGAGAAAAGCGGGCGGGCCGACGCAAAGGAAAAGGCCGAAAGAGAAATCGAGATCGTCCTGGGGTACATGCCCAGGCAGCTGACCAGGAATGAACTGGAGAGCATCGTAAGAGAAGCCATAGCGGAAACAGGAGCCATTTCACTGAAGGATATGGGCAAGGTCATGAAAACTGTTATGGCAAAAGTGAAAGGCAGAGCGGATGGCAGCGTTGTAAACGAGATAGTCAAAGGCTTATTGGGATAATGAGAATAGTCTGTACTAAGCCCGGAGTTTTAGCGACTTCGGGCTTTTAGCTATCAATAGGTGATTATGACCGATGTTATATAATGAATGCTTTTTAAAATACAGGAGAGAAAACTGGAGACTTTATGATGGAGAGCTTATACATAGGCGGAAAAAAACGCTGGATTGAGGATGACTGGAATGGGGAACTCCCCCTAAAATTCGATGACTACCCGGCATTTTTCAGGAGGCTTCTCCTGCAGCGGGGCATAGGATCAAGGGATGAGCTGGAAAGGTTCCTTATGCCCGACGCCCGGCACCTTCACGATCCCTTCCTGATGAAGGGGATGGACAGGGCAGTAAAGCGGGTTATTGAGGCAATTGAACGGCGCGAGTCGGTGCTGATCTACGGAGATTATGATATGGATGGCGTTGCGGCCGTATCAATTCTGATAGAATTTTTAAGGAAGGCAGGCCTTAAGCCCGAGTTTTACATTCCAGACAGGGCTGAGGAGGGCTATGGCATCTCGGACGCCGCGGTGGACGTGATTTGCGGGTCATCCTTTGATCTTATGATTACGGTCGATTGCGGCATAACCGCAAAGGAACAGGCAGAAGCTATCCAAAACAAAATGCTTGGGACGGGAAGGCCGCTTGACATCATAATAACCGACCACCACCAGTGCCAGGAGGGGGAACTTCCCGAGGTTCTCGCCATTCTTAACCCGCATCTGCCCGACTGCCCCTACCCCTTCAAGCAGCTATGCGGGGCCGGGATCGCCCTGAAACTTGTCCAGGCTGTGGGTATGGGGATGGGCAATCCGGAAGCATACATGGAGTATCTGGATCTTGCCGCGCTGGCCACCATCGCCGATATCGTGGATCTGACGGGCGAGAACAGGGTGATAGCAAGCCTGGGCCTGAAGAAGATGAACCAGGACTTGTGCCTGGGCATTAAAGCGCTGATTGATACGGCAGGGCTTGATGGTGCCATAGATTCCAGGCGGGCCGCGTTTACTCTGGCCCCGCGCGTGAATGCCGCAGGCAGGATGGGCGATGCCAGAACGGCGGTCGGTCTTTTTACCACCAACGATCCTTCAGAAGCCCGTGCCATAGCCGAGGAGCTCAACCGCAGCAACAGCCTCCGCCAGGAGGTACAGGACGCCATATTGGGCCAGGCGGTGCAGATGATAGAGACCGATGAGGATTTCAAAAACAGAAGGATCACGGTAGCCTGGGGCGAGGGCTGGCACCAAGGGGTTGTGGGGATTGTGGCATCCAAGCTGGTGGACCGGTACCACAAGCCCGCATTCGTTTTTTCGGTTGAAGGCGGCATGGCGGTGGGATCAGGAAGGAGTATACCCGGATACAACCTTTTCCAGTGCATGGCGTCCCAGGAGAGCCTCCTTGTAAAGTTTGGCGGCCATGAACAGGCGGGAGGTCTTACCCTGGCGGCCGAAAGCCTTCCTGCGTTCAGGGAGGGCGTGAACCGGCATGCTGCTGAACATATGCCCGATGATGCCTTGGAGCCCGTATTGAACATCCACTGCGTTATGGAGCCTTCCGACATTACCCTGGAAAACGCGAAACTTCTTAATATGCTTGAACCTTTCGGGCAGGGTAACCCCGCACCGATCCTCCTGGTAAAGGGCGCCATGGTTAAAGACGTACGCCGGGTTGGTGACGGTAAACATCTCAGGCTCAGGTTTGCCAACGGCAGCAAAGGCGTGGATTCGGTCTTCTTCGGGCAGGGTGAACTGGAAAGGCATATAAGGATCGGGGACAGGCTGGATATTGTATATTCCATGAGCGTCCAGATCTGGCAGGGTATGGAGTATCCGAGGGTCCGTATACTGGATTTGCGCATGGATGAGGCGACCATATCCAGGAACCGGTTCCTCATGGAGGCGGCCAGGCGTTTCGAATTACTTGATTGTGATTATGATTGGCTTTATAATGGGATTAATAATCGTTTGGTGAATGCCGACGATATTACGGTGCAAAGGGACGATCTTGCCGCTGTTTATCGGTATGTGATGAAGCATAGAATTGACAGGGTCAGCACCGGCGACCTGTTTTGGCACGCCAGGGCTATTGCCGATGAATTTAACATAAAGATGAATTATTACAAGCTGATACTGTCCCTGCTCATCTTCGATGAACTGCAGCTCATGGATTTCTCCATTCAGGGGGATGGCAGCTACAGGCTTTTCAGGTATGAGGACGCGGGTAAGGTGAACCTTGAGGATTCCGAGCTGTTTGCCTACCTGCAGGAGAACACCGAGAAATGCGGATGAATAGAAGCACCGGGCGTAACCATGGGCAATCTGTCCCGGTATTGTATAGAATGATTCATAGGGCTAAGGCGGATTGGGTGAAAGGCTTAGTTGGTTATGATGGATCAGTTTGAAAAACTTAAGGGACTCATAACTAAATATAATCCGGAAGCCAATCTGGAATTGATCAGCAAGGCTTACGAATTCTCCAATGAGGCTCACAAGGGTCAGGAAAGGGTTTCAGGAGACCCTTACATCATCCATCCCGTGGAAGTGGGCATAATTCTTGCTGAGCTTGAAATGGACGCAACCACCATTGTTGCCGGTATCCTCCATGATACTGTTGAGGATACCAGGTTTAGCATTGAGCAGGTGAGGGCTGAATTTGGCAGTGAGGTTGCCGAACTGGTGGATGGCGTGACCAAGCTGACCAAGATTCCATATACCACAAAGCAGGAGGTCCAGGCCGAGAATTTCAGGAAGATGTTTTTGGCCATGGCCAAGGATATCCGGGTGATCATTATCAAGCTGGCCGACCGGCTGCACAACATGAGAACACTCAAGTTCATGACAAAGGAGAAACAGGAGCAGAAGGCCCGGGAAACCCTGGAAATCTACGCGCCCCTTGCCCACCGGCTTGGAATCCATAAGATTAAATGGGAGCTTGAGGACCTGAGCTTCAGGTATATAGACGAAAAGAGTTACTATGACCTGGTGGAAAGGATCGCAAAAAAGCGCAGAGAACGTGAAGAATACATCCAGGAAATCATCGGGATCGTGTGGAATAAAACAAAAGAGATGGGAATCAGCGCCGAGATTGAAGGCCGCGCCAAGCACCTTTACAGCATTTACCGCAAGATGACAAACCAGAACAGGACCCTTGACCAGATCTACGATCTGTTTGCCATCAGGCTGATTGTTGACACGGTAAAAGACTGCTACTCCGCCCTGGGACTCATGCACGAACTTTTCAAGCCCATGCCGGGCCGATTCAAGGACTATATATCCATGCCGAAGCCAAATATGTACCAATCCCTTCACTCAACGGTTATAGGCCCGGACGGTATACCGTTTGAGGTACAGATCAGGACCCGGGAGATGCACCGGGTGGCTGAGGTGGGTATCGCTGCCCACTGGCAGTATAAAGAGGGTGCAAGGTACCAGGACAAGTCTTATGTTGAAAAGCTTTCCTGGCTCCGCCAGATCCTTGAATGGCAGAAGGATGCCCGTGATCCCGATGAATTCATGGAGAACCTTAAGATAGACCTGTTTACCGACGAGGTATTTGTATTCACGCCGAAGGGCGACGTGAAAAGCCTGCGCGCCGGGTCCACGCTCATCGACTTTGCCTATTCCATCCACAGCGACATAGGAAACAGGATGATCGGCGCCAAGGTTAATGGGCGAATTGTCAATCTGGACTATGAACTGAAAAACGGCGATATAGTCGAAATCATCACCTCCTCCGCCAGCAGCGGTCCCAGCAGGGACTGGCTGAAAATCGTCAAAACCTCCCAAGCCCGCAATAAGATCAACCAGTGGTTCAAAAAAGAGAAACGCGAAGAAAACGTGGAGCAGGGCAGAGATATCTTCGAAAAAGAGGTCAAAAGAAGCGGGCTGACCATGAGCCAGGCCGTAAAGGGTGAGTTTTTAGATCCAATTCTGAAAAGATACGGTTTCAACAACATGGAAGATCTCTACGCGGCCATAGCCTTGGGCGCAATTACGGCCACCAAGGTGGTTTCAAGGATTAAGGAAAACTACAGGCAGAGCCTGCCGCCCGAAGAGCAGACCAAGATGCTGCTCAAGCAGATCGAAACAGAAAAGAAGAAAAAGGCCAAGACCATACCCGAAAGCGGTGTGATAGTAAAGGGAATCGACAACTGCCTGGTAAGGCTGTCCCGATGCTGCAATCCGGTTCCCGGCGATGATATAATCGGCTATATCACCCGCGGACGCGGGGTGTCGGTCCACAGGAAGGACTGTCCCAACATCCGCGGTAACCTTATCGACGGGGATGCCCGGCTCATAGACGTATACTGGTACAAGAGCGTCTCGCCCAATGTTTCCTACCTGGCGGAGATTACCTTAAAAGCCCATGACAGGCCAGGACTCCTTGTGGATATTACCAACGGCATAGGCGAATCCCGTATACCTCTTCGGGCCCTTAACGCCCGGACCAATAAAGATTTCTATGTGGTAATGCACATGACCCTCGAGATAAACAACGCGGAGCAGCTTGACCGCATCATAGCAAAGATCAGCAAGATTAAGGACGTATTTGAGATCTCCAGGAACTGATGACGAAGGCTGCCGGTATAGTTTTATGTAACTTCATTTTTGTGAATAATAAGGGTTTGATAACGGACGGCTGGACAGACGAAGTGTTTGAAAGGCCTTATTTATTGCGGAAAGGATTGGGTTATGAGAGCTGTTGTACAAAGGGTAAGCCGCGCTGAAGTAAGAGTTGATAACAAGACCGTGGGAAAGATCGGGAAGGGAATACTGGTCCTTTTGGGCGTGGGCCAGGACGACAACGAGCAGGACTTGCAGTGGATGGCTGATAAGGTAGTAAACCTTCGGATATTCGAGGATGAGAATGATAAAATGAACCTGTCGGTGCTGGATGTGGGAGGCCAGGCCCTTGTCGTTTCCCAGTTCACCCTATACGGTGACTGCAGGAAGGGGAAACGCCCCAGTTACTCTTCAGCCGCCGCTCCCGGTGATGCTGAAAGGATGTATAATGCATTTGTTGAGGCAATAGAATCAAAGTACGGGATAAAGGTCGAAACGGGTGTTTTCCAGGCAATGATGGAGGTTTACCTTGTAAATGACGGGCCTGTGACATTGCTTTTAGACAGCAAAAAAACCTTTTAGCCGATTGAAAGGAAAATGGATATGGCGCTTTATGTTCTGCCCAACGGCATTTTTGAATCCAACACCTATATTCTGTCTGATGAAAGGGAATGCGTGGTTATCGACTGCGGCGTGAACACGCGTGAGATCATGGACATTGTAGAGAGCAAGGGGCTTCATGTGAAATACATCATCCTAACCCATGGACATTTTGACCACACTTATCATGTAAAGAGCCTTAAGGAGAAAACGGGAGCAAAGCTATGCCTTCATGAAGACGAACTGGAACTCTATCAGAACCCCATGCTGAACGGTTCCAGGATGTTCGGCGCAGGGCGAGGATTTGAGACCTCTGCTCCCGATATCCTGCTAAAGGATGGCCAGAAGCTCCAGGCAGCGGACTTAAACCTTGAGATCATCCATACACCAGGCCATTCCCCCGGATCCATCTGCATCCTTTCAGGCAGCACGCTTTTCACTGGGGATACCCTCTTTGCCATGTCCATAGGAAGAACCGATTTCCCGGGCGGAAGCCACAAGGCAATGACAGAATCACTTCAGAAGCTTTTCACGCTGGATGACAGCATTGAGGTATATCCCGGGCATGGCCCCAAGACCACCATCGGCTATGAAAAGGAGCACAACCCCTATGCCTGATGGAAGGCTATACGTTATAATCCGCGGCATCGACATGGCATACGATGCCAAGGTGCTGCTGGGTCTTTTTTATGACCGGAATAAGATAATCATTACAGAAGGAAATGATCTTCCCGCTCCCGAACCGGGAAGCATGCTGATAACCCTCGAAAAGAAGGAATATGGCGGCGGGTTTACCGCGGAAGCCGCCTTTTATGATGATGTCAATGGGCCTGATGACATTTTGGCAATTCTTGACGGATCACGGAAACCTTCCCACAACTCCCTCATGAGAATTACTGATTATGATATGAACCGTCCCGGCGGAACACTTATGCGAAGAAAAAAAGTAACATGCGGGACGGTTCTATATAATGTTCTCAAAGAAGTATTCAATAAAGAACTGCCCTATGGGTCCCTTACGGGCGTACGCCCGGTCAAGATGGCGACCATCTGCCTTGAGGACGGTATGGATGAGGAGCAAACGGCTGATCTTCTCCGGCAAATCACGGGAATCAGCCGCGAGAAGGCCAGCCTGTTGTATGAGGTGGCCTGCCAGGAGAAAAGCTACATGGACAGTGACGACTCGGAGGTAAACATCTATATAGGCATCCCCTTCTGTGCCAGCCGCTGCCTGTACTGTTCATTCACTTCATATCCCATAGATAGATTAGGCAGTCTCGTCGATCCATACCTGGACGCCTTGGAAAAGGAGCTGGAGTTTGGCTCCCATTGGATAAAGGACAATAACCTCAAGATAAATTCCCTTTACATCGGCGGCGGAACCCCCACAGCCCTGCCGGAAAAACAGTTTGCTCAGCTTCTTTCCATGGTTCAGAAGTATTTCAGCCAAACGAGAGAGTTTACCGTGGAAGCCGGAAGGCCCGATACCATCAACCGGGAGAAGCTTCACATCATAAAAGAAAGCGGAGCAACCCGTATCAGCATCAACCCCCAGTCCATGAACTGTGAAACCTTACGGCTTATAGGCAGGGACCACACGCCCGGGGATATAACCCATAAGTTTTACATGGCAAGGGAACTGGGCTTTGACAATATAAACATGGATGTAATAGCAGGCCTTCCGGGTGAGGACCTCGATATGTTTCTTGGAACCCTGAGACAGATTGAGGAGCTGAAACCCGACAATTTAACTGTCCATACCATGGCCATAAAGCGCGCATCAATACTTCATCAGTCTGTCAATGAGTATGTTTCCGCTCCTGATGAAGTAATTGACCAGATGATTGAGGCTGCCCGTGAATCAGCAAGGAAAATGGGCATGAAACCCTATTACCTTTACAGGCAGAAGAACATGCTTGCAAACCTTGAGAACACGGGATACGCCGTTCCCGGCAAAGGCTGCCGCTATAATGTTGAAACCATGGCCGAAAGGCAGAGCATCCTTGCCTTCGGTGCAGGAGCCATTACCAAGATTGTAATACCTTCCGAAAACCGCATCGAACGCACCGATAATGTAAAGGAAGTCGCGCTATACATTGACAGGATTGATGAGATGATAATGCGGAAAGAAAAGCTATTTAGTGAGATGGGTGGGTGAAAGGGATATCTATTACTGCTAATAGTCCAACTATCTTATTAAACATACTTGTCATCTTAACTTCTCAGCAAACTTATGATTACTTGGCGCATCTGCACATTTCTAATTCTATGTTTCAACATCACTCTTGACGTTTCGTTCTTTGGATTTTCCATGAAATGATCATACAAAAAAGCTTCTGAGTCCCAAAAAGGAAAAAATAACGCCCATACCTTAGGAAATAAGGAATATCATTCAAATAATGTAATATATTGCACATGTTAATATATTGTGTCATTATGTTATAGAAGGCATATAGATCAGTTTGACTTTATTGCGGTATTTTGGCAAGTAATAAAAACATAATATAGTTTTAAACAATGGAGGAATAGAGATGGAAAATAATATCTATCAAGTTTCAAAAAAACTGTCAAATAATCCGTTAGGTATTATTGCATTGTTTATAGTTTTTATATACGCTTTTGCTTCCAGTGTTGCGATATTGTCAACGCCGGGTGAAATTTGATCACTAACGCCGGGCGAAAAATGATCAGTTTTAGCCGGTCAAGAATTGACCACCCCATTTGTTGTCATATCAACCGAGAATTGTTGAGGAGTAATGTTTACGCCTGCTTTTATCCTGGATTTCATTCGGTAGCTTTGTCCGCGGATATTTATAACATGAGCATGATGCAGCAACCGATCCAGAATGGCCGTGGCAAGCGGTACATCCCCCATTAAATCACCCCACTCTCCAAATCCTTTATTGCTGGTAAGGATCATGCTCCCTTTCTCGTATCGGGAGCATACAAGCTGAAAGAAAAGATTTCCTGAAACCCGATCCAACTGTGAGTATCCAATCTCATCTATTACCAGCAATCCAGGGCGTTGATATACCTTCCAACGGTTATGAAGCTTGCCTTCATTATTCGCTCTTCGTAAATCGTACAGCAGTTTTTCCATGCTTACAAAATAGACTGATAATCCTTGCCGTATTGCTTCTACTGCCAGACCGATGGCGATGTGGCTCTTCCCAACCCCGGGAGGGCCAAGCAGAATAACATTCTCCTGGCGGTGAATGAAGCTCAGTGTTGCTAACTCACGTATCTGACGCTCATCTATACTGGGCTGAAAACTAAAGTCGAAATCATCAAGCGTCTTTTTCTGTGGCAAGTGGGATAATTTCAGTCTTGTTTCCTCGCTTCTTTTACGTCTGAAGTCAGCTTCATCTTTCAAAAGCCGGTTTATGAATTCCAGGTATGTCATCTCCGAGCGAGCCGCGTAGTCCAAGTGTGAATCAAGTGTTAAGGCGGCTTGAGTGAGACCAAGATTTTCGAGCATCAAGCGGGTTCGTTCCAATTCCAACATTCATATCACCCCCGCTAAATTTTCATATACAGCCAGAGGCCGAACTTCCACATCATCAATTGAAACCTGTAATCCATAAGGTGCTTCATATGGCTTCCCTTCACATATCTCCAGTCCATCATACTGTCCTTTGGCCCACACATGCTTCCGGGATTGATGGCAGACATCATGGATATACAGGATTTCCCCGTCAGTAGATACAATTGTGACTTTATCACCTCTTTGCCTTACTCTTACTGATTGTCCGCAATAATTCCAATTAACACCATAACGTGCCCCATTAAAACTTATGAAACAGTCTCTTGCTACCTTGCGTTCTTCCCACTGATACTGATTAAGAATAGAAGTGGGCGGTAGTGTATGGAGCTTCTCGTCCTTCCAAAGGTCTACCGGACGCTCTCCTGTTGTCCCATGTATTCTGTGGTTAACTTCGTTACACCAGGCTATCACCTGTGCTTGAAGGTCTCCGAAATCCACAAAGCGTCTGCCAGCCATAAAACTATCTCTCACAAAATGGACCAGTCTTTCAACCTTGCCCTTGGTCTGAGGCCGGCGAATACGACAAAGCTTTGGAACGAATCCCATCTCTGCAGCAAACTTTTCAAAGGCTTCCTGCCATATGGGCTTTCCGTGATCACTCGATATAACAACGGTTTTCATTCTATCTGTCAGTACAGTATCCGGAACACCATTAAAATACTCAAAGGCATTAACCATGCAGCGCAGTAAACTGGCTACATCGCATCGCCGACTGAATTCTACATGCCGCATCCGGCTATATCCCAAGACCATGACAAAACAGGCAATTTTACAAAGCCGCCCATTTTTATCTTTGTACTTGAGTATGCCCCAATCCATCTGAGCTTGTTTTCCGGGTTTGGTTTCATATCTCCTGACAGCAGTTTCAAACTTCAACGCAGGTGGTCTCAGCGGTTTCATATAGTCTTTCAATATTGTTATTCCGCCATCGTAACCCATTTCCCGTATTCGCTCAAAGATAGTGTGGGCATTGTATATACCTGTCCCCATCAATTACTCAATAGCTGTCTTATACGGATCCAGCTTGGATTGTTTCTTGCGGCCTTTAGCCTTATGTGCCTGTTCACCATTACGCAAGTATTTTTTTATGGTATTACGAGACATTCCGGTCATCCGGGCTATTTCTGATATCGATTTCCCTTGAATTTTGACCTGTTCATACAGCATAATATAAGTACCACTCTCCTTCATTGCGGTCACCTCCTGAGTCTTTTCAACTAAGAAGGTAACCAATTTGGGGGAGGGTGGTCAAGTTTTTTCCGGCTTAACCTGGTCAAATTTTCACCGGCGGACATGATCAATTATATCCCGGCGGTGACAGGACTTCGGTGGTTCGGTTTGCCGGTGTCGTTAAAACAATGAGCATAAACGACTAATTGTCTAATAAAAAATAATATGGAGGTAGGAAAAATGTCCTTTGAAACAAATGGATTTCTCAGCTCTCAAATAGATGAGTTTAGACAAAGATTCATAGAAGATTATCAGGCATTATTCGAATTTGTAAAAGAGCTAAATCATTTTGCTATAAAGATTAAAGACAAATTTTCAATTCATAATCAGGATTCTAGGGAACTTATTATAGGTGCGTTATACATAAAAGTTCTTCAAAGTTTTGAATCCACAATAATTTTATCGGAACGTGGGCTAGAATCCGATTCAAAATCCATACTTCGGGTAATGATAGAAGCCGCTTTTTATTTAAAAGCGGCGTGTATTGATGAAAGTTTTTGTGATGACTATATTAAGAGTGATGATTTAGAAAGATTTAAATTTCTAAACCGTGTAAGAAGAGATAAAAAAGGAATATTTTCATGTGAGTTAAGGGAATATGCTAGTAAAGATCGAATTGAAAGCCTAAAGAATTCTGCATGGGGAAAAAAGGATAATCCGTTTGAAATTTATAAAGTAGCCCAAAGAGCCAATATGTATGATTTTTACCAACTTGTTTACGGATTATTGTCCTCGGATGTACATACATCAATTAGATCCCTGGATAGGTTTTATGTTGTAAACAATGAAGGGCTGGTAGAATACTTAATATTTGCTCCACAATACGATAAATGGAGTATAGCGGTTATACTAACTGCATGTTCTATTCTAAATATCGTGTTGTCATGTACATGCTTATTTTTTGCTTGTGAGTATACAAAGCAAGAAGAGAATAATAGAAAACTTCGGGAATTTGAGAAGATATATATTGGAGAGACTCTCATCAAGTAACAATATTTTAATGCTTTAGATGTGCTCGTTGCACCTGCTACACCGTGTCACTGGAAAAGCTTGAAGAAGTAAAAAATTAAAGAAGAAATATAAAAGAAGGATGAGATTATTTCAGAGTTTGAAGCAAGAACGAGGACATATACTTTCGAAATCAGTGATGAAGTCATTTGAGATAAGAAAAAAGATTGGAGATAGAAAATATGGGTCTAAGAAGAGGAAGTAAGTATTACGTCAGGGGTAATTACACGGTTAAGGGATCAAGCTTTACGGAAAAGGACTATCAGGATCATCTATCCTACATAGAAAGTGTTGCCAGGGAGCGGTATTTGATAGGTGGAGGGTTTTCAAACATAGATGGCGGAATGATTTTATTTGCGGCCGATAATTTTGATAAAGCACAAAAGAGTAGCCCGGAACGATCCTCTCATGGAAAGAGACATTTACCGATTCGATCTTTTTGAATGGGCTTTGGTAGTTTTATCATAAGGCATTGATGAATAAGGGGAGAACATGATGAAGGCTGATTTGAGTTGGTCTGAATATCAGAAGTTAACAGCAAAACTTCCACCCCGTCCAATGCTCCTAAATGCATTGGAAATAATTAATGGTTTTACAGGATATGCGGTTGATTTGGGATGCGGAAGCGGTATTGATACTATTAAGCTAATTAATTCAGGATGGAAAGTTCGCGGCAAGGAAGATATAAAGTAAAGACGAAGGTATATTACTCTCAACAAAATAATGAAGGACTGAAGGGTGGTGATTATTTTGCCTAAAAGCCAAAATAACCGTCTTGAAAAGATGTTATTATGAAGAACTCGCAGATGCTTATTTATCGGATGGGAGAGAGGTAGGCCCATGTCCTTTACTTAAAGAAGGAGACATGTTTATTTACGAGGGGGATGCAAAAATGCCTGAGGGGTTTTGCCCCTGGGCATGGATTGATATATATGGAGGGGTAAGTGCGATGGCTGCCGGTGCTACATATACACCATGGTACAACAAAGACGGTTTGCAGGTTTTATGTTGTACGGACGGAATAAGACCTGTTATTTTCGCTGTTGAAGTGATCAGTTGACTCTTAGGTTCGATACATCTGCACCTAACTTGGCTTTTTCAGCATGTACGATATTCAATAATAACCTGTGAATTGAAAAATTTGGTTTTTAGTATTACATTGGATATAAGATACTGCCAAGATCCCGGCCCAAAAGAAAACATTGAATTTGTACGCGGAAAAGAAGCAATAACAATATATCATGACGAAGAAGTGGAGCGCGGATTCTGCTCTGTTTGCGGTACCTATCTGTTTTGGCACAATCCGGAGCGTAACCATTACTGCATGAATGCTGAGCTGTTTGATAAAATCATTAAGGAAGCTTCTTTTAACCTGGAACTGTTCTATGATATGAAGCCAGCTTACTATTCATTTGCAGGGGAACGCAAAAAACTGGACAGAAGCTTTAGTGAAATCAAGAATGATTAGTTGCAACTATGCGGCTTCTTCGTGTATACAACATTGTCAAGCAACGTGTTATCTGCACAGAAGGCTTATAGATAAATAAAAATAAAAGGGAGAAATGATTATGAGTTTTAGCGCTGACACGAAAGAAAACGCCGCGTGGCTTAAACAATTGATTATTGATTTTGTTAATGAGTCTTCTGAAAATTCTCTGGGCGGGGGCTATAATGAGAAGGCATGGGATGAACCATTAGTTGGTTTTTCACGTGACGATGATCCGTATTATACCTGGCTCAAGCAGGATATTGGTGATTTTCATTTGACCCCATATGAGATCTTCAGCAAAGCCTTTCCAACAATTAAGTCAAATCCGACAGGCTTATCAGTAATATGCTGGATTCTGCCTCAAACAGAAGCAACAAAGGCGGATATGCGTGCTGCGCAGAAATATCCTGCCGAACGGGCTGCATTATCGCGTGTAAATGGTGAAGCATTCAACCAGAAAGTTATGCATTATGTTGTTGATGTCCTGAGAAAGCGTGGTTATGAAGCTGTAGCACCTTCGATATCTGAATATTGGGGCATCAATATGTCAGAAAAGTATGGAATTGCTTCAACATGGTCAGATAAGCATGTGGCCTTTATTTCCGGGCTGGGTACGTTCAGCCTGACTGACGCATTGATCACAGAATATGGGTCAGCAATAAGAATAGGATCTGTTGTGTCAAATATTCCGATAGAAGCTACAGAGCGAAAGTATTCTAAATATAGTGAGTATTGCCTGCACTTTTCAAAGGGAGGCTGCATGAAGTGTGCAGACAGATGCCCGGCAGGTGCAATAAGTGAGAATGGGCATGACAAAATAAAATGCAGAGAATACCTGAATAACGTAGCTTCAAAGTACATAGATGAAAACTACAAGGTCAATACAAATTTTTGCGGTCTATGCCAGTTTGGTGTTCCTTGTGAATCGTGTATTCCAGGGTAAATCATGTATCCTGCAAGATTATTTGTAATGTTTTATGTGGAAGAAAAAATGTACAGAGTAACCTTAATTCCAGTGGATGGGATAGGGCTAAAAGTAGTTTTTGCGACGACATGATTTTCTTTTTGTATTAGTGTCATTCGATATTGAATCCCAGGAAGATGGTTTTATCATGGAAACCCCGGGTACGTTTGTAAAAAGAGTGCCTGCCGCAAAGATAGAATACGCATACGAAGCCAAAACATGGTGCGTTTATAAAGGCTTAAAGCTTGTTGCAGTCGAGGGTACAGGCCATCGTATGGTACTGGAAGCCTATTCAAGGAACGATTATCCGGATAAACTCCTGAAGGATCTTGGATTCTTTATAAAAAACACAAAGCGTACCAAGGTTGTAAATGCCAATGATCCTGATGTCAAGTGCATTTGGGTTGAAAAAACGCCGCATCCCAACTTCAGGGATATAAGCTTTGAGCCGGAGATTTTGAAAGGAAGTTTGGATATTGATTGATCTTTATGATGAATTTTGAAGCATGCTATCACAGCTCAGCAGTTATGCTCATGGAAGGCGCAATAAGTGAGCGTTTGAAAAGAGAATACAGCATTACAATTGATGAAAATGTTGCGTTGGCAAGTCTGGTTTATAACGATTATTCTAAGCAGGCAATGATAAATATATATGAAGAATATATCTCAATAGCAGCACGGTATAACCTTCCTTTCATCGCAACAACTCCCACAAGAAGAGCGAACTGGGAACGTGTTAACAGGTCGCAATTTAGCGAGCGGATCATCGATGATAATGTACAATTTCTGAATGATATAAGGAAAAGCGCGAATATCAGCATGTATATCGGTGGATTGATGGGTTGTAAGGGTGATGCCTACAAGGGTACAGATGTCTTATCCATTCATGATGCATACGAGTTCCATTCCTGGCAGGCGAGTCTGTTTAAGGCTACAAAGGTTGATTTCCTGTTTGCCGGTATCATGCCGGCGTTGTCTGAATCCATTGGTATGGCAATGGCTATGGAGGATACTGGGTTGCCATACATCATCAGTTTTATGATTAGAAGGGATGGAAGGCTTATTGATGGTACAACCATTCATGATGCAATCAGGGAGATTGATAGTGCGACCAGGCGGAAACCCGTATGTTATATGACTAATTGTGTTCATCCTGTTGTACTCATGGAGGCATTGGAATTCGGACCTAACAAAACAGACCTTGTAAAGGAAAGGTTCCGCGGGATACAGGCTAATACTTCATCTCTCTCACCGGAAGAACTCGATCAGAGCGTGGAACTTAAAACATCAGATAAAATCAGTTTAGCCAATGATATTATGAAGCTGTATGATTTATTAGATTTAAAAATAATAGGTGGTTGCTGCGGTACCGATGGCAGCCATATTGATGAAACAGCTAAAAGAATAAGTAGTTAAAAGTATCTATGGGGTTTGACCGGTGATTTTACCTGGATCGTAGTGCTGGAAATTACAAAAACATATCAGTAGATAATACCAGCATGATGTCATTACATAATAACGACAGCACACATCTTATTTTCAACATATTCAGGAAATTATTATTGATATTTCCGTCAAAATAATTATAAAATAGTTAAAATACTTGGAACTGATGAATTATTCCTGAAATAATCTTAGGGATAAATGAACATCCAGGAAGTTTTGAAGGAGTAATTCCCAAATGGTTTGCAGGCTGAAGGATACATCATAAATAACATGGTTGTGGTTTTTTATGAACGTATATAAGGAATCAGGATGGGCAGGTAAGATTATTTCTCTGCAGCATGAGGATGGGAGCTGGGGTTACTTCCATTCCCTCAGTTATCCATCAAAGAGTAATACCATAACAACCGAACAGGCATTGAGGTGCCTTGAGATACTCGGGTTTACGATTGATGACGCGCCGATTCAAAAAGCCGTGTCATATATGCATAGCTGCCTTGCAGGAGAAAACGAGATCCCTGACAGGAGTGAAAAGCTGCACGATTGGGACCTGTTTACATCTATCATACTGTCTGCCTGGATCAGACGCTTTACTACAGAGAATAATCTGGCCAATCATACGGCCGGGTTATGGGCTGAAGTAGTAAGCAGTTCGTTTAAAGATGGCACATACCAGCATGACAGGTATGTAAAGGCATATAAGCAAGTATTTAAAAAGGCGCCCCGGGGAGGAAGATTCATCGACTTTGTCCAGTTTTATGTTGTTTCTCTGCTATCTAATTATCTTGATGATGCGGTGGAGGAAGCAATGTTCGATTATATCCTGAGCCATGATGCCGGTATTTATTACATTTATGGGAGCTGCCTGCTCAATACGCCCGAGGTGTTCGGATCCAAACAGGCAAGCAGGTATATTGGAGCGATTGAACTCCTTTCAGAGTATAAAAATCCGAAGTGCAAGGCGAAGCTAAGATTCGTCACCGAGTGGCTTAACCATAACAGGGAACCGGACGGCTCATGGGATTTGGGTGCAACCGCAAAGGATGGCGTATATTTTCCGTTATCGGATTCATGGAGAAACGCAGAAACAAGGAAAAAAGACTGTACATACAGGATTTCGAAGCTATTGAGAAGCCTGGGGGAATATGAATGAGGATCTTGTTTCTTGGAACAGGTGCATCACCGTCCTCACCATTGCCCTTTTGCTGCTGTGAATTTTGCAGGACATCCCGGATGGCTGGTGGGAAGAACTTCAGGAAGCGTTCTTCCTTACTTATCAATGATGATTTATTGATTGACCTTGGACCAGATGTTTTCAGCGCATCAAGCCAGTACGGGATTCTGCTGGATAACGTAAGGATCTGCCTGCAGACGCATCCGCATGGTGACCATTTTGATCCAGAGATGATTATTTCCAGACATCCGGACTATGCGGCCGTAATTGATAATGAGCTTACGATCATTGCGTCCAGAGAATCACTGATGGTAATGGACAGTATTATTAGCAGCAGGTGTGGTTACGGGAGCATATTTGACGAGGTTGCACAGGAAAACTACAGAATCAGGCTTATGCCGATAGCGGCATACGAACGCATAAATTACAGCGGATATGCCGTTAGGGCATACCCGGCCAATCATGGAACACCGGACCAGGGATTCATGATTTACAGCATAGCGCAGGGCGGGAAAAGCGTTTTATATGCCACAGATACTGCTGAAATATTCGAAGAAGTCTGGCATAAGATGCGCGAGTACAACGAGTGTTTTGACCTTATCATCCTTGACCATACATACGGGGTTGGAATGGAGTCCAGCGATCACCTGGCAATGAAGGGATTTGCGGGCCATGTAAGGCGGTTCAGGGAAGAGGGCATGCTGAAACCGGATGGTTCGGTATATGCGACACATATCTCACATGAGAGGAACTATACTCACTCGGAATTTGAGGCAAAGGCTGAAGAATCCGGCTATCGCATTGCGTACGACGGACTTAGGCTTGAACTGGAATAGTCCGGAGCTTTTATAAACGGACATCTTGATGCAAAATATGCCGCAATACATATGTTCAGGGGTATCGGGCGATGTTTTTTGAGTTTGTTTTTGGAATATGCGAGATAAATGATAAAGTAAAGGTAAATTTCAGGGAAGCGGTAAGATCAGTTATATTTAGGAACGGGCTTTTGCTGATGGTCAAAACCAATAAGGAAGACTTGAAACTACCCGGTGGCGGGGTGGGAAAAAATGAAGGCCATAAGGAGGCTTTGATCAGGGAAGTCCGCGAAGAAACAGGATATTCGGTAACAAGGGTAAGGGAAAAGGTCGGGATTGTAACTGAAAGACGCGAGGATTATATAGAAAAAGGCGCACTGTTTGAGATGGTTTCACACTACTATCTTTGCGATGTTTCGGAGAATCAGGGACTTCAGGAGCTGGACGACTATGAGAATAAACTTGGTTTTTGTCCCTGCTGGGTGAGCATTGATGAAGCGATTGAGAATAACGAAAGGGTTTTAGCAACCCGCGGGAAAAGGGCAAACAGATGGGTGAAGAGGGAAATTATAGTTTTGCGCAAGCTGAAAGAAATACTGGCAACAGACAGGTTAAGGAGATAAAAGCCATGTGCAGCATACATAAAGTTGAAAAGAGTCATATTGAAGAACTTAACAGAATAGCATATGAATCCGAAGCATGGTGGGGATATGACTCCGAGTTCATGGAAAAATTCAAGGCAATATACAAAATTACTGAAGACTATATCCGAGATAATCCGACGTTAGTTCTTATTGAAAATGGCAGTATTATTGGATTTTTCTCTTTTGTGAAAAATGAGAATGAAACAGAACTTGAATACTTTTATATTGACCCTCAGTATATTGGAAAAGGTTACGGTAAAAAGATGTGGGATAATCTGGTGGATTATTGCAAGGCAACAGGCATATATTCATTCTCATTGGTAACAAGCCCGCAGGCTAAGGGATTCTATGAAAAGATGGGCGCTGTCGTGACCGATGAAGTGGAATCCCTTTTGCGTAAAGGACGCAAAATCCCAAAGCTGAGATATACGGTGCATAGGTTCTGGAAGGGGAAAACCTGATCATACATGTGAGCGAACGGAGGAGGAAGAAGAATGATATCGAAGGAAGAATACTACAAGGATATAGTGCTGGTAAACCGGGCTATTTTAAGTGATCCTGAGAACCTTAAATGTCCATGTCCAAAAGTGAAGTGCGAGTGGCATGGCAAATGCCGGGAGTGTGTGGCACTACATAGGTATTATAAGGACCATGTACCGAACTGTTTCCAGCAGTATATCAACGACAAGATCAAGGCGATTGCCCGGATCGGTGAACTGGAAGTTACTGAAAAGGAAAAAACACCCCCTGAGTATTGGGATTATGTCCGTGAACAGGACAACAAGCAAAAGGCTAATGATAAATGAAAAGAGAGATAGAATTCAATACATTATTTGGAGGCTTTTATGGACCAGAATATTATCGCTGTCATATGGGACTTTGATAAAACCCTTGTTAATGGCTATATGCAAAGGCCAATATTTGAAGAATACGGGGTTGATGAAAAAGCGTTTTGGCAGGAAGTAGGCAACCTGCAAGCTGAGTATCAGAAGCAGGGAATCCGGGTTAACAGGGATACCCTATACCTGAACCATTTTATCACCTGCGTTAATCATGGCATATTTCCTGGGCTGAACAATGCAAAACTGCGGGAATTTGGGCGTCATTTAACCTTTTACCCTGGAGTTCCCGAGATTTTTGAAGAGCTAAAAGAAGTGGTTTCAAATAATGAAAAATATAAACCCTTTAACATTGAGGTGGAGCATTATGTTGTCAGTACCGGCCTGGCGGAAATCATCAGGGGTTCCATAGTAAATGATTATGTAAAGGGAATATGGGGCTGCGAATTCATAGAAAAGCCTATTAAATCAGCGCTCATAATCAGGGAGTATGAAAAAAAAGCTGAATCCTGCGAAAGCGTCATTTCCCAGATTGCATATGCAATTGATAATACCTCAAAAACGCGCGCTTTATTTGAGATCAATAAAGGCTCAAACCTGTTTGAAGAAATTGATGTAAACTCAAGAATCGCACCCGAAAACAGGAGAGTACCATTTGAAAACATGATCTACATAGCCGATGGGCCAAGTGATGTACCTGCCTTTTCTGTTATCAAATCCAAAGGTGGAAAGACCTATGGGGTATATCCCAAAGGAAACCGGGAGGCATTTAAACAGGTAAACCAGCTTATTGCCGACGGAAGGATCGATATGCTCGGGGAAGCGGATTATTCAAAAGATACAACAACATATTTATGGCTTAGAGACCAAGTGGTAAGCATAGCTGACCGAATCTATGATAAAAAGAGGGAGCAGATCTCAAAAAGTGCTTCCAAAGCGCCAAGACATCTTTGAAAATGGTTATCACACAGTGCCAATCATGAAGATAATCCTTTCAACCTGATTACCAGGTTGGTACAATCAGGGATAAGTAAAGCGGAAATAAGCCAACCGCGTTCAGAGGATGCCGACGCCCCTTCGTATGATGGTTGATCTGTGAAAGGAGTGAATATGGTGGTCCTGAAAACAAATATTGACGAGCTTGTGTTAAGACCGTTCAAAGTTGAAGACGCCGAGTCCTACAGCAGATACGCGAACAACTACAACATCTGGAAGTTCATGAGGGATGAATTCCCGCATCCATATACCTATTATCATGCTGTGGAATATATAAACGATGTGTGCATCCCCAATAAAGGAAACTACTTTGCCATAGACTACCAGGGCACCGCCATAGGCGATATCCACATTGAAAAGCAGACCGATATCCTCCGCTTATCGGGGTTTCTTGGCTACTGGCTTGCGGAGGAGTTCTGGGGAAAGGGCTTTGTTACAGAAGCCGTAAAAGCGATAACAGGGCACGCGTTTGATAACCTTGGCCTTAACAGGGTCTTTGCACGGGTGTTTGCAAACAATGCAGGCTCGATACGTGTTCTGGAAAAGGCGGGATACGAGAGGGAAGGATATTTTAAAAACGCGATCATAAAAGAGGGGGTAATCCTTGATCAGCTTCAGTACGCAATACTGAAGCCATAAAGGTACCGAAAATGTTTATTGAAGAATTAAGGGAGCGGATAAGAGAATATATAGGCATAAACCACGAAAGCATAGCGCCTGCATATAGGGTTCTTGACGAGCAGGATTGCGGCCGATACACAAGAAGCCTTATATGCTATACGGGCAGCGAGGATGACGAGATTCCTGCATATTTGCTGGTGCCAAAGGGTGAAGGTGTTTATAGTACATCACCAGCATAACGGCGAGAGGCATTTAGGCAAGAGCGAGGTTTGCGGGCTTGCGGGCAATCCTTTGCAGGCCTTTGGCCCTGAACTGGCCGACAAGGGCTTTATTGTGCTTGCCCCGGACTCGATATGCTTTGAGGACAGAAGGCCTCATATGAAAGGCGTTATCCCCGACGAAAAGAATGATTTCATCCAGCATTACAACGAGATGTGTTACCGTATTCTGAAGGGAAGCTCTTTGATGAAGAAAGTTATTGATGATGCGAATACAGGGTTTGAGCTTCTGAAAAATCACCCGAAGGCGGCAGAAGATATGTATGCCTGGTATTATGAAATTGTCAAAGATATAGTTGATAACCCTGACAGCCTGTAATAACATGAAGAATAACCCGAAAGGCAGGATGGATTCCATTGGATGAGATTTGTATCAAATACCGGACGACCAGGGACGATCTGAAGATGTTCCAGTCGTTTTACCTGAACAGGATACGCCGTTATAACAACTTCATAATATGCTACAGTGTATTACTGCTGTTTTCTTTACTCTTTTGGATCATGACAGAAGGCAATCTGCTGTTCATAGTTATGTTTTTTCTGTGTTTGTTTTTTCTCCTATACTTTTCTGCCTGGTACATAATACCCATATTGCGCTTTAAGGAAGAAAAGGTAAAAGAAATAACATACCGCTTTTCTGACGAAGGAATACAGATGGAAGGCGGCGATACCCTCGTAAAACTTGGCTGGGATCACTATAAGGCCGTTATCATCACACCATGCATGTATATATTCAGGCTTGGTCCAAGATCTTACTGGGGCTTACCCGTTGATGCCATTCCTGACAAGTTTGCATTTGACAGGCTTATATATTCACAGAAAGAGAAGTCCGGGCTGAAGATAAAGGTTTTATAACCATAATAGCTGAAACGAATGAGAAAGGAGAATGATCATTGAAGCGTAATAATATGGCTCTTGCCATAACGGTGCCCATTCTTGTTCTCATTGATCAGGCCATTAAGATCGTTATCTCAAGGCGTTTTTTTGATCACGGGTTCAGCATTATTGGCGATTACGTTCTTTTCAGGCCAAAACATAATACCGATTTATCCTGGATAAATTCATGGCTTGGCCTTGGGGTGGGTTTTATCCCGCATGTTTTATTCAACGTAATTCTTATAGTACTTGCTGTTTTCATATACAGGTACAGCAACACAAGGCACAGGATCAGCAGGACCGCAGCTTTAGCCTTCATACTCTTTTTCGCCGCAGCGTTCTGTTCACTCATTGATAAGGTCTTCTGGCCCGGCAGCCTTGACTATATCTATCTGAAAGATCTTTTTACCTTTGACCTTAAGGATGTATATGCTACTGTATGCGAAGCGCTATTGATCATTCTCGTGATCAGGACAAACTCAAAAAGACCTGAACTTTTGGAGTATAAAGCGATAAAGCATACAGTTAAGGATTTTTTTAAATATGTGCGCGATGATATTGTCCGCTCCAAAAAAAGCGGAGAAAGAAAGACTGCATGAAGAACATAAGGAATAATTGAATGCGGTATGTATGACATGGCTTAAAAGAAGTTTGACTGCGGGAGGGAAAATGAAAGTTATTGTTACAGATCTTGACGGTACGCTGTTAAGGCAGGATAAGAGCATTTCGGACCGGACCCTGAAGGCAATGAACGAGATTGTTAATAAAGGGTTCAAATTCATAGTGGCTACGGCGAGGCCAAAGAGAGCTGTTGTGGGAATTATCCCGTCAAGATTCCTAAATTATTATTTAATCTGTTACAACGGCGCCGAGGTTTATTTCGGCGACCAGCTTATACACAGCAATTACCTTGATGCTGACACCGTTAAGGACACAGTCCTGTGGCTTATGGCCAACTACCCGGGAATAAGGATATCCCTTGAGATAATGAACCGGCTGTATGCCAATTTTGATGTCAGGATGATGACCGGCTGGCTTCCTGAATATACGTTTGTGGATTTTGGTGATTTTGAATTCAGACCCACTGCGAAGATTCTGGTAGATCTCAGTGAGGTAGATGACCCTGGCAGGATAAACAGATTTCTGCCCGATGATTTCAAAATGGTGGTTACCGATGGAGGAACCCTTGGCCAGATAGCCCATAAAGATGTTTCAAAGATGAATGCCATAAGGTCCCTTTCAAATATACTGGGGTTCAGTCTTGATGATGTGACAGCCTTCGGCGACGATTACAACGATATGGATATGATCAGGGAATGCGGAACGGGAATAGCCATGGGAAATGCGTCCGAAGAAGTGAAAAGAGCTGCAAAGCGAGTAGCGGAAACTAATGATAATGACGGGGTGGCAATCGAACTTGAAAGGATAATAGAGCAACTGGATTAAACCTTGATGCCGCGATCCGGGTTTATTGATAAATCAAAATGATGTGGGGAGATAGGTATGGGACTTGATAATGTCGAATTCAGGAATTCAATTTCTGTTGAGGACTATAACAGGCTGAGGAAATCAGCTGGCTGGAAGGAGATAGAACCCAACCAGGCCAGGGGCAGTATTGAAAACTCGGCGTTTCTGGTTTCGGTCATCATAGACGGTGAAACCGTGGGTATGGGCAGAGTGTTTACCGACGGCGGCCATGTCGTGGTTATTTCAGATATCGTTGTCCTGCCGCAGTATCAGCGTAAGGGTTTGGGAAAAACGATAATGAACACGATCATGGATTACATAAGGAACAGTATAAAACCGGGCGAGGCTGTTTTTGTAAACCTTATGGCGGCTAAGGACAAGGAGCCCTTTTACAGAAAATTCGGATTTGTTGAAAGGCCCAATAAAGAATTGGGCGCAGGCATGACCCAATGGATTACTCTAAAATAAACATGTTTTTATTATTGTGAGGTTGATGGATGGATCCATATCAGGTACTTGATCGGGTAGTAAGACGTTTCAAAGCCATACTTAAAGAAAATCTCGTCGGTATATACCTGCACGGGTCATTGGCCATGGGCTGTTATTCAGAGCATAGCGATATAGACTTCTTAGCTGTTGTAGGCTATCCCCTGAATTATAAGACCAAAAGGCTTCTTGTTGATGAACTTCTTAAGCTTCAGGACTGCCCGAAAAGGGTATTGAAATGAGCGTTATACTCCTGGAATATGCTAAAAACTTTAAATACCCCACTCCGTTTGAACTCCATTTTTCTGAAATGATCAGGGAAAAGTACGAAAAGGACAGGGAATATAAATGCGGCGACGATGTTGACAGGGACCTGGCAGCCCATATGACAGTAATAAAGCATCGGGGGATATGTTTATATGGCAGGGAGATATCCCAAGTATTCGGCGATATTCCACGGGAAAGCTATATTGATTCATTAATATGTGATATAAAGGATGCAAAGGAAGGGATCATACACAACCCGGTATATTATACGCTTAACCTGTGCCGTGTTTTATGCTGCATAAGACACGACAGCATTCTGTCAAAACTTGAGGCAGGCAACTGGGGCATTGAGCACTTGCCGCAAAAATTCAGCCTATTGCTGAAAAACGCTGTCGGCGCATACCAGGGGCAGCCGGGCTTTGAAGGCTGGGACCATGAAGAGCTTATCAGTTTTGCTGACTATATGCTAAACGAAATACACCGTTCTGCTAGTTCAAATCAGGGAGGAAAATGATATGGCCGGGCAAAGGTCTTTGATATTCTTGACAGGTCTTTAAGCGGGAGAAATGGGATATGAATATTCGCATTAATTCCCTGTATGTTTGCGTAAAAGATATGAAACGGGCTGTCAATTTTATGAAAAGCTTTTTGAGCAGCCGGTTTCGGTTATGGATAATGTGTTAAGCGTATTTATTGTTCATGGTTTCCGGTATTGCCTGTTCAATAACCGGGCGGTAAACGAGGATGTTAAGTGGTCAAAGCAAAAAAACCATAGGAGCACCATGAACAGTGGTGTTGCGGAAAATAAAAAGTAAAGGTTGTGAGGTCAATAATGAATTTGGATCAAATGCGGCTGGATAGTGCTGCAAAACAAAAGAAGGGCTTGCATTTTATTATTGCTTCAATTCTTATCTGGATGGCCATATCTGTTGTAAACCTTACTTCAGTTCCTGTACTTACGAAAAATCTCCTGACCTTTTGCTCCACAGCGCTGCTCATGCCGCTGTCTTATTTCATATCAAGGATCATTAAGGCTGAATTTACCAATAAGGGAAACCCATTGACCAGGCTTGGGATTCTTATGTCGCTAAATCAGCTGATCTACCTGCCAATTGTCATGTGGGCTTACTTTGCGGCACCGGACAAAATGGTTATGCTCCTGGCGATTGTTTTTGGAGCGCATTTACTCCCCTTCAGCTGGCTGTATCAATCCAGGAGCTACATGATACTGTCGGTTATCATTCCCGTTGCCGCATTGATTATTGGCATATATTACAGCGCGGCGATTGTTGCTTCTGTCATGGTCCTCTTTGAAATCATTTTCAGTTTTCTGCTGAATGCTGAGGTTCAAAAGCTCTCCGAAAAGCCGGCTGAATGATCCGGCATTTGACTGACAGGCATATAGGGGAGGATACAGATATTGAATACCTGCGCGGTCGTGTGCCTTCTGACGCATATGGCTGTCGGGGATGCACCGGATAGCATTTTTCAGGTAGTTGCCGTTATGGTATGCTCATGGTGAAGGAATTTACGGGCAAATGCATGGGGAGCCGTCTTTGTCTTCGTGTTTTTGTGGAATGCGTTTTGAAGCGAAGGGAGATCAAAGGATGAAAAGAGAAAAAGGGATTGCATACTGC
>ERZ773359.699-NODE-699-length-48223-cov-264.877616_pt1 | contig 48223 bp, 37 predicted proteins | sample MGYA00374955_ERZ773359 | MGnify/ENA primary metagenome ERZ773359 (study PRJEB29098, sample SAMN04486028) | biogas fermenter metagenome | study: EMG produced TPA metagenomics assembly of the Biogas fermentation microbial communities from Germany - Plant 4 DNA1...
TTCTTTTAATACAAAATGTTGATAAAAACTTTATTACTTAAACGCCTAATTCAATTATTTTTTTTAATTTTGGAAATATTTTTTAAAAAATCAACATTATGAATTGGAAAAATACTTCGATTATTTTTATTAGTTTGCTTTTAATATTGACAACATCGTGCTCGATTTTTCAAAAGAAAAATACTCCCGAATATGTTTCCAAGCAATTTTTAACAAATTTTCAAAAATTAAATTTCGAAGAAGCATCTAAATATGGCACTGAAAACACGAAAATGATGATAGCTTTTTTCAAAAACATCATGGGCATGATGCCAGCAGATAAACGTGATAGCTTACAGATACCAAAAACTAATGTAGATATCAAAAAATGTCATATCTACGGTAATACAGCTAAATGTATTTATATTGCCAATGATAAATTAGACACTTTAGACTTGTTAAAAGTAGATGGTAAATGGTTAGTAGATTTGAAAAAAGAAAATAAAAATTCTCAAAATTAATTTTGTAGTTATTTGTATTTGATTAAAGCGATGAAACTTTAGAGTAATCTATCTATTTGCTGGCAAATATCATTAAAAACTTCGTTTAAATCTCTATCACCATAAATATCTACAATATTTTTGTTAGTTCTTTTGTAATAATCTATAATAGGCAAAGTATGTTGATAATAATATTGTAATCTATTATTTATAGCTTCATCATTATCATCTGCTCTTTTTTCTTTCTGTGCTCTATATTTTAATCGATTGTTTATTGTCGTTTCAGGGATGTCTAGTTTTATTACTAAATCGATTTTTAGATTATTATTAGCTAATTCTTTATCTAACATTTCTGCTTGATGTACTGTCCTTGGGAAGCCATCAAAAATTATTCCTTTTGCATTTTTATTATTTTTAATAAACTCTTTTACTATCTCTTCGATGAGTTCATCAGATACTAGAGCACCAGAGTTTACAACCATTTCTATATTTTTGCCTAAAGGAGTTTGTTTTTTTATCTCATCTCTCAATAGATCACCTGTAGAGAAATGAATGAAATCGTATTTTTCTTTGATTTTTTGAGATTGTGTGCCTTTGCCACTACCCAGTGGACCGAAAATCACCAAATTGATCATATTTGATTTAATTTGTAAATATCTAATAAATTTCTTCCTAATCCATCATAGTCTAATCCATATCCTACAACAAATTCATTAGAAATATTAAAACCGATATAGTTAATATCTATCTCATTTTTAAATTTATAAACTTCTGGTTTGAAAAGTAAAGTAGCTATATAAATTTTTTCAGGATTATACTTAGATAAAGCATTCAGTAAACTTTTAATTGTTAATCCTGTATCAATAATATCTTCTAGGATAATAATATTCCTATTTGCTAAAGAAGCTTTTATACTATTAGTAGTCAGATTTACATTGCCAGAGCTTGTAGTACCTACATATGAGCTAATTTTTAAAAAATCTACTTCGCAATTATAAGGGAAACGTTTAACTATTTCGCTTGTAAACATAAATGCTCCATTTAATACAGAAATAAATACTGGTTTTGTATCTCCTAGATCATTAACAATCATTTGGCTCAATACATCTATCCTTTTTTCTATTTCTTCTTGAGGAATAAATAATTCAAAAGTTTTATCATGCAATTGCACAGTAATCATATTAAAATTTTAAAATTTTTGATAAAATTAATCATTTTATTAATAATGCAATTAATTCAATTTTAAAAAATATGAATAAAATTGATAAGTATTATTTAATCTTTCAGATAGAATTATTGATTGTTTTGGTTCTATAACGTTTATTGCGGGTTAATTATTTTACCACAAAGGGCACCAAGGTATTACACAAAGTTCACAAAGTGCCATTTATAAGACTTTTAATTCTACTATTCTTTGTGTTCTTTGTGCCTTCTTTGAGAACTTTGTGGTTAATATTTAACAGTACAAAATTAATAAAATTTATTTTTATAAAATTACTTTTTTTAAATCTTTACAATACTCAAAACGTTATAGAACCATTATCTTTTTCTAGCATTAGCTTGCTGTTGTTTAGCTAGTGCCTCCATTCTTTGTTGCCAAGAAGATTTTTTAACTGGTTTTTTCCAATTTTCTATCAATTTAGCTCTTATTTTTTCTTCATTTACGAATAATCTAAAAGCATAAGTTTGTAATATAGATATCACATTAAATAAGAAATAATAGTAGCTAAGAGCTGCAGAATAGTTATTAAATATACCAAGGAATAAAATTGGCATACCATACATCATTAATTTCATACCTGGCATAGTATTGTCTGTAGGAGTCAGTTTATTATTGATATAGGTATACAATAATGTAGAAATAGCCATTAATAGAGCAAATAAACTAACATGATCACCATATAATGGTATATTAACACCTAAATTTAATATAGAATCTGAGGCAGACAAATCATGAGCCCATAGGAAAGCTTGATGTCTTAGCTCAATAGCTGATGGGAAAAATCTAAACATAGCTATAAGAATAGGGAATTGTAATAATATCGGCCAACAGCCACCTGCAGGATTTATTTTAGATTTTTTGTATAATTGCATAGTCTCCTGTTGCTTTTTCAAAGCATCCTCAGGCTTAGGATATTTTTCGTTTATTTTAGTAATTTCTGGCTTTAGAGCTCGCATTTTTGCACTACTCATATAAGTTTGATAAGTGAATGGTAACAATATGATTTTTAATAATATTGTTAATATTAAAATGATAATACCATAATTTAATCCATATTTTTCTAACCAGTTGAATACTGGGATTACTAAAAATCTATTAACCCATGCTATAGGAGCAAAACCCCACCCCAGTGGTATTTCTCTTTCAAGTCTTAATTTATAATCTCTTAATATATTATATTTTAATGGACCAGTGAAAATTTTGAAATGAATAGGTTTATCACTGCTATGCTCTATGGTCATCCCTACAGACAAATGTCTGAGATATCTAGTGTAATCATCTGGATTAAAAGATTTGGTTTCTAACTGAGCAGCACTGAAGTAATCATCAGCATTTATTAATGTATGAGTAAAAAATTGTTGTTTTAGTCCAATCCACTTAACTCTGAAATTTAATGTTTCTTGTTGGTCTTTAGCTTTCAAATGTGTAACCTTGTCGTCTCCATCCATATAGCAAATAGTAGTATTTGTAGTTTCTATTTTTTTATCCTTTTCTTGCTGTATCATACTGTTTGCCCAAGTAAATGTGAGAATATCTAATGGTAAAACTCCGATATTAGCAGGATTCACAAAAGATAATTTATAATCTAGCATATATTCATCCTTGGGGATGGCATATTCTATTTTTACACCACCTAATATCTCATTAGTAGCTGTATCTATGGCATTTGCTAGGAATGTTACAAAAGTAGTATCACCGATTTTTTTAATATGAGGTTCAAAAAACAAATTTTTAGTTTCTAGAAATCTATCAAATGCTCTGAAAACAAATGAAAACTCATAATTATTAGTATCTAACAATTGTACTGGATTATTCTTATAATCTTTGAAGTTTTTTAATTCTACACTGTGTAGCACAGCACCTTTACATGAAAAAGAAATATCAGCTACATCATTAGATATTAAAATAATACTATCTTCACTTGTGTATGATTTTTGGAAAAATTTATATGCCTCTGGTACTTTTGCAATATTTGTGCTAGTCGTATCAGCTAATTGGTCTTTTTTTAATGTGTCATTAATAATATTTGTAATTGTATCTTGTATGCTTTGATCAGCTAAAATAGCTGAATCTCTTCTGTGTTGCTCTACTAATCTGAGGCTATCTTGAATTTTTCTTTGCTTCTCTAACTCTTCTGTTGAAGGAGAAATGTAAAACATATAACCTACCAAAAGTGCAAAAAGCAGTAAAAATCCAATGACTTGACTTCTCTCCATAAATTCTTTATTCTAATAAATGTTTTTTTGAAATGCAAAAATAAAGGTATTTATTAAAAAGAGCAAATTTTAATTAAAATATTTCAATAAAATGCCCAAGCCGCATATTTCCAAGTTATTGCTTTGCTTAAAGATATAACGAGGTGACAGGGAAGACTGGGTGATGGGGAGAAGAGGGGAAGAGGATTTAATGTTTCCTTATCAATTTATTACCTATAAGCTATTACCTATTACTTCTAAACTCAACAACTCTTCAACTCTTCAACTCTTCAACTTATCAACTCATCAACTCATCAACATTAATATTTGATTTGTGCTCATTTGTTTACATTTGTGTGCATTTGTGGAGAAATAACAAATAACAACGGACGTTTTGATCAACTGCTAAAGCTAACATCAATAGTTCATTCAATAATAAAAATAAAAAAGGGACACAAAAAACTTGTGTCCCTTTTCGATGTTATTTATAGATTATTTTACTATAGTGAGCTCATCTATGAGATTTGTAGCCCCAGCATATTTGTCAATTATAAAAAGTACATATCTAATATCTACGCTTATGCATCTTTGCACACTAGTTTCAAATAAAATATCTCCACTCATACTTTCCCAATTTCCATCAAAAGCTAATCCTATGAGATTGCCTTCAGCATCTATCACACCACTACCACTATTACCACCAGTAATGTCATTGTTAGTTATAAAACAAGTAACTATGTTGCCATTCTTATCAGCATATTGTCCAAAATCTTTATTATTATATAATTCTTTTAATCTATCAGGCACGATGAATTCATCATTGGTTGGATCTTCTTTTTCCATTATACCTGTTAAAGTAGTAACGTAATTATAATGAACCGCATCAGCAGGATAATAATCTTGTACAGTGCCATAGGTCATTCTCATAGTACTATTAGCATCTGGATAGAAAGCTTTATTTGGTATCATTTCTCGTAGACCAGCGATATATTTGCGATATCCTTCGTTTTGTAGATCTTCAGCTTTTGCAATCTCTTGCCATATTGAGCGTAAACTTGAAAGAGTACTAATTGTTAATTGAAATCCAAGGTCTTTTTCTAAAGTTTTTAAATTTGGATTTTGTAGAAAGCTATTAAATCTAACCTCATCTACTAAAATACTTTTATTATAAATATCGTCTGCCCATTTTTTAATATCACCTTTATATTTTTTTTCTAAAGTATTGATAGTACTTATTTGTTGATCTTTGGGTACATCATTTATATACATTTCAAACATTGATATGAAAATATCTTTATCTACATTAGCATTATAATCTTTAAAATATTTTTCGGCTTTTTCGTTTAAATTTTTTGCAATTAATTTAGCATTACCTACTATTTTAGCTTTCTCATCTTTGCTAGCACTTTCCATATTTTTCAATACCGAGTACAATTGTAAAAGGTCGAAACCGAAATAAATAAATTCTGGTCCTTGTAGTAGAGCCTCTTCCAGATAAGTCACCGTTTTATTATATTTCGCTAATAAATTGTAAGAATCTTCAATTTCTTTAAGGCAAGTGCCATATTTTTGTTGTCTGGTGGCATCTTGTTGTACCCAATTCGTAAATTGGTTTTCTAGTTCTTTTTTTCTATCATAAACATCCCATCTTTTTAGACCTTTAGTTTGTCCGATGAAATATTTCCAATAGTTAGATGTTTGAGCATATTTAGAGGAATATTGTAGTTTTATTTTAGGATCTTGATCCATATAAGATCTCATAATAGATAATTTTTTATCTCTGATTTTTACAATCAAAGGATTATTTTGATTAATTGCTTGATCTACGCCTTGAGAAGTAATATATCTATGAGTACTACCAGGGAAGCCAAAAATCATAGAGAAGTCATCTTTTTCAACACCTTTAATAGAAACAGGTAAATATTTTTTAGGTTTTAAAGGGATATTTTTATCAGAATATTCAGCTGGAGAGCCATCTGGAGCAGTGTAAATGCGGAAAATCGCAAAGTCTCCAGTATGACGTGGCCACATCCAGTTATCAGTATCGCCACCAAATTTGCCAATTGCACTAGGAGGAGCTCCTACTAATCTGATATCTTTATATGTTTCATAGACATGTAAATAATATTCATTACCCTCAAAGATAGGTTTAACGACTACATCATATTTGCCTTTTTCTGATGCTTCATTTTCTATTTCTTTAATTGCTTTGCTTATAGCTTTGTCTCTATCACTTAAACTCATAGAATCATTTACATTTTTTAGCACTCTTCCAGTTACATCTTCTATTCTTACCACAAATGACATAGTCATTTCATCTATAGGTATCTCTTCAGATAGCTTGGCAGCCCAGAATCCATTTGTTAAGTAATCATTCTCTAAGGTACTTACTTGCTGCACAGCATTATATCCACAGTGATGATTAGTAAATACTAGTCCTTGAGGAGAAACTACAACTCCAGAGCAGAAAAAACCTAGACTTGGTTTATAATTATTAGTTCCTAGACCTACAATAGCATCTTTTATACTTGGGTTAGTGTTAGAATACACTTCGTCGGCTTTTAATTTGAGTCCTAACCTTACCATGTCTGGATAATTAAGCTCTTCTATCCATACTGGCACCCACATACCTTCATCTGGTTTAGTAGGAGGATTCAATGCAAATACTATCTGTATTGCAAATAATAATGAAATAAGTGAAACAAAAATTCTTTTCATATTTTGTTGTTTTTTGCAAAAATAGTAATTATTATTTTATATAATTGAAAGCCTAATTAAGATTTAGATTAATATATGATAAATTTATATCAATAATTATATTATATTGCTAAATAATTATTTATTGCAATGTTTTGAAATTTATTTGTTTTTGTATAATTTAGCTAATTAAAATCGACCTTTTAACTTATTTTATGCAAAAAAATATGTGGAAATCATTAATTTTCCTTGGATTAGTGTTAATAATAATAGGCATTTTAGGTTATTTTTTTGAAAAAATTAATTTTAAATTACCTGGTGATATATTGATAAAAAAAGAAAATTTTACTTTTTATTTTCCTATTGTTACTTGCATAATATTAAGCATAATTTTGACTTTAATATTAAATATTTTCAAAAAATGATGGTTCTATATCGTTTTAAGTGGGTTAATTATTTTACCACAAAGAGCGCCATGATATTACACAAAGTTCACAAAGTGCCATTTTTAACCTTTTTAATTCCAGCTTTCTTTGTGTTCTCTGTGCCTTCTTTGAGAACTCTGTGGTTAATATTCAACATGTTCAATAATAAATTTCATTTTTACAAAGTACTCTTTTTTTAATCATTAACCACCCAAAACGTTATAGAACCAAAAATAGTTTAAATTTTTTTAAGTAAAACAATACAATATGCTGAAATAGCTTTGCCTTTGCCTATGCTATCTAATTTTTCATTTGTTTTAGCTTTAATAGATAATTTGTCTTTTGAAATATTTAGAACATTGCAAAGGTTTTCTTGAATAATTTCAATATGATGTTGCAATTTTGGTTTTTGCAGGATAATAGTGCTATCGATATTAGAAATATTATAATTGAAAGGTTTACAAATTTCAATAGTTTGTTTGAGTAATTCTATAGAAGAAATATTTTTGAAATTCATATCATTATCGGGGAAGTGAGAGCCTATATCACCTAGATTGAGAGCGCCAAACATAGCATCTATAAGGGCGTGAATAAGTACATCGCCATCACTATGAGCCATGCATCCATAATTGTATGATATCTCTACACCTCCAAGGAATAGTTTTTTATTTTTTACTAATTTATGAATATCAAATCCAAATCCTATTCTAAGATTTTCATTCACTATTTAGGTTTATTTTGAGGTTTGAAAAAATTGAAAGTCATAGTAAAACGCAACACATTCTCTAGTGGGTGATGTTGCTCGAAAGGTACTAAATAGGAGAAACTTAAGTCGAAAATATTATATTTGACACCTACTCCAAATGTAGCGAATTTACGATTACCCTTAGTTTTATGTTCATTGAAATAGCCAGCTCTGATAAAAAATTGATCTGAATAGCCATATTCTATTCCACCACTGAAAATAACTTCGCGTAGTTCTTCTTTAAAACCACCTGGAGCATCCCAAAAAGAAGTAAACAGTGCATTTACAACATATCTATCAGGGTCCATTCCTTTAACTATCTCATATTCTTCAGTTATTGAATCAAAGGCATATAATGGAGGAGTAGGAACTAAAAGTTTATTTAAATCAAAAGCTACAGTAATGGCATTAAAATCGTCGATATTGTATGTGAAGCTAGGTCCAATGCGAAGGTTGGTAGGTAAAAAAGCTCTATAGCCCAGCTCACTATAGGTAATGCGAGCCCCTAGATTAGAAATATCCATACCAAAAGCAATACGTGAATCACGTTTATTAATTTTAAAATCATGTTTATAAAAAATAGCTACATCACCAGCTACAGACTGTCCAGATTTAGTTTCTGCATGACCGGTGCCTACAGTAGCACCACCAGAAAGATTAGAATAAATATATCTGAGAGCTATAGCAAAAGAGAAATTATCACCAAAAATTCTATTATATGCAACATCAATAGAAAACTCAGTAGGAGAAAAAGTTCCTAGATTTTCGTCAGGTGTCATACCTACAAACTGTATTTCTCCTAAAGTAAAATATCGTAATGAGCCAGCTATAGCTTGATTTTTATCAAATTTATAATAACCGCTAACATATGCTAAATTAATATCATTGATAAGCTTTCTCATCCATGGTGTATATGAAATAGTAACACCATAATCTCCATCAATAAAAATATATTTAGCAGGATTCCAGTGCATAGAGTTGATGTCTGGAGGAGTAGCTGCGCCTACTTCTCCCATAGATCCAGATCTAGCATCTGGTGCTATTAATAAAAATGGTACAGCCGTCGTGATAGTATTTAATCTATCGCCTGTTTGTCCTAATATATCTTGATTAGTCTGTGCCTTTAATGTAAACAAATTACAGAATAAGCTTAAAATTAAAATACTAAAACCAATTTTTTGCATATTATTTTTTATAAACAAATTGAAAACAAAATTACGAAAAAAAAATAAATTTATTATATCACTTTTAATTATCAGAAATTACTAAAATTTTACCAGAAGCAATAGAAGTTTTGCCTACATCATTTTCTAACCATCCTTTGAAAATATAAATACCTGGTGCTATAGTACCACCATTGATAGTAGTCCCATCCCATTGTATTTCTGTATTATAATAAGCATCATTGTAGCTTTCGTTTTCTAAAACTGCGATTATATTACCTAAAAGATCATAAATTTCTATTATAATTTTATTATTACAGCAAGCTTGATTATGTTGAATATAGAATGTAGTATTACTAATCATAGGGTTAGGATAAGTGAATATTTTACTAAGTGTAATATTATCATTAGGTATTACATGAAAATTAATACTTGCTTCTGATGAATTATTAAAAACATCCCAAGCTCTCACTGTAATGGAATGTTCACCAGCAGATAAGTCGGATAATGGGTAGATAAGATATCCATCTTTATAAGAATCTAATGAATATCTAAAATAAGAATTCATAATCAATGGATTAGTATAATCATTATCTATCCATGCTACCAAATCGTGTCCAATAGCTTGACCAGTAATATTAATGCCGTGTTCATCATAAATATAAGACAATAAAGTTGGATTTTCATTTACTACATCGCCATTACGGAAATTAGTAGAGTTGAGATAAAGATTAATTTGTGGTCCTTGATTATCCACTATTGGAGTAGATGAGCCACCAATAAAAAAATTATTTGTATAACCGCTAGCATCAGTTTTACCATTCTCAGCATATAAAGTTATTCTACCGTGATCAATATTATATTGTATATCTATAGGCATATAAAATTGTATAGCAAATACTCCATCGTGTACAGAAGCTGACCCTTTGTATACTATATTAGAAAAGACTTTAAAAGGTACAGGAGAGCTATTTGGATCTGTGCCTAAGGTAGAGAATTCTTGTTTTTTATCATACATAGTTATATAAATAGTACCATCAAAATCATTTAACAAATTTCCATTGAAGTCTTCTAAATGTCCAGTGATAGTTACGAATTCATAAGCAGACAATGTATCGAGGTAATCTATAGATTTATTGTTTATACTATCGATAATAATATTATTAGCTGGGAAAGCAATTTTAGTAGCTGGATCACCTAATAGAATAAAATTTTTCAAAGCATTAGCATTATTTGCAGCATTTTTGGCAATTACAAATACATCGCCAAAAGATGGACTAGATGTTCTAGATAAACCCATCAAAGTATCCATTAATGCATTATTGAGCGTAGCATTATAAGAGCTATAAGCAATTCTAGAAGTAGTCATCATAGCAATAGCTCCGCCATTAGGATTTAGTATCACATATTCACCAGCAGAGGTCCTACCAGGATCATCATATCTACTAAATTCGCAGGTAGCAGTAATCATCAATGGCATAGCACATTTATTTTGCCAGGATTGAATATCAGCAATTTGTAGAATTCTCTCATGAGCCAGACCTTCTTCGCCACCGTGTCCAATATAATTAAACAAAAGAATGCCATCTGCAAAAGCTTTATTAATAGCTGAATTTACATCGGGGGCTCTTTGTCCAGCGGGTGTAGATATCTGTGGGTAAGCATCCAAATAAATTTTTTCAATATTTATTTGAGGAGCTTTATTTTCTACTAAGGTAGCAATATTTTCAGCTTGATTTACATACAAATTTCCATCTTCGTCATCAGCTACTAAAACTATCCTATTTCGCCAATCACTTAATTGCGGCACCAAGCATTCTGATTCATTACAAATAATAATACTGTCATTACGACCTTGTTTTTTATAATAATTTTCTATTTTGTTTACCATTGCCCATGCCTGACTCTCATTAATGACAGGCAGTCTGCCGACACCTATATCTAGAGCTCCATTACATTCATATCCTTCACCATCATCGAGTAAAGCATAGAAATCATCTGAAGCATAGCTAGCCGTTGGACTCACTGAAGCTATTGATTGAAAGGTAGGTATTATATTAGTATTATTATTAATTCGATCTAGGTAATCATAGGATGCATCACCAAAAAGCAATACATATTTGGGTTTCTCATTATCATTAGTTGCTCTATCATAAAACATTTTTATAAAATCTCTAATAGCTGAGATATCTTGTTTGCCACCACTAAACTCATTATAAATAATGTCTGGGGAAACGATTATATAACTCAAGCCTTCATGTTCCAAATGAAGATCACCTAATCTTTTTGCCATCTGATAAAACATATTAGGAGCTATTATAATGTAATCTACTTGTGGTAATGCATGCAAATTTTGATTACTTACTGTCCCTTCGTAGGTAGGAATAATAAAGGTACTAGAAACTGCAATATAATTTTTGATTTTATTAGTGCTATCTACAAATTGATAATTAGATGAGCTATGCGTCCCGATGATTCTAATCGGATGTTCGGGTACACTAACGTCATATAAACAAATATCACTAGGAGCATTAGCAATGGTAAATTTAGCAATCTTATTACTTGGTAATAGTGGATGGCTAAAGCTCAACTGAGAACCATGGAAAGTCAAATAACGCCATGCGATTACTTCTAAATAATCTAACCAGCCTACAGCATTATTACTACCTCCTTGTTGATATTTTAGAGTAATATTAATAGTAGGATTTGATGATTTGTAACTAACATTAGCAATACCTCTTTTAGCATAATCATCTAGGTAGCCAACCACTGGTTGAATAGGAATAGTGTAACTATTACTACCATAAATTAATCTAAAGGATGATGGTAACTCTGATTTACCATATACTATCGCTTTAATATATACATTAGAATCTGCTACTATATTGGGAAAAGAAAAAGAATAATCCCTGCTGAGAGTATATTCAAATTTATCACCTATCCACTGTTTACCACTTTTATTAAAATTATATAATTCATTTTCTGATAAATTATAATCCATAAATGTATTAACAGATAAGTCAATAGTACCAGTAGGGGATATAGCTGTATTTATGCGTTGTGGTGTTCCTACGTCATTTATAGTAACGAAAACATAATTTTTTTCTGAATAAAGATTACGAGAATGAACAAAGGTTTTTGTTGTATGATCAAAATCCCAATAGACAGGTGCCTCTGCATAAAAAATAGCATAATCTCCAGGATCTAGAGTACCATCTCCGCCATCACGTATGTCTATTGATATTTCGTGAAGATCATCATAACGTGGGACATTATTAGCCTCAGGCAGCATACGACTACCATTACAATAAACTCTCAATTTTTCTGACGCTATAGGAGAAGATATTAATCCCCATGACACTAAGTTTTCATAGGTAATCAAATGAAATCCTTTTTGCTTAGTACTGAGCTTTATCCATTGTCCACTTGATAATACAGAGTTAGAAGCATATGTTCTTTTCTGAGAAATAACATTTGATTGAGTAGGAGATAATATCACTTGAATATTCCAATTGTGTAAAACCTCTATCAAATTATCAGAGACTTTACGAAAAGGACAGATGAAAAAAACAATTTGTTTTTTGCCATTTACTATTTGCTCATTATAATGAATCTCAAAATTATTAGTCAAATTACTCGAATATTTATCTAGTTGTTCAGAAGTAATCAAGTAAGTACTATCTACGTTCAAATAAAAATCCCAATTATTATTAAGAGGTATTGTATTTGAAGTCTCTATGTAATATGGTAATTCTACATTATTAAAATTTTCGATTACATATGGCCTATCTAGAAATTTAATCTCTTGTGAAAAAATTATTCTAGGTAAAATTAATAATATTAAAAAAGTTAATTTGCGCATTAAATATTATTTTTTTATATTAACAGAATAAATAAAAAATTATTTTATTAACAAAAATATTGAAAAATTTCGACTTAGCAATAAAATGTAATAAATATTATGTAGAATGTTTAATTAATTTAGGCATTTAATTAATAACTAAATTATTTCAAAAAGATAACAATAATTTTTTTAAATAAATTTCTACTTAATTTACTTTTCTTTGTCAGCCACACAAAGAAAAGTAACAAAAGAAAAGTCTCCGCTAGGGAAATGATTTGATAAAACTACGCAATCACCTCTTGGGGTTTACAAACTCGCAAGCTTTAGCTTGCTCAAACAGTGTAAACCCTTCTGCCCAACACGGCTTGCTTGTTTTATTACAAATCATTTCCCAATGCGGTATTGCTAGAGCTTACTAATTATTGTAAAGTTATTCTTTTATAATACAAAATGTTGATAAAAACTTTATTAACTAAAACGCCTGTTTTAAATTTTTAATTTACATTACAATGTTTACTATTTTGCCTTTCACTACTATCACTCGCTTAGGCTCTTTGCCTTCAAGCCATTTCTGTGATTGAGGATGCTCTAGGACAATATTTTTAACAGTTTCTTCATCAGCTGCTATGTCTATATCTAAAGTAAATCTAGTCTTGCCATTGAATGATATAGCATAGGTACAGGTGTCATCAGTTGTGTACTTTTCATCATAAATTGGGAAATTAGCCTCATGAATGCTATTAGTATGACCAGCTAGATGCCATAATTCTTCAGTTATAAATGGTGCAAAAGGAGATAATGCTATCATCAAAGGTTCTAAAATTGCGCGTTTATTACAATGCAAATCTTGCAAATTATTTACAGCTACCATGAAACTGCTAATAGCAGTATTGTAGGAATAGCGTTCTATGTCTTCTTGAACTTTTTTCAAAGTTTTATGTAGTAATTGCAATTCGTCTCTAGTAGGCTCATCATCATTAAGATAAAAATTATCACTAGAATCGAAAAATAATCGCCAAAATTTTCGAAGGAATCTATGTACACCTTCTATACCTGCCACATCCCATGGTTTACTTTGTTCTACTGGCCCGAGAAACATTTCGTATAGTCGCAGAGTATCAGCTCCATATTCATTCACTACATCATCAGGATTTTGCACATTATACTTAGATTTAGACATTTTTTCTACTTCCCAGCCACAAATATATTTATTTTCCTCTAAAACAAAATATGCATTTTCGAATTCTGGTTGCCATTTTTTGAAAGCTTCTATATCTAAAATATCATTTCTCACCAAGCTAATATCTACATGCATAGGATAAGTGTATGCTTCTCTATCTTCAATATTTTTAGAGACAAAAATGGGTGGCAGATATATATCTCTACCTATTATTTTAATTTCTCCATCTTGCAAACTTTTTATTTCATTTACTAGTGTATCTTTTAGATTATTTTCTAGTAAAATATTAGAAATATTGATAATTAAAATTTTATAATTGTTTGTCGCTAGGCTACTAGCGAGATTTTGAGCATTTTCAATATTATCATTTTTAGCTACAAAAATATAAGTTTTATAATCAGCAAGAGAAATAGTAATAATATCATCTTGTAGACTAATTTCATAATCATCTGAGATAGTTGGTAGGATTTTTTTTAATTTATAAATAGCAAAATCTACTGGTTTAGCACGATAGACGAAATTACTACGACCGAGTATCATTCCCTGATTAATCAATTTAGCAAAAGGTTCATCCTCTACAGCTATACCGATATCAAATAGGAATTTATTCCAAAATCTAGCATATATCAAATGACCTGTAGCATGTTCTGATCCACCAATATATAGATCAACATTTCGCCAATATTCGACAGATTTTTTAGATACTAGCTCATTATCATTATTAGGATCCATATATCTGAGGTAATAAGCACTAGAACCTGCGAAGCCTGGCATAGTACAGGTCTCCAGAGGATAACCATCTTCAGTTTTCCAATTTTTTGCTCGTGCTAGAGGCGGTTTGCCATCCTCAGTGGGTAAATAAGAATCTACCGGAGGTAATTCTAATGGCAGTTTAGATTCATCTAATGGATAAGGAATGTCATCTTTATAATAAATAGGAAAAGGCTCGCCCCAATATCTCTGACGGCTAAAAATAGCATCACGAAGGCGATAATTAATTTTTCTACTTCCAAACTTACGTTCCTCAGCTACTTCAATAACTTTTTGAATAGCATCAGTAGGTTTCAACCCATTGATAAAATCACTATTTATGCACTCTCCTTCTAAATCTTCATAAGCCTCTTTTGAAATATCTCCACCTTTAATAACTTCCTTAATAGGTAATCCAAATTGTTTAGCAAAAGCATAATCTCTGCTATCATGAGCAGGCACTGCCATCACTGCACCAGTACCATATGAAGCCAACACATAATCAGCTATCCAAATAGGAATTTCTTCTCCAGTAAAAGGATTAATAACATAAGAACCAGTGAAAACACCAGTCTTTTTATCAATATCAGTCAAACGTTCTCTTTCACTCTTATTTAGACTTTTTTTAACATAATCTTCCACTTTATCTTTTTCAGGGTCTTTTATTAACAAAGGGACAAGCTCAGATTCTGGAGCTACACATACATAAGTAACCCCAAAAATAGTGTCTGGACGAGTAGTAAATATCTCAATATATTTGTTTGGGACACCTTTTATAGGGAATCTAATAACAGCTCCTTCGGAGCGACCAATCCAATTGCGTTGTATCTCTTTGATATTCTCTGGCCAATCAATTTTTTCTAAACCTGCTAATAATCGTTCTGAATAAGCCGTAATGCGTAAGAGCCATTGTTTCATTTTTTTTCGCTCTACCGGATATCCGCCACGTATACTATACCCATCAGCAACCTCATCATTAGCTAGTACTGTTCCCAGAGCTGGACACCAATTCACAAAAGTTTCTGATAAATATGCTAAACGATAATTCATTAAGATATCTTGCTGTTCCTTTTCATTATAACTAACCCAGTCTTTATCAGAAAATATTTTTATTTGTGTAGTAGCAGCATTTACATTTGCATTACCTTCTCGCTCGAATATTTTAATTAATTCATCAATAGGGCGAGCTTTTTCTATACTTTTATCATACCAAGATTTGAAAAGCTTAATAAAAGTCCATTGAGTCCATTTATAATACTTCGGATCGCAAGTGATAACCTCTCTAGACCAATCAAAAGAAAATCCTAAAAGATCTAATTGCTCTCTATATCTACTAATATTTTTTTCTGTAGTAATAGCTGGATGTTGCCCAGTCTGAATGGCATATTGCTCTGCAGGTAAACCAAAAGCATCGAAGCCCATAGGATGTAACACATTAAAACCTTGTAATTTTTTGTACCTAGCATAAATATCAGAAGCAATATAACCTAATGGATGGCCTACATGTAACCCTGCACCACTCGGATACGGGAACATGTCTAATACATAATATTTTTGTTTATTGTAATCAATATCGACTTTATAAATTTTAAATTTTTTCCAATCAGTTCTCCATTTTTTCTCAATTTCTTTAAAATTATATTCCATAATAAGTAATTAATTTGAATTGCAAAATTACTGAAATTAATATAAAAATATGAAGAAAGAGTTTACAAAAATTATGATGTTTAATTCAAATGTAATATTAATAAGCTAGTTGCAAAAAAAGGGAAATAAAAGGGGATTTATTTTTATAAAAAGTTTAATGAGAGGGGTAAGAGTTGTTTAAAATGGAAATTGGTAAAATATTTAAATGTTATAGATTAAATATGTTGATGACATCAGATCACTATACCGCTCCCATGCCCGCCTATCCGACGCCGCCAAATTCAACAACCTCCCAGTGTCTTCTATAATCTTATCCGCCAAATATTTCACATTAACCACAAACGTTAACAGTGATATGATCTGTTCCCAACAGGTCATATCACTCCTTTACTAATCCCTCCTCATAATTTTTTATAAAAAATTTTAAATTATACATCTATTTATTTTAAAATTCAGTTAACATTTATTAATAAAATTTTATAATTGATTTAATAATTGAATAATATGTGTATTGCAATTTTGCAATACAGAAACAACAAAAAACAAAAATTATGAAAAAAACAAGTATTATCTTATTTCTAATGGTCATATTAGTGCCATTAGTTAGTTATTCTCAACCAAGTATTAATGATCCTTTTTTCGATCAAGTAAGTTATAGAGGAGCTTTCGATGATCAAGATGATTGGACAAGTGGCTGGGCTAATTGGGATCCTCAAAATACAAATTATCCAGTTACTACGCAAACTATTAGTGGTGAAATTACTAGTAATACAACTTGGACTAATGACAATGTTTATTTATTGCAAGGATTTGTATATGTAGTTAATGGTGTTACTCTAACTATACAACCTGGTACTATTATTCGTGGTGACAAAAATAGCAAAGGTACTTTAATTATAGAACGTGGTGCTAAATTAATAGCTCAAGGTACTGCTAGTGAGCCCATTGTATTTACATCTAATCAGTCTGCTGGCTCTCGAAATTATGGAGATTGGGGTGGAGTGATAATCTGTGGCAATGCAAAAATAAATGTGCCAGGTGGTGAAGCTCAGATAGAAGGTGGGCCTCGTAGTTATTATGGTGGCACAAATGATAACGATAATAGTGGTATTTTAAAATATTTAAGAATAGAATTCCCTGGTATCCCATTCCAACCTGATAAAGAAATCAATGGGTTAACTATGGGTGGTGTAGGCAAAAATACTACTATTGACTATATACAGGTATCATATAGTGGTGATGATGCTTACGAATGGTTTGGTGGTTGTGTGAATGCTAAACATTTAATTACTCTTGGTAGCTGGGATGATGATTTTGATACAGATTATGGATTTTCTGGTATGATACAATATGCAGTAGCACTACGTGAACCCAATATAGCAGACGTGAGTGGTTCTAATGCTTTCGAAAGTGATAATGACGCTAGCGGTTCTACTAATACACCTCAAACTTCTGCTGTTTTTTCAAATATATCTATTTTCGGTCCTAAAAACATGCTTCTACCACAATCAACAGCAATTACAAGCGTGCTATGCATCTTCGCAGAAATACTGGCATTGACATATATAATTCTATTTTTATAGGTTGGCAAGATGGATTAATGATTGATGGGTCTGCATGCGAATCCAATTCAAACAATAGTATTCTAAACATCAAATATGTTACTATGGCTGCTATGGCTGGGAACTATTTCGCTACTGCTAGTGGCTCAACTTTCGACATTCACTCTTGGTTTCTAACTACTTCATTTAATAATGATACTCTTAGTTCTTATGCTCCTCTACTAATAAGAGATCCTTATAATTATTCTAATCCAGATTTTAGACTACATAGTAACAGTCCATTATTAAATAATTCAGGTTTTGTAGGAATTAACGAAAATGTCTTTTCAGGTATTAATGTATCTCTATATCCTAATCCTGTAAATGATATTTTAAATATTCATTTTCAGAATAACGTCGATAAAGCATCAGTACAAATATTAGATATTATGGGGCGAATCTTATACAATGAAGTATTATTTGATATTAATAATGATTTAATTATCAACACAGCTAGCTTGCCATCAGGCACTTATATCATTAGAGTTATCAATAGTAATGATTTATTACAAAAATCCTTCATAAAACTATAATTCTTTTTATTTTTATTACAACAAAGATGGGGCGAATTACAAATTCGCTCCATCTCATTATTTTTATTTTGCAAATTGTGATATTTATATTTCTTTATTGAATTAGGCGTTTAAGTAATAATCATTTTATATGGGCAAGGCTTTGCTTGAACCATTTTGTTTAACAGATTATCAAATATATTTATATTCATTAATTGCCGATTAAATCTATTTGTATATTCTTCTATGTAAGCTTGCAAAGGTTCTACATGATTATTTATAGCCCACAACCATCCTTTAAAACCCATTGTTACTCTATGCATCTCTGGAAAAATTTTTCCTTTTTACCTGAATCTACTTGTATATTTGCTTTTCTATCTATAGTTTCTCTTATAAAACTTCCTAATTCTTTTGAATTACTCCTCTCTATAACCTTCCGATATACTCTACTAACTCCCTTATTTCTTCTTTCCTCTACAAAATTTATTGTTACCACTCCTAGAACACACATACCCATTACCCATTTGAGCTGTGATAAATATTCCATGCAGGCTTCATCATCTGGAAATCTCTGCTGAAATTCAAATATCGTTATACTTTCATATTTCTTATTCAGATTTAAATTTTTTATTTCTGCAAATTTACTCTTTTACTCTTATTATCAAATCTCCTAATTTAATAAAAATATTTTGTTTAACAATTTTTTAATATTAGATAATAATTTAAAAATATTAATTTAAAATTAAGGTTACCTTGGTGTTATACTTTTGTAAAAAAATATGAATAAAGCTTTAAATTTTTACCTGCGTTACATTATTATTGCACTTGCAATATTATTTTCTAATTTAGCAATAGGACAAAACCTGAGTGGTTACATTTTAGACAATTCTAGCAAAGAACCTATTCCATTTGTAAATATTAGAATTAATCATAGTAATAAAGGTGGAACTACAGATTTCGATGGTAAATTTTTAATAAATAATTGTAATGTAAATGATACATTATATATATCAGCTATTGGTTATCAATCTTTAGTTATTAAATTTTCAGAAATACCTGCTAATCAAACAAATAATTTCACAATATATTTATCTAAGCAAAATGAGATTTTAGAAACAATAGAAATAAAAAGTACAAAGATTGATAATAATCAAATAGCTTTATTAAATAGCATCAAAAATAATACTATCATTACTACGGGTGTGTCTCAAGAAATAATAGCTAAATACAAAGAGTCCTCAAGTACAGATGTAGTTAAGAGGCTACCAGGCATAACAATGCAAGATCAATTTATTATAGTCAGAGGATTAAGTGCTAGATACAATAATATTTATCTAAATGATGTAAAAGCACCTAGTATGGAAGCTGATCAGAGGAGTTTCTCTTTTGATCTTATTCCTGCTCAATTCATTGATTACATACACATTTATAAATCTCCTTTTTCTGATTTTAGCTCAATATTTGGTGGAGCTTTAGTAGAAATAAAGTTAAGAGAAGAATTCGATAAGAATTCATTTACCTTTTCTCTCGGTCAGTCTATTAATCCATTTACTACATTTAAAGATTTTCAATATTATGGAGAAAATAATACTTTGTTTTTACCTATAAAAAACATTTTTTCCCTTCCTAGCAATTTCCCTCCTTCATTGATTAATAGTACTAATGAGAATAGATTACAATTAGATAAAACCTTAAATAGGTTGTGGTATCCTACGACTACTATAGCACCAACAAATACAAATTTATCTTTAACATATTCTTTGCATAAAAAATTTAAAAAAGTTGACCTTTATAGTAATTTAATGCTATATAGCAATTCTAATTTTGCAAAAACAACTTTTGAGAAAGCTGGTTATAATAGTTACAATACATTTTTAGATAAGCCAGATACTAATTTTTATTTTCTAGATACAACCTATGAATCCAGATATATGAATAGTGCTTTAGCTACTATCAATACCTTGTTTAACAATAATAGCATTAACTTAATTGTATTATTCACAGATATAACTACAGACAAAGTTACTTGGAGAGAAGGTAAAGATTATTATGGAGGCATAAATATTCGAGGTAATGAGATGTTATACAAAAAAAGAAATATTTTATTAAGTGAATTATCTGGAAAACATAAATTAGGTAAAAATACAGATATACATTGGTTTGGAGGAATCACTTCTACGACGATGCTGCAGCCAGACAATAAAAGATTGACTTGGGTCAGAAATGATCAACAAGATAATGATAGCTATGGACAATATGCTCTTAATTTTATGTTTACTGCTAATCCTGCAATGTCTGGAAGATTATTTCAAGAATTACATGAAAATGAATATAGTGCTGGGGCAAAGTTAATTCAATCTATAAACATTAATGATGAAGAAGGTAATATAAACTTCGGATTATTTGCTAGCAAACTTTCTAGAAATTTCGAAGCAAGAAATTTCGGTTATAGAATATCTAATGTGATGCAGTTTGATTGGGATATAACATATTTGCCTGTAGAACAGATATTTACTGATGATTACATCAATGCGTCAAATGGTATTATACTAGATGAAACTACAAATCCTAGCGATTCATATACTGCTGATGAAACAAACTATTCTATTTATATTGCATGGCAGCAAAAGCTACATAGATTTTCATGGTATTTGGGTTTGAGAGCAGAGTATAACACTATGAGACTAAATTCATATACTACAGATGCTACTAATCCTCCAATGGATGAAGATAAAGTAAATTACGAAAATCCTATACTGTTTTTTAGTCCTTCATTTGCAGTAGGCTATGATATTAACGAAAAAATGAAAATCAAATTCAATTTTGGAAGAACATATGATAAACCACAATTTAGAGAAATAGCACCATATGCATATTATGATTACGAAGCCAAAGGAGTGATAATAGGCAATCCTGACTTGAGAAATGCTACAATAAATCATTTCAACCTACGATATGAATATTATTTCTCTATGTATGAAATTTTTTCATTTGATGTTTTTTACAAAACCTTTCAAAATGCTATTGAATATAAAATTATACCAGCAGGCACTGGTTTACAATATTCATATCAAAATGTTCCTAATGCTACTGCAATAGGAATAGAAACAGAAATGCATAAAAAAATATTACCATGGATGTTTGCTATTGCTAATGTTTCTTTTATAAAAAGTAATGTAATGTTTAAAAATGAAAGTATAGAAAACGATAGAATGCTACAAGGCCAATCTCCCTATGTAATAAATGGTGGATTATTTTTTCAATTTGATTCTTTAGACCTACAAGCGAGTATATTATATAATGTTTTTGGCAAACGTATAACTTTTGTAGGAGATCCATATACTAATAACCCAGACATTTATGAACTGCCCTATCATAATCTAAAAATTAATATTTCCAAAACATTTGCTAAAAAATTTATGATTGATTTTCAAATTAATAATATTTTAGGAGGTAGTAAAGAATTCATACAAATAGAAAAATCAAATATTGGCGAAGATGTTATATTGATTACAGAAAAAAGCAATATTCCAAGAATATATAGCTTTAAATTTACCTTAAAAATATAATCTCCTCAAAAAAATATTGGCATAAAATTTTTATATTCATTCCATAATCTAATTACTTTTGTGCTATCTGAAAAAAGAAAACCGAGAGTTGATTTTAGATAGCTAAAGACTAAACAATATCATATTATTTAAAAAAGGTGTTAAAAAAAGATCTATTAAATAGAATTAATCTAATATAAAGTTAAGATATGTAAAGGAGAGTTTGTTTTAAATTTTTTTCAAAAACATTTAAATGTTATAGATTAAATATGTTGATGACATCAGATCACTATACCGCTCCCATGCCCGCCTATCCGACGCCGCCAAATTCAACAATCTCCCTGTATCTTCTATAATCTTATCCGCCAAATACTTTCCCCTTACAACAAACCACATTATGTAGTTTGTTAAATACTTCGTTGCAACTCCACGAAACTTATAATAAATCCAACCTACAAAATCAGTTATCTTGTTATGAACAGTTGATACACTATATATTCCTTGCTTCATCTTGTTTTTGTTTGTTATCTCTTTATGTTTTATATGTTCTGCATTTACACTCTTAAAAGCTTTTTTATTGCTGCCGCATATAACTGAATTCTCAGATATTCTTGATTTTAAAAAATCTGAAATATGCCCGGCTTGCACTCTATTTTCTTCTAATTTTTTAAACAGTATATTTCCACTTCTATCAGTGGCTGCTAATACAGCTACTTTCGTTGGCTTCTTTTTATTTAGCTTTTTTATCTCTTTCTTGTCTCGTCTCTTTTTACCTTTTTCTGAATAATTCATTAGAAGTTCTTCTAATTCGACTACTCCAAAGAAATTAACATTGTCTTCAAAAGATTGCAAAGCACAGAGAATTCTATGCCGCCAAAAGAAACTCGTTGTGAGACTTATGCGCGCAATTCTAGCACACTCTCTCAAGCTCATGCCAGCACTCATACATTTGATATATTCTAACATTTTGCCCTTTTCATGAACCCCATACATAAAAGTGCCAGTGGTAACTCTGAATTGTCTTCCACAGTTTTTGCAACGGTAGTTTTGCACTCCGCTTTGCAAACCGTTTTTAATTACATGGCTGCTATTGCAATCTGGACAAAGTACGCCAGTAGACATTGCTTTGATTTCTTGATAATCGACGACATCTTTGCCTTCTTGGATCATCTCATCATAGAGATTATCGTATAATTTACGTGTCCCCTCTTTGGTTAGAGCAAAGACTTCTGTGGGATTTTCAAATAGTTTCTTCATATGCACAAAATTTTTACAAATATAAAAATATTTTACAATATAAACTTTATTTTTAATAACATCTATTATTATTTTTTCACACCCTCATCATTACAACTTTCCACCTTAATCAGCTATTTCAAATCTCAACATCAATTTGTTAACATTACAATTAATGACTTAAATAAATTTTGTAATTTTGCTTTTTGTTTTAATTATTAAATTAGTGTAAGAATAATGGCGGGCGAAGGGAATTTTATTGATTTTATCAAAATATATTGTCAATCTGGCAAAGGTGGTGCTGGCTCTGTGCATTTTCGTAGAGAAAAATATATACCAAAGGGAGGTCCAGATGGTGGTGATGGTGGTAGAGGTGGGCATGTTATCGTAAAAGGGAATAAAAATTTATGGACTTTGCTTCATCTCAGATATACAAAAGTGGTAAAAGCTGAAGATGGCCAAGCAGGTGTTGGTAAACTCATGACTGGGGCTCAAGGGAAAGATGCTATAATTGAAGTTCCTCTTGGTACAGTGATAAAAAATGCTGACACTGGTCAAATAATTTATGAAATAAACGAGGATGCTCAAGAGTTTATCCTATTGCATGGTGGTAGAGGCGGCAAAGGAAATAATTTTTTTAAAAGTTCTACTAGACAAGCTCCTAAATTTGCTCAACCAGGTGAAGATAATGAGGCTGGTATTTTTATTTTCGAATTAAAATTATTAGCAGATGTAGGTTTAGTGGGATTTCCCAATGCTGGTAAAAGTACGCTACTCTCTGTAATTTCTGCAGCCAAACCTCAAATAGCTGATTATCCTTTTACTACGTTAGTACCTCAGCTTGGTGTAGTGCCTTATAGAGATTTTAGATCTTTTACTATAGCAGATATACCTGGTATAATAGAAGGGGCGAGTGAAGGTAAAGGATTAGGATTAAGGTTTCTAAGGCATATTGAAAGGAATAGTGTTTTGTTATTTATGATACCTATTACCTCTCCAGATCCTCATAGAGAGTATCAAACTTTATTAAATGAACTTGAAAAATATAATCCTGTTTTATTATTGAAAAAACGTATTATAGCTATTACTAAAGTTGATACTGTAGATGAAAATGAACTTTTGGAGGCTAAACAAAAATTTGCTGATTTAAGTCCTATATTTATTTCTTCTATTACTGGATATGGCATTCAAGAGCTTAAAGATAAATTGTGGACTACATTAAATAGTGAATAAACTTAATTTTTATTAAATTTTATTTTAAATTGTGAATCTCAATTTTTAGATTTATTACTTATTTTGCAAAAAAATATTTTATGTCATTAACTCCTATCAGCAATATTGGTGAATTTTCTCTAATAGAAAAAATTGCTAAAGAAATAAAAATTTACAATCGGGAAAAATTAATAAAAGGTATAGGTGATGATGCTGCAGTCATAGAACCTGATAGTGATAAAGTGGTAGTGATTACAAGTGATATGTTAGTAGAGAACATACATTTCGATCTCAGTTGGATGCCTTTAAAACATTTGGGTTATAAATCTGTGGCTGTAAATCTAAGCGATGTAGTAGCCATGAATGCTACACCAGAGCATATCACTGTAACATTAGCTATGTCTAATAGATTTACTGTAGAAGCAGTGGATGAGCTATATGAAGGTATGAGATTAGCTTGTGAAAAATATAAAATAGATATTATTGGTGGCGATATGGTTACTTCTAATCAAGGACTAATTATTTCTATAACTGCTATGGGCAGTGTTAAAAAAAATAATGTTATATATCGTTCTGGTGCTAAAGTTAATGATTTAATCTGTGTCTCTGGTGATTTAGGTACAGCCTATGCTGGATTGTTAATATTACAAAGAGAAAAAAGAACATTTATGGCAAATCCGCACTACCAACCTGATTTAGTAGCTTACGAGTATGCTATAGAGAAACAAATTAAGCCTGAACCTCGTTTAGATATTATCAATAAATTGAAAGAATTAAATATTCAGCCTACAACAATGATAGATATCAGTGATGGTCTATCTAGTGAGCTACATCATATATGTAAGCAAAGTCATACTGGCTGTAGAATATATGAAGATCGCATACCTATAGATATTATTGTTTCTAATATTGGTGATGAATTTGATATCTCGCCTCTAACTATGGCTCTTAATGGTGGCGAAGATTATGAGTTGCTGTTTACTATACCTCTCGATAAATATGATTTAGTTAAAAATGACAATGATATATCTGTAATAGGTCATATAACTGATGAAAATGAAGGATTGTTTTTAATAAATAATATCGGAGAAGCAATTGAGTTAAAAGCTCAAGGGTGGGATAGTTTTAATCACAATATTTAATTATTTGACAATATAGTTGAATCAAAAAAAATTTAAAATTATGGACATTTTCACCGCATTAGAAACCAGGCGAAGTATTAGACATTATACTGGTGAGCCAATAGATGAAAATAAAATCATAGAAGCCATCAAATATGCTATGTATGCACCTTCTGCTCATAATAGCAGATCTTGGAGATTTATTTTAACTTCAAACAAAGAACATCTATTGCAATTATCAAAAATGCATCCTTATGCTAAAATGTTACCAGATGCTTCATGGGCAATACTTTTCTGTAATGATTTAAATGCAGAAAAAACAGAAGGTTATGGTGCTCTTAATGTAGCTGCTAGCATTGAAAATTTTTTATTAGCTATCCATGGAATGGGATTTGGTGCTGTATGGCTCGGTATTTATCCTAGAAAAGAACGTATGGCTATGATGACAGATTTTTTCGATTTACCTGATTATCTGATGCCTATAGCTCTTTGTTCTGTTGGTGTACCCCAAAATATACCTCCACAACCTAATAGATTTGAGCCAGAGAAAATATTAAAAATTTACAAATAAATTGTTTTCATTTATTTTTTTTATTCCAAATTGTCTTTGACATTACTAAATACAACTTTATAGACGAATTACTATTATTTAAAATTCAATTATCATTCATTAAAATTTCTATGATTTATTTTCATTTTATTTGAATTTTATAATTTTGCTAATTAAGTTTTTATTTAAACATATGAATTCATTTACCTTGATAAATAAAATTTTTAAATCATATTTACAAAATTATTTTAATCTCAACAATGGTGAAGAAGGTAATCAACAATTAATATTTCGAAGATTAATGAAGCTCCTCTCCGAGACCAAATATGGTAAACAGTTTAATATTAATCCAAACATTAGTTATGAAGAATTCAAAAAGATAATACCGATAAATACATATGATGATTTAAAAGAGCATATATATGCCATGATGCATGGAGAAGCCGATGTATTGATACCAGGTAAAGTAGTTAATTTTGCTAAATCTAGTGGTACTACGTCTGATTTTAGTAAGTTCATACCTATCACTGATGCTATGATGAAGGAAAATCATTTCGCTGGTGGTAGTATGATGGTTTATTATTATTTAAATGCTAATCCAAATTCTCAAATGCTGAAAGGGAAACATTTGGTTATTTTCGGTTCATTGGCAAAAGAAAATGATGTAACTAAGGGAGATCTGTCAGCACATATTTCTTTAAATTTACCTTATTTTGCTAAAATCAAACGTATTCCTTCTCCAGATTTGGTATGGGATAGTAAATGGGAGACTAAATTTAGGACTATTTCAAAAATTTCTGCTAATAAAAATGTAACTGCTATGTACGGAGTGCCCTCATGGTGCTTAAAATCTATTGAGCAAGTCTTATTATTGAAAAATGTTAATAATATTCATGATATTTGGCCTGATTTTGAAGTTTATTTTCATGGTGGTGTAAATATTGAACCTTATTTACCGCTATATAAACAAATTTTTAATGATAAACCACCAATTTTATGGGAAACATATAATGCTAGTGAAGGCTTTTTCGCTACTCAGGATACTTTAGTAAATAATGGTATGAGATTGCTAACTTCTATAGGTGTCTTTTATGAATTCATTGATTTTCAGGATTTTATTTCTGATAAAATGAATGCCATAACATTGGACGAAGTAGAACTTAATAAAAACTACGTAATAGTTATATCTGCTCTGAATGGCTTGTGGAGGTATGTTGTTGGTGATGTTGTGCAGTTCACAACTTTGAATCCTTATAGACTAAAAATCGTTGGTCGTACTTCTCAGTATATTAATATTGCTGGTGAGGAAGTGATGATAGATAATATAGAAAAAGCTATTTTGCAAGCTTGCAAAATAGAGCATTGTTCTGTAAACGAATATACAGTTTTTGCTGATGGTCCTGATGAAAATAATAGATTTTTTCATCATTGGATAATAGAATTTAATGAATCTCCTAATGATTTTATCTCTTTCAGAAATACTTTAGATGAACAGTTGCAAAGTATTAACTCAGATTATAATGCTAAAAGATATAAAGACCTTATTCTAGCTCCTATACGCATTACTGTGGCTCCTAATAATACTTTCTATAATTGGCTAAAGAGTAAAGATAGATTAGGCGGTCAAAATAAAATACCTCGTGTAGCTAAAAATTATATGATGATCACTGAATTATTGAATATCATTGGTGATGATTATAAATTAATATGAAATATAAATTTTGGGGATTGTTTTTTTTAATTTTTTCTCCGATTTTCATCTTTTCGCAAGTGAGATTAGAGCTAATAGATAGTGTAAATATCCAAGCTGATATATCTAAGGTTATACCTATTGATAGTGATTTTTTGATTGGAGTGACCATAGATGGTAGATTATGTAAATGGAAAATCGAAAATAACAATCTATCAATTATTTCTAGTGAATTTATAAATAGCAGTACTGATAATTTGTTTTTTATTTCACCATTTAAAATTGGCATTTTTTTACCCGAAGCAAATAATATTAAAATTTATGATAATAATTTACAATTATTGAGCTTTCTATCTTTGAATAATATTATCAATGCACCTGTGAAAAAAGTATTTGCTGGCAATAATGAAAGTTTTATAATTTGGGATAATAATAATGAACTCACAAATATTTCATATCAAGGAAATAAAATTTGGACTTATGATTTGAAAACATTCGGATTGAATGAAATAATTGATCTGAATGTAGAAATTTTAGGTAATAATATTGCTGTTTTATTACCAGGTAAATTATTAATAATCTTCAGCCCAGATATGGTGCCATTACAGATAATGGAAACAAATTTCTATGCGATTAAATTTATTGCGAATTATTTATTAGCAATAGAAAATCAACGAATTCTAGAGCTATTACGCTTAAAAGATTTTATGCCAGTATATATAACTACCCTTAGTGAATCAACTAAAAGTATAGAATGTAATAAAAATATTGTAACTACTCTGACCGATAATAAGATTTATATTTGGGAATATAAAAATTAAAAGTTTCTCACAAATATTATTTAACCCAACCTCAATATATAAAAATTTTAGTATTGATTCTTTGCTATTATTCTCGTTTAATGAATATTTATAAATGAATTAACAGTAAAAAGAGTAATTTTATTGTCTTAATTAGTAAAACACAGTTTTAAATAGTTTAAATATTTTGCTTATAACTCATCACTTATAACCTTTTCTCACAATCTCCTCGTCACCCAGTCACCTCGTCTCCCCGTCTCCCCATCTCCCAGTCACCCTGTCACCAAGTCTCCTCATCTCTAATCCTCACTTATTACCTATCACTAATCTCTAATTACCTATGTTCCAAAATATTTATTTATTCTATATATGCTCTAAAGTGGCTACCTTCTTTAATATAAGTGCCAGATTTTAGAATTATTTTTTCTTTAGCATGCATATTTACTGTAATGCCAGACTCTACGATGAATTTATTATCAGTAATTATTGGATCAGCAAATGATTTGTCATTTTCAATATGTAAATAATCATATTGTTGTGGTGCAATAGTTAGTGTATCTTTAGCAAAAAAATCCTGATCATACACTATGTGTCTATTATACAATGTAAGATTAAATACTTCTTTTTCCCAATGAGCTTTCACTATTTCAGCTTGTCCTTTTATAGAAAAACCACCATTGAAATATGGCATTTTAGGTATTTGTGAATTTTTTGAAATGTATTTTTGATAAAAATTCAGAACTATGTCATAAACATTAGGTTCTGTAGCAGTGGTATCAGCACCATCATAAATATACAAAGGAATATAATTTAATGCTGCATAATCCAATTTATATTGTGGATAAACTAGATTATCAGTGCCCATTACAGATCTATAAAATCCTCCCTTACCATCATAAATATGCTTAGTAAACATATTCCTCAGTCTTACCATATCATCGAAATCTAATGATGTGTTTGGTAAATATTTATAATAATCCATCAAAAATTCTATAACTGGCACTGCATGACTAATATCCTCGATGTATTTAGTATAACCATCTAAGCTTTTACTACGTATTATACAATAATGATATGGTGTATACCAACCCAAATGATACCACCAGTATGAGTTGTCATTAGTTAAGATAAAAAGGGGGGCCTTATAGTTTTTTAATTTACAATAATCAAAAAATTGAATATTAGATTGTAGTAAATTATCAATAATTTTGGCCTTTGCTATATATGAGCTATCATTAGTACATAATCCCAAATAAAGTAGAGCTCTGCTAAAGCCAGCTTGCATATTGATTTCTGCAGCTTTATTTATATTTGGAGATTTAGTAAATGCGCAATTATCATTCCAGTAACCATTATTTATGTACCAATCGAGCGTTTCTATCAGTTTATCTGTTAACCATTTAGTATATTGTCCAAAAGTATTAAAAACTATGTTAAATTTATTACAATAATTGGATTGTGGAAAATATTTTTCAGCTTTTAATTCATCAAATTGATAAATGGGCTCATTTATAAGACTGGGTTCTTCGAATTCAATAAAATATACAAATCTAGATAATGTAGCTAATATTATGCCATCCAGATAAATCATTGGATCAAAAGACCATCTAGGGGCTTTTGTGCTATCTAAACTATGGTCTGGACGTTCCTCGATGATACATAGTGATTGGAATAAAAATTTATACAAATAAGCTTTATCTTTTGTAGTTTCATACATTGTAATATAACTTTCTAAAATCCTCGCAATACCTTCTCCAAAAGTAGTTATCGTGTTTATATCATTTTTTGTGTGATTAGTATCAAAATCTTTTGTGTAATATTTATTCTGTGGAGAATAGTTATTAACCATTATAGTACTAAATAAATCATACTCTTCTTTTACTCTCAAAGATTGATAATCTTGGGCGATTATATCTGATACAATTATTAATAAAAAAGTAAATAAATATATTTTTTTCATTAATAAATTATTGGTTTTTTATCTTTTCTTTTAACTGTTTATTTTCTTCTTCCAGTAGCTGTATTCTTTTCTCCATCTGCTCTATGTAAAGGTAGAGCTCTTCTATGTTTCTCACTAAACCACTAATAGTTTCTGAAATTTGAAGTCCGTTAGAGTTAATTTCATCTTTAGATGGTATGTAGGGTAAATGTTTTTGTGATTTTATTAATTCTAATCTTGTATTAAATAATTGCAAATTATAATCAGGATTAAATACGAAATCTGGCCATTTATCCAGTGAATCTATTTTTTCAACAATTATTTCTTTAGTTGCTCTAATGCTACCATGCACATCTAGTTTATACTTTGGAGATGTTGTACTAATGCCCACGTTACCATCTGGTGTTATTCTCATCCATTCATTATTATTTGATTTTAAAATGAAAGCTTGTGTATTTGTAGTACCAATAAAATCTGATGAGCTAGCGATATTACCATTTGTCAACCAGCTCTTAGTCTGCTGAGCAAAACAATTTTGATAATTTACCATCATAAAAATTATCAAAATAAAGATAAATTTTTTCGAATTAAACATCATAATAAAATTTTTAAATAAAAGTAATAAATAGTTTTGAAATAAAAATTTCACTTTAGATAAAAAATTAATAAGAGGTATTATATTTGTTATTACTTAGAAGTAAAAGAACATTCTATCAAAAACGCTGTATTATCAAAGGCTTAATGACATTTTTATTTTCTAATTTTATATTAATATTATAATAACCTTCGGGTAAGTTGCTAATATTGATTTGTTGAACATTATAATATGTAGCTACAATTCTTCCTATGGCATCACTTATTACAATTTCAGAAATATTTTTGTCAGATTTAATGAAAATAATCTCATCTGCTGGATTAGGATAAATAACCAGATCATCACTATTATAAAATTGTATACTCACATTATTAATTGTGATGGTATCAGATGGAGCCGATGGACAGCCATTTATAGTTACTATTACGAAATAAGAACCATTCTCTGATACAGTATATAATTGATTGGTTGCATTTGGAATAGGCCCATTGAGATTGTACCATTGATTACCAGTTAGAGAGCTAGATTTCAGAACAATATTCGGATAGGTACTAATTTGTGTAATAGTAGGTGTATCAGGTATTGGATAAACAGCTACAGTAACTGTTGCAGTCGCCGAACAATCATTGAGAGTTCCTGTAACAGTATATGTATGAGCTCCCCAGCCAGTAGGAGAAACAGTTATCTGGTTACTTGTAGACACTCCAGTGCTCCATTGATATGTTTGTGCCCCATCAGCAGTCAATACACTACTTCCACTTTCGCAAATTGTATATGGATTGGCTACAACACTCAAATTTGGAGATGGTTTAACTGTAATTGTAATTGCATCTGTACTACTACAGGCGTTTGAAGTGCCTGTTACAGTATATGTAGTTGTACTAGTAGGAGATACTGTAACTTGACTGCTAGGTAGCAAACCACCACTCCACAAATATGTATCTGCTCCAGAGGCCGTCAATGTTACTACATCACCACTACAAATAATAGTAGCACTAGCACTAATATCAACTGGTGGAGCTGGAGAGACAACAATAGTTATGCTATCAGTGTCACTACATCCGATGTCATTATAACCAGTTACTATATATGTAGTTGTACTATCAGGAGATACGCTTATCGTACCAGGTATTATGCCTGTTTGTCCACTACTCCATAAGTAACTAACAGCACCAGAAGCTATCAAAGTAGTACTGCTACCTTCACAAATGCTATCGTTCAATGTAAAAATACTAACGTCTGGCGTAGGTAATACAGTAATAGTAATAGACCTAGTACCAGAGCATCCATTTTTTGTTCCAGTAACATAATATGTAGTAGTAGTAGATGGAGTAACTGTAATACTCGAACTAGTAGCTCCTGTGTTCCATTGGTAGCTATCAGCCCATTCTGCTGTTATAACAGAGCTATCACCCATACACACATTTTGTGGATTTGCTGTAACATTTATAGATAAATGATCATCAATAACAACCGTTATTTCTGCGGAGCTTGTCAATCCATTTTTTGTTCCAGTAACGCTATATGTAGTAGTGGTAGATGGAGTAACTGTAATACTCGAACTAGTAGTACCTGTACTCCATTCATAGCTATCTACACCAGAAGCAGTGAGTATACTGCTAAGTCCTGGACATATTGTATCTGGAGCTGCTTCTACTGCCACAGATGGATAGTTAACTATTACATCTTTATTGCCTACTTGTTCACATCTATTCCATAAACCATACATTGTATATAATTTCACATTATATGTGCCTGAATCAGAATAATTATACGTATGATTGGCTTGCCAAATTAAATTACTACCATCATCCATATCCCAAGAATAAGTAGAATCATTAGTTGTTAAATTAAAATAATCTCTAAATGCTTCATAATTTAATGTATGAGAATTTATAATATATGCGGGAGTTGAATTAGCAGTAAATTCAATATCTTCATCAATTGCTACAATTGGTGGATTAGGATTGGTAATAAAATCGGAATTTACAGAATATGTAATCACAGGCGAAATAAGTGCATCAAAATCTTGCCCATAGGCTACCTCATTGGTATACCAATCTAATCCATTAGATCCATTATAATAAATATATGATAATCCTTCTCCGTATGTAGTAGCAGTAGCATTATTATAACCAATATTTAGTATTTTACCAGAAGTATTATTTTCTATGACTACAGCAAAATTCCCTGAAACTGATACTGGCGTTAAAAAAAGTGCATTGATTCTTTTGAGTGTTCCACCAGTAACTATTGCAATAGTTGGAGTAATAGTACTTATAGCAGTTGTAGGTTTGTTATTATTATCTACCTCATAAATATAAACATTTACATTAATTATATCAAACAAACCACTAGGATTTAAAACATTCCCATAAAAAGTCACCCCACTAATTGTAATCGTACCATTGTTTATATATGCCTGAGATTGTTTTTCTAAATACTCTAATTCTCCAGTATTTATTATACTATTTCCAAGTATATTTTCTTTTAATAAAGGATATAGCAAAGTATCAACTATCTCATCATCACATGGCGATAATGATCTATTAACATTTGCATAATTATTCATATTCAAAGTGAATATATCATCACTTAATTGCTTTGCAACTTTGTTTTGTCCCAAAACACTAATTGCAGCTAATATAACTAAACCGAATAAATAAAATTTTCTCATAACTTTAACTTTTTTACAAATATATAAAAAATATTTTTATAATCAATAAAAATTTGTTAGTTTTAAAACTTTAATATAATTTTGTACATAATTTTTTAAATATATAATTATGAATATTAAAGAAAATTTAAAGTACGCAAAAACGCACGAATGGGTTAGAGTAGATGGCGATTATGCATATATTGGAATTAGTGATTTTGCACAATCAGAGCTTGGTGATATAGTATATGTAGACGTTCCTACTTTAGGAGAAAAGCTTTCTAGCGGAGATGTATTTGCTACTATTGAAGCTGTGAAAACAGTAAGTGATGCGTATCTACCTATAAGTGGAGAAGTTATAGAATTTAATGAAGCTTTAGCTACTAATCCAGAATTAATAAATAAAGACCCTTATGGAGAGGGTTGGATAGTAAAGGTAAAAATGACTAATCCTGCTGAGCTAGATAATTTATTATCTGCAGATGATTATAAAGCTGCGATAATGTAATTATTTTAAATAGTAACAATTTAATAAAAATTACGTATATATAAAAAACAAAAAGGATTTATTATGGAAACTAAAAAAAATCCAAAAAAAGATTTAAATCGTCAAAGGACATTGTTCTTACAGATAGGTTTAGTTTTTGCTTTAACTGTAGTATTGGTAGCTTTCGAATGGAGAACTTATGAGAAAAGTGAATTTACTTTAGCTAGTAGTGGTCCAGTTCAGATAGATGAAGAAATGGTACAAATCACACAACAAGAACAGCCTCCAGAACCCCCTAAAGCTCCAGAAGTAACAACTATATTAGAAATAGTCGATGATGATGTAGAAGTAGAAGATGAGATTAATGTTGATATAGAAGCAAGAGCTGATCAGGCTGCCCAAGCATATGTGCCTGTAATAACTGAAGATGAACCAGAGCCTATAGAAGAGGAAATTTTTACTTTTGTCGAAGAATATCCAGAATTCCCTGGTGGAGACAGGGCTCTAAGGGAATTTATTTTGAATAATATACAATATCCCGAAGTAGCACGTAGAAGTGATATTATTGGTACTGTTTATGTACAATTTGTTGTTGAAAAAGATGGTAGTATTAGTGATGTTAAAGTTGTTAGAGGTATTGGTGGTGGCTGTGATGAAGAGGCTGTTAGAGTAGTAAAATCTATGCCTAAATGGAAACCAGGTAAACAAAGAGGACAACCTGTGCGTGTATATTTCACATTACCTATTGAGTTTAAGCTTATGTAACATGTTCTAATATGATAATAAATAATTAATTATAATCTATTCAATATTTTCGAGTTGAAATAGGCGTTTAGATAATAACTAAATTATTATTGGTTTATTCACGGTAATAACTATATTTCTTATTAGTATAATTGATTTTTAAATAAATTTTTACTCAATTTACTTTTCTTTGTCAACCACACAAAGAAAAGTAACAAAAGAAAAGTCTCCGCTGGGGAAATGATTTGATAAAACTACGCAATCACCTCATGGGGTTTACAAACTCGCAAGCTTTAGCTTGCTCAAACAGTGTAAACCCTTTTACCCAACGCGGCTTGCTTGTTTTATTACAAATCATTTCCCAATGCGGTATTGCTAAAGCTTACTGATTATTGTAAAGGTTTTCTTTTAATACAAAATGTTGATAAAAACTTTATCACCTAAACGCCTAATTCAATTTTCGAGTTTATTATCATAGTTTAATTCATGATATTTAGCATCTCCAAAGGCTAAAATAGGATAAAAGATAAATGGTAAAAATAATAAACCAATTGTAAAGCCAGCACCTTTACCAAAAATTAAAGATAATTGATGTGTTATTATTATAGTAATAACGATATTTACAACAGGTATTATCATCAGAAAAATCCACCACCAAGGTTTCTTGACAATTTCTAAATATACTATTAAATTATAAATGGGAATTATAGCTGCCCATCCTGGCTTATTTGCTTTTTGAAATACTATCCATAATGAAATAATTAACAAAGCTGCTACTATTAATTGTACAAATAAACTTGTACCAGCAAATAAGCCGTAAAAAAAATTGTATTCATTCATAATTTTATTTTTTTATGTTTCAGTAAAAGTAAATAAAATTTTTAAAATAAAAATATCTTTTTTTTAAAATATTATATTACTAATCAATATATTAATAAAAAAACTTGGCTTCATTTACTTTGTGTATGGGCAATCAAAATTTGGAAAAATAAAATACAAAGAGTGGATACTTTATAACAAAATTGAGCAAGTAATAATGCGTAACAAATACATTTCTTCTTAATTACTTTTATAGATAGATGTTTGGGCAAGAAAAGGGGAACGAGTCGAATTAATATATTGTTATACTTAACTATTGTTATTTATATCTCTGTTTCATTAATTTCCAATACTTGTCCCATGCCCATCTGTCGTGGGATGATAGGTTTAGTAATCTGCCAATATCAGGATCTATCACATCTTTCAGGTATTTATTCATCACTACGAACCACATCAAGTAGCTCTGTAAGTACTTAGTAGCCACTCCGTGAAATCTACTCAACCATTTTTTAAAATTGTCTATCTTGCTCTCTATTATTTCTACACTGTATAGACCTCGTTTTATTTGCTTTTTGTTTACTATTACTTTTTTACTCTTAATATCTTTCACCGCCTTTTTGAACTCCTTTTTAGGCTTTACGCATAGTAGATTATTCTCTGATATTCTATTCTTTAGCTCTTCTTTCAATTGCTCATTCTTAACTTTTTTATCTCCTACATGTTTGAAAAGTAAATTACCTTCTCTATCTGTTACGACTAATACTGCTACTTTGGGATGTCGCTTCTTCTTTGCTTTTTCATATTCTTCTCTGTCTTTATATTTCCTTCCTTTTTCTGAATATTGCATTAACAGTTCATCAGCCTCCACAATACCAGAGAAACTTATATTACCTTCTAATGATCGCAGGGCTGCTAATATTCTATGCCTCCATCGAAAACTTGTTTTTAAGCAAATACCCACCTCATCGGCACATGCACGCAGACTTTTGCCCTCAAGCATGCAACGTAAATAGTCTAGCATCAATGGATATTTTCGCATGCGATAGACAAAGGTGCGGGCCGTTTCACTGAATTGATAGCGACAGTTTTTGCATCTATATATTTGTCTACCTTTGCGTTTACCAGCTTTGATAACGTTTTCACTTCTACAATTTGGGCAGATAGCAGCTGTAGATTTAATTTTTAGCTTTTGATAATCTACTACTGTAGCATGGTCATCTACCAAAAATTGATAAAGCTGATCTAAATAATCACGTTTGTGATCTTTAGGCATAGCGAGGTATTCTTTTGAATTTTCTAGTAATTTTTCCATAATAAAAATTTTTGACAAAAATAATAAAAAATATTTATATTATATAAATTATTAAGTATAACATGTTTTATGCTTTATTAACCTTGCTCACACTCATATAAAACCTTATTTCAACCAATATTAATATTTATAAAGCATACCACCACTTACCCCCCATTAGCATGAACAAAACATATATCTTTAGAAGCTTCAAAAAAAATTCCTAATAAACCAAACAAGATGTGTTTTGTAAAATTATCCTTTTTAATTTAACTTTTCCTACAATAAAAGCTATAGAACAAAAAAATTACTAATCTTCAAAAACTTTTTTGTGAGGAATATCAAGCTCTCTATAATAACCACTATCTAACTTCCCTTTAATCTCTTTAAATGCTTTAATAGTAATGTCTATATCATCTAGAGAATGTGCTGCAGAAGGAATAATACGAATGAGAAAAACACCTTTTGGGACCACTGGATAAGTAACTATAGAGCAGAAAATACTATAATTTTCACGTAAATCTACGATTAAATTTGCAGCTTCCCTATCACCACCTTTTAGAAATACAGGAGTAACAGGAGATTGAGTTTTGCCAATATCAAAACCAGCCTCTCTCAAACCACTTTGTATAGCATGTACATTATTCCAAAGCTTTTCACGCAATTCTGGCATAGTTTTTATCATTTCTAATCTTTTTTGAATACCTATAACCATCGGCATAGGCAAAGCTTTAGCATATATTTGAGATCTCATATTATAGCGTAGATAGTTAATAACATTTTTAGGCCCTGCAATAAATCCACCTATGCCAGCAAAAGCTTTTGCAAAAGTGCCAAAATATAAGTCTACCTTGGACTGTAAACCAAAATACTCGTCTGTACCAGCACCTGTTGGCCCCATAGTGCCTATACCATGAGCATCATCTATTAATAAACGGAAATTATATTTGTCTTTCAAAGCTATAATACCTGGCAAATCACCTAACTCAGCAGTCATACCATATACACCTTCTGTAATCACTAAAATACCCCCACCAGTTTCTTTGATAACAGCCTCTGCATGTTGCAATTGCTTTTCTAAACTTTCCATATCATTATGCTTGTAAGTAAAACGTTTGCCTATATGTAGCCGCATACCATCGATTATACAAGCATGAGCTTCCTCATCATAAACTATTACATCTTTTCTACATACTAGAGTATCAATTATAGAAACCATACCTTGGTATCCATAATTTAGTACATAAGCATCTTCACGTTTCACAAAATCAGCTAATTGTCTTTCTAATTTTCTATGTTCTTTAGTATGCCCACTCATCATTCTAGCACCCATCGGATATGCTAATCCATACTTAGCAGCTGCCTCAGCATCTACTTTTCTCACCTCTGGATGATTAGCTAATCCTAAATAATTATTCAAACTCCATACTATCATTTCTTTGCCCATAAATTTCATATGATGACCTATTTCACCCTCTAACTGTGGATACATGAAATAGCCATGTGCGAATTCATAATATTTACCTAATGGTGTGTCATCTAAATTAAACTTTTCGAAAATATCCATAATTTTTTTTGCAAAATTGTATATTTTTTTTTAATTGATACTAAAATATGAAAAAATACATTATTTTATTTATTTTTATTGAATTAGGTTTTTATCAATAACTATTCCTTAAAATGTTTCTTTATCAAATATCCATTTTAATATTTCTATATCAACATTAGATAAGACCTTGTCTCTTCGATACATCATATTTGTAGCTGTCAGTATAGCTTTATTAAAATCATAAATTTGTAAACCACTCGCCCCGCCCCATCTGAAGGACGGTATAAATGTCCGTGGAAATCCTGCACCAAAGATATTACAGGAGCACCCTATTACAGTTCCAGTATTGAGCATAGTATTAATTCCTAATTTAGTATGATCACCCATAATCAAACCAGCAAACTGTAAGCCAGTATCTTCAAAACTATTTATAGCATAATTCCACATTTTTATTTTTTCATATGTATTTTTTAAATTGCTGTTATTACTGTCTGCACCTATATTACACCATTCTCCTATATATGCATTCCCTATGAATCCTTCATGAGCTTTATTGCTATATGCTTGGAATATTACATTATTTAGTTCTCCTGCTATTTTACAATGAGGCCCGATGGTAGTATTACTATAAATTTTTGCTCCAGCTTTTATTTGTGAATGTTCGCCGAGTGCTACAGGACCTTTTATAGTAGCGAAATCCATAATTTCAGAATTTTTACCTAAATATATGCTGCCTCCTTCTGCATCTAATGAACATGGCGACAATTTAACACCTTTTTCTATGAAAATATTATCTCGTCTTTTAGCATAGACAAAGTTTGGAATATTTTCTGATTGTCTATTACGGGTTAATAATTCAAAATCTTTAATGATTTCTTCTCCATTTAAAGAAAATATATCCCAAGTTCTTTTAATAAATTTAATGTCTTCATTATAAATTTTACAATTTATATTATTTTGAATTTGTGAATTAATAATATTTTCAGAATAATTTTTAGATCTTACAGCTATAAAATTATTATCATAAATTAAAATTTGATTTATTTCTAATTTCAAAATTTCATTTACTAAATCTTTGTTTGGTAAAATGCGAGCATCTATCCACAAGGTTTCTTCTGTTGTCTGTGGGAGTGTATATTTGTTTTGTAAATATTCTGCAGTTTTCAAATTAATAGCTGCATTTGTATATTTTTCCCATTTTTCTCTAATAGTTAAAATGCCTATTCTAATGTCTCCTATGGATCTAGTAAAGACTATCGGTAGTAGATGCTCTCGCTCTCTATCTAATAAAATAATTTGCTGCATAATATTAATTTTATACGAAAATAACAATTTGTTATTTATTAGAAAAATTTTGAAAGAAAATGTTAGTATTATAAAATATTGATAATAAAAAATAAATATCGATCAATATTAAACTGACCGATATTGATAAATATAATGTATTTTTAATAGAATAGCTTATTCTTCTTCTTTGTTTGGATTATAATTTTTGTATCTATTTCTAAACTTATCTACACGACCTGCAGTATCTACCAGCTTCACTTTACCAGTGAAAAATGGATGTGATGTATTAGAAATTTCAACTTTTATTAATGGATATTCGTTACCATCTTCCCACACAATAGTTTCTTTTGACTGAGCAGTACTACGAGTGAGAAACATATAATCATTAGACATATCCTTGAAAACTACAAATCTGTATTCTTTTGGATGAATTCCTTTTTTCATTTTTATTTAATTTTTGGTTTGCAAAATTAATAATATTTTCTATAATAAAAAAGTTTTTATACTAAAAATTTGGTTCTTTAATTTAACTGATATAATTTTGCATAATACAAACATAATAATTATGACAAATATTGAAGAATTAGAATTACATATAAAAATGATTAATTACTATGTAGATTTAATAAATGAAAATAAAAATATATCCAATCTCAAAATGTTATTACAAGAAATAGAAACTTTACATAATATTATTCTAAAAGAATATATTAATCATTTATCAATAGCACTTAATACTGCTGAGTCTGAAAGCAAAAATATTTCGTTCGAAACAATGTCAGATAAAGACCTTGACGCAATATATGCTACGTTAGCACGAGGTATTCAGAATGGCGAAATTCCGCAAGAGATGAAAGACATTGAAAAAGAGATGCAAAGACGTTATAATGAATTTAACGAAAAACAAGAAATAGAAATTAATGAAAAACAAAATGATAGCATAAATGATATCAATACTCAAATAGAAGAAACTGTCGATGAAGTAAAAGATTATAATTCACACATAGATAATTTGATAAATGACATTGCAAATGCCCAAGATGAATTTACCGAAAAATTTAAAGAAAAAACAAAACCAATTATAATAAACTCCGAAGAACTACCTCTGGATTTTGACATAACTAATAAAAATGAAGAAAAAGATAAAATTGATATTTTAGACAATATTGACCAATATAAAAATAAGCAAGCAGAAAGTATTATTAACGAAATCATACAAGAACAAGAAGAATTTACTAAAAATTATAATGAAAAAACAGAATCAACACTTATCAACTCTGAGAAACTCTCTCTCGACTTTGACATATCCAATAAAAATGAAGAACATTCTAATAATTTAGAAACACAAACTAAAGAGAAGCAAACTATCTTAGAATCTTTTATTAATGAAGCAGACAATGATTATGAAAGTATCAACAATACCCCAATAATTAATAAGATAGATGATTTACATAAGGCCTTTAGCATATCAGACAGATATTTTCTAACAAATAAACTATTTAATAATAATTCTGTAGCTTTTTCTATGGCTGTAGAGTCTATTAATCAATGTGCTACAATAGAGCAGGTTAATATTATCATAAAAGAATTACAAAATAAATATCAATGGGATATTAAGTCATATGAATATAATTATTTCTACTCAATAATTCAACAAAAATTTAATTAAAAATGAAATATTTTATAAAAATTCTTTTTTTTCTATTAATTGTTTTATTTTTTATTCCATTAAATGGGCAAGACTTACAATATGCTCGTATGTTATTAAAACAATTAACTAGTGAAGAATTTGCTGGCCGTAGTGTGGCTGATAGTGGTATATTCAAAGCAGCAAAATTTATTGAAGCTCAATTACAGTCGAATGGTATCATGCCATTAGATCAACTAAATAATTCTTATAGGCAATGCTTCCCTATATCTGCTTCTCTACTCATAAAGGAAGCAAATGTAAAACTAGATGACAGAGAGCTACAGCTGGGAAAAGATTATTTGGTGTGGCCTACAGCTAAATCGGTACAAGGTGATTTTGACATTAAATATATACCAATAGATGATAAATCTAATCCAGAAAAAATTATCAAGAAAATAGCAAAAGCACCCAATTATTTTTATTTTTTAGATTACTCTAAAGCATACTTGCTAAAAGAAAAAAATAAAGAAAACTACAATAAACTAAAAAGTTTATATTACTTATCTGAACCTTCACCGAGAGGATATATTTTGCTGGATTCATTTTCATTTTTTTACACTGCTAAATCTTTTTCTAATCTTAACCACCAAATTATTGTTCTCAATGCTAAAAAGTTGCAATTTAAAAAAGCACCTCAAAAAATCAACACAAAATACACTGTTTCCACACAACCAAATACCGAAATTTGTAATATTATTGGTTATATTCCAGGTAAAGTATATCCAGATAGTTTTATAGTGATAGGAGCTCATTATGATCATTTAGGTAAAATAGCTGACCAACATTTCCCAGGTGCAAATGATAATGCTAGTGGAGTGGCTATGCTATTAGATCTTGCCCGAGAATTTGCTAAAAGTGATATTAAGCCAGATTATTCTTTGATTTTTATAAGCTTTGCTGGCGAAGAGATAGGTCTATTAGGTTCTAAATACTTTACTACTTATTCACCAATTGAACTGAAAAAAATAAAATTAATGATTAACCTAGACATGGTAGGCAGTGGTAAAGAAGGTATTTCGGTAGTAAATGCTAAAGCTAATCCAACAATATTCCAAAAATTACAACAAATAAATGACGAAAAAAAATATGTAACAGATATGCGGGCACGTGGCTCATCATGTAATTCTGACCATTGCCCATTTGATCAACTTGGAATACCTGCTATTTTTATTTTTTCTCGTGATAAGGACTATCCATATTATCACATACCAGATGACGATTATGATAAATTACCATTAGATGGCTATGAAGGTATATTTAAATTAATTTATGATTATATAATGCAATTAAATAAATAATAAATTACATCCACGCAAGGCAGAATAATCGAAACGCCCTAATATCTCAAATAAGCCATTCTCATATTTTTTACCAATATCATCAGTTAATATAAATGGTAGAGAATATAAATTTGCTAAATCTATGATACCAATTTTACCATTTACATGATTCGGCAATGTATGCAAATAATTATATCTATCTTTAATTAAAATTTTCATCCAAGACGGCGAAGAAAATTCTCCATTAGACAATGAGTAAGCTTGCGATAATAATTCTGTCATGCCATATTCACTTGCAATACTTTTAAGACCAAAAGCAGTTTTTAATTTATTGTGCAACTCACTTCTAGTGATTTCCTCTCTTCTTCCTTTCATACCACCAGTTTCTACAATAATAGTATTCTCCAGTTTCATAGGATATTTTTCTGCAAATTCTAAAAGTGCAAAACTAACTCCCCATAATATGATTTTAGATTTTTCTTTTTGCCATTTTTCAATAGTTTCGCTCAGAGATGAGTAATCCCATTTAAAAAATTTAGCTTCTTTAGATTTATTTGCTAAAACCTGAGCCATATACACTAAAGATGAATGAGGTTGCTCTAAATAATTTGGCAATAAAAAAGCAAACTTATATTGATCAGGTGAACCAAAAAATTTTTCAAAAGTTTTTAATAAACTATTATCATATACTCTAAGATAAGGAACATAATGTGTCCCTTTATTCATAGCAGTAGTTCCACTTGTTTCGAAAATAGCCTCTACTGGTAAATCTTGTAATATTACTTTTTGAGTTTTAAATATATCCACCGGCAATAAAGGTATCTCATCAACACTCGAAACATTAATAGGACTTTTATTTATAAAATTACAATATTTATGATATACTTCATTATGATAATAATGTAATTCAAATAATTTTAAAGTAATATTATCAAAATTCAAATTTTCATTAAAAATTTCACACTCTATGTCATGAAGCATATTTACAAGATTCATAAAAAATTAGTAATTTTACACAAAATTAAAAAAATTATTATGAAAATATCGATTTTAAATTATATAATTATATTTTCGATAATGATAATATCACTAAGCAGTTGCATAGAAAATCCCGAGTATCCAATAATACCTGAAATTAAATTTAAAGATTTTCAAATAATGAAATCTCAACAAGGCAAAGATAGCTTAGGGACTTTAATATTCACATTTACTGATGGAGATGGAGACATAGGATTAGACGAAAGTGATACTTTTCCACCTTTTAATAGTGAGAGTGAATATTATTACAATTTTTATCTATATTTTGTAGAATATAATGACAATGGAGATAGTATAAAGCAAATAGAACCACCATATACAGCACGCATACCACGAATTAATAGATATGCAGAGAGTGTAAAAGGAGAAATATATGTAGATATAGACGTATATTTTTTGCCATTAGTTGTGCAATATCATAATATAAATATGAGATTTTTTATTTATGACAGGGCACTAAATAAGAGCAATGTAGAAAAGACACCGATTTACAAGTTTAATTTTTAATGCTTAAAAATTAAAGGGGGAATAAAAGGAAATGGAAACTAACAAAATTTATGTTTAAAATTGAGTATTATAAAAATTTCTTATTTTTCAATTAATTTTAACATTTATATACTCCCTTAAAATTAAAAAGGAGTTAAAAAAATTTTTTTAACTCCCAAATATTAAAATTGTTTATCAGATATAATTTATTATTTATTTATTTCTTCAGTATTTTTATTTTCTTTTAATTTAAGAAAATCATCATATGTTATATCTTTTTCGACAATCTTACATTTATCTAAGATTAAGTTAGCAATTTTTTTATATAATATATTAACTCTAGCATCTTCAAATGACTTCTCATCTTCAAACAAATGTTCTAAGGCATGGTGTACCATTTCATGCTTTGATTCATCAGCTTCCAATTCTTCATGAGTCAAGTTATACATAGAGGCTACATGATCTTCATAATCATCCATTTCTACATTAATATTATATTTTTTAGCTAATAAATTTGTAAAATGTTCGCGTTTTATATTCTCTATAAAAGAATCTATATTAGCAGCTATTTGTTCCTCGCTTAGGCCATCTTTTTTATCTTTATTTGCTTTCTTTATTTGATTAAATAGAATGTCTTTAGGTAAATCTATAGAATATTGAGATAAAAAGTAGTCAGTTAGTTGATCTACCATATTTGCTAGGCTAGCTTCGTAATAATTTTTAGCTAATAATTCAGAAATTGCACTTCTAAACTCTTCCTCTGATTGAATATTTTTATTTGGAAATACTTTATCAAATAATTCTTTATTGAGCTCTGGAAGTTTATTATTAAAAGCCATTAAAAGGCTCACTTTAATTTTTTTATCTCCATCAACAATTTGAGGCTCATTAGGGAATAAATAATTATTGGCATCTTCAATAGAATTAAATAGATCCAATAAATTAATTTCTAGAGGATTTTCATTAGTTAAATTTTTGATAGCATCTAGCTTTAAATTAGTTTCTTTATTAGGTTCAATATTAATAAATTTTTTCACTTCAGGATCATCTAGTTCAATATTAATAAAAGCAAAATCCGCACCATCTAGACCATTAGTATCTTTCATTTCAGCAAATTCTTTTCTCATATTTTCAATAACTCTATCTAATTGCTCATCAGTGATGATGAAATTATATTTAGTTATTTCTAAATCTTCTGGGAAGTCAATATCTAAATTAGGAAGTTCAATAAATTGGAAATTAATTGTAAAATTAGTATCATTTTCGAAATCTGCATTATTAGCATTAATAATTGGTTCACCAACATATGAAATTTCATTTTCTTTTAAAAAATCTTGAAATAAATTATAGGCTTTTTGCAAAACTTCTTCACTCAATACACTAGCTTTGTAACGTTTTTCCAGTAAAGATATAGGAGCTTTTCCTGGTCTAAATCCTGGTATATTTGTAGATTGACCTAATTGTTTAATTTTTTTAATATATTCATCTTTATAATCTTCAGGTTCTAGATTGATAGTTACATCTGATAAATTGTTTTCTTTTTGTGTTTTTTCTATTTTCATTTTTAATAATTAAAAAATTAATAATTCGAATTTTAAAAAAAATGCGGATGAAGGGACTCGAACCCCCACGCCTTGCGGCACCAGATCCTAAGTCTGGTGCGTCTACCAATTCCGCCACATCCGCTTTAAAAATATTTTGCAAAATTAAATTATTTTTTTGATATAATAAAAATTACTTAACGAATTTTATTAATTATAAGGAATATTAAGTGAATAAACGAGATAAATTAAACATTACAATATTGTTTCTAATTTTATAGGTTATAATTATTTATTCATTTTATTTAATTGATGTTGTTTGATTTTTAATTTTTTAGTTTTATCAGCATTTTATCAGATAAAATAGTAGTAGAAATAATATAAAAGATATTGCATTTAAGTTTTTCATTAAATATTGAAATTTTAATTAACTATATATGAGTATTTAATAATATTATAGAGGTACTTAATACTGATAAATAAAATTAGCCTATTTTTTTAAACTTTTCAATAAAAAACTATTTGTTATTGAAAATAAATTTTTAATATTTGCATAATATTTTTTATGAATTTAACAACCATAATAATTATGATAATAGCTGGTTTATTGTTATTATTACTTGAACTCATCGTGCCTGGTGGCATTGTGGGTACTATAGGAGGTATAGCTACGATTGTCGGTATAGTTTTGATGTACAATCATTATGGTAATTTATACGGAACTATTGCTCTGTTAGTATCTTTAATTGTTTGTGCTGTAGGATTATATTTTTTCTTTAGAGATAAAACATGGAAGCGACTAGCTTTAAATGATTCAATTGATGTTAAATTAAACAAAAAAGAAGTGGATTGTTTCATAATTGAAATGCAAGGAGAAACGATTACTAAGTGTTTACCTTCAGGTAAAGCCATATTTAATGATAAAATCGTGGAATTACATTCTCTCTCAGAACTTTTAGATCCTAATATTCCAGTAGAAATAATAAAAATTGAAAGAAATAAAACTATTGTAAAACACGTAAATTCATTGATATATGTTAATATTGAATGATACTTTATTAGATGCTGTTATTCATGAAATTACTTTTATAGTAATTTTAATACTAATATATTCATTAATTTATTATTTGTCAATAGATCTATGGTTTAAAGCAGTATTAAGTGGCGTCAGAATAAATTTATTGCAATTATTTCTAATGAGATGGAGGCATGTAGATACTGAAGTCATTGTCAATAGTATGATAACTGCTGCAAAAGCCGGATTACAGCTAACAAGAGACCAACTAGAGGCTTATTATTTAGCTGGTGGTAGAGTAAACTCTGTAGTTAAAGCATTAATATCTGCTGATAAAGCAAACATACCTTTAGATTTCAAATCTGCTGCTGCCATTGATTTAGCTGGTAGGGATGTTTTCGAGGCTGTACAAATGAGTGTAAGTCCTAAAGTGATAACTACTCCTGCAATAGCTGCAGTCGCCAAAGATGGAATACAATTGATTGTTACTGCTCGTGTTACTGTCCGAGCAAATATTAAACAATTAGTAGGAGGTGCAGGCGAAGAAACTATAATTGCTAGAGTAGGCGAAGGAATTGTAACAGCCATAGGAAGTGCAATAAGTCATAAAGCAGTCCTAGAAAATCCTGATGTAATTTCAAAAACAGTTTTATCTCGTGGGCTAGATGCTGGTACAGCTTTTGAAATTTTATCTATAGATATCGCAGATATCGTTGTTGGTAAAAATATTGGTGCACAGCTACAAATGGATCAAGCTCAAGCAGATAAAAATATCGCTCAAGCTAAAGCTGAGGAACGTAGAGCTATGGCTGTAGCCTTAGAGCAAGAGATGAAAGCTAAAGCCCAAGAGGCTCGTGCTAAAGTCATCGAAGCAGAAGCTCAAATACCTATAGCCATATCAGAAGCTTTCAGAATGGGTAATCTGGGCATCTTGGATTACTACCATATGCAAATATAAAAGCAAACACTAAAAATTAGAGAAAATATAGTAAAATTATATCTAATGTTAACACTCTCATATATTAAATTTTTTTTATTTTTAAAAAAATTATTTGATATTAAAAATAAATTCCTAAATTTGCATAATATTTTTTTATGAATTTAACGACTATAATTATTATTATAATAGCTGGCTTATTGTTATTATTACTTGAACTCATCGTGCCTGGTGGCATTGTGGGTACTATAG
>ERZ773359.700-NODE-700-length-48202-cov-8.356076_pt1 | contig 48202 bp, 35 predicted proteins | sample MGYA00374955_ERZ773359 | MGnify/ENA primary metagenome ERZ773359 (study PRJEB29098, sample SAMN04486028) | biogas fermenter metagenome | study: EMG produced TPA metagenomics assembly of the Biogas fermentation microbial communities from Germany - Plant 4 DNA1...
AATTTCGTTATAAGTGTAATAAATTGTATAAAGTCTGTATTTACAAATTAAACCTAGCCTCATTCTGTCAAAACTGCCCTGTATTTCTGTACTGAGAGTGAGAGTAGGTCAAGATAGTAGTCATTTTATTTAAAAAAACACCATTTTTATAGGAATTATACTAACACAAGCCTGCAGTTTTGTCAATATACATTTTATACACTTCTAACAAGTAATAATTTTAATAAATAGTCATGTCTGACAAAAAACCTAAAATATCAACATAAATCAATCTTTTTCTCATCATAAATCCCTGTCTTCGACAACAATTTTATACAAGCTTTCTTGCTGCGGGTTCGTATTACCCACTCTGTTTCACTGAAACCTTTATCAGAAAGCATTTCCTGAATCTGAACTCTTTCATTTCCTGATATGTATTCAATTCCCTCATCATTTTCAATGGATATAAATGTTTTAGATGGATTCTTTTCAGCTCTCATCTTAGTAACAGAGCTGTTCAACTTACCGTTATTTATAACCATCGCTCGTATTTTGAAAATACTATCTTCTATTTTTTTGATCTGCACATCATTTATTTCTATCCTGGGTCTCCATTCTGCCATTTCCAGAATAAATTCTGTGCATCTTCTGCATATATCATCCATTTCGTCAAGAGGCGGATTGCTGTACTTAATCCAATTCCAGCCGCCAATTTCAACCTCACCAAGCTGGGGATGGGTAAAGGTCTGCCAATCAAAAAATAAATCAGATTCCTTATGAGAATCATGCCATTTAAGCAATGCCAGGCCTGTAACCTCTTCACACTCTGATGCAGTACTGTATTGGGAAAATCTGGGAACGCCTAAAAAATTATAAAAAAGCCCCAGCTCTATTATATATGGAATAATTCCCCTGTCTTCATAAAGCCAGTCTTTGAAGCATCCGGGAAGCGGTGCTGCATGACTGCCTGTTGTTTCCTCGCTGTATCCGCTCAGCAGTTTAAAACCTAGTAATTCTTCGCCTTTTTTTCCTATTGTCTCTACTATATTCCAATCATCGGCATAATCTTTATTATGCTTACCCAAAAGATTCGGATAGAAAATAGCAGGGTTCCCGGTATGAAAATCAATCACCTGTATAATATCGGGATGATCAATTATAAAATCTGCAATTGCCCGCGTTTCAAGCTCAGATAAGGGGTATTTTCCGGTATTTGTTCCGGATATTCTTTTCCAGTTGACAGGAAAGTTTCTGTTAAAGTCGAGATTATCTCCGCCGTATTTAAAATAATGGCTTTCCAAATGGTTTTCTTTCACTCCGACATTCAATAAACCTTCCACTGCCAGCATATATCGTGAGTCCGGGTCAACATCCTCCAGAGGATCTATTGGAATCATAAGCCTGTGGTCACTATCTGAAATCCTAAATGAACCATAGGGGCTTTTCCAACGCATTGTGAGAATTCTGCCGTCGTTATTCAGATCCTTCTTAATAATTGGCTGATCTTCATGCTCAATATGCTTGCACCTTAACGCACTGTGAGTATTAAGTATGTATTCGGTGCCGTCGACCGCCACACGGGGCACAATATAAAAAATTCTTTCCTTTAACAATCTCCTTAATCGGGGATCAGATTCATAGTTTTCTGTTATATAATTTATAAAGTACACACACTGCATGGAACCGGCAAACTCCAGGGCATGCAGGTTTCCTTGTATATAGAACCCCGACTTATAATCATCTGGTACGTGACTGAACTTATCCGTAACTTCCATGCAGTATATTTTATTTCCCTCATTAGTCTCTGTCAGTATTTTTACAGTAAATAAATGAGGGTGCTGCTCCGCTGTTTTTGTTAAGAAATTAACTAATTCTTGGTAACTAAAAAAACTATTAAATTTCATTTATAGTTTCTCCGTTCATTTATCTGCCTTTTCCAAACAGAAAACTGTTAAATTATACAAAAATCGGCTGCTAAACCTGTTATGATTATACATTATTTTTAAAGCCGGATTCCCCATTAAACAAGTTTAAATTATAAAGGCATCTATTTATAAAGTCAATAGAAAATTGTTATATTTTTTAGTCAATTTTTTATAATTGCATATACAATTTATTGTGCTAAATTGTTAAATAATTAATGTTCCAAAACAATAAAAAAGACTTTCAGAAAAGCTCTGAAAGTCCATGGTTTATCAGTCTTCACTTATTGAAAATCCCTGCTCCCGGAATACTTGCTTAACCTTCCTTATGGTTTCCTTGTCAGGTTCGGGCGTGCCTTTTAACGGGTATTCCAGGCCCAGCTCCTCCCATTTGTATTCACCCAGGGTATGATAAGGCAGGATATCTATCAGCTGTATATTAGGAAATCCTTTCAGAAATTGGGCCAAACGGCGTATATCTTCATAGTCGTCGGTCAGTCCGGGTATGACAACAAACCGAATCCAAACCGGCTTGTTTATCTCCTTCAAATATTCCATAAAGGCAAGTATCCTGCTTGTACCCACACCGGTAATCTCCTTGTGTTTAATTTCATCGATATGTTTGATGCTGAGAAGCACCAGATCTGTAACCTTAAGAAATCCCTCAGTCTTGCTGATTTCTGCAAAACCTGCCGTATCCAGCGCGGTATTCAGACCGAACCTGTTTTTTACCTCAGAGAATAATTCCTCCACAAATTCCGCCTGTAAAGCAGGTTCTCCTCCCGTGGCCGTTACTCCGCCGCCGGAGTTTTTATAAAAAGGAAGATACCGGGCGATATCTTCCAGTATTTCCTCAACAGTAGTTTCCCGGCCGCCTCTGGGATCCCAGGCATCCCTGTTATGGCAGTAGACGCAGCGCAATGGACAGCCCTGGGTAAATATCACATAACGAATTCCGGGGCCGTCTACTGTTCCCATAGTTTCTACAGAATGTATTCTTCCTTTTATCAAGTATATCAAATCCCTTCGTGGAAGGTGCGAGACAGAACATCTTCCTGCTGCTCGCGGGTCAATTTTACAAAATTAACAGCATATCCTGATACGCGTATTGTTAACTGAGGATATTTTTCCGGATGTTCCATTGCATCCAGGAGAGTTTCCCGCTCAAATACATTTACATTTATATGATGGCCGCCCTTTTGGAAGTAACCGTCCAGTAAGGCCGCCAGATTTTTAATACGGATTTCCTTCGTTTTACCCAGGGCCTTTGGAACGATGGAGAATGTATAGGATATGCCGTCCTGTGCATAACGATAGGGCAGTTTTGCCACCGAACTCATAGAAGCAATGGCACCCTTTTTATCGCGGCCGTGCATGGGGTTGGCGCCAGGTGCAAAAGGTTCACCGGCCTTTCTACCGTCAGGGGTGTTTCCGGTCTTCTTTCCATATACCACATTAGATGTAATGGTCAATACGGAAAGTGTTATCATGCTGTTCCGGTAAGTTTTCTGTTTTCTCAGCTTTTTCATGAAGGTTTTAATGATTTCCACACCTAACTGATCAGCACGTTCGTCATTGTTGCCAAAGGTTGGGTAATCCCCTTCTATCTCAAAATCAACTGCAAGCCCCTCTTCATTTCTGATAGGTCTTACTTTTGCATATTTAATAGCGCTTAACGAGTCAATCACTACTGATAAACCGGCTATTCCGCATGCCATGGTGCGCAGAACGTCTTTATCATGAAGGGCCATCTCCAAAGCCTCATAAGCATATTTATCATGCATATAATGAATGATGTTCAGAGCATTAACATAGACCATTGCCAGCCAGTCCATTACATTGTCAAACCGATACATTACTTCATTATAATCCAGATATTCCGATTTAATCGGATCAAAGGGAGATGTCACCTGCATGCCGTTTATTTCGTCTTTTCCGCCGTTAATGGCGTAAAGAAGTGCTTTTGCCAGATTGGCACGGGCACCGAAAAATTGCATCTGCTTTCCTATTCTCATGGCAGATACACAGCAGGCAATACCGTAATCGTCCCCCCAATAAGGCCGCATTAAGTCATCGTTCTCATATTGGATTGAGCTGGTTTCAATGGACATTTTGCTGCAGTAGTTCTTAAATCCTTCCGGCAGCTTTTCCGACCATAGAACAGTCATATTGGGCTCCGGAGCCGGGCCTAAATTGGTTAATGTATTCAGGAAACGGAAGGAACTCTTTGTTACCAATGTTCTGCCGTCCAGACCCATCCCTCCGATGGACTCTGTCACCCAGGTCGGATCTCCGCTGAACAAATCATTGTATTCCGGGGTCCTAAGAAATCGAACCAGCCTCAGTTTCATTACAAAATGGTCAAATAATTCCTGAGCTTCCTTCTCTGTTATTACATTGTTCTTAAGATCCCTCTCAATGTAGATATCAAGGAAAGTAGAAACCCTGCCCAGGCTCATTGCTGCTCCGTTCTGCTCTTTTACTGCGCCAAGATATGCGAAGTAGAGCCATTGAACCGCTTCATGTGCATTTTTTGCCGGCCTGGAAATATCATAACCGTAGCTGAGCGCCATCTCCTTTAACATTTCCAAAGCCTTAATCTGGTCAGTAATCTCCTCCCTGGAACGAATAATCTCATCTTCCATCCAGGCAACTTCCAGTTCCCTCAGCTGGTTGTATTTATCTTCTATGAGCCGGTTAACTCCATACAAAGGAACCCTTCTGTAATCCCCTATGATTCTGCCCCTGCCATATGCATCGGGCAGACCGGTAATGATGCCGGCTTTGCGCGCCCGCCTGATATCAGGAGTATATGCATCAAATACACCCTGATTGTGGCTTTTGCGATACACAGTGTATATCTGTTCAACGTTGGGATCAAGCTTGTAACCATAGGCTTCACAGGCCTGTTTTACCATACGGATGCCGCCGTTGGGCATAATAGCACGCTTCAGCGGAGCATCAGTCTGAAGCCCTACAATTTTTTCATAATCTTTGTTAATATAACCGGGTTTGTGGGAAATAATAGTCGAAACCGTTTCTGTATCCACATCCAGAGTTCCGCCGTTCTCCCTTTCCTTTTTCAACAGTTCAGACACTTGGCTCCAAAGCTTGCGCGTTACTTCTGTCGGACCTTCAAGAAAAGAATCATCTCCCTCATAAGGTTTATAATTAAGCTGTATAAAATCACGAACATCTATCTCTTCACACCAGTTTCCTTTTTGAAAACCATACCATTGTTCCACAAATATCTTCCTTTCCATGCTTAAATCTGCTTTTGTCTTCTTTCACTATTATTATAACCTAACTGTACTATAGAAAACAAGAATTGTTAATAAAAAAACGTGAAACATGTAGTACAGTTTTTATTTTGCAAAATAAAAAACACCTCTCTGCTTCATTACAGAAAAAACTTCTGAAACTGCGTCATATAAGGCATTTTTCACATTTAACGGCAAATAAAAAAAGCGTCCCAAAAACAGGAACACTTATATCTAACTTTCTCATCAAATCGAAAAATGAATGAAACATATGGTACAGATGGTTAAATATTTGACACACAGCCCTTATGAAATTTCTGTATATATAAATTTCGTATCTTAAATTATGATTCATTTCTGCGCATTGACGTTATCAGGATAACAAATCCTATAATAATCAGCAGCATAGGCCACCCATACCTGCCAAGCGTCCTCCAAATATGCCTGATGGGAATGAATCTGTCCAACAGCAGGAAGGCTCCAATAAGCATAAGAACTACTCCGATTACCAAAGCTGCATTGCTGCGATCATAATGCTTCTCTTGTGAATCTGAACTTTGCTGATGTGTTTCAGAGCTTTGAGAAAAAGCATCTCCTTCATAAGCATCAGCAGTTTCCGGATTTCTGGGAATAATAATTGCAGCGATAATATAAAGCCATAAACCGGCTCCACCTGCAATGGTGGCAATAATCCAAAGCAAACGGACTATTGTGACATCAATATCAAAGTATTCTGCTATTCCGCCGCAAACACCGGAAAGAACTCTTTCTCTGGCTGAACGATAAAGTTTCTTCTTCATTCTGACTCCTCCTGAATATTTTGATTATAAAGCTTATGAAATCCATTCTCTAAGTTTTTCCATATCCCTGATAAGGATGGTGGTTTTATCTATATCTATTACTTTATACTTTTTAAAAGACATAAGTACACGGGTGACAGTTTCCCGAGTCGTCCCCACCATATTTGCCAGCTCCTGCCTGGACATATTAAGATCCAGCTCCACCCCCTCACCGGTTTTCCTGCCCCGTTCCTCAGCCAGTCTTACCAGCATTTGAGCGGTACGTCCATGACTGTTATGAAGAGCCAGGTTTTTTACTTGCTGCTGGGCATCCATCAGCCTCTTATTCAATACTTTTATAATGGCAACAGCCATGGCAGGGTTAGCCTTCAATACATTTTCCAGATCCTCGTTTCGGATATACGCAATTCGGGTATCTTCCATAACCTCTGCTGTAGCCGGATAGTTTACCTCATTAAACAGAATAACTTCAGCAAAAATATCTCCGGGAATTGCCATGTACAGAATGTGCTCTCTTCCGTCTTCAGAGACTTTATATATTTTTACTCTGCCTTCCATGACAAAATGCACCGCTTCCCCGAATTCACCTTCGTGGAATAAAATATATCCCCGGGGATAGGTTTTTTCACGCATGACATTGGCGATAACTTCTAATTCCTGATCTGACAAACCTTTGAAATAAGGTATTTTTTTCAAGAAGTCCACTCTGTTCATATTTCTTCCCTGTATGTTTTTGCACCCTTTCATTTCTTTTCCTTGTCATTTTACCATATTTTTTAGTTAAAATCATTGTAGTTATGAAAAGGTTGGGGTACAATAAGTCTATTACAATAAACAGGAGGTTTTCCTATGGAAGAACGGGATATACTGGTTTTTACCGATGAAGACGGAGAAGAAATCGAACTTGAAATACTGGATTACTTTGAATACGACGGAGAAGAATATGTAATGTTAATAGAACCTGAAGACGAGGGCTCTCATGAACATGTTCACGAACACAATGATGAATGCCCTTCCTGCTCCCAAGAGGAAGAAAAGAACATTTACCTAATGAAAGTAGTCACAGATGGAGACACAGAAGAGTTTTTACCTGTCGATACGGATAAAATGGATGAGCTGATAGAAGCAATAGAAGAATTATATGCCGATGAAGAATATGATGAAGAATACAATGATGAAGAAAACTAATTCAATAGCTAACAGAAACATTGTATATTGCTTAAGGCAACATCAGTCGCATTAAGGGCATAATCAGCGGATGGAATGCATGAAGTTTCAAAAAATGCTTTCCATCCGCTTTTTTGAAAAGTAAATCTTATATCTAAAGACACAGTATTATATGGTAAAAAGAGTTTTAACCACAATTCTAGAATTCAAATGCCCCGCCGTGCAGATACAGCTGTTTGGTGCCATCGGGCAGAAAAAGCTCTACAGGCACACCATCCGGAACCCGTCCGGAGAGGGTATAATGTCCTGCTTCGTTCTTCCAGCTGAGCTGCACCATTCCCGCCGGCGTAACAACATTGCCGGAAAAGTCCGGCAGGGACAGTACATGGGGTTCAATTCCGATTTTTGTCCATCCGGGTTCCAAAGGCTTTACACCAAGAATGCAACGGGTAAACTCATACAAGGCCAGTGCACTCCAGCCATGGCAGTCGCTGCGCATATTCACATTATCCTCAGGACAGGTAGTAAGGTTAAGCTTAATCATCTTTTTCCAATCTTCCCATATTACTTCGCTTCTTTCATACATGTCAGTCATTTCCAGAGCACGCAGCAAATAAAATCTCATTGAGTAGGAGCAGATATCAATATCTTCCAATGCAAGCGATTTTTTCATTACGCTCTTTGCGCGTTTTCCCTTAACCAAATTGGTCAATACAGCCCAAATCTGATCATGCTGGCTGAATCTGTTGTATTCGGGACCGGACCGGAACAAGCCGTTTGCATCATCCCAGCAGGTATTTTCAATTACCTGCAGGATATCCTTAGCCCTCTTTTCATACTCAATAGCCATATATTTCCTGTCGGTTATCTCATTCAACCTGGCTGCTGTCTGCAGCCCTGCTGCATACATTAAACTGTGTATGGTGGCAGGCCCCTTTTTGGCTGCCGGCGGCACCCCTCGCTCCCAGCCTTCAACCCAGTCCACAAAGGGCCAGTACTCCAGTTCTTCCACTAAACCGCTTTTCCCAATATGGCCGTGGAACCATTCCAATATTCCGTCTATGACCGAACGGTACTGAATGATATGAGATGTTTTTCCTGTCTGCCAATAATAATCTTCCACCATGAAAATAAAGAAAATATTAAATGTCGGAATGACCTGAGGTTCCCTTGAAGGATACCGGGACTGCATAAGTCCGTTGGGAAGCAGGGAACACCTGTAGTCATACATGGCTTTTTCAGCCAGCCTTGTGTCTCCGCTTATCATATAAGAAAACAATATCTGTGACCTGGTATCCATTATGTACTGCAACTGCTCGTAGTAGGGGCAGTCCTCATATGTCTCATGCATACATCTTCTGAGAGTGCGAAGGCTCATGTCCCATACATCGTTTACCCAAGGCGCAGTGGATTGTATGGTGGTTTTTACCTCCAGGGGATAACCTGTTTCCATGTAATAAGGACACTCCAGGCTTAATGGTTCCCTGCCCGTATCCACTTCAATCTGCACAAAGCGGAAAGTTCTGAACCAAAAAGGCTCATATCTTTCCTTGCGTCCGGAAGGCAGAAATTCATCCTCCTGCCCTATAATAACTCCCCTTTCTGCATTATCCCGCACCTCTTTTTTATAACCGCCGTCTTTTCCCAGGTAATAGGACTCAGAATAACGGATCCGAATGGAACTGCCTGCCCCTCCTTCCATCTTCATTATCACATAGCCGGTAGTAATTTCACCTGCATCAAGAACTGCAATATAGCGGCTGTTCGGAGCAAGAGTAATGGGCGCATCCTCCAGCAAAGTGGGAAAGGACATTCTGATTCTGTCTGAATGAAAGCTGGGCATCTCTTTTTGAAAAAAACGCCGGACTTCATAAAGTAAAGGAACAGGCCTTTCCTTAAGAGGCATGGGCGGAATCAGCCCATAAGCCAAATCATCGGGCTCACCGGCTGCTAACCAGAATTTTTCTGCTTTGTACCAATTTCCTTCAGATTCAGGAAGGTCCATCCAACCGTAAGGCAGAAGACTGCTGTCAACCCTTTCCATTGCGCCCATCCAATGGGCAGGCTCGTAAGGAATCCATTCAACGGCCCTGTCCAGTGCAACAAGCCATCCTCCGCTGTATCCTGTAGTTAAGTCGGCCAATACCCTGCCCCTGTCGGTTTTGCAGACGCCTTCTACCATCAGAAGCGGCCCGGCACCGTTAGTCATGACTGACAAGGGAGCCAGATTATGTTCTGTTTTTGATTCGTAGGCCGGATAGGCAATTACTTTTACAGCAACACAGTTAAATCCCGGCTTCAGACAATCGGTAACCTCAATAGTTTCATAGTACTGACGCCACTTGTCCCCCTTTAGCGGGCCGGATAGGATTGGAAGACCGTTTACCCATAATCGGTATCTGCTGTTGGCACTTACTTTAAGCGTAAGTGTCCCCGGCTGTGTCACTGAAAAACCATATCGGAAGTAGGCAGTGACATTAGATGTACGGTTGTCAAAAATCCCTGCATCCTTCCAGGCAGTTTCAGGTACGCCTATCCAATATGCCTTTCTCGCTTTCCTTGCGGCTCGCGATCTTGGTTTTACTCTTGATCTTGAGCCTGGTTTCGCTGTTGTTCCCTGCACAGTGTTTGATTTTCGTGCCATATTCTTCACACCTTTATAAATCTACATTTGTTTTTAGCGCCTTCTCTCTTTCGTAACGCTTCAAGGCAAGATCAATAAGTCTGTCGATTAATTGGCTGTAATTGAGGCCGGTTGCTTCCCAAAGCTTGGGATACATGCTGATTCTGGTAAAACCCGGAATGGTATTAATCTCATTAACGACCAGTTCACCATTGTCCTTCAGAAAAAAGTCAACCCTGGCCATTCCTTCACAGCATAAAGAAGCATAAGTTCTAAGGCTTAGTTCCTGAATCTCTTTAACCTTATCTGGCGGAAGCTTTGCCGGAACCTTCAAAACAGCTCCATTTTCATCTATGTACTTTGCTTCATAGGAATAAAATTCTGCCTGTGGAAGAATCTCTCCCGGAAGTGAGGCCACCGGATTCTCATTTCCCAGTACAGAACATTCTATTTCCCTGCCCCGGATGTTTTCTTCAATGATAATCTTGGTATCGTACTGAAAAGCCCGGTCTATTGCAGCTTCAAAGCTTTTCTCGTCACTGACCTTGCTGATGCCAACCGAGGAGCCCATATTGGCCGGTTTGACAAATAAGGGTAGCCCCAGCCGCGATTTTACTTCATCAAATGAAATCTGATCGCGATTGCCATAATCAAATACAAGAAAATCGGCGATGGGTATGCCGTCGGCTTTAAGCAGACGCTTCATAACGTCCTTGTCCATGCCAACTGCTGAACCAACAACCCCTGCACCAACAAACGGAAGATTTGCCAGCTTCAGCAGGCCTTGCACAGTGCCGTCCTCACCATACGGCCCGTGAAGGATAGGGAAAATAACATCAATCTGCCCCAAAGCATTTTCACCGTCAAGACATATGATCTGACCATTTTCACCGCCCGGTATCAAGGCCAGAAGCCTGCCTGTGGGATTCAGCTTAATTGAAGCCGGACTGTTTTCATTCAGTAAATCCATAGAGTCCTGATACCAGTGCCATCTCCCATTTTTGTCTATACCGATTAAAACTGCTTCATACTTGTCCTTATCCAATGCAGCCAGGACATTCTTTGCTGACTGGAGGGAAACCTCATGTTCTGCGGATTTTCCGCCAAATAAAATACCAACTCGGATTTTTTTCAACCTTTTGCACCTCCACTTGATTATAGCATTTTACCCTTATTTTATCTATGATTCTTTCCCGGCCTTTCTTATTCGGGTTCCTCTTCCAAATAGGTTTATCAGTCCGCTAAATAGCCATTTTTTATTGAATCTTCAATGATTTCCTGGACAAGTTCCCAAATAACGGGAACACTTTTTTCCATAACTTTCATCCTTTTCAGTACTTTGGCACTAGTGACACCGGGGAGTCTCCAGGTGTATCCTTCCGTATAATAATTCAGCAAGAAGGGAGCCAGTCTGTCCACACTGGCAGCATACAAGGCTTCAGGAGTTTTTTGTTCCTCAAATTCCCGCCAAAGATTCCACATTTTTTCCGCCTGATCTGAAGGCAGCATATTAAATATTCGCTCCGCAGCCTGATTTTCCCTTTGTTCTTTATCGTCATATCCTGCTTCATCATATGCAAAAGTATCGCCTGCGTCAATTTCTACGATATCGTGAATAAGAACCATCTTAAGAACTTTTAATATATCCAGCTCTTCTTCAGCATATTCAGAAAGAATCATGGCTATGACAGCCAAATGCCAGGAATGTTCTGCAGAGTTCTCATGCCTTTCATAATTAAGCAGTCTTGATTGTCTGAAAACATGTTTTAGTTTATCCATTTCCATGATAAATTGGATCTGTTTTTTAAGTCTTTCATTCATTAAAATTAAACCTCTCCTTATATTTAAAATTATAACTAAAAATAAAGCTACCTGAGTTATACATACAGATAGCTTGTAAATTGCTTACCGGATATTTTTGCCCTTGATCCGGTTAAAAATACTAACCGGTATAATCTATTCGAAATCAAAATGGTATTGATCTAAATTCAATGTCTTTTTCAGTTGTATAATATCCTTTTGCAAGGACTCATCAATGGGCACTCCCTTTTCCCTGCGTTCAAGGTAGGCCAGATATTCCTTTTCACCTGCAGTATAGATGCGATCCTCACCCGGTGCACGCTTGGACGCACGCAATGCTCTCAGAATATCGCCTGCCGTCTTTTTAAAGGCTTCTAATTCAGTAAATGCCTCTATATCTATTGCAATAAAGAAATGACCCAGACTGCGTGGTACTTTTTTGCCGTTTTCCAAGCCGGAAAGTGCTTTCAGATATTTACCGCCCTGCAATGCTGCTGATAATAACTCTACCACTGTAGCAAAGCCGTATCCTTTGTAGCCTGCCATTTCTTCGCCGATGCCGCCTAATGGCGTTAAGGCAGCAGTGCCGGCAACCAAATCTTTAAGTACCTGTCCGGGATCAGTTTTCGGTTTGCCGTCTTCTCCAATGACCCAGCCTTCAGGTAATTCTTTGCCCAATCTATCGTAAACTTCAATCTTGCCTCTTTGTGCCACCGAAGTTGCAGCATCAAAAACAAAGGGGAATTCCTCATCGGTAGGCATGCCAAATGTCAGCGGATTGGTTCCAAGCATATTCTCCACACCGAAAGTAGGTGCAATGGAAGGTCTGGCATTAGTGCCGGTAATGCCTATCATTCCTCTTTTACATGCCATCAGTACATAATAACCGGCAATACCATAGTGATTGGAATTTCTCACTGCAACCATGCCCATTCCATATTTTGCTGCTTTGTCCATGGCCATTTCCATGGCCCGCTTTCCGATTACCTGACCCATACCGTTTTGGCCGTCTATGACAGCTGTAGTGGGGCCTTCTTTTACTACCTTAATCTTGGTGACAGGATCGATAACTCCGTCAATGATGCTGTCCACGTAAACCGGTTTAAGCCTTCCTATGCCGTGTGAATCAATGCCCCTTTTGTCCGATTCAATAAGTACCTCAGCGCAGATCCTGGCATCTTCTTCCGGTACACCGACTTTGACAAAAACATCAAACATAAACTGCTCTAATGTTTCAAAATCAATACGATATTCTTTGCTGCTTTCCATTATGTATTGTCCCCCTTTGTTTAAATCGTTAACACTCTGTTAATTTTAAACAGAAATTTCTTTGATGTCAATTGCTCCTTCCCACTGTTTAAACCTGTTTCGTGCTTTAAAAAGCAGTCAGCTCAAGTGCCGACTGCCTTATGCTTTTATATGATTTCGAGATAATCCCTGTCCGGCAGTTCCGGAAATTTTTTATGGGGTAAAGTCTGATACCAGTAAGCCACAGAAGCTATATCATCCTGAAGGGGCAGATATTTGCCGCCGCTGCGCCAGCCCAGGGCCTGGATGGTAACCCGCAAATCAGATTCAAACCTGATGGGATCTCTTATATGCCATCTGTACATGCCGAAACGTGTCTGCGACCTGTAAAGTCCGTCAGGTCTTATTACCTGGGCCAATCCTGCATAAGGAGTAGTAAACTCCTCATATTGATTAATCTTTTTGTTTTCAAAATTATAAGAACCACAGAAATAATCCTCCGTGCCTGTGCCGCATATAGTAGGAAATTCTTTGTCTCCGTCTATATAGAATTTTATTTCCCCTTCTCCCCACCAGCCTGTATTATTAACGCCCCAGGCCATATATGTACCGACATAATGTCCCTTTCCTTCAATACCGTCCACTATTGTATACACTTCTTTATAGGGCAGAGGATTGGTCCTTCTGAACTGTGCATGAAAATAACCAATGTCATCAGGCACTTCCGTCAAGGTATAATCGATCTGGTAATAAAGCACCATGGGTTCAAAACCGCGATTTTCCATGGTTATTTTTGCTCTCTTCTTAAACGGCATTTCCCAGTAGCAGTTAAAGGCACTGCCCGGGTTGACACATACTGCCAGAGATGATACAGGTGCATATTCCCCCCAGCCGCAGGCAAAGAAATCACCTATTGGGCATTCCACTGAAGGATACTCCATGCCGTCCCAATATATCCGCAAAATGGCTTCTCTCCATTTGCTTCTGCCGGCGGTCATCCATATATGCTGAATTGCCCCGGAGCCTTCAATATCTGCCATGGTAAATACTTCACCCGGCTGTATGATTACATATGGGTTTACCTTCCACCCCTGCCCTAAATCCTGTGCTGCCACGGCTGCTACACCTTCATCCAAAGTCGCCATGCCGCCCTTCCCCTTGGCGCCGGTGAAATTCTCGGGGCTTATTGAGCGGGTTTTGGCATCGGATAACCTCCAAAGGTTGCCCATATCCATACCCAAACCATTGAATTTTCCATCCATTTCACATAAACCTCCTTTGGTTTGTTAAAAATAATTATTGCCTCCGGGTAAACATAAAGCTGTATTGTTAAAACCCGGCAAATTTTACCTATTAACCTTTTAATGGTTTTATAAGGCCTGGCTTTGGAATTCCTTCCAGGGAATTTCTACCAAAGCCCTGTTGTTGATGATGTCATTTATATGAACTAAAAGGGGGAAATCTTTCATATTGACCAGGCCGGCTTTTTCAAGCCTATACAAGGCTCTTGCAATACGCGTAGTTATAACTACTGATTCCAGAGTAATGCCTTCCAGCTTTGCCATGGCTTCATCAAAACTCAGCCCTCGTCCGAGCAAAGTGCCCAATTTTCTGGTGCGCCCGCCAAATATGGTTACATATAAGTCTCCGGCTCCATATACGATGTTTTCATGCCCTCCGCCAACTAACTCTATGATATTCGACATTTCACGGATACTTTGTCCAAAAAGTGCAGCTTGCGGATTATATGCCTGTTGACAGCCTATGCCTTCTTCCCTTTCAATCAGTCCCACTGCCAGTGTAACAGCTAGCGCATATGCATTCTTTAATGCCACTGCAGATTCCACACCTATAACATCTGTTGAAGTGTTTATATGGTAATAGGAGGTTTCCAATAAACCTTTCAATCCTTTTAAAATTTCCGGATCTTCCCCGCAGAAGACAACAGAAGAATTGCGCCTGTCAGCCAGCTCATAACTGGTACAGGGACCTCCGATGGCATTAATGAACAAGTTCCGTCCGGGCGGCAGCTTCTCCTTCATCAAATGGGGAAAGGGCACCAGTCTGCCGTCCGGTTCATCATGCAGCCCCTTGGTTACCAACAGCACCGGAATGGAATCGGGAACAACGGGCAGTACCTTTTTTGTAAACCAATCCACTCCAAAACTGCTTATGCCTCCTATAATAAGATCTGCCCCGTTAACAGCGGTTCCCAGTTCTTCTATATGATAAGGCTTTATTCCGGCAGGCAGCCGGCGTTTAAGGGTAGGATGAAAACCATTAACTTTAACATTTTCAATAATGTCACGGTCCAAATGCGTGCCGACCAATCGAACCTCATGGCTATTGTCCGAGGCAGGAAAGGCTATTGCCGATCCCATCATTCCTGCACCAACTATTGTTATAACGCTCATCTGTCTGTCAGCCCCAATCTCGTTAAGATTTAACCAATAATAAACTTGTGTTTCTTTATCAGTTTCCTGATTTCATTGCCATTTCTCTTATCTTTTTAAGTCTTTTCATAACATCATTTTTACTTCGCCCAAAATAATCGTGAAGTCTTTTATACTCAGCATATAACTTGTCATAGGCTGCAACATTTTCCGGAATTGGCTTGTAATACCCCTCTTCCACTCCGGTCATTGCCCTGGCAGCCTGAAATATGGTATCATACCCTCCATTCCTTTTTCCTGCTGCAACTGCCCCACAAACAGCAGAACCCAGAGCAGAAGTCTGAGCAGAGGCAGCTATGCGGATTTCCCTGTTGGTCACATCAGAATAGATCTGCATCATCATTTCATCTTTCTTGGCTATTCCGCCTGCAGCATACAGCTCCCTTATAGGTACGCCTGCATCCTGATAAGCCTCTATTATCATTCTGGTGCCAAATGCCGTGGCTTCAATCAGGGCTCTGTAAACTTCCTCCGGTTTGGTCAAAAGGGTATAACCCAGCATTAAACCGGTTAAATCAGCATCATTTAATACAGAACGGTTGCCGTTCCACCAGTCCAGTGCCAGAAGACCGCTCTCGCCTGCTTTTAACTTAGAGGCTTTCTGCCTGAGATAGGCATGTATATTCATGCCTTTTTCTTCAGCTTCTTTAGCATAAGCTGCAGGAAGAGAATTTTCTATAAACCACTCAAAGTGGTCTCCCACACAGGCCTGCCCTGCTTCATAAGCATATAAGCCGGCCAGAATGCCATCTTCAACTACACCGCTGATGCCCGGAACCATCTTTTCTTCCCTGTCCATAACAATATGACATGTGGACGTTCCAATGATCATAAGCATTTTGCCGGGTTCTGTTATCCCGACCCCCGGCAGGGAAGCATGGGCATCAATAAAAGGCGCAGCAACAGGGGTACCGGGATTTAAGCCCAGCATTCCGGCTGCTTTTTCTGTCAGCACTCCTACCCTGCTTCCGCTGGTAACCACTTCTTTGTTCAATTTTTCTTCAACAAAGTTTTCCAGGCGCGGATCCAATTGCCGGTAAAAATCCCTGGAAGGATAGCCGTATTTCTTGCTCCATAATGCTTTGAACCCTGCAGCACAGCTGTTGCTCTTCTTTTCGCCTGTCAATTGCTCAGTGATCCAGTCGGCAGCTTCCACAAAACGATCCGCCGCCTGATACACTTCAAATGCCTCATCCAGGATTTGCATTACCTTTGGCACCATCCATTCTGATGAGATTCCGGAGCCATATCTGCTTAAAAATTCTTCCCCCCTGCTTGCAGTAATTTCATTCAGTCTGTTGGCCTGCTTCTGCGCTGCATGGTGCTTCCACAGCTTCACATAGCTATGCGGGTTTGATCTGAATTTCTCATCCAGACATAGGGGTCTGCCGGTTTTATCTACAGGAAGTATGGTACAGGAAGTGAAATCAAACCCCAGTCCGATTATATCATTCGCATTTACCCCGGCTTCCTTAATAACTGCAGGAATTACCGCCCGCAATGCCTCAAGATAATCCTCCGGATGCTGAAGAGCCCAGTCAGGGCCCAGCTTTGTTTTCCCGTCCGGCAGAAATTCATCCATTACCCCATGGGTATAATCCTTTACTGCAGAAGCTATTTCTCTGCCGGCGGCAACTTCCACCAATACCGCCCTGGCGGACAAAGTACCAAAATCAATACCAATGGAATATTTGCTTGACATACAACAAGACCTCCCTCTGCGTACCTGTATATCTGAATCATATCAAATTAATTACATACCGCTGCATATTTTACACCTGCTCCTTTGCACAATAATCCATATTACTCTATCCAGAATTTTTCCTCAATCATGGCACATAGGGTGTGATAGACAGGCAGATGATATTCCTGTATATCAGCTGTAATTTCCGACGGTACATTGATCAGAACATCGCAAATCGAGGCCAGTCTGCCTCCGCCCGCTCCCGTCATAGCGATAACTTTCATACCCAGGGACTTTGCTACTTCTGCAGCCCTTACCACATTTATTGAATTGCCCGATGTGCTTATACCTATAAAAGTATCTTCTTTCCGGCCATAGCCGTAAACCTGCTGAGCAAAGACCATTTCTGAATTTACATCGTTTGCAAATGCTGTTGAAAGAGCAGAATGTGCCGTCAGCGCAATGGCAGGCAGGGCTCCCTGAAGGTACCTGCTGTTTTCTCCCAGTAATTCAGACATCTCTTTACCTAAAGGTCTTTTCTTATAAAAACCTTTCATCAATTCCCCTGCTATATGTTCTGAATCAGCGGCACTGCCTCCGTTTCCGCAAACCAAGAGCTTTCCCTTGTTCTTATAGGTCCTCAGCAGACAATAATAAGCATCCATAATATTTTTCTTCAGACCTTCAAGTTCTTTATAGCGTTCAAACAATCTGCGGTAATGACGCAATACATTTTCATTTCTTTCCTGGGACAAGGGCACAGGGTCGATGCCCATTTCATAGCAAGCCGCCATTATGCTTGCCAGGTCCCCTAATCTATCCCCGGTTTCAGCAGGAACAATGCTGCATACCTTTCTGGAGTGAATAAGAGCTTCCCTCTTTATTGCTTCCTCCATAGACCGTCTCAGAAGGTGTTCACTTTTTTTAAAAATGCTGCCAATAACAATTTTTTCTGGATTAAGGAGGTCTATTAAAATGCTCAAAGCCTTTCCCAGCTTTTCTCCCACAATCTCATAGATTCTTTTTGCATCTTCATCCCCGCCATCGGCATAATCTGCAATGATTTTGGCGTCTACTTCTTCCGTCTTAATGCCGTCCAAAATCCATGCGGGCGGCCTTCCTGATTCAATCAAGTCCCTGGTAATGGAACGAGCCAGAATTCCAATTCCGTTCCCGCCGCAAAAACCTTCAACTGAGCCATTCTTGCCGTATCCCAAAGGACCTTCATCTTCCAGACGAATATGACCGATCTCTCCAGCCATGTCATTTTTGCCTTTGATCAATACGCCTTCGGATATAACGCCTGCACCAAAGCCGGTACCCATGGTCAGAAAAATCATGTTGTCGGTGCCCTGACCTGCCCCAAGTTTCCACTCCACCAGGGCACAGGCATTTGCGTCGTTCATAATAAATGCAGGAACCTTAAATTCTTTCTTTAAAATATCTGTGAAAGGTATGTTATCCCAGCCGGGCAGATTAGGCGGGGAGAGAATCAGCCCTTTTTTTGAGTCCAGCGGGCCCCCGCAGCTTACCCCTATGGCTGATAAATCATTCATAGAAATACCGTTCTTTTTTATTATCCTTCGTGCGGCATTAAACAGATTTTTTTCCACGTATTTATATCCCTTGCCCGCCTCAGTAGGAAAGGCTTCCTTATCTGTTAATTCTATTCCATTTACGACCGATGCTAAATTAACCGCACATTTGGTACCGCCTATATCAAAACCTATAATGTATTTCATCAGACTGCCACCCCGATTCCGCCTTCACCAGATCCTCAAAATTGCCCTGATCGATGAAGTTTTGTATAACCAGCATTGCGCCTCCGATTAAAGAGGCCTGGGACAGATCAGACAGATAAAGCTTTGTTTCATGAATATCTTTTGTTACGGTTTTATCTGATATAAGCTCTTCCAGATTATCCAGCAAAGCATTCCCGGCTTTGGCAATTGTACTGCCGATAAAGATGGCTTCCGGCTCCAGAACATTGATTAAGGTAACAAATACATTGGCCAGGTACTCAGCTTCCTTTCGAATAATATTCAGACAAACCGGGTCTTCCATTTGCAGACCTTTTATAATATCATCCCATTCAATTAATCTTCGGCTTCTGATTTCTGTGAGATATGACGAAGGTATTCCCAATTCAGCGAAGCTATTAATATACCGCATAATTTGGGGGATAGTGGCATACACCTCTATGCATCCATGGTTGCCGCATTCGCATTTCGGCCCGTTCATATCGATAGAAATATGACCTATCTCACTGCCGAAGCCCCCTTTTCCCCTGTATATGCGGTTATCCATAATTATACCGGCACCGATCCCTTCATCTACGACTGCATAAATAAAGTTACGGTATTTTTTTTCCCTGCCGTAATTCTTTTCCGCTATGGCATAAGCATTTGCATTATTGTCCAGTATCACAGGAATATTAAATGTTTCTTCCAGCATCTGCTTTATAGGGATGTTTTTCCAGCCCCAGAAATTAGGGGGAGATAGTATAATGCCTTTGTTAATATCCAGGGGACCGGGAGCAACAATACCGATACCGGCAATTCTATTAAATTTAAACTTATTCAGGAACTCTTTTATTACATCCTTTAATACTTTTATGATGTGATCCAGGGTATCGTTTTCTATAAAGTTGTAATCTTTTTCTGCAATGATGCTGCCCAAAAAATCAACAACGGCAACAGTGAACTTTTTTCTGGTCCAATCAACTGCTATTGCATGGCAGCCAGAGGCATTCAGTTCAAGATTTATAGGCCTTCTTCCGCTGCCTGTGACTGAAACCCCTGTTTCTATTATAAGGCCCAGTTTCAGCAATTCATTAATAATGGGGGTCATGCCTCCTCTGCTGAGCCCGGTTCTTTTGGAAAGCTCAGCCCGGGAAATTTTCCCCTCTGATTTGATCATATTTAAGATTAAGGAGCGGTTTCTTCGTTTCATCACCGCAGAATTACTTCCCAATACTTTTTGCATGCATCACACACCTGCACCAAAATAGATTCTACTTTAATTATAGGCCGAAGGCTGCTGTTGTCAATTACTGCCTCTTTTTATACGGAGTCAGGAAACAGGATGCTTAAAATTTCCCTGTACGGTAAAAAGTCTTCGATAATTACATGAGCGCCGGCCTTGATCAAGCGATTCCTTTTAGCCGGATTAAGGCCATGTCTTTTTATCTCATCTGCTGCCACTCCCAGTGTTAAAGCACCCAGCTCAACCCCTAAGGCAATTTCCACCTTGCCGTCGCCGACAACCAGAAGCTCTTCACCCTTAATTCCCTTGGTTTCAATCAAAAGTCTGAAAACCGCTTCCTTGGAGCAATCGGCTCTTCTCTCCGGAGCCCCCATTATCTGTGTGAAATATCCCTTAAGGCCCAGGGAGGCGGCTTCCCTTACTACATCCTTGTGATCTGTTCCGCTGGCAACATATAGAGCCAGCCCCATATCGTACAGATTCTGAATAAAATCTCCGGCACCCATAATAATATAATCATCCGGACTCTTCCTGCCTTCTTCCAAATCCTGAACCCGGGTTTTCACCATTTCCAGAAGTCTTCTGTTATATTCATCCTTATACCACCAGGCATCGTGAACCAGCGGGTTAAGACCTCGCCTGCGAACCTGCTCTTCCAGCCACTGCATCTGGTATATGGTCTGAATGCCTGTGGATTCATCTATATATTCCCTGACTTCTTTAATTAACTCTTCACTTGGTGTACCCGGACCCTGTATCATTTCAACCATGAAAGGCTCCATAATTTTTTCCCAGCCCTGTCTCAGGGTGGATACAGTTCCGTCAAAATCAAAAATAACTGCTTTTATTGAAGGCCGACTCAGCTCTTTCAGAATCTCTATGCCATGGTAAAGGAAATTCCCTTTTTTATCGGCGCCGGAAGGATTCTCAAACATTTTTCTTCTCCATTCGATTTATTATTTTATTGTACAAATTAGGTATTGTATCCTTATGATTGCCCTGGATATAAAGTCCTCTGCCGCCCAGACTGGTTGGTCTGTTGATGACGTTTTTTCTGGGACGATAATAGTAATGAAAATGATCATCAGAAACCCTTGAACGGTAATCGCCCAGAGGAATGATATCAAAATTTGCGGTGGTTATGTTCTCAATTTTATAACCCTGATTACGTCCTATGGACAAGGCTTTCAAAAAAACCTCGGCACCGGTTACAGCAGAACCTGCATTCATGAATACACCGCCTTCCAGCTCGGAAACGCTGCCGCAAAATACAGCAAAGTCAATTCCGCTGCTGCCGCCCAGAGAGCTGAAATCCGCCTTCGGATGCTGGTGGATAATATCCGCTCCAATGGTGATATGATAGGTGGCAGGAATTTTCGCTTTATAAGCTCTGTATACAATGCAGTCGTCAGCATAGGGAAACCTGCTCATGTTTTCCTCAATATATCGGGCCAGGCTTTCTCCGTATCCCAACCCGTTTGCATATCCCTGGTTAATGGCTTCATTCATCCAGGCGCCGGTTTCCTCCCACATCCCGAAGGAACCGTCTTCAATGGCTGCAGGGACATGCTCAGAGGTTCCTCCGAGATAGGCCAGCTCAAAATCGTGTATGCTGCCTGCGCCATTGCTGGCAATGTGAGTCAGTATTCCTTTTTCCATCAGCTCTATTATATAGCGGGAGAGGCCGCATTTTATAACATGGGCACCCATAAATATAATAACAGGCCTCTTGTTTAACCTGGCTGCCGCAATCCGGTCTGCCAGTTCTTCCAGTTCAGGACTGTCCCACAAAGTGATTTCATCCAGGCCGGGTCGTGTCATATTATCAATGGTCACCAGATTATGCCTGTTTTTTACTGAAAAAGTTGTTGTCCGACTTAAATCCAGCCGTTTCACTTTATATCCACCCTTCACATTATAGAATTTTGCTTGCCTGCTCCAGGATTTCTTCAGGAGATGCCGTACCGGTTATCCCTATTTTCCTTATAACAACTGATGAAGCCAGGTTTGCAAAGACAATGCACAAGGGCCCTGGAAAACCTGCAGCATATGAACAGGCCAGGGCTGCAAGAAATGTATCGCCGGCACCTACTATATCAATAGGAGGCTCCACCGGTATGCCCATTACCATATAAATATCATTTCCTTCATACCACAAAGCGCCTTTTCTGCCCATTGTTATAACAACCGGAGCCTGGTTCATTTCATAAATTTTAACAGCACACCTTATAATGACGTCCATATCTGTTTCTTTGACAGCTCCTCCGTCATTTAAAGCCATCACAGCTTCCATCTCATTAGGTTTTATAATCATATTTCTATACAGGCCGATTCTCGACCGGCTGTCAGCCATGATGGTCTTCCCGCTTTTTGACAGCCTCTCCAGCTCCTGCCGGACGCTTTCTGTGATAACTCCGTATCGGAACTGATCACAAACTATAATAACATCAACCGCATCAGCCAGTGCCTTAAGATTCTCTATCACACTCAGTTCCTGTTTTTCAGATAGGGCTTTTCGATTTTCAAAATCAATCCTGGGATCTTCATACCATATTTCTGAGTACCCTCTCCGCAGCGGTTTGCAATAGGCAGGTGTCACCCAGTTTTCATCTGTCAGCATAAACCGGTCATCAATTCCCCAATCTTTCATGGACTTTAAGAACCCCTCACCCCGCCAATCATTTCCAATAAGCGACAGCATATATACCTTTTCTGCTTTAAGGCTTTTGACGTTGGCTGCAACATTACCGCCGGCACCGAGATAAAACCGTTCTTCTATAACCGGCAAGGGATGATGAGGGGTTTCCCTGGATAGTTCACTAAGCCGCATATCTGCATCCCAGTATATATCCAGGCATCCATCGCCCACTATGCCAATTCGTACATTCAGAATTTTATCAAACATTTCCGGGAGCCGGATGTCCTTTATACCCAGCTCGACTATCTGTCTTTGCTCCATTGGATGCCTCCATACTAATAAATTATAATAAGGTTTCTTCTAAATACAGTATAAGAAGGAATTTTATATAATTTATATACAAAATATAGAAACTTGTAATAAATTGATTACTTACAAACCCTGAAGGTTTTTATTTCAAAGGGTTTAATGAAAAACTCGAAGGAGCTTGTATTTCTGCCAATTACTGATTCGTCTTCTTCCATAAGGTTGCATTCAATTACTTCCGCAGCTGGATCTGATAAATGAATGCCTGTCTTGCCTCTGATGCCTTCAGATTCATATACACGCATTATTATTCCCCGGCCGTCTTCCGCCCATTTTATGGTGTCTATTATTACATTTTCCCGGGTAATTCTTGCGAATGGTTTCTCATTCTTTATGCGCCGGCCTTCCAGCACAAACAGGGGAACATTAAGTTCATAACCTGCATGCACTGTCTTCCCTTCACGGTAATCGCCTGTGTGGGGCATCAGGGAATAGCAGAATTCATGCACTCCCTTATCCGCATCCGGATCAGGATCAACGGGAGACCTGAGCAGCGTTATGCGCATGCAGTTGTCCTTTATATCGTAGCCGTATTTACAGTCGTTCAGCAGGCTTACACCATAGCCCCCTTCCGAAAGATCGGCCCACTTATGCCCGCAAACCTCAAATTTGGCCTTGTCATAGGAAGTATTCCAATGGGTAGGACGTTCAATGGCGCCAAACTGTATCTCATAAGCGGCTTTTGACGACAGGACATTGACATGGAAAGCAGCCTTCAGCATTTTTTCAGTTTCCTGCCAATTAACTATTGTGCGGAAATCGATACGGGGAACGGAACGGTAAATGGTTATGTCCTGCACTATTTCAGACAGATTGAATTTCTTAGTAACCCGGACAACCCCTTTAACCGGCGATTCTTCGATTACTTCAACTTTTCCTTCTGTCAGGTTCCAGTATTTATTCTGGTATTCCAGATCAATATTCCATGCCGTTTCACAATAGGGTTTGTCTTCAAAAATTTGCAGCAGATTGGAAGGGCGGCCTTGCTCCAGAACCTCACATTCATTCCTCTTATCGTAGATGCCGGTCAGATTCCCGTTTTCGTCAAGCATGATCCGATAATAATCATTTTCCAGACAGGCTTCGCTGACAGATATGTTTGTTTCTCCAGAAAATGGCTTCTCTAATATGCGATAGGCGGAAAATCCTAGGGCAGGAGCCCATGCTTCAAATTCGATCCGCCCGTCCCTGATTGCGGAAGGAACCTCTCTCCCCTCCTCGTCAACAACAGCTGCGTACGAAAAGCCCTGAGGCAGTGAAAGGCTCACATGATCAGTCCTGTCCCAGGAGAGACTGTTGAATACAGTAATACAGTTTGATTCCGACTCTGCGGTTAACTGATCTGAAGCTGAACTTTCTATCCCGTCGATCAATTCAAATACATGTTTGTAATCCTTTTCACAGTCCTCATAAACTGCCCGAATAGATGAACCAGGTATAATATCGTGAAACTGATTTTTTAAAATCAGCTTATATGCTTCCAGAATTTTATCATAAGGATACTCTGCGCCATGTCTGTCCCTTGCAATAGCTGCCAGCATTTCCGCCTGCCGCATGCCCAGTTCTGCCTTTCTGTTGTTCTTTTTTGTGCGGGCCTGGGAGGTGTAAGTTCCTCTGTGAAATTCATAATACATCTCATCGTTCCAGACAGGAAGCTTTTCCTTAAGCGGATCTACTGCATCAAAGAAAGATGCCGCAGTGTTGATTTCCGTTTTTTGCAGCCCGGGGAAGGATTTAAGCCTGCGCCCGGTTTCCAGCATTTGATAGCTGGGCCCTCCGCCGCCGTCCCCGTATCCGAACGTCATCAGCAAATCGTCACTTATATTCTTTTGGTCAAACCTGTTGTATATGGTTTCGACGGTCTCAGGATTATATCTGCCGTTGTAATTCAATCGCTGAATATAGGCCAGGATGCGTGTACCGTCTATTCCCTGCCAGTTAAACAGGGAGTAAGGGAATTTATTAGTGTCATTATTGATTAACTTGGATGTATAAAAATATTCCATGCCGGAGCGCTTGATAATCTGGGGAAGGGCCCAGCTGTATCCAAATACATCAGGCATCCAGAATCTTCTTATACATATAGGAGTCCTTTGTAAAGCTTTCCAGTACCCGGGTAGTTTCAAAAGGAATTCTCACATTAGCGGCAGCCAGCTTATCGATGGGGCTTTTTAGCGCCATCACGGCATCAAAGGCTGTTTTGATGTCGAAATAATATTTCTCTGCCACCGGGTCCACTACAGCCATCTTTGCCATGCGAAACTGATATTCAATGGAGGTTATTCCCTGACGGCGAAAGGCAGCAAATTCCATATAATTAAGCCCTGCCTCCGCTTCTATTTCTAAGCGCTCACCTGCCGAAGGAATACCGGGCAGGACCACTCGTGTCCTTTGCGCTTCGTTCTTTTCCAGATAGGATGTAAGAGCTGATTTGATCACGCCGTTGATCTTTACCAGGGCTTCCCCTCCGAAATCAAGTTCCAGTACTACATATTTTCCGGCAAATTTTTCCGGAATCTCTACAGTAGTTTTAAACCAACGGGTAGTTCCGTCACTGCAAACCCACCTCTCTCCCAGAGAAATACTCTCCCATTCTCCGCAATCCGTGTATTCTCCAGGGGCTGCATAATAACCCTGCCTGGTTTGCCATACCGGCAGTTCAAGGACATCTTCATAAATTGCATCCTCTACTGCCTTCAACTTCCGCTCCAATACTCTTTCGGTGGTAAACTCCATTTAACTATCCCCTTTCATATTCTAAATACACAGATTATTTGTTGTTTTTATTGCCTAATATAGTTTGTTATATGTTATTACTATATTTCTTTTTATTTCATCATAAAAACCGAGAGGAAGGCACACCTTCTATCTGTTAAAAAACCTTGCTGAAGTGAAATATCTCGCCATTGCCGCAAAGCTGAGATGCTTTTAAAAGGGGTTTGTTAGATAATCTTATCATATATAGGGTTTTGCTTATTGTCAATAGAAACTAAATGTTTTTATAAGTATACATCCGGAAATCAAAACTTTCCTCCCCTGGGGGAGGAAAGTTTGTAACAGGCAAAGAATATAAACAGGTTAGGTCATAGGAACAGAGGCGTAATATGCATCCTCCCCTGCCAGAATAAATACGTCCGCCGCATCCCGAGGCCGATTACCACTCCGGCGGCCGGCAAGGCAGAACATTGACGGCGGAATGGACAGCTTCACGGGGACGGCGTCTCCGAGGCTGTTCAAGCCAGCGCGGTAGTAGCCGTCCGGGCGCTGGGTATGACCAGGAGAATTCCATTTGCTGTAGAGTATCACCATACTGCCGTCGGTGAGCTCCTGGAATGAAGCACAGTATTCTGTTTCAATGAATTTTCCGTCTGCTGCCTCTGCGTCTCGATCCAGCAAGGCCCGATGTATTACACTGCCGTTCTTTACAGCTGCATATTCCAGCGTAGACTCAAATTCTACATGGGGAAAGAACCTGTCTCGCATAAAGGGATGCCAGATACGCCGGGTAGTGTACAGCACATGGCAGACACCATTGTCGTCTGCATAGATGTCCTGGGGAAACACATACCCGCAGGTCTCATCCCGACTGGCTATGCAGATAGTTTCAGTAAACCGGCCGAGGGCAATGTCGTCACAGGTTTTATACAGCAGCATGCGAAAATCATAATCCCATTCACGCTGCGTATGTTGAAATTTATAGTTCTTCCAGTCCACGTTGGGCTCATGTATGTCGCTTACCCCAACGATATGTACCTGACGATTCCGAATTGAGATGGGGGCGTAACAAGTTCTTACCGGAAAGGTGAGGCGGCCGCTGCTTGGATAATTGCCTTCTGTGTCCCGGTAAGTCCATGCAAATTTTCCCTGATCGTTTTCTACAAACTGATTCACCAGTATCATCTCTCCTGTCTCCCGGTCAATAGCGCTGCCCCGGTAGGAGTGCTCTATGAAAGTAAAATCCTCGCTCCATCGGGAAACCTGCCGCACCGGAGACTGATACCCGTTTTCAGGACAAAAGATCAATATTTCGGGCCGGGAGGGATCTCCCTGACGCGGACCGTCATACCGGGGCTGACCCAACATGGGATTGACAGTCATCACCAGTTCCCCGCCCGGGGTGACCATAATGGGCATAGGTTCTCTGGTGAAGTGGGCCGGGTCATGGTACATCCGCACAAACTGGGCGTCACCCCGCTTCACATAAAGGGCCGGGGAAACCCGGCTCAAATTGGTCATTCCCGGGTTAAGCACGGGCAGTGATATTACTACGTCTTCGCCAATGCGGGCAATGATGCTGGACGCCCGGTTCCACAAGGGACCCGCTCCGTTGTCCCAGGGGGGTACATGTGCTATTTTTTCCAGATACGTGTTCATCGGCCTTCCTCCTTGACATACGATAAGTCTTATATTTCAATCTTTATAAGTAAAATTTCTCAAAGGAATCTCATGAAAAGCAATCTGACGTCTCATATAGGTGTATGTGATATATAAGGTGTCATTAATAACAGCGGCGGAAGGGTAGGAAAATTCGGCAATAAAGTTGTTGTCATCCAGGACCCTGCTTGCCAGAGTTCTATAGTGGTAAAATGTTTCTCCGTTGTCTGTAGATTTATATATAACCAAGGGGGTGCGGGCAGACCAGTTTCCTGATACAGGGTTTAATATCAGGTACAAATTACTGCCATGGGATACAATTTCGATTCCGCTGTTATTATTGGGCAGTTTAGCGTTATATGCCCGACACCAGGTTTTACCCCAGTCGGTTGAATCCGACCTGAAGATATAACCGCCGGAAGTGCGCAAAAGCATATGTATATGACCCGGTACGCTTTCCCACAAAGCGGGCTGAATAGCACCTTCACCTTCAATATAATCAGTCTCATCAGGGTTAGTTCGGTTTATAGGAACCTTGGATAAAAGATCAAAATGCCTGCCATAGTCATCTGATACATCCACCCTGGGAAGCCATTCTCCGCCCTGTTCATCAGAGTTGGGAGCCAGCAGCCTTCCATTGCTCATAAGTAGAGGTTTGCTCCGTACAGGGCCGCAGGCATCATTGGGACCCGGATATAAAACTTCTTCTGACCAGGTTTCCCCCTGGTCCCAGGACACCATGGTCCGACTCTTCCATGTGCTTACACTGTCTCCGACCTTGTACACTATGCGGATTCCTTCGGGGATTTTAAACAATACAGGATTCCAATGGGGCTTCATTTCTGTCTTAGCGATTTGCACCGGAGGCTTCCATTCACCATTCACCCGGCGCGACAGCCAAATGCCTACGTCTGGATTGCCTTCAGCAGTACCGGCAAAATATGCAACCAGCACAGTGCCGTCTTCAAGAGGCAGGACAGTTGACGCATGGCAGTTCCGGAAATGCCTGCCTGCTTCAAATATCAACTCTGGTTCAGAGCCGGGGCTGATTTGCGCCAGACTGCTTCTGGCCATATTGTCAAAGGCTCTTAATTCCTTAAGCTGAGAGCTGCTAAGGGCCTTTTGTCCGGTGCGTACTGCGTCAGTGGCTATAACTCCCCGGTTCATAAGAAAAGATTTCGCATTTCTGGGATAGCCCTGATACTCAAATACACTGGCCATGCTGATAAAATCGCCTATATACTTGGCAGTCGCCGCATTGAAAGCTTCTGACGGCAGACCATCGGCAGTATGAGTGCTTAAGCATTTCTTGAGCATCATAAAATGCTCAGGAATGAAATTAAGCATCACGCCTGAAAAACCTGCAGCGCCTGCCAGAAAGCTTTCAACCAGTGTTGCAGAGTTGGCATTATAAAGTTCTATGCCAGAACCCTCCAATTGATTAAGACGTCTGCGAATTAATTCTGCATCACAGCATGTATCTTTGATGAAATCAAATCTTTTGGTCTGAATCATATAATCCAGTATTTTCGGGGTAAGGAGCCTTTTATACGGATACGGGCATTCATAAATTCCCAGCCTGGTTTTAGAATCAAGCCTGCTTATTATCTGATCAAGGTTTTCTATTAATGTCTGATCATTCTCGTCCTCTGCCGCCAGCCGGTTTGATACCAGGATCAAAGCATCGGCTCCCAGCAGCTCCGCCTTTTTTAAATAAGAAGTTTGTTCCTCAATTGTATCCTGGGTGTGACCTGAAATGACACATTTCATGTTCCTTTCCCTGCAGAGGCGGATGCAAAAAGCTGCCAGTTCCAACTTTTCCTCTTCAGAAAGATAAAACATCTCACTGGACTGACATACCGCAAATAAGCCATCACATTCATTTCTGTGAAAGAGATCAATCAATTTCTCAAGAGATTTATAGTCTATCTTCCCATCTTCAGTGTAAGGCGTTATTATTGTCGGATACATCTTAAATCTTGAATCCAAACCCATAAAAATTCCCTCCATAGTTTTTATCCATAAAATCACTATATAATATCCTGCTTTCAGTATAAGCCGTAGTTTTAGAAGAAAGGGTTAAAAAGGTTAAAATTCTATCCTGATTATTTTCTGAAATTCTTAAACCGATGAAAAGTAAGATGATTTGCATTATGAAAATTATAGGCTCCGTTAACAGCTGTCCTGCACACAGCTGCTATATCATTGCCGTCAAAGATCCAATCCGCATATTGGAAACCTACTTTGGTATAGTCCTCCGGCCATCCATTATCCTCATAGTTAATCAGATCTCTCTCAATTTTCCAATCAAACAAATTATGTGAAGAAATGAGTGTAAGTATATTCCTTTGTGATACCCAGTCTGTAGTCACACGATTCACCAGAGCGTAATATTTCTTGCTGACTTTGTCATATTGTATTGTAAACTTCGACATATTTCCCGGGAAATCTATTACTCTCCCAAAAGTAAGCATAGAACCGGGCTTATCCTTATCAATGTTCAGAATAACTGCTTTGCCGTAATCCGGACTGCCTCCCGCTGTATGATACCTTAGAATGTTTACCAGCCCGCCTTCAGGGGTTACCACCACATTGCCTTCCAAAAGTCCCGGATTGCCGCCCCTTATCGTGCCTTCCCATTCGGTACTGTAGGGCAGGAAAGGAGTTGCAATCCAGTTTTCCGGGTCCATTAAATCCTGGTCTGCATCTATGGATATAACTCCCGAGGCATGCCCTCCTGTGCTCCATGAGCCGTAATCTATTGCTGTCCATAGTCTACCATTATGATTAACGACCGGCATGGGAGCTTTATGGGGCCCGCCTTCATCCCTGCTGCCGCCGTCCATAATATGAGCCGGTTTGCTCCATGTTTTCCCTGAATCCGCAGATTTAAAAATGAGAAGTGCTCCATATTCCGTACTGGTTCCCAGCATATAAAGAATATTTTTATGCAAAAATAATTTCCCCCAGAAACAAGGGTATATATCTGACAAATACTCCCATGTATCCCCATTATCGCGGGATACAAAAACCTTGGTCAAATTTTGTCCGCCTTCACCCCAAAATATATCATGGGAAGCCAGAAGGCTCCCATCCTGCATCCGGACTATGGACGGACTGGCGGGAGAACGGCCCGATGAGTTGTAAGTATAGTCTTCAGGATGAATATAATTAATAACCGTTCCGGGGACGAAACCCGTTCTGAACAGCCTGGGATGGCTTAAGGCTGCTGCAGCCCCAGAATGCCTGCATCTAGCTTCCAGTTCCGCTAAATAATCTGTTCCGTTCCTCAGGTCATTTATCGTAATGTATTCAGCATCTTCATCGATCACAGCGGTATATACTTCATTAAGAGTCTTGTAGTCTTTAATCAATACTTTCAATATAAGCTCATTTCTTTTAAAACTTCCCGCCCAGCTGAAATCTATAGTAATTCTCTGATCACCGGGAGCCATCCTTGTAATCTCCAGATTGCCAAAAGCCTTTGAGTTTTCCGGTTTAGTTGGATTATCATTAAGCATTGTATTCATATAATTCACCCCGCCAAATCTCTTTCATGTTTTCCTGCACCCTGGATAAAAAGCAGACTTTTTATGTAAGATGTCTCGTGACCAGAGGTATGATATGCAGCAGATTAGGCCTCCTCCAGGGTATTGATGAAAATAAAATCTGCTTTCCTTTATGATATAAAAAAATAAATCTATAATCCATATTAGAATTATAGATTGTTCGTAAAATATAAAGATTTCACAGAAGCTTTGCGATTTCACTCATGGATTTAATGCTGTAATCCGCCCTAAAATCCGGATAAAAATTGTCCGGATCAAAAAGGCAGCCTTTAATGCCGGCTTTCCACGCCGCCTGTATATCAATATCCCTGTCTCCCATCATAATTGTCTTATCTTTATCCAGATTATGTTTTTCTATCAGATACAGAATCGCATCAGGTGCCGGCTTGCTTGGAAAATTGTCCTCACTGGTAATAATGTCGTCAAAATATTTATCCAAAGAATAACACCTGATATATTCAAATACAGAGTTATTTCTGTGAGTATATATATAATTTTTTCCGCCTTTACTGCTTATCAATCCAAGAGCCTCTTCCAAGCCGGGAAAAGGTCTGACCACATCGCAGTTTACCGGTGCCTCAAATTTTTTATACAGCTCACGAAGTTCTTCGCCAAGGTTGTATTTAGCTTTATAATGCCGCATGCATGTACCCATTGATATCTTTATGAAGGGCATAATATCAGCAACAGACTGATCTATGCCCAGGGCAGAAAGGGCCTTGCAAAAGGACTCAGCCATATGGGGATATGAATCGTATAAGGTTCCGTCAAAATCCCAGATAAAATTCAAAAACATAAGTTGTCTCCTGTCTCCTTGTCAATTTATAATCTGTCCGGATACTTGTTCAGTTTTCCGGGTAAACCTGATAAGCTCAAAAATAACACATATATACTATCACATATAATCGAAATAAGCCAAAAAAAGAATAACGAGTTCTGTTTCGGAATTCGTTATTCTTATGCTGATTTAATTTTGACAGGCTGCTTACGGTTAAAGAACTATATAATTGCTCCAAGCCTTTTTACCGTCTGCATCTGTTATTTCAACTCTTACTACACGATCTGTTTTCTTAATTTTATACCGGCCTTCCGTTATCAGTCCGTCTGACTCAACAACACGCTCCCGTACGTAGAACGTGTCGCTGATGAAGGAAATACCGGCAACCGGCGATGTCTCAGCTGTAATCGTATCTCCGTTCACTGAAATCTGTTTGAATTCGGGCCCTTGAGTGGAATAGTATTTTCCTTTTATAATTGCATTCACTATGGAATCTGCATTTAAATCATTGCATTGTACCATGATCCATCCCTGAAAGGCATCCTTATCGTAGAAATGAGCATCGTCAACTGCAAGCAGATTCTTTACATACCCTTTTGACGCGAGAACGTCTGCATAGTTGTCCGAATACCCCCTGCAGGAATATGCCTCAGATAAGGTATTGAATATTTCGATAGCAGTCAAGCCGTTAAGATTCATAGTATCGTCATGAGTCAGCAGCGACCAGGCAGGATGAGCCATAACAGCTATTCCTCCGGCTTCATTGATTCGATCAATTATGTACTGGGGCTTACATGTATCATCAGTTGGAATTTCTTTCTTAATATTTATACCTGTTATATGAAAGGCTTTTCTCAATTCATCATCATGATAATGAAGCTCTGTTCCGGGTATAACTATAAAATCTTCTGACTCATAGCCCTGAAAGTATTTGCGATGGTCTGTTATACATAGAAAATCATATCCTCTTTTTCTATATGCATCTATGCATTCTTCTACAGAATATGCTCCGTCTGATCTTGTTGTATGAGTATGCAAGTTCCCTTTATACCACTCTTTTTGCTTATTGAATAGTTCCATTAATTATTTCACCTTTCTGGTATGATAAGTATTTTGATCTGCAATATTTCAATCATTCAATATATACATCAACCTGGACTGGTAGTTTTTCCTATACTCCATGGGAGTAATTCCTTCGGATCGCCTGAACTTTCTGATAAAGTTACTCTTATCATTATAGCCAACCAGTGTCAATATTTGCGATATGGAGTAATCTGCCTCCCTCAACAGTTGTTTGGTTTTCTGCATGCGCACATTATCAACATAGTTTATAAGGGTGTATCCCGTATGCTCCTTAAAAATACGAGAGATATAAGAGACTGAATAGTTGAAATGCTTAGCAATGCTTTGCAAGCATAGAGTATTGTCACCATAGTTTTCATAGATATATTCTATAATCTCGTTTATAAGGCTGTTTTCTTTCTGAGATTGCTGATTGCTGATATATTTGCATAAGATCATTATCAGCCTGTCAAGGTTCTGCTGTACCTCATCCAGCGTTTGGAACCTGAAATCTATAAATAAACTCTGCACATCATGGAAATCCGAGTCAGCATCTATATGCATATGGGACATAAAGCTGATTAAGGTTCCAATAAGGCTGCAGCAAATGAATTGAACTTCTTTTATAGTCAGATTTTTCTCATGAAAACTCAGCATCAGTTGATTAAGTATATCTGATATTTTTTTAGTATCCAGCGTTTTGATTGCTTCCAAAAGCTTTTGTTCCAATAACACAGGATACCAATTGGAACCGGAAGAATTTCTCATAATATTGTCGTAAAGGATGATCCTGGATTTACTATACACAAGACGATAATCCAAGGCAGTTCGTGCCTGATTGTAAGCATGCGGTGTATCCTCAATACTGCAGTAGCCGGAGCTCATCCCAATAGTTATGGAAATTTCAAAGTTCTCCTCAAAGTATGTTACAAGCTTCTGAGCAACATTATTCAGTTCATCCGTTTTTATACTATTGTTGTACGCATTAAACAGCACGGCATATACGTCACCTTCCCCAACCTCAACCCCATGCACATTGCCAAGGCCTGAAAGGCTTTTTTCACATTGAGTTATTATGGCTTCCTTCAATAAAAGCTGCATATCCTTGCTGTGCTGCTGCAAAAAATCATTATAATTGTTCAAACCTATGCACATAACAACAAAAAACGTATCTATAACCGATATTCCGACCAGGTCTGCCTGATACTGAATGTCTGTTTTAAGATAGTTGTCCTTGAACAGATTGGTAAGAAACTCACGTCTGCGCGCAGTGGAATACACCTCATTCTCTCTTTGTAAATTAATATTCTGATTTGAAAGCGAAACCAAGGCAGTTGAGATATAGGGCAGTTCTTTTCCAATGGCGGGTGTATGGCCAAGATTGGTTATCTGTTTAAGCGCACTGGTAAATTTATATATTGGTATGTAATTGGCTATAGTAATTAAAACAGCAATAAAGATTCCGGATGCCAGAAGGGCAAATAAAATCATGGTAAAAGAATTCATCCACTCTTCCATCGGCATCAGATACTGGGAAGTTGGAATAATCAGCATCAGGGAATAAGGATGATCAGTTAACTGTTCATGGAATACAGTATAAGATATACCTGCAATCTCCAAATCCAGTCCGTCTGTTTCAGAAGAAGTTAAATCCAGGTTTGAGAGAAAAACCTCCGAATCCATTGGTGTTTCATTTACATGAAATGAGTAAACCAAGTTGCTTTCTTTGTCAAATAAATAAAAATATCCCTTATAGCCGGACATGGCCTGCTCAGCAAAACCCTGCAGCGTTTGTTCTTTAATAAGAAACATAACGGTACTGTTAGTGTACCAGTATTGCGCAGCAGGCGGAAAGATATAAAGGAATCGTTTTTTGTATTTAGGATTTAAATATTCGTGCTGTAATTCCTTCATAAAATACTCTGTTGACAACAAAACCGGTCTGTAATTGTTAAAAATGATATCGTCAATATCAGCTTTGGCAGATTCCGGATATCCATACTTGTGCAAAAGTGCAACATTGATATCGCATATACTGGATGATGAGGTAAGCATATTACGATTATTATATTTGGTGTATAAAAGGATTCCCTCTATAAAAGAATTGCCAACTTCATGGTTTAACAGCTCCCTGGTAGCAACAATCCCGGAATAGCCGCCTCTATCAATATTGTGAGGAGCGGTCTTGTTATTTGTAAGGATCGAATAAGCAATGGTATCCAAATCATTAAGGTTTTGTGAAAACCTTTCAGCTACTACGTACATTTCCTTCCTTTTTTCATTTTTTACATTATCAATATGAAGCCGGTTAAAGCTCATATATACGAACCGGCTTACAATCATTAATAAAACAAAAATAATAAGTAAGGTCATTACAAAGTTACGTAGTAACAGATTATAATGTTTAACTATAAAGCTTTCTTTACGCATCTGCTTTTCTGCCCTCCATGCCCTGCATGCTTTTACGCAATTAGTTTTTGCTTCTTCGGGTACGGACACATCTAACAGAGAATAATGCTTAATACGTTTTTGAAAATACCGTTAATATGCTTATTCGTCATAAACTCAAAAAACCCTTTTTGATTATTTATGTAATAATTGTAATTGCACCTCATGGAAGCTTAACAGCAAATGATAAAGTCTGCCCTGCTGCACAGAAAATTATGGCTACCAAACAGGGATCAGGCATGCCTTCCCTGTTTGAGTAGCCGCTAAAGTTAATTATTCTTAATTGCCTTCAAACCTCTTGGCAGCAATATTGTAGATTTCAATGTATTCATCAAGGCCCATTTTCTTTAAGTTGTTCTGGATATTATCCCACTCGTCAAAGGACATTTCGCCTGTAATGAGTTTTGCTTCAACTTCTTCTATATAGGGTTCAATGTCTGCCTTTAAGGTCGCCATTCTTTCAGTTTCTTCCTTTGTGTATGTGAACTCGCCCCATACTGATTCCGGACGGGTTTCATACAGCAGGTCCAGAGCACGGCCGTAGGGAGTATCCGGAGTCGGATGTCCGCCGTTAATAATATCTACTGAACTTATATATACCGGATAACTGGATGTCCAGGTATACTGCTTACCGGTCTCTTCAGTCTTATAGGCTACGCGCAAGCCGGTTTCAGGATCGATGTCAAAGCTGACTCCTTCAACACCGGCGATAACGAATAGTGAACCTTCTGCTCCATCCATAAAGTAGTCAACCCATCTCATAGTAGCTTCAGGATACTTGTTAGCACTGGTGATTACAAACTGTCCGGGCATAAAGCTTTGGGGCATATAGGTACTCATAATCTTATCGCCATAAGGCCCTTCCAGAATGACTCCGCAGTACCAGCTGTTTTCCTGACCTTCAGTGTTCCACTCTTCTTCTGTGAAGCCAAATACTCCCGGTGTGTTACCATGAATGATAGCATATTTATGTTCTTTACCGTTAGCCACATATGAAGCCATTTCCTGAGTAAAGATCATGGGATCTAATAGATCTTCGGTATAGAGCCTGTTCAGGTATTTTAACATTTCCTTATACCTGTCAGTAGTTATATCTACTACAACTGTATTGTTTTCTTCATCCCAGGATACATATTCATGAGTATATGCACTTCTGTTTCCTAAGCCGAATGAACCCTTGAAATGACGTCTTATCCAGCTGAATCTGTGACAGGATAATGGTGTCAATTCCGGATATTTTGCCTTTACATTCTTGAGGAACTGATATAGTTCTTCGGTGGTTTCAGGAATCTTACCGTCATTGCACTCCTCTACATATGACATCTTTATCCACCATTTCTGCGGCATTCTTCCTACCTTGTTGTCAGGTGCTACAACACCGGAAATGGAATAGATTTTTCCGTCAGGCATGGTCCACATCTTTTTTACGTCGCTGTAGCCTTCATCTTCAAGCATAGCCTTAATGTTGGGGGCGTATTTGTCAATCAGATCATTTAAGGGCACAAACATTCCGTTGGCACCATAGGTCATCTGATCAATGACGGGAACCCTTGCCTGGAAGAAGAGATCAGGCAGAACGCCACTTGCCAGTTTGATGTTACGTACTTCTGCAATGTTTTCAACGTCAGCAAGTTCCCATTCAATCTTAATATTAGTCATTTCCTCATAAAGCTGATGCAAAACGCATTCTTCCCATGGCTGACTGTCAGGAGACCTTCCGCCAAACCCTTTAAGATAGATGGTCTCATTCACAATTGGGAAACCGGTCAGATTCAGGTTCTCAACTTCACCTTCATCATCCCCGGCGGTTGCTTCATCCTCCGGAGTAGCAGCAGGAGTTTCAGCAGGTTTTTCTGTTGGATCTGTCCCGGCTGGATCATCACCGGTTCCAGCACAGCCGGCCAGAATACTCAGCAGAATTCCGAATACCAAAATCAATGCCAACTTTTTCTTCACTAGTAATCCTCCTTGGTTTTGTATTTTGTTCCCGATTTGCGGGAAAATGAATTACGGGTTCTGCTCCAGGTTCTGTCTCTAACTCTAACCCTTAATAGCTCCTATCATCACTCCTTTCACAAAGTATTTTTGGATAAATGGATATGCTATTAGTAAAGGAAGGCTGGCTACAATGATGGATGTATATTTTAGCGCTTCCTTTGCCATAATTTGTTCCAGACTCACCAATCCTACTTCCATCATTTCAGTAGTTGTACTTTGTATGACAATTTCCCTTATAATAAGCTGCAGCGGCCATAATTCCTTTTGACTGCTTAAGTAGAGCATGGCTGAAAAATATGAATTCCAGCGTGCCACACCGTAAAAGAGTGCTATAACCGCCAAAACCGGTTTGGAAAGCGGAAGCATAATCTTTATCAGCATCTTCCAGGGGGTGCAGCCGTCTATTATTGATGCCTCCTGCAAACTGTAGGGGATGCTTGTCATGAAGTACGACCGCATAATCAACATGTTGTAAGCAGACATGGCAGAAGGAAGAATAATGGACCAGAACTTACCTATAAGGCCTAAACTTCTGACTACCAGATATAATGGTACCAAACCTCCGCTGAAGAACATTGTCAGGGTAATGATTATTGTGAAAAACTTCCTCCCTATCAGGTTCGGCCTGGACAGCCCAAATGCTGCAAATATTGTTAAAGTCATACTAAGGGAGACACCTAAACAAGTATAAAATATGGAGTTACGGTAACCCCGGCCGATGGTGGCGTTGCCCAGCACACTTTTATAAGCGTCTATGTTTAACCCCCTCGGAAGCAGGTATACACGTCCTGTAACAACTTCCAATGGATCGCTTAAAGATGCGCTGAGAACAAATATTAACGGATATATGGTAATAAGAGTTAATAAAGACAGTAAAATGACGTTGACAGTATCGAATACTTTGTCACCGAGGCTGGCATGCATCAGACTGCCGGTTCTTCGTTTTTTGGATGATTTATTAGACATAATGAACCTCCTCTACCACAGACTGGTTTCTGAAACATGTTTGGATAATTTGTTAACTGATACCAGAAGGAGAAAGTTAATTACCGAGTTGAATAGGGTAACAGCTGATGCAAAGCTCATTTGGTTGTTAATTATTCCAACCCTGTAAGTATATGTGGAAATTATCTCGGACTTCTCCAGGTTAAGGGGATTTTGCATCAGAAAGACTTTTTCGTGTCCTATGGTCATGATACCGCCGACCCGCAGAATCAGCATTGTTATAACGGTTGGCAGAATGCCCGGTATGTTGATGTGCCATATCCTTCTGAGCCGGCCGGCACCGTCTATGGAGGCTGCTTCCAACAGCTCCTGATCAATGCCCGATAAGGCTGCTATATATATGATGGCTCCGTATCCAAGTTCCTGCCAAAGACCGGAAATTATATAGAGGGGTCTGAACCACTCCGGTTTTTCCATGAAACGTATGGTTTCACCGCCAAGGGCATTTATTGCGAAATTTATTACGCCCCGCTCAGGGTGAGTAAACAAAACCATCATACTTATTACTACTACCACGGAGATAAAATGCGGTGCGTAGGTAATGGTTTGCACCATGCGTTTAAACTTCTGGGAGCGAAGCTCATGCAGCATTAATGCAAGTATGATAGTTAATGGAAAGGATATCACTAATGACAGCAAGCTAAGGGTAATGGTGTTTCCTATTGTTCTTGTTGCATTATAGCTGGAAAAAAAGCGTTTGAAATGATCAAAACCTCTCCAGGGGCTGCTCCAAAAACCCAGAACAGGATTGTAATCCTTAAAGGCTATTTGCAGCCCGTACATAGGACCATAGTGGAAGATAATGTAATAGGCTAAGACCGGTATCAGCATGAGGTAAACCTGCCAGTTTTCCAGTATGGTTCGTAACAGCTTTGAGCGATCCGTTTTTAATCCCTGAATGCTTCCGGTTCTTGCTTTAACAGCATTATCAATATTTGTTTTCAAAAGCACCAATCCTTTGCATGTTTTTTTATCAATCATAATTTAGTAAGGCAACAAAACATGTCAGAACATCCTGCCCGGCTGAATATAAGGGACTATATTAAGTTATCAAGGTACAAGCGAATAAGATGCTTACTCTATGGTTAAGTAATTTTGGTAAAAATAAAATGTTTTAACTTTGAAAAATATACTTCGAATATATGCTGCATACTTTATTAATGTAAGTTAAAATTTTTGTTTTCGGTTTTTATGTCATGTCCTTGGTTATTATGCGAATATGATGTTACAAAACAAGAAGTGTATTTACAATAGCCAGAATTATTCAATGATATGCAATTATTATTTACCATATGCAAATATTATTTGAAGATATGCAATTCGTTTTTAGAATACTATACAAAATAATAAGCCTTTATTCAACAATATATAACAATCAGAAAAGCAAAAAGAGAAAGCCGCTTCACAGATACTCCGTGATGCTTGGAAGCTTTCTCTTTTAATAAGTTGTTCAGATTCTTGTTTTACTTATTCTTTTTTCATAATGAGGTGAAACTATAGGCGGTTTTCCTTTTTGACAAACTAACTTGCCGCCATCCACAAGACCTAAATTCCGAGGTTCCAATTCTTTAATTAAGCGGGATCTCCATTTCAATAATTCATCTTGATAATCTTTGTTTTGAGCCAGGTCATGGCATTCACCAGGATCATTTACTAAATCAAACAGCTGCTCTGTCCCCAGCCTCGGGAACCAAATATATTTCCACTTTCCGTCGGTTACAAACTGCATTTCCTGTTCTTCGGAATAACAGGTGCTGTGTTCACCATGTATATACTCTCTCCAGCCGGAGTCTTCACCATTAATTAATGGAATCAGACTCTTTCCATCCACCGTATCCGGAATATCTGCACCTACTGCTTCCAGTATGGTAGGCATAATGTCATAAAGGGTGACAGGTTCATCTGCTCTTTTCCGTTTATGCTCGGCTACACTTTGGGGGAGGCATACAATTAAGGGTATATGAGCTGAACCTTCGTAGGCATATGTTTTACGCCATAAATTGTGATCTCCCAGCATGTCTCCATGATCAGAAGTAAAGATTATGCACGTGTTATCCAGCTCTCCTGCCTTTTTCAGAAACTCCAGCAAACGTCCGATTTGGCTGTCGATATGATTTACATTCCCGTAATAGCCGGCTCTGGCTCTATGAATTTCCTCCGAACTTCTTACTCCCCGCCATGCATTGGGATCGGCGGCATCTTCCGGCACATCATGGATATGCGCCCATTCGCCGACATATGGTTTTGGCAGGTCTTTTTTCAAATACATATCAAAATAATAGGGTAAGGCATCATAAGGTGAATGAGGCCTTGCGAAAGACATTTTCAGGAAAAAGGGCTTGGTTGGATCTCTTCTCTTTAAGAATGAGATGGATTCGTTGACAGTCCAGTTGGTTGGATGCAAATATTCAGGAGCATGATATGGCCGGGCCATCCAGGAATTCCAGTTGACTCCGTGGTCATTGATGTCATATTGACCATTAGTCTGAGACAAAAACCACTTACGGTAATCGGATATAAAATCGGGTTTTTCCGCTCTGCTTGACTCATCCAAAAGAGTATTGTGAAATCCGTTCAAAGCACGCTGCGGTGAAAAATGCATTTTGCCTATGCCTTGAGTATGGTATCCAGCCTTAGCAAGTTCGCCGGGCAGGGTGTGTTCAAATCCAACTCCCATTGGGCCTTGGCCCCTGCCCATTCCAAGAATTCCTGTATGCCATTGATTCATTCCTGTCAGCAGGCATGCCCTCGCGGGTATGCAGGAGGGACTGGGAGTATAGGCGTTTTCAAATAATGTGCCTTTTGATGCGATCCAATCAAGATAAGGCGTCTCGATGCTCTCATTTCCATAACAGCTCAAGGCATCAAACCGGTGCTGGTCCGTCATAATAAGAAGAACATTAGGTCTTTTCATTTTTTTCCTCCTTTGTGAATATCGGCCGGAACAAAACTCAAATATTGCACAATAATTTTATGGTGTAAGCAATGTCTTAATATTCTTTCCTGCCCTGACATCATCAAAAGCCCTGTTGATGTCCTCTACCTTATACCTGCTTGCCAGAGACAAAATGGTTGAATGCGTGTGAGGATTTTTCAGTAAAAAATCTATGTAGTTCTGCACATCTGACAGAGAGTACTGGGACGAGCCTATTATATGAAGGGCTTTAAATGTAATCATTTCAGGAGCTATTTCCACCGGGCCGCTGTTGGAATACTGTCCTGGAACAAGATAAACGCCTCGGTTTCTGAGCATATCCATCCCCTGAGGCACCGCCGAAGGATTTCCTGACGCTTCAATAACCACATCTGCTCCAAGCCCGCTGCTGAGAGCTTTTATGTATTCAATAATCTTGTCCATTCCGTGTTTCTCAAGGCTCATAACCCTGGCAGCCCCAAATTTTAAGGCAAGCTCTTCACGATAAGGGTTTTCTCTGCCTGTTAGGGCTATTATATGTTTTACTCCCATTGAAGCCAGTTTCATTACTGCAAAAAAGCCGACAGGACCCAAGCCCTGTACTACTGCCACATCTGCTTTTTCTATGCCGCTGTTTGCTCTCTCTGCAAGGCTGAAAGCATGCAGGACTGTAGGCCCTGCACAGGCAAAAACACAGGTCATTTCAGGGTCAAGCTCAGGAGGTATTCTAATAAGATTTGCCACAGGCGAATAATTGTACTCGGCAAAACCTCCGTAAAGATGCGGGGCTGTGTCCGGATTGCCTCCATTGGTAACACCCATATTCACACAGTTGGCATCATCACCGCTTCTGCATAGAAGGCATTCCCCACATGGGCAGGCTATATAAACAATTACATTGTCATCTTTCCTGATATTATGCTTTTCACTGTCTGTTTCTGATATTTCTTCAACCCGGCCAATGAATTCATGTCCTATGATTACCGGGGTTTGTACAGGCAGTCTGCCGTCATGTATATGAACATCAGTACCGCATATCCCGCTTGCTGTGAGTCTGATTTTAGCCATTCCCTCCGGCGGTGAGGTAAGCGGAAACTCCCTGACTTCGAAAGGTCTGCCGGCCGCTGTCAGGACTGCACCCTTCGCTGTTTTCATTTTAATCACATCCCCTTCTTATTCAGTTAAAGTAAATTCTGAAGCTGTAAAATTAAAGCTTATTTATCCGTCTATGCCTGCATCAAAATCATCTGCAAATATTTTTAGAAGCCTGGTCAAGCTTTCATCTGGCAGCGATCTCATCTTTTCATATGCATACGTCTTATCAAGTGCCTTGTATTTACTGCTGCCTGTCCTGTGAAAAGGCATCAGCTGGACTCTTTCAATTCCTGTTTCTTTCAGAACTTTTCTCAGGTCCTGACAGTATAATGTATTATCATTAAACCCCGGTATTATGGGAATTCTTACAGTGACCTGTGCCCCGTCATAAACAAGCTTTGCCAGATTAATTACCGTCAACATAAAACTCCCGCCTGTTTTTGTCCTGTAATCCTCTTCTGTTGCTGCCTTCAAATCATAGAAAAAATGTACTTTATATGGCAGAAGCTTTTCAAATTCGGAGTAAGAAACATTCCCTGCAGTGTCAATAATCACGGATATACCGTGAGAAGTGCATTTTTCGGCAAGAGAGACACAAAAATCTGCCTGGAGCAGGGGCTCGCCTCCGGAAAAAGTTACTCCGCCCCCTGTGGCCTTATAGAATTCAATGTCTTCACAGATATTTTCAAAAACTTCTTCCAGGGTCATTGTTTTACCACTTAGCTTAAGCGCCCCTGAAGGACACGTTTCAGTACACTTGCCTGATGCCCTGCAGCTGCTGAGGTTAAATATGTGTTCAGCATTTAGCAGCTCATGGGCACCGCTGGGACAAACCCTGGTACAGCTGCCGCAATTGGTACACAGATTTTTATAGAAAAGAAGCACCGGTAAACGAGGAATGGTTTCCGGATTATGGCACCATAAACACCTCAGATTACAACCCTGAAAGAATACAGTTGTACGTATGCCGGGCCCGTCCCCGACAGAGAAATGCTGTATATTGCTTATAACTCCTGTATTAACCATGTTCGGTCCTTTCCAGAATGTCATTCTGAACAGCCCTGTCAAGCGTGATATAGAATGCACTGAATCCTGATACTCTTACCACCAAATTTTTATAGTTTTGCGGATTTTCCATTGCATCCTTCAGAATTTCCCTTGAAACAGAATTTATCTGGATTTCCTGGCCTCCCTTGCTGAAATATACCTTGATGAGTCCAAGCAGTTTCGCCCTCTTTTCAGGATTTTTAAACATTTCAGGACTGTATTTTTGATTGAGAACCGTTCCGCAGGAAACCTTTCGATAGTCCGGCTTGGTAATGGAATGGACAACCGCAGTCGGTCCTCTTTTATCTGCCCCTTGTGCAGGAGATGCAGCATCACTTAATGGTTCGCGGCTTTTTCTCCCATCAGGGGTTGCGGCAACTTCGCGGCCTGCTGAAATATTATTTACATTAGAGGCTATTGCAATATAAATAGGGCCGCCGTCTCTGGTACGATATTTGGAGAAAATTTCCTCATGGACATCTACGTACCAGACTGCATATTTATCTACAAAGTCTATATTATTGCCGTACTTAGGCGCTCTTATTAGCTCATTCCTCAAATCATCATATCCTTCAAAATTTGCCATAAGTGCATCACGCAGGGTTGTTAAGGTTGTCATCTTTTTATTGTATACAACATCCTCAATAGCCGCTAATGAATCAGCAACAGTTGCAATACCCATGCATCCTGCGCCGTGCACTGACGGATAAACAGCGCCGCCGTCGTTAATATCCAGACCCCGCTCTATGCAGTCATCGCAGAAACAGGATAAAAAGGGCTGAGTATAGGCTGTTTTATTATATCTGTCGTTCTCGTTTCTAAATCTTGCCATATAATCGGCTGCACCATAAATCATTTGTTTTTTAAAGGCCTGTATAAACTTTTCCATTGTATCAAACTCTGAAGGTTCTCCGGTTTTAGGCCCCATCTGCACTCCGGTAAGCATGCATTTTCCGTTGTTCAATGCCAGTTCAAGATACTTCGGTGTATTGTACCTGCCGTCGGACCACGGCGGTTGTTTGCCTGTTATAAAGTTTTCAATGCAGCCTACCATACAATAATTCCGGCTGTCTTCAAGGCTGTACCCATGACGGTGAAGTGCAGGGATGTTTACCTCATCATTCATCATGGCCGGATAGCCAAGACCGGTTCCAATCACCTTAAGACATTCATCAATAAATTCATCCGGTATGCCTTTATATAATCTTGCTGACAGGTTGGGACCGGGAATATTGCAGTTCCTTACAGCTTCCAGGATTATATATGAAACTTCATTAAGCCCGGGACTGCCGTCCCTTTTTACCCCTGCAATAGCAATGTTCACAACGTCATCTCCGCCAAAATACCTGTGCTCGTATATCTTATAAAGGGTACACTCCATAAGTTCCAGGGCTTTGTCGCGGGTCAGAATCCCTTTATTTACGTCATTGGCATAATAGGGATAAAGATATTGATCCAACCGCCCTAAGGCCATTGCATACCTGCCTTCCAACACAAAAGCAACATGGGCAAGCCAGATAAGCTGCAATGCTTCTCTGTACGTTTCAGGTTTTTCATCTGCAAGCTTAAAACATATACGGGAAATCTCTAAAAGATTATACCTTTCCGTCCTGTCTGAAATCTCCAGGGCCATGAGTCTGGCTTTTTCGCCATATTGGATAACCATCTCCCTGAAAGCCTGCATTGATATTTTTGCAGCCTTTAGAAAATCAAGTTTCTTTTGCGCATCAATGTCATTTTTGTGCTTTTCAGCAGATTTTTCTATTTTATCCAACGTACCGCTTATTCCGTCAGACAAAAAGGTTTCATAATTTGGCGCATAATGATCAGCATTGGTTTTAAATGTATTGGCACCATAGCTGTTTACAAGTCGGGCAGCATAATCAAGGTCATTATCAGTAATTTCATCGCCTGTATAAAAAATACCTCTTATGGAGCCGACAATTAAATCATTCTTATATATATGCTTTTCGTGCTTAGTAAAAAGTGATTGTATGGCATATGCTCTTGCAATTGATACAGGATCATCCAGATGTTCTGCAAAACCTTGAAAAAGAAGATATTTCCTTATATCTTTTGCTTTTTCAGGCTCCTTATTCACCTCTGCCTTAAGAAATGACAGACGACTCATTGGACTGCCTCCTTCATACGAAACTATGGGCTGTTGTTCTAATAATAGTTTATCAGAAAAGCACACAAGTGCAATGCGAAATATTTATAATATTTCTTTAATGCATATACAGAAAAAATATTAATGAAAAATATCCGGACAGCGTATAAAACCATATTCCTCTGTATAGATGAATGACTTTGCAACCTATATGAGTTTACCAAATAGTAAACCCGCCATCCATAACCAAATTAACGCCGGTTACATAGCGGGAAGCATCACTGGCAAGGAATACAACAGGCCCTTTTATATCGTCCCGTTCCGGCCATCTCTTAAGAGGGGTATGTTCCTGATAAGTATGATAGAAACGGGGCCGCAATGTTTTTAGTTCGGGATGATAGCCTCCCGGACTTATACAGTTGGCACGAATATTATCCTTCCCATAGTAAGCAGCCAACCATTTGGTAAAACCAACCATGCCCCATTTTTCAAAAGTATAACCGACCGGACTGCTTTGACCCTCTTCATAGTAAGGAAAATGAGGCGCCGTTACGCCCTGTATAGAAGAAATATTAATAATACTGCCGCTGCCTTGGTTTTGCATATAAGGCAGTACCGCCTTGGTTAAGAGCATGGTGCCGTTTACATTGACATTCAGTGTGTGACTTATTCTTTCTCGATTCATATCCTGCAGATCACCATACCCCTCCCTTGTAACAGCATTGTTAACTAAAATATGAATAAATCCATATTTTCTTATCACTGCAGACACCAGCTTTTCTATAGATTCATCACTGGCCAGATCCAGACTGTATCCTGCAGCATTAAAGCCTCGCTCTGATAATACTGCCGCAAAATGTTTGCACCTTGTTCCATTGCGTGAAGCAATAATAACCGTGGCACCTGCCTCTGCCAATCCTTCACAAATAGGGGAACCATACAAACCGGTTCCGCCTGTGACAATAGCAATTCTTCCGCTTAAATCATACATTTCCCTGACATGCATTTTTACACCTCAATTCTGATAGAATCCTTCACAAACATTTAAACTTCTCCCTTTTATTATCCTATGCTTATTAGAATAACTGCTGCAATTATCAGAATATATCCTTTTAATGCCTCTTTGCTTAAGAACTCTTTGAAAATAATACGCGAAAAGAAAAACGTGAAAATAATACTTAAGGCCTGTGTAGTTGGAAAGAAAAAGGCTGAAGCATACCTGGTAACGACCTGCATAAAAATAGTATTAGCAATAGCCATCAATACTCCATTCAGAAAACAAAACAGCAGAAAAATTTTATTGGGATTAAATATATCCAGATGGCTGCTGCATTGTGTTCTTTCCTTGTCTGTTGACAAAACACTGAAATACATTTTTTCACTTTGTTTTTTATGACTAACTGCTGCACATTTTTTTCTTGCTATAAGGCACAATAACCCGGATATGAGCATGTTAACCCAACGGCAGACGAGTAAATATTCTCTGCTGTTGTCAGGACGGATAATCGCATGCTGTTTTGCAAACACACTCGTAGCTCCGCTGCATAAAAATGCTATAAGGACAAATATCAACCACCTTAATTCAATTTTCTTTTCAGTTTTCTGATCATAGTAGGTCGCATTAGTAAGATTAAAAATACTGTATATAAAAAGAGCTAAACCGATTATTATTAATATACTGAGAGTCTCTTGCCAGAACAGCAATCCATAGAAAATCGGAATGAGCGGGTATAAAGCTAAAACACTATTTGTCAAAACAAGAGGGCCGGCCGAAAGGGCCAGCATCATAAATAAATAATACACTAAAATTGTGACACCATAGGCTATACCTAAATATAAACTTTCCTTGAAAAAAGATAGTTTAGTATAAGGCGGGATGGCTAACAAACCTATCGATTGAAAAAAATTAAGGTAAAAAATAAAAATAAAAAAATCAGTTCTGTTGTTAATATATCGTTTCTGTATGCTTTTCAAAATAAGAGTATTAAAAGTTGACAATAGGCTTATGGTAATTACAGCGATCCATTTCATAAGCTACTCCTTTTTTGATAGGTGAATAATTGAAATTCCTCTTAAACACTTAATATTATACACTCATTCCAACCAGCAGGGATAATTACTTTTTACAAATTCAATAAACTTTGTATATTCATCTTCATCAGCGCCCTCATATGGCGGTAATAATCTTAAAGGAAAATCGTTTAAAATTGCTTTACAGTATATTTTGTCATATGACCCATCGATTTTTTCTGTACCAACGGAATCTATAACTTTCTTTATTAATGCATAAAATTCCTTTTGATATCTTATTACAGTATCTGTGTCCCCTTTAACCGATGCATTAAAATATTCCCAGGCCTTTTTTATATTAATGCTGGAGATTGACATTAAAAGCCCGGCCTCACCTATCATATTTGCATATCCAAAGCCCATTTCCGTTATAAAATACTGAATCGGACATGGGTTATTAATTATATCCTGAATTTTCATTATATCAGTTGTGCTATACTTTACAGCTGCTAAGTTTGGATATCTTTCTGCCAGTACCACATATTCCTTAGGTTCTATTATCCTTTTGGAGCGGAGATTATTATAATGTATAAACCTGCAGTCCGGATAAGGGGTGCAGAGTTCATCAAAAAAGCTGATCAGCTCCGGCCACGAAACCTGACCCCAGGATGGCAATGCAACCATAAAGTCCCTAACTCCAAGATTATATGCTATTTTCAGTCTTTCTTTCATAACCGTCAATGACAGGCTGATAAGCCCTGCTATAGGACAAAGACCCGGCTCGCTCATTTCCTCTGCGAAAACCTTCACTATCTGTTCAAACTGCTGATTCGATACCGCATATCCTTCCCCCGCAGTGCCAAATAA
>ERZ773359.701-NODE-701-length-48135-cov-64.440100_pt1 | contig 48135 bp, 45 predicted proteins | sample MGYA00374955_ERZ773359 | MGnify/ENA primary metagenome ERZ773359 (study PRJEB29098, sample SAMN04486028) | biogas fermenter metagenome | study: EMG produced TPA metagenomics assembly of the Biogas fermentation microbial communities from Germany - Plant 4 DNA1...
TATAATATCCTCCTAATTCATGATTTTATTAAATTTATCTTATACTTGCTTGGCCTACTTGCTTGGCCATCTGTCAAGTTATGATGGTTTACAATAATTCTTTAAAAAACAGATCAATCTTTCTTAGGTCATCCTTGGCCAAATGCTTTATAACCTCACCCTTTTTGAAGATAATGATCCCATCGGGCGCCCCGGCGATCCCTATATCTGCTTCCATGGCCTCCCTTGGACCGTTCACCTCGCATCCCATCACGGCTACCACCGTGCCATCGGGCAAATCTTTTATCAAAGGCCTTATTTCATCTACTACCTTTGGTACGTCCAAGCGTCGCCTCCCGCAAGTGGGACAAGATATTATCTCCACTCCTTTTTTTCTGAGTCTCAAGGACCGAAGCAGGGCATATCCTGCTTTAACTTCTTCTGAAGCCGGCGCGGACAAACTGATCCTAAGCGTATCGCCAATGCCTTGAGCCAAAAGCAAGGCCAGACCGGCGGCTGATTTTATGAGCCCTTCGGGCAGAGCTCCTGCCTCTGTTATTCCGATGTGGACAGGATATTGGGGAAAATGTTTTGCAAGCAGCAGATTTGCATCGATCGTTTCGCCTATCGATGTCGATTTGCTCGAAATTATAATATCTTCGAATCCCATATTTTCAAGAATTTTTAGCTGTTCTTCTACTGCCAAAAAAAGTGCCTTTGCCCTATTTCCCTTAGCTCGCGCCAATTGAAAGTTATTTATCGAACCGCTGTTAGATCCAATTCTTATTACTGCTTTTCTTTCTCTTGCTATGCTTATTAAGTCGGCAAGTCCATCTTTCGGCATATTGCCAGGGTTTATTCGGATTGCTTTGCACCCGGCCCACAAAGCTGCCTTAGCTAGATCGACATTGAAATGAATGTCCGCCATTATTGGTATCGTTGAAATATTTAAAATCTCCTTTAAAGGTTCAAGGCAAGTCATGTCGGGAAAAGCTACACGAACTAGCTCGCATCCCTCTTCTTTTAGTGTATCTATTTCTTGCCTGCAAGCCTCGATGTTTGCTAGGGGCGTTTTTAACATGCTTTCCACCCTTACAGGAGAATTTCCACCTATTGTAAGAGTTTCAATAGTTACAGTTTTCCTTTGAGTCAACACCTAAATCACCTACTGAAGATCCTGGCTATGTCCTGCCATGTAATAAGGGCAATGAGAGCAAGCAATACAACCATCCCGATAAAATGGACCTTTTGTTCGATGTATTCGGGCACCTTTCTGCGGAATATCATTTCTACAGTGACAAAAAGCAGCCTTCCGCCATCAAGTGCAGGGAACGGTATTAGGTTGAATAATCCCAGATTGAGGTTTATTATTCCAAGAAAGAATAAAAAAGTCCATAAACCACTTCTTGCGGCCTCTCCAGCCATCTCAGCGATTCCCACAGGACCGGTCACGTAGATCTTTTGACCGCCAAATATCCACATGACAAGTGAACTAAATATGTTTTTGGTCATTTCCCATAGATATTTTAATGAATACTTGAAAGCAGAAAAACCTTCGTATCTGATCTGTGCGGGTCTGATGCCCAAAATATAGGTACCTGTGGTGGGGTCCAGTTTAAGGGTTACGTCTTCAAATACCAGCTGCCCTACATCTGGGCGCTCTACGACAATCGTCAGGGGCTTGTCAGCATAAGTTCTTAAAGTAGAAGCCATCTCAAGCCATGTTGTTACTTTTTTATCGTTTACTGATGAAATTACGTCACCAGGACGAAGACCCAGAGATTCAGCAGGGTAGCCTGGCATAAGTTCGCCAATCCTTGCATGTTCCATATCGAGCACGCCATGTCCCCACAAAAAAAAGGTGGCAATTATTATGGCTAGCACGACGTTGGTTATGGAACCGGCGGCCAGTATAAACCACCTGCGCCACGCGCTTTGAGCGTTAAAGCTCCTTTGAGGATCCTCGATTTCGTCGTCCAGGGCTTCGCCCATGCCGGCTAGCCTGACGAAACCTCCTATTGGAAAGATTCTGATGGACCAGAGCGTCTCTTTCCCTCTTTTTTTGAATATGGCCGGTCCCATGCCAAAGGCGAACTCGAGCACTTGAACACCTAATAATTTTGCTGAAAGAAAGTGACCAAACTCGTGGGAAACAACGCATACTCCTATTACTATTATGAAAGAAACTAAGGCAAACATAAAGCTCTATCTCCTTTCACTAAAGAGGCGGCACAGTTTTCTTGCTTCGCAACGACCGAAATCCACGAGAGAAATAGCTTCTTCTAAGCTGTTTATATCCGACGGTCCATTGTAAGATAAAAGCGTCTTTTCCAATAGGGGGGAAATATCTACTATAGATATCTTCCCTGTCAAAAAGGCTTCCACCGCAATTTCGTCTGCACCTACTACAATTGGCGGATAGGCATTGCCCATTTGTAAGGCTTTCCTTGCCAAAGTGTAGCAGGGGAATTTACTTTCGTCTATTTCCAAAAAATCCAAGTCACACTTGGTAATTCGCGGATGATAAAAGGCAGGGCCCATCTTCAGGCGCTTAGGATAGGACAAGGCAAAGGATATAGGGATTCTCATATCCGGTTTGCTCAAAAGTAATTTTGTACTGCCATCGCAAAATCGCACGCAACCGTGAATCAATGAGGTAGGCTGAATTATGGCTTTTACCTTTTCAAGTGGCATAGAAAAAAGATAACAGGCCTCAATGATTTCGAATCCCTTATTAAGTAAGGTAGCGCTATCGACGGTGATTTTGGCCCCCATGCTCCAGGTGGGATGTTTTAATGCATTTTTAGGAGATGTGTTTTTCATTTCTTCATAACTCGAATGTAAAAAGGGCCCACCCGATGCCGTTAGGATAATTTCTTCGATTTCATTTCTTTCTTCGCCCAAAAGACACTGCCAAATCGCACTGTGTTCACTGTCAATAGGGCGGATCTGATCGGGAAAGCTAGTCATTTTCATTATCCAAGGTCCGCCAACTATCAAACTTTCTTTATTGGCCAAAGAGACCTCGATTCCTTTTTTAAGCGCCGCTGCCAAGGCAAATATAGCTTCGGTTCCGGAAGATGCAAATGCAATATGGTCAAGTTCTTCTTGAACCAGCTGCATTAATCCTTCTTGCCCTGCTAAAACCTTTACGTCCTCGTAAAAGGGGATGTAGCTTGATGCAGCGGATTTGTCGAAAACGACCAACAATTCCGGATGAAATTCCTCTTCTAGTTTTTTTAGTCCCTTTAAGTTTGATTTGACTGCCAACGCCATGACCTTGAAAATCTCCGGAAACGTCCTGCATATGTCAAGGGCAGCTCTTCCAATAGATCCAGTGGCTCCAATGATGGCTAATCTCTTTTTGTTCAACTCAATATCACCTCAAAAACCAAAAATATCAGCGTAGAGTTAATGAGTATGCTGTCGAACCTATCCAAGAATCCTCCATGTCCAGGGATTAGAGTGCCACTGTTTTTTACGCCCACTTCCCTTTTAAATAAAGACTCGTATAAATCACCTATTTGGCCGCCAACTCCGACCAAAGCACCCATCAATATCCATGGAAGTGGCGGTATTTTTAGGCAAAACGAAAGAATCACGGCACAAAAGAGACTTCCCACAAGGCCGCCTGCAAAACCCTCCAAAGTCTTTTTGGGGCTGATATTGCGCGCGAAGGGGGTTTTGCCGAACTTCCTTCCGATCAAATAGGCAAGCACGTCACAACTCCAAGTACAAAGGAATAGGGAAAGTAACAACTTTCCGCCGAAGGGTCTTTGTCTCAGTATTACCAAAAACGACCATGGGAATACTATAAATATGAGCCCGCTTGATATACCGCTCATGTTTAACAAAGCGGAACTCTTACCATGTGATGTTCTCCTGAATATTTCAATAGCTAAAGTAACATAAGATTGTAAAACTAACAAGACGGTTATGGTCAAAAAGGATTGTCCCCTGAAAGCCAGGTAGATTATCACTGCGCCCACTATCAGACCGACACCCTTTGATACGTGGCTAAAACGGGAAAAGAGGTTGTAGTATTCCCACAGGGATGCCAGAGCTATGATTGAAGATAAAATAAACCAGAGACGATCACCCATGTAAACTCCGCCAAGTATGCAAATTACTATGATGGCGCCACTAATTGTGCGAATTTGCAGTTCGCTCATGAAGGTCAAATCCCTCCGTATCGTCTTTCTCTACTCTGATATTCCTCGATGGCTTTGCGTAACTCCTCTTCATTAAAATCAGGCCAAAGGACATCGGTGAAGTATAGCTCACTGTAAGAGGATTGCCAAAGCCAAAAGTTGCTTAGCCTCTTTTCTCCACTGGTCCTGATGATTAAGTCTGGATCAGGTAAATCAGGAAGATAAAGATAGCCTCTAAAATCCTCCTCATTTATCCCCTTTGCTTTGTCGTTATCCTTTGGACTTGCCTCCAAAATTCTGTTAACGGCATCTATTATTTCTTGCCTACCTCCATAATTTAGACATACTACAAGATCCAGTCTATTTCCTTCCTTTGTTTCGCCTTCTGCCCATTTAACTAGATCTTTTAAGTCGTCCGGCAAAAAGTCTATGCGTCCTGAAAAGCGCAGACGTATATTTTCCTCTTTAAGTTTTTTAATTTTACACCTTATGAAATATCGAAATAGACCAAATAGCCCATAAATCTCGCCTTTCGGACGTTTCCAGTTTTCGGTGGAAAAGGCAAAAAGTGAGATGTGTTTTACGCCCAACTCGAGCGCCGCAATTACGGTCTTTTCCACAGCTTTAACGCCTGCGTAATGCCCGATTATCCTGGGCAGTCGTTTTTGTCTCGCCCATCTTCCGTTGCCATCCATGATGATGGCAACGTGAGCGGGCACTACTTCTCCCTTATTCTCCTTACTTTGTCCCACTGAGCCTTTACCTCCTGTATGTCCTGCCAGGTCAAATGTCTGGGGCTTCCGACCTTTCGCGATTGGTTTCTGAGCAAGTAACTTGGGTGAAACATGGGCATAAGTTTAATTCCATACCAATCAAACCACTTACCCCTTAGCTGTGTGATCCCTTCGTGGGTAGTTTTGAGCAACCACTTGGTTGGCGTATTTCCCAAGGTGACCAAAATTTTGGGTTGGACAAGTGAAATTTGAGCAAACAAATAATCGTTGCAGGCAGAGCATTCCTCCACCGAAGGAACTCTATTCTGGGGTGGCCTACACTTTATTACGTTTGTTATGTATACCTCTTCTCTTTCAATGCCCGCAGCGGTTAGGATTTGGCTTAACAATTGACCTGCGCGTCCTACAAAAGGTAGCCCTTGCATGTCTTCATCGGCACCAGGACCCTCTCCAACGAACATAAGTTCGGTCTTTTTTGCACCTTCTCCGAAGACACTTTGCGTCCTGCTTTTGCAAAGGGGACATTTCTCGCACCCTTTAACCTTTTCTTCTAGCGTCTCCCACGTCTCATCTATTTTTTGAGCTATCTCATTTTCAGTTAAAAAATGAAGTATTTTAGCCATCATTTTCCCTCCATCCCTCGATCAGCACGTTTATTTCGCCCATGTCCAAGCCGGTCAAAAGAGGCAAGACGATAAAAATCCTTCGTTGAACCTTAGCACCTACTTCTAGAAAGGTATATCTACCTGTTCTCACGGTCAGCGAGACGCTAATCGAGACCATCCCCTCATCTTCGGTCTTTACCCTGACGCTTTTGACTTCAACCACTTGAGAGTCCAGAGAAGCTACGTGCCTGGCGATTTGCTCGATGGCATAAGGGCCTATCTCAACTTCGCCGTAATAGCTAAATGGTGGCCTTACAATCGTCTTTTCTGCTTCATCTGCTCCACCCCGCACATAAGCAGACCAAAACGTTTTAAGGCGACCTACAACTTTGCCGGCGAAATTGCGCCTAACTTGCACGTAAGCCACTGGTATGACATGTTGTTTTTTAACGTGACGTTCCCTCAGAGCTTGTTCTATTTCTTCTCGCGTGGCAACTTCTTCTATATAAATATATCGTTCAGGCTCCGGAAGCGATAGTCGCTTGCATATTTTAAGGGCCATATCCGTAGAGGTTGCAACCACCAAGATCGTGCAAGGTGCCGCTTTTTCAAGAACTTTTTTAACTTGGATTCTGTGATCTGGAAACTCAAAAAGGGCCCTTCTGATGGCCCTTACCTGATTTTGTTCGGTCTTAGCGCTCTTTCCGCAAACGATCTTCCCATCTTTGATTAAAAGACCATCGTCTATGATGTAATTTGCCCCAAATTGCCTTGCTATAAAGTGTGTCCTCTGGCTTTTGCCAGTGCCTGCGGGACCTACGAAGGCAATGACCTTAAAGTCAGTTGTCAAGTCGCATCATCAACTTTCTAAAAATACCTACGAACTGCTCGTTTTCTTCGGGCAACCCGATGGATACTCTCAGGTAACCATCTAAGCCTAAGTCGCTTGCGGGGCGCACTATTATTCCTTCTCTCAGTAACGCCTCATACATCTTACGTTCATCATCCACCTTTATTAAAATAAAGTTGGTAACAGTTTCCCTTACCTTTGCCCCCATATTAATAAGAGCTCTAGTAACCTTTTCCTTCTCGAGTAATGTTTTGTCTCTGATTTCCTCGATATAGTCATCTTCTTTTAAAGCGGCAATAGCCGCTGCTTGTGCTATTGAGTTAACATCGAATACTCTTCTCACCTTGGCGTATGCCTCTGTAATGGGCTTTGGAACGATACCATACCCTACTCTTAAACCAGCTAGTCCATATATCTTAGAGAATGTCCGCAATATCAAAACATTGCCAATCTGATGAAACAGTTCTATTCCACAAAGATATTCAGGATCAGTCACAAATTCTGCATAGGCTTCATCGACGACTAATAAAATGTTATGTTTATTTAAGAAAGCCGAAAGTGTCATGAGATCGTAGCGTGGTAGGAAAAGTCCCGTTGGATTGTTTGGGTCGCATAAAATTAGCAGTTTAGTTTTGCTGGTACAGGCATCCATTAGGTCAGTTACGCTTATCCTCAAGTCTTGATCCACGGGAACTTCTATGCAAGTACTTCCACGAGCTAATGCGGCTAGTTTATAAAGCGTGTAACTTGGCTTTGCGATCACGACCTCGTCGTCTTCTTCGAGCAACGCCTGAAAAAGCGCAAAAGTTACTCCTTCGGTGCCAGTTCCAACAATCACCTCTTGTATAGAAACTCCTAATTTCTTCGCGATAGCCTTTCTTAGCGAGTAAGCTTCGGCATCGGGATAGCGGTTAACCTCACAGGATGCTTCTTCTATGGCTTCAATGACGCTACTGGGAAGAGGCCAAGGGTTTTCATTGGAACAGAGTCTAACTACATGAGTCAAACCCAATTCTCTCTTTAGCTCACCTATTGATTTTCCCGGTTTATAAGGCTCAACGTTCATTATTGACTTACGAATGAAAGTATCTATCCACATGTTTACATCTCCCGCCGTTGGTCTTTAATTATATATCTTCCTTCGTGACTTCTGCTGCTCTTTCGTCAATCTGTGCGCCTATAAGGGTTAATTTCTCGACCATATTTTCGTAACCTCTTTTGAGATGTTCGACATTGTAAATAATAGTTTCGCCCTCCGCCGCTAAGCCTGCCAAAACAAGGGCAGCGCCTCCTCGTAAGTCTGTAGCGTAGACCTCGGCCCCGATCAAATTTTCTTGACCATGGACTATCGCGGTATTGCCCTGAAGTTCAATTTGAGCGCCCATCTTTTGAAGCTCACTTGCGTGCAGGAAGCGAGCTTCAAATATGGTTTCATGTATTATGCTTGTCCCATCTGCAAGGGAAAGAAGCGCCATCATCTGCGGCTGTAAATCCGTGGAAAAACCGGGATAAGGCATGGTCTTAAGGGTTATGCCATTAGGTCGTCCAGGGTTAAGCACGCGCAGGACATTTCCGTTATTTATTACTTCAATGCCAGCCTCGTCTAGCTTAGCTAGCAGTGCGTTTAGGTGTTCAGGTATTACTCCCCTGATTGCAACATCACCATGCGTTATCACGCCAGCCAAAAGATATGTGGCAGCCTCGATGCGATCTGGTATTATGGTTATAGAGGCAGGATTCAATTCTTTTTTGCCTTTGATGCGCAATATACCTGTTCCTTCTCCCTCTATAACAGCTCCCATTTTTCTAAGAGCTCTGACTAAGTTGTCTATTTCTGGTTCCCTGGCAGCATTTTCAATCAGAGTTTCACCATCGGCTAATGCGGCCGCCATGAGTAGGTTTTCGGTCGCTCCTACAGATGGGAAGTCCAGATAAATTCTAGTTCCCACAAGTTTGTTTGCCTTCGCTATTACAGCACCTTTGTCCAGTGTTATTTGAGCTCCCATCTTGGAAAGACCTTTAAAGTGAAGATCCATGGGCCTGCTGCCAATGGCACAGCCCCCTGGAAGCGGCAATATTACTTTGCCGCAACGGGCAAGAAGCGGGCCCAATACCAAGGAGGAGGCTCTCATCTTTCTTACGAGCGAAGGAGGCATCTCCCAAGCAAGCTCGTCTTGTATCTCAATGGTCATGGTGTGATCATCACGATCGACTTTGGCACCTAAACACATGAGAAGCTCACTCATGGTATGTACATCTAACAGTTTTGGTACGTTACGGAGGCTAATCTTTCCGTTGTACAAAAGAAGAGAAGCAGCCATAATGGGCAGTGTAGCATTTTTTGACCCCTGAGCTATCACCTCTCCCTTTAAAGGTCTTCCCCCTTTTATCGTTATAAGACCAGACTCTAAGCCTGCTTTCATCTTCTCTCACTCCCTAGAACAAGGCTTGTTTGCCTTTATATGTTCACTTAATATATCGACGATGATATCAGCAGCTTTTCCCTCGCCGAAGGGAAAAGTTGCCTTGGACAAAAGCTTTGTTTTGAATTCGTCATCCTGCAGGATTTTAAGTGCAAGCTCGACGATGTTTGACGGTTGCCTTCCGGCGAGCAAAGCGGTTCCTGCACTTAAGGCCTCTGGCCTTTCGGTGACATCCCTTAAAATTAAAACCGGTTTTTTTAAAGTGGTAGCCTCTTCTTGAATACCGCCGCTATCGGTCAATATCAGGGTGCTTTTATCCATAACCCAGACGAAATCATCATACTCTAAGGCATCGCACAAAATGACCCTGGGATGGTAGCTCAAATGTTCTTGCCAAGTTTCTCTGACGAGTGGATTTTTGTGCATGGGTATTATAACCCAAAGGTCGGGGATAAGCTTCACTATTTCCATTATAGCCTTGCAGACGGCTTCAAGAGGCTTGCCCCAAGATTCCCTTCTGTGAACCGTTACTAGCAAGAGCGGAACGTCAAGGGGCAATTTCTCCTTTAAAAATTCGGGATCCTTGTTCAGTTTTTTGACCATCATTAAGGCGTCTACCACGGTGTTACCGGTTACCCAAATCCTTGTTGGGTCGCAGCCTTCTTGTATGAGGTTGCTTTTTGCCATTTCAGTAGGAGCAAACCAAAAGGTAGCAAGTTTATCGACCATAACCCTGTTGGCCTCCTCGGGGAAGGGAAGGTACAGATTACCACTTCTAAGCCCCGCTTCTACATGACCCACTTTAATTTTCCTGTAAAAAGAAGCTAAGGCCGATGCGAATGTAGTAGTGGTATCTCCATGCACCAGCACGATTTCGGGTTTTATTTCATCCAGTACACATCCCACCTTTGTCAATACAGCAGACGTGATATAGTCCAGGCTTTGTTTTTTCTTCATGATAGAAAGGTTGCAATCAGGGGTTATGTTAAAAGTTTTTAATGCCTGGGTTAAAAGGTCGGTATGCTGGCCAGTGGCCAACACGAAACAGGGCAGTCCTCGCTCCTTTAACTTTAGTATCACCGGAGCCATTTTTATAGCTTCGGGACGAGTGCCTATTATACAACAAATCGTTGACATAAGATGACCTCCAGCTGTCATAATAATCTTGCAGGATAGGACGGGCAGCTTAAAAAATCTTCAAACTCAGAGTAATCAATATCGCATGAAAAGACACCATAAAAACCAACACCATAAAAGGATATAAACCTCTTCGAACAAGGCGATGATGTATGTGTTCTTTGTCTGGAGAAAATGGGGAAATACCCTTTGCGATCCTACGGAGTACGGCAAAAGACATATCTAAAAATGGGATCCCACCTGCTAAAGCTAAAAATACACAAAAGGAAATGAAAGATTTTGTCAAAGCATTGGATTCAAAAAGACAATACAAGAGCAAGCAAGAGTGAGTAAATCCGAGTAACGTGCTTCCACCGTCTCCCAGAAATGTCTTCGCCTTCGGGTAATTCCACGGTAATATGCCAAGTGTAATTCCAATCCCAAAAGCCCAAAAGATGCTTTTAAAAGTATAAAGAAAGATACATGAACTTATGGCGAAAATGCAAAGTGCCAAGCCATTCATGCCGTCGATCATATTATAAGCGCTTATCATGGCAGCTATCCATATCGATGCAACAAGCCAACCCCAAGGGGGCAGGTTTCCGTTTTTATACAAGGGGATCAAAACTATAGTTGAGGCAAGCAAATGCAAGGTGAGCCTCAAGATTGGTGACAAACTTTTCATGTCGTCCAAATATCCAACCATAAATACTGCACTTGCGCACCACGCAAAGAGCGTAAGATTGACGTCGATACGACCGTGACATAAAAGGATAAATAAAAGCAATCCGCTCCAAAGCACTATACCCCCTCCTCTAGGGGTAGCCTCGCTATGGAGCTTTCTTTTTTCGGGCATGTCGATAATGTCATATCGTATAGAAATTGGTACGGCGATCTTTGTCGCCGCCCATCCCCATATGAAAGCAAAAAGCATTGAGATTCCCATCTCGATCATGATCTTGTCATTTAGTTCCAAATAGTCGATCGCCGGCATCTCCCAATCCGGGCACTATGTAGCCATGTTCGTCCAGATGGTCATCTAGCGCGGCCATGTAAATGTCGACGTCAGGGTGTGTATCCTGCACTCTTTTTAGCCCTTCGGGAGCAGCTAACAAGCATACCAAAGTAATTTTCTTTCCACCTCGTCTTTTTATCAAATCTATAGCCAAAGTAGAGGAACCCCCAGTGGCAAGCATTGGATCGACAATGAAAATATCTCTTTCTTCTATATCTCCGGGCAATTTGCAGTAATATTCAACAGGCTGTAGCGTTACTGCGTCTCTGTAAACTCCTATGTGTCCTACCTTGGCATTGGGGATAAGTTTTAGTATACCTTGAATCATTCCAAGTCCTGCTCGCAGGAGGGGAATAACTGCCAACTTCTTACCAGCAATAGTCTTGGCATGTGCCTTTGCCAATGGCGTTTCTACCTCAATTTTCTCTACGGGTAGATGTCTGGTTATCTCATACACCATTAATCCGGCAATTTCTTCTACTAGCTCTCTGAATTCCTTGACGCTGGTTTGAACGTTTCGTATAATCCCCAGTTTGTGTTGTACCAGGGGATGATCTATGATTACTACCCGTCCATTTGAATTATTTATATTGCTTAAGAAAACCTTATCTTCATATGCTTTTATCTTTTCAATGCGCCTGGCATGCCTGCCTCCTTTAAAGGGCGTTTCAAGCCAAACATCTATGATCTGTAAAGCTTCATCGATATTCATGACTCTGCCCCCCAATACCAAGATATTGGCATTGTTATGGAGTCGACTCATCTTCGCCATGTAAGTGTTGGTACAAAGAGCGGCATATGCACCGCGAACCTTGTTTGCTGCAATCGACATTCCTATGCCGGTGCCACATGACAGAATGCCGCGGTCACACTCTCCGTTGGCTACCATCTTCGCCGCCTTTATTCCGATATCAGGATAATCAACAGGTTCTTTATCGGAATCGGTCCCCAAATCCAATACTTCTATTTGCTTTTGAATTAGGTATTGTTTGGCTGCATTTTTTAAAACGCAGCCGGCATGATCAGCTCCAAGAACGGCCTTCACCTTACTACCCCCTCGAAAATATATCGCTCAGAATTTTGCCAGCTACCGTGTAAGGGTCGATCCTTCGGGCAGATAGTGCATCTATCAAATCCTCATCGCAGCATTCTTTCCACTTTTCTTCCACTATCTTTGCTATCTCTCGCTTTAAAATTTCTTCGACTTCCATCTTTATTCTTGTTGTGAACCTCTTTTTGCCTTCGGCACTTTCAGATAAGTATTTTTTATGGTCCAACAAAGCCTTAGAAAGTTCTTCTATCCCTTCGCCGCTCTCGGCGATGGTTTCAATTACCGGGGGCCTCCACGCCATGCTCCCGCAGAGATCTAGCATAACGTTGACTTCAGCAACTAGTCTATCGGCACCCTCGCGATCTGCCTTGTTAATGACGAATACATCAGCTATCTCCATTATACCCGCCTTCATTATCTGAACATCATCGCCCATGCCGGGAACGAGGAGTAAACAAACAGTATCGGCAATTTTCACTATGTCCACTTCAGACTGGCCCACGCCCACTGTTTCGATAAATATTACATCCTTGCCACAGGCGTCTAATATCATAGCAGCTTCGTATGCAGCCCTGCTCAGTCCTCCAAGTGACCCCCGAGTACCCATGCTTCTTATGAATACGTCTGGATCCAATGCATGACTTTGCATCCTGAGTCTATCGCCCAAAATTGCACCACCACTGAAAGGGCTTGTTGGGTCTACGGCTATGACGCCTATTTTTTTGCCAAGTTTTTTGAAACTGCTAATTAACTTATCTAAAAGAGTGCTTTTTCCGGCTCCCGGGCTTCCCGTTATCCCTATAATGTGGGCATTCCCAGTGTACGCATATAGCTCCTTCATTATCTGACTCGCAAAGGATGACTCGTTCTCAACCAATGAAATTAACCTTGCTATTGCACGATGATCTCCATCTAACGCTTTTCTTACAAGAAAGTTCATAGTTAATCCTCCTATCGGTTGCATTAGTTAGTAGTTGAATAAAAAATCCATGGGGATCCAGTCTCGGAAGGGGATGCCGTTTATATTCCCGAAAACGGCCAAAAGCGGCTCAAAAACAACCGCTTTGAGCAAAATGCTCTTTTCGGGGAGGCTTACAAAAACTTCCCCTTCAAGTCCCATTGACTTAGAGTCATCGCTTTGATGTGACGAGGAGAACTTAATTTTTCCTCCCGATATGTACGAAAGCATTGTCAAACTCAATGGCAATGGTCCGTCTTTCATGTGCAAATCAATGGCTATGCCTTCTCTGAGACTTAACCCTGCCAACATTAGCACAAAATCGTCAGTTATTCCAGAAAGATGGGGTCCTTGTTTCATCACAAGTCTGGAAGGCCACACGTTGCCAACGGTATAGATTTTCCTTAAAAAAATTTCGTAGTTATCTGCCAAAGCAATCTCAAGGACTGGCTTTTGGTTCATATAAGTTTTTCGTTCCCATTTGCTTGGGAGGAAGTTTTCGCCAAAACCCACTATAAGGGAAGGGGTCTTTTGCTCATAATTAGAAATTGCGGGAATATTTAAATTGGCCTTTAAGCGTAAAAAACCGAGATCGGGCCCTTTTTCCAACATATATAAGTTAGCAAAGGCGATGAGATTTTCTAATTTTAAAACTTGCTCGATCAAAAAGGTGTTTTTCAAAGCCGTATCAAGCGCTATAATTTTATCTTCATACCTTGCTAAACACCAGCAGTTTTCGAGTTTTTCTTCGATAGGTTTTTTTAGCGAATCTTTTAAGATGTTTCCTATGTATAGTGATCCATCCTCGCTCAAGACGACGTAATCTATTGGTGAAATCCATTCTACATCTCTTAAAAGTTCTACTTGCTCTTTAAAAACGACTTCCTTAGCCCAAGGATCCATGAAGATTACAGAGTTGGATCCCCTATCCGCAATGGCTACCAAGTAGCCGCCATAAGACAAAGCCAGTGGCTCAAAACGTCCTTCATCCGTTGGCGTCCAAGTATATGAAATATTTCCATCTTCAAGATCGACACACGTTAATTTGCCTTCTTTTACGTCGCCCACAAGTATAAATTTTTCGCCTATGACAACAGCATCCGAGGCAATTATAGGAAGGCTTGCCACCTTTTTAACGTGCATGTGTTCGAGGTTTTTGTTGTTTTCACTCACATTGACTTTATATATCTGCCCTTCCTTGGTTACGATAATCGCCTCGTCAAAATCCAAGGGCACTACTGAAACGGGATTGTCAATGTCAAATGGGACCGGTTTTTTGTTTCTTTCGATCATAAAAACTTTATTGCCTTCCGTATCAGAGATCCACAACCTACCTTCGAAAGAGCTTGCTTTTCCTAGGGCTTTTGTCTTCGGCTTTGAACCCAAGGGAAGATTGTAGAATAATGAGAAAGGTTGTTTATATGCCTGAATCGAATCGACTTCGATTTTACCTGACAATACATTCTTTAAAAAACTCTTTTCTTTTTCAATTTGATCTTCAATTAACCTGGCACGTACGTCTGCGCTTTCAACTTCCAAATAATAGTGTATAGATGTTAACGATTTATCCCACATGCCCAGACGCCTTTCGCATAAGGATCTTAAAAGATACACGCCTACCAGATAAATATTTTCTCGTTGGGCTGCACTTAATTCTTCAATGCAATTGAGATAATCTCCGCTTAAAAAATATCGCCTTGCAGCTACCATATGTTTTTCGGCTTCTATCTTGTTGACCTCCGGCAAAGTGTAGGTTACACTAGCATCTGCACATGATAATATATTAAAAAGCAAAATAAGTAAAATAATGGCAATTCGCATTATATCACCCCACGTCATAGCTGAACCTAGCTGAATTTGGTTTAAGTTCAGTTCAGTATGCTTATCCCAGCGAAGGCATAAAATCCCAGAACCACTGAAGCAGCAAGCATGAAGCCCAGAAGCACTCGCAAATAAAACACCCATAATGCTCCACCTGGCCACTTTTTCGAGTTGATATTATTAATGATCCTTGCGATTAGCAAAGAGGCCAGAAAAAGCCCCAAGGCCAACAATGCTTGTATATTCACATCGGGAATTGCGCGAAACATGAGACGACTGACACCTCTATCTTAAAAAAATATTAATGAAGTCCCTTTGAGTGTTTCTCATATATGAGTTTTAAAATTATATTTTCCATAAAAACCCTGTCAGGCCTAGAATACGTACATGCAATAATCACAACCGATAGAGCAGCTATGACAACTATCAATAAAATGATGATTTGACGAGCAAGGCTGTTTTGTTGCCACCTTTTTCTTTTCGTCAAGGTTGCATCACCTCATAATAAATAGAGGGAGCCTCTTTCTCCCTCTATTCTACAACAGTCTCCGTCATAAATAAACAAAACTGGCGAAAAGCTACTTTAACGTTGCTTCACTAGCAAATAAGTTCATAAAGACTAGTTTTATTTAGTGCGATGTTTTGATGCTTTTTTGTTGGCTTACCATATTATTATGTATCTGATTATTATGTATCTGTCTTAAAACCTCAATGGCCACCTCCAAGGCTCTTTTGCCATCAGCTATGCCGACCATCGGTTGCCTTCCCTCTCTAACGCAGGATATAAAATGTTGCAACTCCATTTTAAGCGGTTCGTGTTTCGGAAATACAGGATGTTCTATTACTTCCATCAATCCCATTCCGTTGTCTCTAATACATCTGTGTATGGACACGTCTTGACTCTCGTAATCAAGAGTTATGTATCGCTCTTTTTCCATGATTTCAAGCGTTCTAAGTCTCTTTTCGGAAACCCTGCTCACCAATATATGGGAAATAGTGCCGTTCTTAAAGGTAAGATGGGCAGAAGCGATATCTTCATGTTCAGTATATATAGAGCGCCCATATGCCGAAATCTCGCTTATTTCGGAACCCACCAGAGACAAAATAATGTCAATATCATGAATCATCAAGTCCAAAACTACGCCAACGTCGGCAACTCTAGAGGAAAAAGGGCCCAACCTCCTTGTTTGAATATAAAAAGGTGGTTTACAGATACCCCTCACATATTGTACGGCGCTATTAAAACGTTCTATATGTCCTACCTGAAGCACCAGGTTTCTTTTGGCGGCAATCTTGAGGAGATCTTCGGCTTCATTCACTGTCTTGGTGACCGGCTTTTCTATGAGCACGTGGATATTTTTTTCCATAACCTTTTTTGCCACCTCGTAATGTGCCACGGTAGGTACGACTATGCTCAAGGCATCGGGACGGGCCTTCATTAAAAATTGGTCTAAATTACCATAATATGGCACTTGAAGAGTCTCTCCCACGGAAGCAGCCCTTTCCTCATCGATGTCCATCACGCCCACCAGCTTGGTCTCCAAAAGCTCGGTGTATATCCTTGCGTGGTGATAGCCCAAATGACCCACCCCAATGACACCCACACGCAATGGATTCATGTTTTACTCACCTCTTGTAATTGAGTCCACATTTAAAAGCCTCTTTTACCATTATCACTTTATTTTCATGTTTTTGGCCTTACGCAAGAAAGAAAATCTTCATTCAAATATATCATTTTTTTTATTGCTCCCAATAGGTAAAGGCTGCCGCATATCACTATGTATTTACATTGGTTATCATACAGTGTTTTGGTTAAGATATTTTCTATTTCGGGTTCTATTTGAACTGATGAGTTGGGAAAGATGTCCTTTGCGATGGCTGCCAAGGTTTTCGAAGTCATGCTTCTTTCGAGATTGGGCACCTCGGTGCATATAAACTTTCGAATCGGCAAATCTGCTAATTTCCTTAAAGCTCCTTCGACGTTCTTGTCCTTCATCATGGCCATAATGATTGCAAAAGTTTCGTTGGCTGGCAGTGCCAGTTTTAGTGAAGTAGCCAGTGCTTCCATTCCTTCAGGATTGTGCGCCCCGTCTAATATAAGTATTTTACCCCCATTGAGCCTCAGGACTTCGAATCGGCCTGCCCAAGAAGCTGATAGTAAACCCTCCCTTATGGATTTGTGCGATATCATTGGAAAGGTTTCCATTAAAAGAACTGCACCAAAAGCTGCTATCGCGGTGTTACGAATTTGGTAAGCACCTGCTAATCTTGTTTCCAAGGCATCGAAATAATGTCCACGAGAAGTCCACAGATCGTATACCACACCGTCTATAGAAATATGCCATGGTCTTACAACACACTCTCGCGAAAATAAGTGACCCTCAGACATTATCTTTTTGCAACGAGCGACGAATATGTCTTCTATGCCATTTGCTTGGCCGCCAACATAAAGTGCCTTGATTTTGGGTCTTATAGCGGCAAACTTCTCGCTAGCTATTTGTGAGAGCGTATCGCCTAGAAAGTTTGTGTGATCAAGGGAAATCGATGTAAAAACGGACAATATCACATTACCCAATAGATTTGTAGCATCAAGTCTTCCACCCATGCCTGCTTCAACAACTGCGACGTCTACGTTTTCATTCGCCATGATCAAAAAACTAATGGCAGTCATGAGTTCGAATGCTGTTGGGCGTGTTTCTGTTGTAGAATTGACTTGCAACGATTCCCTGACTTTATGCCAAGCATCACACCACTTTTGTGGGCTCAAGACAGATCCGTTAATGCGTAGGCGCTCGCCCATATGTATTAAATGAGGGCTAGTATATAATGCTGTCTTTAAACCTGAACTGGTTAAAATGCTTGCAAGCGTCGATGCTGTCGAGCCCTTCCCATTGGTGCCCAATACATGAATTGCTTTAAAATTTCTTTGTGGATTGCCAAGCGAATTCAAACACTTTGCTATCCGTGACAAGCCCGGGCGAATGCCCGGGCTTGATTCGTTTAAAATGTCCTGCTCCAAGAGATCAAAGGCTTTCACAATATCTTTATCGACCATTTCGGATCGCCTTAACTTTCTTTAAGCGAAGTAATGTTTTCATCAATCCTCTCAATGCGTTCCCTTGCTTTCTTCAGGCGTTCCTTCTCTTTTTCCACCACCTCTTTGGGAGCTTTTTGCAAGAAAGATTCATTGGATAGCTTCGACAAGCTTCTTTGTTCCTCTAATGCCAACTCTTCTTTTTCCTTCTTCAGTCTTTCGATCTCAGAAGGTATATCTATGATATCGCCTACTATCAAGTAGACATTGCCCCAAGGTAGCACTGAAACCAAGGAGCCCCCCGGCCTTCTTGAGACAAAGCTAATTTGGCCAACCTTCGACATGAGTTTTATCATGTCTTCATTTTCGGCGATCACCTTAGCGGCTGTCTCATCGGTGGGATCAAAAGCCAAATGAGGCACTACAACCTGAGGAGCTACGTTGGCTTCCGCCCTTAAGTTTCTAGCCGACCGAATGGTTTCTTGAACTATGTACATCTCCTTGGCAAGTAGTGCTGTTGTAGTCTCATCGAACATTTCTTCCACTGATGGCCACGACTCTTCTTCTATGGAATTTGAGCTAAAGCCGAATATGTGCCATAATTCCTCGGTTACAAAGGGAATAAAGGGATGAAGGAGCAGAAGAACTTTCCTGAAGACGTAATAAAGTATTTCTTGCGAGGCAACCTTTCTGTCGCTGCCTTCTTCTTCCTTTAACGCGGGCTTTGCCATCTCGATGTACCAATCGCAGAGTTCTCCCCATACGAAGTCATAAAGCAATCTGCTCGCTTCGCCGAAAAAGTAGCCCTCAAGAAAATCAGTGACCTCCTTGGTGACTTGGTTGGCGCGCATGAGGATCCATTTGTCGTGGAGTCTGAGATCGCTTTTATGCGCTATCCTTCCGCTTCCCTCGAAACCCTCTAAGTTCATTAAGGCAAAGCGCGCTGCGTTCCAGATCTTGTTCATGAAATGCCTGCAGGATTCTATTTTTTGGGCGCTTAAGATGATGTCACGTCCCTGAACTGTTAGCGAAGACAAGGTAAATCTGAGCGAGTCAGCTCCATATTCGTTTATGACGTCCAAGGGATCTATTACGTTGCCCTTGGATTTGCTCATCTTTTGCCCCTTTTCGTCACGTACCAAGGCGTGTATGTATACATCCCTAAATGGTACGTCTCCCATGAATTTCAATCCCATCATTATCATTCTGGCTACCCAGAAGAATATTATGTCAAAGCCCGTGACAAGGAGCGATGTAGGATAAAAATATCTAAGTTCAGGCGTATCATCCGGCCACCCCATGGTGGAAAAGGGCCATAACGCGCTTGAAAACCAAGTGTCTAATACGTCTTCGTCTTGTTTTATTTCTTTTGAACCGCATTTTTCGCAATAGATTGGATCTTCTTCTGAAACCGTGACATGACCGCATTCATCGCAGGTCCAAGCAGGAATTCTGTGTCCCCACCAAAGCTGTCTTGAGATGCACCAATCCCTGATGTTTTCCATCCATTGGTAGTAAGTGTTGGTCCATTGTTCAGGTACCCAGCGAATTTGACCTTCCTTAACAACTTCTATTGCTCTTTTGGCCAACGGTTCGGTGCGGACAAACCACTGCTCCGACAAGAAGGGCTCCAAAACTGTATTGCACCTGTAGCAATGTCCGATGGCGTGTTCGTGGTCTTCGATTTTTACCAACAACCCGGCGGCCTTTATGTCCCTCGTGATTGCTTCTCTTGCCTCGAATCTGTCCATACCTTTATAGGGACCGGCGTTTTCGTTCATGCGACCATCTGCATCGATAACTTGAATAAGTTTGAGTTCATGTCGTTCACTAACCAAAAAGTCGTTGGGATCGTGGGCCGGAGTTATCTTGACTAATCCTGTACCAAAGGATGGATCGACCATCTGATCCTCGATTATGGGTACAATTCTGTCTGTCATAGGGACCCTTACTTTTTTGCCTACTAATCCGGTGTTTTCTTGGTCATCGGGGTTTACTGCTATTGCAACATCTCCCAATATGGTTTCGGGGCGTGTTGTGGCGACCACTACTGAACCTTCTTCGCCCTCGATGGGATAGGCAACGTAATAAAGTTTTCCTTTTGTTAACACATGTTCAACTTCTAAATCAGATAAAGCCGTATGACAGCGCGGGCACCAATTAATGATGTACTTGCCTTTGTATATGAGTCCCTCTTTATACAAACGTACAAACACACACCTGACAGCCCTAGACAAACCCTCGTCCATAGTAAAGCGTTCTCTGGTCCAATCGCAAGAGGCCCCCAGCCGCTTTAGCTGCGAAATAATCCTGCCACCGTATTCGTGTTTCCACTCCCAAACCTTCTTTAAGAAGGCATCCCTGGTTATATCTTTTCTTTGAATGCCCTCTTTGGCTAATTCTCGCTCTACAACGTTTTGCGTAGCTATGCCTGCATGATCCGTTCCGGGAATCCACAGTACATTGAATCCCTTCATGCGCTTATAGCGACATACAATGTCCTGCAGGGTATTGTTTAACGCATGTCCCATGTGAAGCGATCCCGTTACGTTAGGCGGCGGTATGACCATGCTGAAAGGTTTTTTAGTTTCGTCGACCTCAGCGTGAAAAAGCCCTCTTTTTAGCCACCATTCATACCACTTTTGCTCTATCTCTTTAGGTTCGTACTCCTTTGGAATAAGCATATCGTCAGCCCGCATTTTGCAATGGTCTCTCCTTATATCTTAAGTTTTATGCCTTACGCAGCGTTAGGCTACTTCTTCATCTCTCGATATGTATACTGGAGATGCTCCTTCCAAAACGCACTTTTCGGTGATCCTCACCTTTGCAACTTCGTTCGATATATTGGGCAGCTCGTACATTATGTCGAGCATTACCTTTTCCATGATCGACCTTAAGCCCCTTGCACCGGTATTTCTTTTCTGGGCCTGACGAGCTATGGCTCTCAAGGCCTTTTCCGTGAATTCCAATTCCACTCCCTCGTAGCTGAAAAGTTCTTTGTACTGTTTCAATAAGGAGTTTTTAGGCTCTCTTATTATGTGCACCAATGCATCTTCATCAAGACCTTCCAGCGGAACAATTACCGGAAGCCTGCCAATAAATTCCGGGATAAATCCGTACGTCATTAGATCCTCGGGCTGCACTTCCCTTAATATATCCCACGATGCTTTTTGTTTAGTGCCTATTATATCGCCGCCAAATCCGATGACTCTTTTGTTGATTCTTCTTGCTATGATGTTTTCTATGCCTCCAAAAGCCCCGCCACAAATGAAGAGGATGTTTGACGTATCGACCTGGATGAAATCTTGGTAAGGGTGCTTCCTTCCTCCCTTAGGAGGAACGCTGGAAATAGTCCCTTCAAGCAGACGAAGAAGACCTTGCTGTACACCCTCGCCCGATACGTCTCGCGTGATCGAGGGCGAATAGCTCTTGCGGGCTATTTTATCGATCTCGTCTATGTAGACTATTCCTTTTTCCGCTAAAGCCACGTCGTAATCACAATTTTGCAGTAATCTAACCAAGATGTTTTCAACGTCCTCGCCCACGTAACCCGCTTCAGTCAGGGTTGTAGCATCGGCAATGGCGAAGGGTACATTTAATATTTCAGCCAATGTCTGGGCCAATAAAGTCTTACCGCATCCCGTTGGCCCCAACAGGAGAATGTTGCTTTTTTGAACCTCCACGTCGCTCTCGCTTTTTTTGTGTTTGAGAATACGTTTATAGTGATTATGCACTGCAACCGAGATGACTTTTTTGGCGTATTCTTGTCCTATGACATGTTGGTCCAAATAAGCTTTTATCTCGGCGGGTTTTGGCAATACGAAAGTCTTGGAAACATCTCTCTCACGGCAATCTATAGTGTGTAAAATTCCTCTTTCTTCATTTAAGATAATATTGCATAAATGAATGCATTCATTGCAAATGCAAACACCTGGTCCTGTTATGATCTTTCCAACCTCATCCTGATCTTTTCCACAGAAGGAACATCGAAGCCCCTTCCTTTTAGGATCTTTGTCACTACCCTTTGGCATTTCCTTTTTCCTTCCTCCTTGAGGTCCCGTAGAAATATTTTGACCGGCCGCGAAGAATAACCAATCATATTATAGCCTAATCTCAGAAGTCTTTATAAACAAGCGAGAGAGCTCGTGCATTGCCCCCTCGCTTGTTTATAAAGGAGTTTGCATCAACAACCTATCGTTTTTCTATGACTTTGTCAACTATTCCATAGGATAGGGCTTCTTCTGCAGACATGAAAAAGTCTCTATCAGTGTCGCGGGCTACTTTTTCGATGTCTTGATTTGTGTGCTTTGCAATGATCTGATTGAGCCTGTCTCGTATATTTTTTATTTCCCTGGCGTGTATCTCTATATCAGTTGCTTGTCCCTGCACTCCCCCTAATGGTTGATGAAGCATTATCCTCGAGTTAGGGAGAGCTATTCTCTTGCCCTCAGTTCCTGCGGCCAAGAGTACGGCAGCCATGCTTGCTGCCTGACCTACACATATAGTTGACACAGGACACTTTATGTATTGCATCGTGTCGTATATTCCTAGCCCTGCCGTCACAGAGCCTCCAGGGCTGTTTATGTAAAGGTTGATATCCTTTTCGGGATCTTCGCTTTCTAGAAACAGCATTTGGGCCACGACTAAGTTGGCGAGATGTTCTTCTATGACCTCTCCTAGAAAGATAATTCTATCCTTCAGTAATCTGCTGTATATGTCATAAGCCCGCTCGCCTCTACCCGTCTGTTCTATCACTATCGGTACTAACATCCTCATTACCTCCTCTTGCTTCATTGCCCGAATCTTGTTCGCTTTCTTCTGTTTCTTCTTGTTCGGCCGATGCAGCCTTCATCTTTTCTAACAAGTCCTTCAGGGCTTTTTCATATTCTTCCTTTTCAAGTTCCCTCACATTTACAAAATCTAGGATTTTATCCAAGGTCTTTTCGGTCATGATATCATAACTCAGCTTATATAATCTATCTTGGTCAGACACGATAAAAGAGGACAATTCTTCAGCGCTTAAGTTATAGGCGGTTGCCATCCTTTCTACATGAGACCTGATGTCCCCCGGGTCCACCTTAATCTCAAAGCGCTTTGTAAGCTCCTCAAGTACCAGGGAATTTAAGACTCTCCTGAAAGCCTGATCTCGTACTTTTTTCTTATATTCTTCGAAATCAATACCAGATTGTTTCACGTACTCCTCCAAGGTTATATTATAGGCTTGCTTAATCCTTTGCTCCTCTTCGTATAGCAAGCTTTGAAATTCTCTATCTACCAGTCTTTCGGGCACATCTATCTTTGTTTGATTCACTATTTGCTGTAAGGCTAAATTTATCGCTTCGTTTTTTGCTCTGTTTTCGAGAACATCTTGTAGCTGTTCTTTGATGTGTGTTTTGAATTCATCTAAATCTTTGCCATCTGCTCCGACCTTTTTTAAAAATTCCTCGTCAAGTTCGGGAAGGATTTTTTTCTTTATTCCCTTTACTTCCATAGTATATGTAATGCGCTTGCCGGCCAGCTTACTACCATCATCTGGATGAGTTATTGTTGTCGTTATGGTGCTTCCTACGCTTTGTCCCACTAAATCCTTTTTTACGTTCTCGTCTAAATAATCGGCCGTTAAATCGATGGTGTCTTCCACCTCTTTGCCTTCAAAATCGAACTTCTCGATGTCATCGCCTTCTTCGCGTTCTACTTGAGCAGTGGCGTTTACGACAACGATGTCATTCTCCTCAATAGGTCTTTCTTCTTCAACGTCCACGTGCTCGGCATTTCGTTCGCGCAGATCCTTTATGACCTGCTCTACCATCTCATCGGTGACGATGGGCTTTAGTTTTGGAACTTCTATCTGACTCAAGTCTGGCAGTTCAATCTCGGGCACGACTTCGTATTCTATCTCTAAAAGGACCGGCGAACCTTCCTTTACTTCGCCTTCCAATTTAACCCTAGGCTCGGCTATTAGTTCCAACCCATATTCCTCTTTAATTTGTGTCACCACTTCGGGTATTAGATTTTCTAAAGCCTCGCGATAAATGCTTTCTCTGCCAAAATAGAGTTCGATGACATTGCGCGGCACTCTTCCTTTTCTAAATCCCTTTATGTTGGCTTTTTGACTTATTTCCTTAATAACATCCTTGACGGTTTCCTCGAACCTTTCGGGCTCAACTTCTACTTTTATCTTAACGATATTTTTCTCCTGAGATATAAGCTCGGACCTCATCGTCACCAAACTCCTTTCTTCAACATGAAAAAGCCTCGGTGTGTATTTTAACACCGAGGTCGCACCTAATATTTTAATGGTGCGAGAGGTGGGATTTGAACCCACACGGACGAAGCCACGGGATCCTAAGTCCCGCGTGTCTGCCATTCCACCACTCTCGCCCAAGGTCAATGCAAATGGTGGGCCGTACAGGGATCGAACCTGTAACCCCGGGATTAAGAGTCCCGTGCTCTTCCAGTTGAGCTAACGGCCCACATACAACCTCGTGATAAATAATACGCCAGACAGAATCTGAATCCGCGACCGACTGATCCGAAACCCGTCATCGGCGCTTGAAATTTGAAAACCAGCCCTCTTTATGTGCCTTCTCGCCAATGTGGCTGGCTTTTCATGTCGCGAAAATTATATTACCATGCACGTATTTTATAAGTCAAGTTCAACGAGGCTTTATTTCAAATAGTGTGGAAAACTTCCGGTGGCAAGAACCCTAGCATAATCTTTTTGACGTAGACCTCCACGTTTCTTAAGCGTGTTACACATTTTCGCATAGGCGCTTGTAGTCTTTGATCCTTCCACGATTTGCAGGATACGAACTTAAGGCTATAATCCAACCTGTATAAACCACACCAAGTGTCCTGCAGGAAGCCAGTCGCGCATGTCGGGGGCAAAAGGTATAATTGTTTTACGTCGTAAGGCTTGAAGTTATATGACAATTCTTTCACCTCATCTGTATTTGAATATGCTTGAACTTAATGCCTGTAACTACTTTATTTTGTTGCATTTCGTGACCTTGGAGAGATGTGTTGTGAAACAGGTTCTTTTATTGTTATTTTTAAGGTTGTCTGGCGCAAAAAGAAAATCTGTGCGCGACATGCAGAGGAGAGATATCTGATGGAAAAGGTCTTTGATAGTGTATTGAAGACGATAGGAAAGACCCCAATGGTACAGCTTGACCGTCTCAAGGCCGCATGGAAGCTCGAGGGGACGCTTCTCGCTAAGCTAGAAAACCTCAATCCCGGATCAAGTAAAAAAGACCGGATCGCCCTGAGAATGATCGAGGAGGCCGAGTCATCCGGTGAACTTGAGCCAGGGCAACCCGTAGTGGAGCTCACTAGTGGCAACACCGGCACGGGGTTGGCCATAGTCTGCGCCGTCAAGGGCTACCCCTTTATAGCCGTCATGTCCAAGGGCAATTCCATGGAAAGGGCGCGGATGATGAGAGCCTTAGGAGCCGAAGTAATCCTAGTGGACCAAGCGGTGGGATCGCCGCCTGGTCAGGTTTCAGGACAGGACCTTGATCTGGTGGAAGAGCGTACACAGAAGATCGTGCAGAAACTCGGTGCTTTTAGGGCCGACCAGTTCAGGCTGGAAGGAAACATACGTGCCCATGAATACGGTACCGGCGAGGAAATCTGGGAGCAGACTGAAGGTTGCCTCGATGGCTTCGTCGATTTTGTCGGGACAGGCGGGTCTTTTGCGGGGTGTTCGAAGGCTCTGAAGAAGCATAATCCCGAGATCCGTTGTTATCTTCTGGAGCCAACTTCTTGCCCGTGGCTTGCAAAGCGGGAAGTGACCAATCCGAATCACAGGATCCAGGGTGGAGGTTACAGTCGAGACCTCCCTTTCGTCGATCCGTCACTGGTTACGGAATACCTGACGGTAACTGACGAGGAGGCCATTGAGGGGGCCCGGGCGTTGGCTCAGCACGAGGGGATATTTGGGGGATTCTCCACAGGGGCCCACGTTTCTGCGGCTGCAAGGCTCCTGGAGGGTCAAGAAAAGGGAAGCACTCTTGTCTTTCTGGTCTGTGACTCGGGACTCAAGTACGTTAGTACCGACCTGTATCTCTAACGAGTGAAGTCAGTGCTGTAAAAAGGATGAGCGCAGGTAAGCGTGGCCCAGGTTGTAGGCGGCTAACTTCGTTTGGTTTAACATGAACCCCAGCTTTCGGACGTATCCGGGCAATGTAGCGGAAATTATGATATGGACAGTATTCCAACCTATCCGAACACCTTAAGGCTTCAACCATACTTTCTGGTCAAATTGTCCGCACGAATTGGTAGTAATAGTCGCAATAAGTTTTACGTTCATAAGGAAGGGGGTCTTTAGGCATTGTTTAAATTTGACGAAAGTATAGAAACCTCTTTTCCTGGAGTGAAGATGGGATTCTTAATTATGTGTGGAGTCTCCTCTTCCCATCCGTATGAGGAAAGGGAAGTTAGAGAGGTGATTGCAGGATTACGTAAAAAATACGGCCAACTGGATAGGAAAGAGCTAAAAAAGCTTAACCCGATTCAGGCCTACGTAGCCTATTATAAGAGGTTTGGATATAGTTATCACGTTCTTGCCCAACTGGAATCCGTGTTGCAAGGGAAAAAATCACTGCATACCGAATCCGGCTTATTGCAGGCAATGCTCTTTTCTGAGTTAGAGAGTATGCTCCTTACTGCTGGCCATGATTTGGCCCAATTGCATCTGCCATTGCAATTGAAGGTGGCTACCGGCGCTGAGGTTTATCAATCCGTCTCTGGGAAAGAAGTGAGGACCGTAAGTGGAGATATGATGCTTTGTGATTGCAGTGGCACGATATCAAGTATTTTGAGAGGCCCAGATTACAAAAGCCGTATTACGCCATCTACATCAGACGTCCTTTTCTCAATTTATGCACCACCTGGGATTGATGAAAATTATATCAAAACCGATCTACAGAAATTAGAGAAAAGAATTATAGCTCTTTCCCAATCCTCGAAAACAGAACTGCTTCATGTTTTTTCCACTTAACTCGCCAAGAGTTAAACACTCTCAAAGTATAGGGCGTAAATATGGGTCTAATCTTTGCTATTTGTTTTTAAGTACAATTTCACTCCCACATATACATATATAATCGTAGACAATCAAGATGGTTTAAAGCCAAGCCAATCACCCCACCTTTTCCACCCTCTTCCTCGCTGGCACAAACTTGTTCAACGGCGAGGCCATAGCGTGCTGTTCTTTTATGTCGCCTAGGGTATAAGTTACATAACGCTTGGTCATCGTGAGGTCCGTATGTCCCATGATGCGCTGCCAAGAAAGCGTATATCCGCCGTTTCGCAGACAAGAAAGGGAGAAGGTATGGCGCAGCTAAGTGTGGCGCGGATTGTAAGTAGCCGGCTTCATTTGGTCTGACATGAACTCGAATACGCACTTTCTAGTCTTTTGAGGATCGAAAGCGTCGGGAAAACATTTGAAAAAGCGCGACAGGTGGTCTCTATAACCTTTAATGGTCTGCCCTGCCCTTCCTTCAGCCATCTTGAAGTAAATGAATTGATCTACTGCCTCTTGCCATGAGACGTCTTTCCTGAAAGGTATGACAGTCATAAAAACACTCCCTTTCGCCTCGTGCCGGCGGCAAGGGAGTGCAAAAACAGCTTTTTCATGGACAAATGGATTATGCATTTTTGGCCTAAATTGCAAGTATAACGAAAAGCGTCGAGATTGCTGATTGTAACTGCGGTTTTTAATCATGGCGCGCCCGGCAGGATTTGAACCCGCGACCAACGGATCCGAAGTCCGCCGCTCTATCCACTGAGCTACGGGCGCACGAGAGTTACACATCGGACAGCACTAGGAAAATTACCACAGGTAAGCAGATTAGTCAACAGGCGATTATAAAATCTCCTACAAATATTTTACGCGATCTTATAAAATTTCGGCTCCAGTGTAAAAAGCCCTCCCTTGCTAACTAAACATTGAACGACAGGTTGGGAAAATGCCGGCAAATCATCGTAACATATAAAAGAAGATTTATTGGATAACACGCTGTCCCAAAAATCTAGAGTAAATTTCGTATGGTTTGTTTTTAGCCATTATTATTTATTAAATTCTCTGCTTTATCGTGCTGGTTTGGAAACAAGTCAGCAGGAACTTTTTCCCTGCCCAAAGTGCTTGCTACCATAAATCTGGCACACTTTGAGTTGTCTTTAAGACAATAGCGCTTCTTCATTATACCGGCAGTTGCTGGCATATTCTCCATCTTATCTTGGAAAAAATTGCAGGTTTTTAAAAGCGGACATTCCATGAAGTCTTTTCCCCCTTAATACTAGAAGATATTTATTTAAGTATTTATTATCTTACAAATCTGCCATATCACCAATCCACAAACTGATGACACAACTCATCAATTAGACAACTTTGATTCTTGCTGCTGCTTACTTTAATAGACCTGACATAAAATCGATTTATTTAGCATTGTTTTTTATTTCATGGTGGATTTCTAATCGGGTGTAACTTTATCTGGACGCAAATATCCTATACAGGCAATTAGCTTTACTAAATCACACTGCATTATATCATATTGTATAATTTTTTGTATTATATAGGGATTTGATTTTATATGATATTTTGAATGCAAGAAAAGGACTCTTATTTGATACTTGCAAAGGCGATTTTTTGATCTTTATTTTCCTTTAAGAGACGGCTAAAATAAAGGTTACTGTTTATTACTGCGAAACTTTTTATCGCGCTTTAATTTTTACAAGAGGGGTGCCACAGAAGATGAACCATAAAAGTGCCTTAGATACTTTTTTGGAAGGGGTTCGCGACGAAGTTCCTTTACTGCTTGCCGTTATTCCCTTTGGCGTAATCTACGGCATTGTAGCTTTAGAGGCAGGTCTGACTAAACTTCAGGCTCAGTCTATGTCTTACATTGTTTTTGGAGGCTCTTCACAGTTTGTGGCGAGTAAATTAATTGCCGAAGCTGTTCCGGCGTCTTTGATCGTGCTTACGGTGGCAGTGGTAAATTTGCGTCATATGCTTTACAGTGCTTCAGTTGCACCCTATGTGCAGGACCTTCCCTTTAGATGGAAAGCATTGCTGGCTTATCTTTTGACAGATGAAGCCTATGCAGTAGTTATAAATTATTATCAAAGACAGGAAGAACACCGCTATAGTCATTGGTATTTTTTAGGCGCCGGCCTTATCCTGTGGATTACTTGGCAGATGAGTACCGCTGCCGGCATCTTTATGGGTAAAGTACTCCCCCCAAGTTGGCCATTGGATTTTTTCCTTCCCCTAACCTTTATAGCCATCGTAGTCCCTTCTTTGAAGGATTATCCAAGCGTCGCTGCTGCTGTTGCTGCGGGAGTTTCATCTTTGATTTTTTATAAACTTCCCTATAGATTAGGTTTAATTGCAGCTTCCTTGGTTGGCATAACGACGGGATTTGCTTCTGAACATTGGAGGAAAAGATAGCCATGAACGTGTGGTTGGTCTTGCTTTTAGGAGGAATTTTGACATACTTGACGAGGTTGTCTTTTATCTTTCTTTTAGGAATCTGGGAAATGCCCTCGTGGATGCAGAGATGTTTGCGGTATGTGCCTCCGGCTGTAATGACAGCTTTGATATTTCCTGAGCTTTTTATACAGTCGGAAAAGTTTTTTGTTTCCTTCGGAAACGTGCGGTTATTTGCGGGCATAGCGGCCATCGTAGCCGCACTTTTGACGAAGAGCATCCTTTTTACCATACTGGCAGGGATTTTTGTCATGATGCTCTTTAATTTCTTGCCGTAAAGACAGAATAAAAAATAAAGTCCTACCCTCTCAATCAAGGTAAGACGCGCGATGCAACTCTTCGCGCACGAAACTGTTAAGGTAGTTTCTATTGGTTTCCTATGTCATCATAACTTCAAAAGATAACCCTTTCTTTTTAACCATTCTCTTTGTTTTTTATGATCGGGCATAAGCATTTTGACTTTATCCCAGAAGGATCTTCCATGGTTTCTTTCTTCCAGATGAACGAGTTCATGGATGACGACGTAGTCCAGGACTGGCAAGGGAGCCATTATCAACCGCCAGGAAAAGTTCAAATTTCCCTTAAAAGAACAGGAGCCCCATCTTTTTTGCGCGTTGGTTATGTTTATTTTGTTGTATTTAAATCCCCGTTTCTTGGCGTAGAGATTGACTCTTTCGGAAATTTTTTCGAAGGCTTTGTCTTTATACCATTGCATGAATATTTCTTGCGCATGCGGTAGTACATACCTTGAAAGATAAAAGGCGCCTTCAAATTTCAATGGTTCACTTTGATCTTCTACTATGTTTAATTTGTAGTATCTGCCTAGATAAAGAAACCCTTCCCCGTCGACAAATTCTTTGCGAGAAAGTTTTGGGTCTCTGGCCTCGATCTCTTTTTTCTTCTCTTCGATCCAACGTCTGTGTTTTAAGACGATCTCAATAATTGTCTCGTTATCGGCGTTAAAGGGTGCCCTAACGATCAATTTGGCATCGTCCGTAACCTGCAAAGCTATTGTCTTCCTTTTCGTTCGGATGATTTTCTCGATCTGCACGTCTATGGGCATCATTTTATTATTCTCCATAAATGTGATAAGCAAGCTCGATCAATTTCTGCGCAATTTCATTTCTTTTTTTGAACAATGTTTCCTTAATGCCTGCAACGTAAGGTTCAGGCGATTCGCTTGCCATATACATCATTTCAGGGGGTTGTGTTTTATTGTTGGGCCGCAAGCGACTTAACAAACGGGATATGATGTAAGACTTTAACTGCCTCTGCCTTGTATAATTTTCCCAGAAGTCAACGATCTCGGTTTCCCTTTTTGTGATTTCGATCACGTCTTTTGTTAAATCCACCAAAAAGTCTATGTCTTTATTGCTCAGTTTTTCAATCGGTTTTTTGCCAAATATTTCCCGCTTGAGGAGTCCGAAGAAGGGCATTTCCTTTCTGGGATCAAAGCCGAAGGTCACTTCAGCGCTTCTTCCCTCTTTCATGGACTTCCTTATCTTTTCCAGTTCAAGGGCAAGGATTTCCCAGTTTTCTCTGTACTCTTTAAGAATTCTGTTCAATAAATCAGAAAATCTCTCGTAGAATTCAGGGTCTTCTTCGAAATGTGTGTTGATATGTTCTACTATGGCATATTTCAGCTCTTGCGCCTTAGCCTTGCTCGACCTCTGCTTTTTTATTTTTTCCATAAAATTGTCGTCAAAAAGGGGTGTAGGAGGTATTTTAGGATCAACGCCCTTCGATACCAGATATTCCTCGACTATTTCCCTTATCTTTCTGCTGGCGTCCCTTATACTGAGCCTGTCATCTCTATACCTGTTCCTGGCCGATTCTTTAATAAAATTAAGAATTTTTAGGTCCGCAGCGTATTTTAAGCCTTCCGGGTCAGGGAGAACGGCGTCCATGGCCTTGTTAAATCTCCTCACGAGCATTATGAATTCGTTTCTCGTCTCTTCGTCAACCAAAAGATCTATACATGCATCCACATCATCGCGCCAGTTCTCTATTTTGTTCCTTTTAAAGAAATCGTCTATTTGACAACTGATGTATCTTAATTCGTCGATGCTTTGGGCCTTATATTTAACGACCTGCGCAATTTCTTCTATGTCTTCGTCGGCGTAAATTGAAAGAGATTCCCTTAAATGCTTTAAGACCCCTACGTAATCTACTACAAAGCCGCAAGTCTTATTTTTGTAAACCCTGTTTACCCTAGCTATGGCCTGCAGTAAATTATGACCCTTGATCACATTATCCAAATACATCACCTGCTCAACGGGGGCATCAAAGCCCGTGATGAGCATGCTCTGTACGACCAAAATGCAGACGTCGCCGGAAATACCGTCTTCGCCTGTTCTGTCGAAGGGAAGCTTAAAGCTTTGTATGATCCTATCATGCTTCCTTTCATCGGTGTAGGGTTGATATTCGGGGTCGTCATCGGGAGGTCCGGATATTACTACTTCTACTTTTATTTTTTCGAGCGCCTTAATGTCCTCGTTAGAGCCTTTCTTTTTCATTTCTTCTATCTTTTCTTTTAACGCCTCTTCAAGGGCTTTTTTATACCTTATAGCAGCTAGTCTAGAGACAGTGACGACCTGAGCCTTAAATCGATTAGGAAAGATATGTGTAATGTAGTGTTCTATCATGTCCCTTGCCTTGTCTTTTATGACGTTCTCGTTTTCTAAATAGGCCCTCCTTGTGTACCTTCCCATGATTTTTGCCTTTTCATCGGCATCGGTGATTGAAAAGACGTCCTCGAACTTTGCGTTTGCAGCTTCTTCATCGGAGAGCTCTGCACTATGGATTCTTCCCTCGTACACGATTTCAACGGTTACCTCGTCCTCTACGGCTTGTTTTATGCTGTATTTGTCAATATATTCACCAAATGTCATCTCCGTTTTTTCGATAGGTGTGCCCGTATAGGCAATCCTTACGGAGTTTGGCAAGGCCCTCTTTAGGTTAGCGCCAAGCAATTTATATTGCGTCCTGTGCGCCTCGTCGATCATAACAAGAATGTTAGGCGATGTATTTAGCACGGGAAAGTGAGTTTTAAGATCTCTTTCCTGAAATTTATGGATCATGCACATGACGAGATCGGGGGTATCTGTTTTTAAAAGCTTTTTTAGCTCCCGTGTATTCCTTGCAAGATGAACGGTAAATCCAACGCTTCTTGACGTCCCTCTCAGCTGTTTTTCGAGATCTTTCCTGTCCGTTACGAAGACAATTTTAAAATTCCTGAATTCGGGGCTATGGTACATCTCCCTTACGGTGAACATCATCGTCAACGATTTTCCCGATCCCTGGGTGTGCCAGACGATTCCCCCTCTTTCTTCTGGAGTTTTACCCTCCCTAAGCCTTTTTATTATTTTTTTAACGGCTCTAAACTGTTGGTATCTTGCCACAACCTTGATAATGCTGCCCTTTGAATCTTCCTTAAAAATTGTGTAAGTATGAAGGATGTCCAAAAAGTTGTCCTTTGAAAGCATCCCCTGAATCAAGACTTGTTGGCTTGTGATGTTTCCTTTTGAATTTATATCAGATAAAGCATAAGGGTAAGGATCTTTCCACTCGACGAAGTAACCGTAATCAGCGGTGATGGTGCCGTATTTTGCAACTTGATTGGACGTCGAGATCATAAAAAGGTTATACCAAAAGAGCTTTTCATTTCCTTCCTTTTCTCCTCTTCTGTTGGAGTACCTTAAGAGCCGAGTGATTCCCTCCACAATCGGGTCTCCTGTCGTAGGTGACTTGCACTCGACGACAACCAAAGGCAGACCATTTACGAATAGCACTATATCCGGTATTATGTGCTTTTCTGTGCCAGGGATATTTACCTTAAACTGCGAGATGGCAACGAAAGAATTCTTTTCGGGGTTGCTGAAATCTATAAATTTGACCGTTGGGCTCTTTTCGCCGGTCCTTCGGTTTTCGGATACCGAAGTGTTTTCAACGAGTAGATCGTGTATTTCTTTGTTGGCTTCCAGAAGGAAATTTGCAGTCGGCGCAGTTATCCTTCTTACGACCTCGTTGATCTGGTCTTCTTCGATCCAGGTGTTTATTTTTTTAATGGATTTTCTTAAAACGTCTTCAAGAATTATATACCTAAAGCTTTCCCGCAAATGCGAGCGTTCGCCATATAGGGGATCAAAGGACGGGCCAAAAGATTTAATTTCCCTTATGTCCTGCGGGTCACCCCTATTTTGCTTGTAAACCTTCCAGCCAAGCCCTAAAAGTTGAGCAAGGAAAGTATTTTCCACATAATGTTCTTCATCTAGCTTTCGGTACATCCTTAAAACTCCTCGATCAAGTGGTTAACTCGAACTTTTCCGGTCAACAAGTCCTGCATTAACCCTTGTTTTATCCTTTCAAGTTTTTCTTTATACCGCTCTTCTTTTTCGATTACTTCGTCGATTTGAGATAGTATTGAGGCGATGCGGTGTTGTTCGAGGAGAGGGGGGAGGGGGATTAAACTATTGTCAACTATCTCTTTATTTAAGTTTGGCTGGCCAGAGCCCTGAAGTTGGGCAAGGATTTTTGGAACACGGAATCGTAGGTGATAATAGAGATACTCGTAATGAGTTTTTGTCTTATTACAAGCAAGGGCTAAGACGGCTTGATTCATGGTCATTTTTTCTTTCACAATACCTGTTTGCCCAGCTGTAGCGCCATAAAGCGCGATTACCACCGAGTCTTTCGTAATATACTTGCTGCCAGAAAGCTTAAATCCCTTTAGCGTTATTTTTTCTTCAGTGTTGTAAATGTACTTTGTACTTATTTCACCCGATTTTAACCATTTTATTGTTCCATTAAAAAACTCTGGATTTTCTCGATTTGGGGTACCGCCAGAAAATGATCTAATAACTGCTTCTTGCAGCCTTACCACTTCCCACTCCTCCGGTATCCTGCCGAGGGGCGAGTCCTTGAATTTGTGTGTATCTTCATTTCTTATTTGTCCCTTTTCGTCTATGCCTTTGGTCAGCAAGTCCTGCATCAGACCCTGTTGTATTCGCCTGTATTTTTCAATGATGACATCGGTTTTTTCTATGGCTTCGTCTGCGGTTTCAAGGATATCGGCTATTTTGCGTTGTTCAGGAAGAGGGGGAATTATTATGTTTAACGAATGCACATTGCTTCTATTTAAACCAGGTACAGCACTATGTGAATTCATCTCATCAAGGCACAGTGTAAGTAAAAAATAATACATATACTTTATATCTATTTCTTTTTTTGGACTAACATAATAAGTTGTGTCTATTGGGAAAAAATCCAGGGGGGAGTACTTTATTTCACCAACGCTTCCCTTTCGACCTATAATGATTCCTGGACCTTTAACCAAATATTTATTATGGTAACCTATGATGCCATTTGAGCCGTAAACAGGGATATTGCCATTTTTTCTGTCCTGCCCTATTAGTCCTTTTCCGTAACGCAATTCTATAATATCTATCAGCTTACACTCTTCCCACTCTTCTGGTGGTTTTCTCAATTTCTCATCCCCTACCAAATATGGAGCTTTTGTACACCCTTACATTGCGTGTGATTGTTTATCTTTATCAAGAGCATATACTTCCTCAATTGTGCAATTAATGTGCAATGGCTGTGCAATAAGTGCAATTAATGTGCAATGGTATAAAAGGACCCCGCTCCCCTTTTCCCGCTTTCTTCTACAATCTTTCTTTTTACAAGTTCTTTTAGATCTGCAAAGGCTGTATTTCTGGAGCAGTTATTTATTTTTTGATACTCCTTGTTAGTAATCTGGCCATTTTCTTTTGCATACATAACTGCTTTAAGAGGAGTGGGAGCTTAAAATTTTCTCGGTATCCCACTCATCGGGCAACCCTCCAACGTTAGAAATCTGCATTTTATCATCGTACACTTTTATTTGAACATTAATTGGCCTTAAGTAGTCTCTGTGCAGTAATGCGTTGGCAATCCCTTCCCTGATCGCCTCCAATTCGCTTTCATCCATTGTAATATCCCAACTTCTCAAGAAATTCGTCCAGCTTTTTTGTTTCTTCGTCCCTTTCCTGTTTTAGCGCAAAAAGAGAAACTTTATATTTATCCCATAGGTTTTCAAAGATCTTTATGATTTCCTTTTTTTCTGCGTTGAGATGCCGGTTAAGCTGCTCTTCGATGATATCGTAGAATTTCTCAAGCAATAAGTCCTTGGCCTCCGATTCCGTGAGCGAGTTTCTTTTTCTGTCGATTTTCCCTTCTTTCACTTTCACCTGTTGGCCAGTGTCCTTATCTTTTTTATATACTCCCTCGAGTTCGTCTGTTTTTGATTTTAGTTTCCTCTGCCATTTGCTTAATTCCTTATTTTTATCGTCGATCATTTCATGAAGTTGCCACATCCCCTGAATCATCTTTTTAGCCATATCAGATAGGGGTTCACCATTAAATTTCGTCAAAGCCAGGGCAAAATTTTTGCTCCATTTTTGGTTTTTGGGGACGAGCAAGATGTCTTTTATTTCTTCTTCCAGATATTGCTTGACCTTGTTTGCCGTTTTGTTGCCCTGCTCTTCTTCGTCCCAGTCTTCGACTTCTTCTAAAAGCTCGTTTAGCTCTCCCTCAGCTTCGGCTATCTTGCTTTCCAGTTCCTCTATTTCCTCCATCTCGGCTTTAAAATATTTATCTTTAATTCTGTCGTCCTCGATGAGGTTTTTGCTCCAACCGGCGGAGACTATGGTTTTGAAATCGTATTTCAACTCTTCCCACCAATTAACGAATATCCCCGAGACCCTGAACTCATCGAGCAGCCCGAGGGGCACAAAAGCTTCTTTTAGTCTCTTCATGGCCTTTATCCTAAAATCCCACAGATTATTGTTTCCGCGAAATCTTTCGATTTGGGGGTTTACTTCGTTCCACCATTCTTGAAGCTTAGCTTTGTGTTTTAAGATTGTTTCGTTTATAGCATTTGTGTTTTCGATAATCTCTTTTATATCGTTCTTTTCCCTGATGTTTGTTTTAAATTCAAGATACTCGCCATCTTTTTCTTCGAATAAGAGGTTTAAAGGAACGTTGAACCTGCGAAAACTTCGTTCATATAAATCAACTTCTCTTTTTGGAACACCGCAAACAAGGTGGGCGCGGACATCTTCTATCTCGGGATCTGGAGAGTTATCGACATATCTTCTGATGTTAAGGTTAAAATCATTTTCTTCTATCTCTTTAAGGTCCACAAGCCTCGAATATTTAGGGATCTCGAGCTTGTTGTCGAAGACCATGACGATCTTTTCGATATCCTCCGGCCTGAGGTAATTTTGATTTCTTCCCTCGCCGTATTCCCTATCGGCATTGATGAACAAAATCCTGTCTTTCATATGTTCCGGCTTGTTTTTGTTGATGACTATTACGCACGCGGGAATGCCTACGTTATAAAACAACTTTGGAGGTAAGCCAATAATGGCTTCGATTAAATCGTCTCTCACTATGCCCTCTCTTATGACCTTTTCCTGCGAGCCCCTGAAAAGAACACCATGTGGCATGACGGTCGCCATGATGCCGTCATCTTTTAAGCTGGCGATCATGTGCTGTAAGAACATCAGGTCTCCCTTTTTCCCCGTTTCAGGGGTAAAACCGTATTTGAACCTCTCAGGATATAGCATGTTTGCTCTCGAGTAATTTTGAGAAAAGGGGGGATTGGCCAAGACTCTGTCGAAGCGTCTTATATAACCTTTTTCCGTAAAGGCGGGATTTGTCAATGTATCCTCGTTTTCTATATGGGCATCAGGTATATCGTGAAGTATCATGTTCATCTTGCATATCGACCAGGTCAATCCGTTGAGTTCCTGGCCGTAAAGTGCCAGATTCTTTGGATTCATTCCCTGCTCTTCCACATATTGCCTGGATTCTATGAGAAAACCTCCGGAACCGACGGTGGGGTCATAAATTGACATGCCCTCTTGCGGTTTAACAAGTCTTACCATTAATTGCTTGACCTGGGGAGGCGTATAAAATTCCCCTCCCTTTTTCCCAGCCGAGTCGGCGAATTCCCTGAGAAGGTATTCATAGGCAGCCCCGAGTAAGTCGGGAAATTCGAAGTCGTCGTTCGTGAGCCTGTACTTATTAAAGTGATGAATGAGATCGATGAGCTGTTGGTCCTTTAGGCGAGTCTTGCCCTTAACAGCGTTGAAATCAATGTGCTTTAAGACCCCGTCGAGTTCGGAGTTGGCTTCCTCCAATGCGGCTAACGCCTTATTTAACTGATTTCCTACATCTTCTTTCAGGTTAAGGATATTCTCCCATCTTGCCCTCGTTGGGACGAAGAATGTATCTCCATACGTAGCGTGATCTTCCAAAAGCTCTGCTATCTCATCTTTCGTGAAACCCTCAGAAATGAATTTGTCTTTTAGTTCTTGTCTTTTTACTTTAAAGACGTCAGAAACGCGTTTCAAGAAAAGCATTCCGAAGATGTATTCTTTATATTCGGAGGCGTCCATCTTTCCCCTGAGGATGTCGGCGGCCTTGAAAAGATGGGTCTCCAGCTGTCTTAAGGTTATCTTGCCGTTATTCATATTGTCCTCCCGAGCTAGTGATCTGACGGTGAACATGGTGGCGTTAGAATTTTCAAAAAGAAGAACTATCTTTATGAAAAGGATACCAGCTCTCTGGGTGGCGTGCAAGATACACTCTATTTTGCTAAAAACATCTATCTTTAGCTGTATACTGCTGGAAATACAATGCTTGCAGTTCGGGAAAATGCGTAATTTCTAAGGCTATTACAGCAATCAGGCATAAAAAATCCCGACGCTTCAAAAAACCAGTCGGGACATAAAAATGGGGTGAGCGAGGGGTCTCGAACCCCCAACCCCTGGAGCCACAGTCCAGTGCTCTGACCTATTGAGCTACTAAACTCTAACAGTAGCACACATGCGGGTTCTTAATCAACCTGTTTTCGGCAAATCGCAGCAAAATTGCCAAAGTCCAACGCTCCTAAATTTGCCCTTTCATAAAAACTGCAAGGCAAAATTATGAACCAAACGAACCGTGTGGTTTTATTTCAAGAGAAGTTTCAATCATGGGAGGATGCTTTGGAAGCCTTTTTACTTTTTAAGAAAGCTGATGGGCTTGCAGTTGGGACAATTGACGACTACCGCTACCATGTCACGAGGTTTTTTGGCCTATACCCCGATGCTTGGAACCCGTCCGACCTAAGCAGGGCAAGAGTTGCCGTTTTGTCCTATTTGGGCCAAGACGACATCGCACCGGCAACGTTCAACATCAGAAGGAAATACCTCAAAGCTTTCTTCTCGTGGCTGGTGGACGAAGGTGCTTACACAGGAAATCCCGTGGAAGGCATCAGGGCAAGGAAGGCCGAACCGAGAATCGTCCAGCATTCGGCCGAGACGTTGGCCAATCTTTTAAAGCTACCCGACAAGTCAACCTACTGTGGCAGGCGAGATTATGCCTTAATATGCCTTTCCATAGACACAGCCATAAGGCCAAGCGAAGCATTAGCACTTACTGTTGACGATGTCAACTTAAAAGAAATGACTGTGCTGGTCAGGGCATCAATCGCAAAGACACGAAAGAGCCGAACGCTACCCTTCTCCATTGAGACGGCAAAGGCAATACAGGGGTTAATTACCGCAAGGCCGAGGGAATGGGAAACACCGCTGCTCTTTGCCAACTACGAAGGAGACAGGCTAACGATTTCGGGTTGGAGACAGAGACTTAAAAAGGTTTACGCACCCAAGCTTGGCCTAAAGCGTCTTTCACCCTACGACTTACGGCATGATGCAGCACTCCACTTCCTGCGTAACGGCATGAACCCCTTTGCGTTGCAAACGATTATGGGACACACCACGCTTGACATGACCAAACGTTACATAGCCCTTGCCGAGTCAGACATAAGGGAAGCACACGATATGGCATCACCAGTGAAGAAGCTTTTGGGGAGCAAAAAGAGGGTCAGGTAAGGCCAATTAGCATAAAATGAGGGGTAAGAAATGAAACCAAGACGCATGTGTGAAGTAATGAACTGGACTTCCCCCGCTTTAGCGGACATCAACCTAAGTCACTTTTATTAGATTTTTATATGTTCTCTCGAATTCCTCCGGGCTTTTGTAGTCAAGGGTAGAATGCAGTCTAGTACGGTTGTAGAATACCTCAATATACTCAAAGATTTCAATTCTGGCTTGAGCCCTGGTTTTAAACCCGCGATGGTACACGAGTTCTGCCTTCAAGGTCTTAAAGAAGCTCTCCATTGGAGAATTATCCCAACAATTGCCCTTGCGGCTCATTGAACATATATATCCTTCCTTTTCGAGCAGTTGTCTGTAAGCAAAGCTGCCATATTGACTGCCCCTGTCGGTATGAACGATCAGCCCTGGCATTGGACGTCGGGTATGTATCGCCATATTCATGGCTTCAATGACCAGTTCCTGGGTCAACCGTTGTTTCATAGAGTATCCCACGATCTTTTTGGAGTAAAGGTCCATTACAGCCGCTAGGTATAGATATCCTTCGTAGGTGTGGATATAGGTTATGTCTGCAGCCCATTTCTCATCTGGACATCCAGCGATAAAGTTTCTGCCTAAGACATTATTTGCCACTGACATATTAGAACCCGAGTCGGTCGTGATCTTGAATCTGCGCCTCCCTACGGCCTTTAAACCTGCTTTTCTCATTATTCGTTCTATCCTCTTTTTGCTACAGTGAATGCCATCTTTTGCCATTTGTCTATGTATCCTGGGACTGCCATAGGTACGGCGGCTTTCGTTGTAGATATAAATTATACGTTCTTTTATGATTTCTTCCTGAATTTGCCTTTGGCTTAAAGGCTTTTTTAGCCAAGAATAATATCTACTACGAGATACTTTCAGGACACGACACATCGTCTTTACGTGAAATACCTTCGAGTTATCCAGGATAAAACGGTATTTCATTTCGGGACTTTGGAAAAGATGGCTACAGCTTTTTTTAGTATGTCCCGTTCCTCCTGGACGAGTGCCAATTCCTTCTTTAGGCGACGGTTTTCTTCTTCCAGATCCGTTCCCCGTCTTGCCTTGCCCAGGCCGGGGAATGCCCTATCTTTATATTCTTCCTGCTCTCTTTTCCATCTTGCGAGCATGCTACAGCTGATTCCCAGATCTTTAGCTATTTCACTAATACTTTTGCCGCTGGTATGGCATAAGTCTACTGCGTTGCGTTTAAACTCCTCGTTGTAATGTCTCCTCGCACTTCCCATGAACAAAACGCCCCCTTCAGGTTGGATTATATAGTCTTAACTTCGTGTCCTGCAAATCGGGGGAGGGCCAAACGGTATCAGGTACTACACAGAGAAGGCACCGATAATTGCTCGCGATTGTTATTGGGACGGACACAACATGGAAAGACACGGACGCAACACCTACCTTTACAAGACGCCAAGGGGGGTTACTTTGCGGTGTACCTCACACTGTGGCAGGGGGGAGATTGACAGACTGGAACCGTTACCCTTCTTGTACGAGGCGGTGGCACTGTACGAGCAGTTGCCGGAAATGGAGGTGAAATTTGAGGAAGCATTTCCGACCGTAGACGTGGAAGAAGCCTAAGACTTACGTAGAGGCCTCTAGGATGCCCTAGGTGGATTGTGCAAAAACTATGCGATATTATAGCTCGTAGCCTTAAGTGCTGTTCCCAGCACTTATTTTAATTTGATTTTATCTGGTTTTACATATCTTAATACGCCATTACGTATGTGATAGCTTTCAGCTATTCTGTAAATATTACCTGGATCGATATTAAATTGTTCAACAAAGCCTTCCCAGTTAATTTTATTGGCTATATCTCTATTAAAAATTATTTTTACAACAGTCTCCAGGCTGCTGTTGCCATATTGATCCGTCATTTCACCTAACGCAAACATCCCCACAGTATCAACTTTTGGGTTTTGATACAAAATGCTGCAGGCTGACAATACCGTACCACCGACACATCTAACCAGATCGGTTTCATCCCATACTTGTCCTATTTTGAAAAACACAGATAAATTCTTGTGCCCTGGATTAATTGCACTGTCTATGACTTTAACTTCAACAATGTTGTCCTTGAAGTTTCTGCATTCCCAAATCGGATTTAATCCTGAATCCTCTTTTAATGCTGCCGCAACTGTCTCAGGGGTTATTTCTGATGTTGGCCAAGAGGATGGTTTACTGCTGCCGTTTCTTTTGAAGAACATGATGCCAATCGCAATCAACACTACCAATATTATCAAGCATCCAACGCTGGTTGCCTTTGTCTTCTGTTTCTTTTCGCCATTTTCTGACATTGTTTATACCCCCCTTCTTTTATATCCCTCTCTTGGGCTTATTTATGACGCACATCACCTTTCCTAGAATTTTAATCATATCGCTTTCTATGTCCTCTTTTGTGAATATAAGTGGGGGATATGCTAAATTGTCTGCACGCAGTTCAATGCTACCATCTCTTTTTAAAAAAATCCACTTTATCGCTATCCGGGGCATGATGCCAGAGGCCTCTTTCTTCCATCAAGTTCACCTCTCCCCTAGGATCTCCCCTAGGATGGACATAATGAGAGCGAATGGGGGCGTCCTGGAAGGCCGGGAAGCATGTCTATCTCCCCGAGATGGCGTTTAACACCTCTGCACCTATAACCTGAGCACACATTTCAATAGCCCTATTCCGAAGCCGGTAGAACGATCTCTCCGATATGGCTAACTCGCTTGCTACCGTCTGCCTCGATCGCTTTTTGAAGTAGTATAACTCCACTAACTGTTTCAGCTCGTCGGGTAACACCTCATAGGCCCGCTTTACCGCTGTCATCTTTAGCTGTAGCGTCTGATACTCAACGTCTTTCTCCTTGGCCAACATCACCCTTTCCTCGATCGCCATTCCGGTGTGCTGGCCGTTGGCCCTTATGTACCCCTCAGACACGTTACAGCGAGCGATGAGGTACTGCTCACGCACAGCGAGACGCTTAGCCAACAGCGGGTAGTCGAACAACGTCCGCTCTACCTTGCGGAAAACGTCCTGACGGTCTCTCACTTACAAGCCACGTCGTATTGGCTCAGCTCCGTCAAAAGTGTTCTTATCTCGTCATCCAAAATCTGTGCTATTTCTCCCGGGTTCGTGAGGCCAAGTATCTTAGGTGCCACGGCTTTGGGGATCTCAAGCACACGACGCTTAATGTGCTCTACCATGTTGTTCGTCAAAAGCTCGATGTCTTTTGCTTTGTGCATGCTTTCTTTCAGCTTCTTGAGCTTCAGCTCTGACATCTTCCGCTTGGCCTTCTCGTGTTTTGCCTTTTCAGCCCAGTAGTTTTCCTTCGTTTCCTCGCCGTCGGTTTCTGTCTTTATGTAGCTAAGATAAGCTTGCACGTTAGATGCTACCGGAAAGCTGCCATCCTTTTCCCCTATAACACCGGTCTTTATCAGCTCATCAAGCTCCTCAAGTGACACGCCAAGCATGCTTGCCATTCCTTCTTTGTCCGTCATTGCTCAATCGCCTCCTTTTTCTGTAAAAATAAGGCATCATAGTCTTTCAGCTCTTCTAAGGCCTCGCACAGCTCTTTTGTAATTGTGCTTTCCGCCTCCTCGACGGTCTCGACGCCCACAAGGACGGGGGCAAGCTTATACGGCACGCCAAGCATCTTATTTCTGAAAGTTACAAGTATTCCTGTCCATACATACTCGATCTTAGTCTCGTCGTGATATTTGCCCTGCGTGTATCCGAGCTTGAGCTCGGCCATTTGCCTTAACGTTTTCTCGTGCTTTGCCTTTTCCTGCCAGTAGGCTTCTTTCCACCCTTGTGTTTTTGGGCCCTCTCTCGCCTTCTGGTACGTTATAAACCTAGCAATATTTGACACAAAAGGAAACTCCCCCCGGCCAATTTTTTCGAGTATTCCAAGCTTGGCGAGCCTGTTAACATACTGTTCCGTTATTCCTAACACGTCAGCTAATGTCTTTGCGTTCACCGTGTTGTCTGCCATTTTTCCCCTCCCCTTTTGAATTGAAACTGCGAATTTTTTAGATGACACCTAGCCCTTTTTCGGGGCTCGCCGCAACCGCTTTGCCTTTTTATCTCTGGAAGGACCCGCCAGCCAGGGCAATGCCTTGCACAGTGGTTGTATGGTGTCGGTATAGTGCTTGCATATAAATTTCTATGCCTGTCATATTCTTTTCTATGCTCGTCTTTTCTCGTTGCCGTCGTTGTCCACCCAGAGCTTGCATTTGAGGCACTTAACTAATGCGTGCGGTAACGGCTGTCTTGGCCCCAAGTACGCTCCACATCTAGGACAAGTTACCCCTTGGCCGTCAGCTTCCTTTACATCTCGTTTAGCGAGCAATCTTAGCCCTCCTTATTCTCGACTTACTCGCTACACACTCTCGAGTGTTCGGCGAGTGTATCGATTCACGTTTATGTCCCATAACACTTCCCACCTCCATCAAAATGTCACACTTGCATTGCTAAAGTTTTGAGAAAGACTTTGTTGCTTTACTTTCCTACCGCAACTCACTGCTTCAATCGTGTTTAACTTTAACAAGCACTGTTTTCGTTGCAACAGTCATGGTTCTTTTATATATATACACACCAGTTAAGTAACGGTTTAACGTTTAAGCGAACGGAGCGAACGCTATGAACACCTTTTTACAACAATTTTTCTGAGTGTATATAAAGGTTGTAAAACCCTGTTCGCAGCGTTCGCAGCGTTCTATATTGTGAAGATTGCCACATGCTTTCACTGTGTAATTTCCTTCCATCTAAGGCCAACCCAGCTACGCCATCGGCTAAATCCCTTTTGCCCTTCTTCGTACCCAAGGCCTTTCATTTCTCTGTTTAACCTGTCCCATGTGTACGCCGTTCTCCCCTTTGCCTGCAGCCAATCCGAGAATCTGTTTTTGAACTCGCTCTTGGGGATGAAGTCGTCCTGCATAAAAGTTACAAAACAGAGCTCCTCGATGAATGTCTGGAGTGGCGAGGAGAGCTTGAGATACAACTCACGTGTTTCGTCTGTTCCCTTGTGGCGTGTAAATATAAAGTTCTGCTCCATCAATTTTTCAAGCTGCTTTATTGTTACATAGAGCAAAGCCTCGTACTCCTCCGCATCGGCATTGGCCAGCTTTATTTCAAGCTGTGGATTCTCCTTGAACTTCTTGGGGAACTCGATAAGGAACAGCCTGCGGTAGAAGGCCTCAGTTGTGTCCCGTGAGCCCGGAACCTCATTTGTCAGAAAAAGCAGTTTTGCGTAGTTTGTAAAGTGTATTGGATTCCGGTACTTCCTGTCAGCCTGTATGGTGTCGCCACCACACAGCTGCTTGAGAAGTCTAGTGTCCACGATCTCGTTGTATTCCAACTCCCCACATATATTTGCCAACTTATGGTACAACTCTGAAGCTGCGAACCCAGAACGTTGAATCTCTTTCATTGATGTATGAGAGACGGCATCTACTCCTAATAATCTCTCAAGTATTCTTGCAAAGAGAGACTTACCGTTAGAACCTCGACCATAGAGGATGAAAATCTTTTGATACGGATATGCCCGGTACAAACAATAAGCTATTAATTCATATAACGTTACAGTTTCTTCTTTAGGCAAAAAACTCTCTATTAACGGTATAACAAGCTCGCTTAAAGCATCGGGGTTGTAGTCCCATGGTAATTTCCACGTGAAAAAGTCATCAGCAAGGTAATTGCGTAATCTCTTGCTTCTTAGGTCATACACGCCATTGGCACAGGGGATGAGGTTTACGTCAGGTTCGGGTAACGCTTGGCCTTTCCATGAGCAGCCTTTGACATCCGCCACTATTTCATCTATGACGTACCTTTTCTTTTGGACATCTGGGAGGGCATCTAAGGACGTTCGGAGCTGCGACTCCACTAGGGATTGGCCGTCTTCACGCCACAAGCCAGCCTTGGAGTCAAACCAAAAGAGAGGTTCTCTCTCCCCCGGCCACCAGAACGTGTATCTTGCCATGAGAAGATCGGTAAATGGCCGTGGGTAGAATTTATCGACTACGATGATCTTATTGCCGTTTTTCAGCCTCTCACCTTCAGGTTCGGGTGTGCTGATATCTAACTTGTCCCACGTAGATAAAGCTTCATCAATCATGACAGGCCCTCTCAATCGTCCAACTTCCATATGTGTAGCCCGGCCTTAGACGCCTGTCCCACTTGGCCCGCATCAAACCGCTTTGCCGAAAGAGGGAGTCCACTCTCGCCCTGTCCCCGCCCGTCCAGAAGGCCAAGATACTGCACAAGGCCATGTCAGCTTCGCTGTGGCTTGGGTAACCAGATGTGTCTCCATTCCAAAGCCTTAAAAACTTGTCCCCTTGCTGGCTTTTTATGATGCGTTCAATTAAAGCTTTGTCATCGAGATTGGTAGTCATCCTTGGCCGTGGCATGGCGGGTTGTTTTCTTTCCGTGAAGAATCGATGAATCAGAACGTCCACACTCTTTTGAATACACTCCAATTTGTGCCTACCCTCAAATACATTTCCGGTAACGGCGATGAACCTGTTAGCTCCGTAGATTTCGATGACCCCCTTCTTGCGACCGGCAAAGGGCAGTTTGGCGAACCCAAAGACGTGAAGGCCGTGGCCAGACAGACTAATTTCCGTGTATGACGGACACAGGTTGATGATCTTTCTGGCGTTCGGGTGCAGTTTTCCGCCGCCGTCGATGCAATCGTCGAGGTCCAAGGCGACGAGGCCGTCACCGTCGAGGGCAAAACACACGTTGCCGTTGCCCCTTCTTACGGCCTCGTCAAAGGACAGCCACGTTGAGGGGTCGTTGCTTTTACCGAAGGGACGTTTACCGACACGAGGTACCCAATTTTGCTTGGACTTCATTTGTGGCGGGATGTGCGATAAAACATCAATAAGGCTGGCTATACGGCCCATTTTTATCACTTTTTCTCCCAATATCTGTCAAATGGTAAGTGCCATCGTATTACTCCGTAGAATTCCCGTGGCCTTGCCAGTCTTTTAAACCTCTGAAAGTCTATGCAGTAGGTCACATCCCAATCTTTCACTGTGACTTCAAGCTTTTTAACGCCCTTTTGCTCAAGCATTTTTAAGACTTCGTCGTCCACGCCTAGCGATCCCCCCATGGCACGATAAAGCTGGTCGCTACGACAAGACCTTTTAAAGGTGTCGCCTTCAATTTCGCCGACCATTACGAAACGCCCTTTAAAAGTTGTTCGAATAGGTATAATATTATTTAGTGTATTCACTCTACTTCCCCCTCATGTTCAGTTTTTACTACAGCCCCCATGTAGGTGGGGGCTTTTAATTTGTCAAAGAAGACTGTTCGACCAGTTTCGGCACACCCCTTTCGTCGACGAGTTCGTCAATGTGAACTCCAAGAAGTTCAGCCAGCTTACTGCGGTATTTCGAAGGGATGTACATTCTCCCCTGTTTCCAGTGTGAAACCATAGCTTCACCCACGCCGAGTGCCCTTGAGATTTCAGCTCCACTGATGCCACTTCTATGCATGGCGACTGCAAGATTTGTTTTAACTTTTGCCATGTTTTAACCTCCTTCCCTATTGACTTGTCCTTGTCCTAATGATAGGATAAGAAAAAACATGATAGAGGGACTCTAATATGACACCGAAAACCTCGCCGGGTTGGCGTAAACAGCTGGAAAAGGAATTAGGCCAGAAAATACCAAACGTAGTATGGAAACGTGTAATTGAGAGAGGTTATATCGACACAGCCAACGAAGAGGAGGACATAAAAGACGGAGAGGGGCTTAAATATCTTGTGGAGGTAATAGACCCTTTGCTTGAAGACTACGAGGTTTTTTCGTCGAGTCCCAAGCTTCCCGCTCCAAAGAAACGGGGCAAACATTTACCTTCAGTTGAGATTAAACCCAATAAGCGATTTGAGGCATTGACGGATATCATTGCCACATTGGGCAATCGTGACGAAGGCGTTCGGAAGTTTCGTGATGAGGTATTGAGGGGAAAACTCCTATCACCAGAGGAAGTGCCGGAATGGATTAAGGCACAAAAGGTAAAGGAATCACATACACTTACGATATCGATGGACGTTGTTGCAGGTGATGGATTAGAGACAAGAGTTTCAGAGAGAGCAAAACAACTATTGGAAGCCATAGAAAAAGGCGAGAATTGGCTTTTATATGTAGATGGAACAAGTGGGTATACACTCCATTACATCGTGCCGGGTAAACAATACGTTGGAGCTATACCGATAAACAAGGACGGCATATTAGGCCAACTGAAACGCTTGGCCGAGAGCTTTAAAGACTTTTGGCCCGAAGCATGGGCGGTTAACTTCATTCTTACGGGAGAGGCACGCCCGGTGAACAGGGGAACCATAACTTTTAGACAGACAAGCAGAGCATTAAAAATCATACTCGAACTTTCCCCATACCTCACAGGCAAAGAGGTGAGAGAACTTTACTTCAAGGAAAGGAAAGCCCTTCTAGAAATGGCTACAGGCAAAACAAAGGTGCGAGAGCTTACCGATAAACACATCGATTTGGCCGTGTTCGGCGTGAAAGAGTCGGGGTCGTGGACAAAGAAGATGCAAAAATGGAATGAGCGACATCCAGAGTGCAAATACACCAGTAAAGGCACATTCGCTAGGGACGTAAGGACAGCTTACGAGAGGATTACCGGGTGGAAGTGGGAGACTCATCAAAATCAAAATAGGAAAGCTAATACAAAAGAGAACGGGTTACCACAGATAACTGAGTTTAGCCATGAACGACGAAAAAGCTTGGATAAAAACTGAAAGGAGGGGAGCCTTGCAGTTCACAAAAAGGCGTAGTTTTAGGAGTTACCAGAGCACAGTAAGAAAACAGTCCAACGCTCCAAAAATGAGCATAAAAAATCCCGACGCTTCAAAAAACCGGTCGGGACATAAAAATGGGGTGAGCGAGGGGCCTCGAACCCCCAACCCCTGGAGCCACAGTCCAGTGCTCTGACCTGTTGAGCTACG